>Ga0114933_10004019_pt1 | contig 14009 bp, 9 predicted proteins | sample 4SBtaG_FD_89691 | JGI IMG/M metagenome (GOLD analysis project Ga0114933, IMG submission 89691) | Deep subsurface microbial communities from Kolumbo volcano to uncover new lineages of life (NeLLi) - 4SBTROV12_W25 metaG | ecosystem: Environmental > Aquatic > Marine > Volcanic | place: Kolumbo...
CCGGTCCCACGCGGGGGCAGCTCGCGACCGACTCGTTGCTCAGGCTGCCGGAGTCCGACTCCGATATCGCGACCCTGCATCGCAAGATCACCGACCTCGTCCCTCAGGCCAGCGAGCACGCGGAAGAGGACGATCAAGACCACGCGCTCACGAAGCTGATGCCGCTCTCAGAGGCCCCGCGGCAGGAGACGCCCACGGTGCCACCTGAGGATAGGGAGCCGTCTTCGTGGCCCCTCTACCTCGGCTTTGGACTCGGCACGATCGCGGCGCTCGGCATGTTCAGCTACGGCCTGATGGAGTTCCTCTCGGGAGGCGAGCCGGCCCTCCCGGACCCTCCGCCGGACGTGGCCCCTGTCCAAGTCGACGCGGCCGTGCCTGCGGACCTCACCCTGCGGGTCACCAGTGAGCCCGCTGGAGGCACAGTGCACGTGGACGGGGTGGCTCAGACCGGCATCACCCCGCTCGAAGTCACGCTCCCTGCGGCCACCGGACACATCTGGGTCCGGGTGGTGCTCGACGGTCACTTCGACCAGGAACGTCAGATCCTCGGGAGCGTGGGTGAAGCCCGGTTTGTGCTCACGCCGATCGAGATCGAGCCGGACGCCGGGCCTCTAGACGCTGGCCTCGACGCAGCCATTGAGGCTGCCGAGGGTGCCGACGCAGCCGCCCCACCGCCGCGGCGCCGGCGACGGCGTCGACCCACCAGGCCCACGCGGCGTCGACGAGCTCGACGCTAGCGCGCTCGGGTCATGGCGAGAGCGGCAGGCCCGTCTCGGCGTGACCCGAAGCGATCGTGCTGCTGAAACGCAGGGCCTGCACGGTCTCTGCGCCAGACCAGCCGATCAACGCCACGTCCGCAGCGAAGCTCACCTCCAACTCGGCCTCATCGGGTCCCCCCAGAAACCCGACGACCTCCATGGCGGCCGCTCCCGAAGCCGGATCATGAGCGAACCCATCAACCAAAAGCGACAGCTCCTGTACGCGTGTGCCCCGCTCGCTCCCGGGCTCGACCTCGAAGGTGAACGATGTGAACGCCGGGACCGCTCGCGCGTCGACCGGGCCTTCGACGTTGAGCCCCGTCATCGATGCTTCCGGCCGGCAGCGCGTCGTGTAGGCCACCGTCCCCGTGGGCGCGGGGTCGGAAAGACCCACGACCGCGTAGTGCACGGTCATCCTCGAGCGGGCCATCAGGGCGGCGCGATCGACCGCGGCGCTGCCGTCCCGACCGAAGGCGAGCGTGGCGGTGGCCTCGAAGCGCAGATCAACCCCCATGCGGGTGGGCGAGCCGACCGCGGCGCCGAGCGAGAGCAAGGGGTAGCCGTCACCCGGTCGATGGTCGGCTGGGTAGCCGGTGGCTTGGGGCACATCTGTATCGACATCGAAACCATCGAGCACGACGAGGATCTCCGGGGCGGCGTCCAGCTGCGCTAGGCCCAAGTCGAAGAGCACGGGCACAGTGACCGTCGTCGCGCTCGCAGCATCGACATCGATACTCACGCTGCCGCGAACCACGCGCGCGCCCGTCCAGGCTTCTCCCATCGGTGGGGGCACGTAGTCGCCGAGCACGTGGTAGGTGGCCAGCGCCCTGCCCTCTTCCAAATGTGCCGGGAGCTCGGTGATCAAGGTAGCCCGGGAGAGCCGAGTCTCCGCCTCGCAGCCGTCCGCCTCTTCCGGCCTGAGGAACGCCCCGAAACGAGAAAAGGGCTCCGCTGCGGTGTGGCGAATGGCGAATCCGCTGCCGATCAAGCCCTGCGAGCAGCCCCGCAGCAATCCGCGCGCGCTCATGCCTCCATCGAGTTCCGCCTCGCAGAGGTTCGTCGGACCCGAATCTTGCCCGCCGCCCGCGTCGACCGCGCCCGCATCGCTGCCCGAGGGAGACCCGCATCCGAGCGCCAAAACCAAAATCGAGATCATCGGGGAACGCACTGCTCACCACCCTTGCCCACGAATTTGCCGCATGCTAGCCAGTGGTCGCGTGATGCGCCTACGAATCCTGTCTTCGAACCCCTGTCGGGCACGCTCGACAGCCACCTTCGCAGGCTTCGCGATCGTGGCGATTTCGGTCCTGGGCGTCGGCTGCGGCGACGACGAGACCACCGAGGTGACGCCGACGGGAACGGAGAGCGGTGAGCGCACCCACGGCCTGACCGAGAGCGAGGCCGGTCGCGTCCTGGCGACGGTGGGCGACGTCGAGATCACGGTGGGCGATGTGGCCACCGAGCTCGCCTCGAAGGGCAGCTTCATCCGCACCCGCTACCAAAGCCCGGAGCGGCGGCGAGAGTTTCTCGACCAGATGATTCGGTTCGAGCTGCTGGCCCAAGAGGCCGAGCGGCGCGGATACGACGAGCTTCCCGAAGTGCAGCGCACCCGCAAGCAGATGATGATCCGCCGCTTCATCGCGGAGCGCTTCGAGGGCGGCGGCCCGGACTCGATCACCGCCGACGACGTGCGCGAGTACTACGAGTCGCACCAGTCCGAGTTCCACACGCCAGCGCAGGTGCGCGCGAGCCACATTCGCTGCAGCGACCGAGCGACAGCCCAGCGCGTGCTCCGCGCGCTCCTCGCAGACCCGTCGAACCTGCGCCTCTACCGGGAGCTCGCGGAGGCGAACAACACCGACCCGGACACGCAGGATCGTTTCGGCGACCTGCGGTTCTTCTCGCGCCCCGAAGAGCGCACGGAGAACGAGCCCGAGATCCCCGCGGCCGTGGCCGTGGCCGCGTTCGATATCCGGCGCATTGGAGGCCTCCACTCCGAGGTCGTTCACACGGACGACGGCTGGCACGTCGTGAAGCTCACCGGCCGTCGCGCGGCCATGCACCGGGCGCTCTCCGAGGCTCAGACCCCGATTCGCAATCGCCTCTGGCGGGAGCGTCGCGAGACCGCCATCCAAGAGCTGATCGAGGAGCTGCGAGCCGAGTCGGACGTCGAAGAGAACCTCGACATGCTCAGCCAGGTCCGTCTGGACCTGCCTGAAGGCGACTCCCCGACCGTGACGAACCCACAGCTCCAGAACGTCACCACGCCGGGTGCACTCGGAGGTCCGAGCGGGGCGCTTCGAGTACCCCCTCGGCGGCCTGCCCCGCAGCAACCCGATCCCCCCGGGAGCAACCCATGAACCGTGCACTCCACCCGGGCATTCTCGCGCTCGGCATCATGGCTCTCGCCGGCTCCATCGCGGTCCCTCAGGCGAAGGCTGAAGTCATCGAGCGAGTCGTGGCCGTGGTCAACGATGACGCGATCTTCCTCTCAGAGCTTCGCCGGCGCTCCGCCCCGTTCCTCGAGCAGGCCCTCTCGCAGCCCTCTGCGGCAGCGCGTATGAGCGCCATCGAGCAGCTCTACTCGGAGGTCCTCGACCGCATGGTCCAGGAGGAGCTCTTCATCCAGGCCGCGGACGAGATGCAGGTCTCCGTGACCCGGGCCGAAGTGGATCGGGCGATCGGCAACGTCAGGCAGCAGTCCGGGCTCTCTGAGGACGCCTTCTGGCAGGCCGTCCGAGCGCAGGGCTTCCAGCCCGAACAGTACCGCGCGGATGTGCGGCGGCAGCTCCTGCGCCTCAAGGTTCTCAACCACCGCGCTCGCGGACGCGTCAACATCACCGAAGATCAGGTTCGCCAGCGGTACGACATGTTGGTCGCGCGCTCTCGCCGAACCTCGCAGTTCGTGGCCGCCCACGTCTTTGTGGAGCTCCCCAGCGGCGCCAGCGCCACCGAGGTCGCAGCCGCCCGCCGTCGGGCCGCGGAGGCCCGCGACGACATGGACGATGAGGACGGCTTCTGGGATGCCGGTGGCGTCTCGCTGGGCACCCTCTCCGAGGGCAGCCTCCCCAGCCAGCTCGAAGACGCACTCATGGGCCTCGACGAGGGCGAGATCAGCGACGTCGTTCGGGGACCGTCGGGCTTTCACATCTTCCTGCTCGAGTCCCGTCAGCAGGCTTCCAGCACGGTGCCGCCGTACGATCAGGTCCGCATGCAGATCTATCAGCAGATGATGGGCACCGCGATGGAGCAGCAGGAGCAGGTCTTCGTGGCCGAGCTGCGACGGCGCGCGCTGGTCGACCTCCGGCTATGACCGCCACCGGTCTCGACCGGTGGGCCCCCGCTCACCTGATCAGCGCGAGCCCAGCCGCCGCCGAACAGGTGTGGCTCGATGTGCAGCCGCCCGACGAGTTCGTCCAGGCGCACACGCGACCCGGCCAATTCTGCAAGATCCGGGTGGCCGGCGAAGAGGGCATGTTCGCAATGCTCTCGGCCCCGGGAGACGCGCCACGGTTCCTCGTTCGGGTCGGCAACCCCAAGGGCGGGAAGGCCGCCGACGCGCTCGCGGCGCTCGCTTCGGGCACCGCGATCGAGATGAGTTTGCCGGGGGGAGCGGGGTTTGGGCTCGAAGCCGCGCGCGGGGCGGACCTCCGGTTCGTCGCCACAGGCACGGGCGTAGCGCCGGTGTGCGCGGCGATCGACCACGTCCTGCGGCGACGCGGCGACTTCGGGGCGATCAGCCTCGACCACGGAATCAAGAGTGAGGCGCACCTCGCGATCGGCGAGCACATCGCGCGCTGGAGGACCCAGGGCATCGAGGTGCGGGTCTCCTACTCGGCGCTAGACGAGAACGGGGCGGTCGTCGGTACCACGGTTCAGCAGGCCCTGAAGGCCGCGTGTCCGGACCTCTCTGGGTCGGTCGTCGTAGGGGTCGGCCAGAGCGGCATGATCACGAGCCTGCGGCAGGTCGTGACCGAGTGCGGCGGCGACCCGGACTCTCTGCTCACCAACTATTGATCACGCCCAGCAGGGCAGCGACGAAGCGATGCGTGTGGGGCGGGTCGCCGGACCAGGCGTAGGAGCACTCGACCTCCAGCCCGACATACGATTCCGAGGGGAGCTGTCCCCGGAGCCAGCTGGTCAGCCCCTCCGGCGTGCCGAGGTAGGGCTCGTTGAGCCGAGTCCGCCAGCCCTCTCGCTCCAGGCCATCGGCGATGTGCGGGGCGATCTGGCGCTCGGGCGAGCGTTCGGGGTCAAAGAGCACACCGACGTCAAAGTCGCGGTTGGGCGGGTCCAGCGCGGGGTCGAAGCTGTGGATCGAGAGGTGAAGACAGAGGCCCCGCGTCGCCATGCGCGTCGCGTCTGCGCGCGCGGCCTCTCGATACGGGCGATGAAAGCGCTCGAGGCGGTCAGCCCGGGCCTCGGCGCTCAGTCCGACATTGCCAGGCACGGCGATGCCGTAGGTTTGCTCGACGATGACGTCCGGGTTGCTCTCCCTTCGGTTCAGGTCGACCCAGAGGCGTGAATGAACGCCGACGTGCAGGGGCGCGCCGCTGCGCTCGGCCAGGCATCGAGCGATGTCGCCCGCGCCCTGGTCTCGGGACACGTGGCTGAGCATGACGGCCTCACTCAGACCGAGGTCCAGATCACCGGGGAGCGTGTGGCTCGCGTGTTCACAGGTGATCAGTAGCTCGGCCATTCCCGCGCCTTGTCGTTACCATGGTCCGCAGGTGTCCCGCTCGCTTCAGATCGGCCTCGCGCTCGCCGTGGCCATCGTGGCTCTGCCCCTGCTTCCCTGGGGGGTGGGCCTTTGCACGGACCGCGTGCCTGTTGGTCTGCGGCTCGCCGCCGAGCCGATCGACCCGGAACAAGACCTGCGCGTTCAGTTGGAGCGGCGGGCGCGAAGGTGGGCACGGGTCGAGGTCGGCGTCGACGCCGGTGGAGATGCGCTGCGCAGCCCCACCCGAGCCGCCCTCGGAGCCAGCGTTGACGTCGAGGAGATGCTCAGGCGGATCCGCTCCTACGGTCGTTCGGGCAACCCGGCTCGCGATCTTCCAGCCCTCATGGCGGCGTGGTCGGGAGCAGCGGACCTGAGCTGGACCGTCCGGACCGACCCGGAGGCACTGACATCCTTTGTCGACGACGTCGCGCACCAGGTCGATGAGCCCCCCCAAGCGGCCCGCCTGAGTCCGCGGGGACGGTTGCTGGAGCTCAGCTCCGACGGCGCTGAGCTCAACCAGGAGGCCTCCGTCGAGGCGCTGCGCCAGACCTTGGTCAGCGGTCGTCGCTCGGTCCGGCTCTCGGTGGAACGGATCTCCTCGGGGGTGGGGGCCGAGGCCCTGCCGCCGCTGCCGCCGCTGGTTACGCCGCCCGTGCTCATCGCCCGGTACAGCACTGACCTCGAGAGCCGGGGCAGCGAGCGGCCGCGCGCACACAACGTGGCGACCGCCGCCGGCTACCTCGATGGCGCGATCATCGCCCCGCACGGCCGACTCAGCTTCAACGACCGCGTGCAGGAGCGCTCCTTCGATCGCGGCTATCGGCTGGCCCACGTCATCCTCGATGGTGAGATGGTCGACGGCATCGGGGGCGGCGTCTGTCAGGTCGCCAGCACCCTCCACGCCGCGGCTTTCCTCGGGGGCCTGGAGATCGTCGATCACCGACCGCACTCCCGGCCCAGCGCCTACATTCCGATGGGACTCGACGCCACGGTGGTGTGGCCGAACGTGGACCTGGTCATCGCCAACCCCTTCCCCTTCGCCGTGACGGTGCGTGCCCGGGCGGACGGCGGACAGATGCGGGTGGAGCTCTGGGGGAGCCGCCGTGAGGCCAGGGTCGACTGGCACCGACAGACGATCGCAACGGAAGACTGGAGCGACCGGTTCGTCGAGGATCCGGAGATCTCGGGCGACCGGCGACGGGTCTCCCAGCGCGGAATCAGGGGCTTCACGGTGCTCCGAGAGCGCACCATCCATGACGGCAACGGGGTCCACATCGAGCACCGACGTATCCGCTACCCGCCGACGAGCCGCGTCATTCGGGTGGCGCCGGGCACGCTCGACCCGATGACCGGGGAGCCCCTCTCGCCGGAAGAGATCGCGAACGTTCGGGCCATCCCAGACAACCCATTCTGAGCCGAAGCGGGGCGGCGGCGCGTCCAAGTACGTGCTCGAGCTTCGAGGCGTGTCAGCTTGCGGAGGGACTCAGTGGGGCGTGCGGAGGGGCACATCGCGTTTGCGGCGGCTTGTTTGGCCTGGGGGATCTGTGCCGCGTCCGGTCGCGCGCAGGCCCCGACGCTCGACTTCTTGGACGTGCCGGCGCGCCCTCACCAGCCGACCCGGGCGCCCTCCCCCGACACGGTCCGGGGCCTCGTGGAGCTCGAGGGTGAGCTGGACCGGTTCGGCCAGAGTGTGCGCGACTACCGCTCGACCGTAGAGGACCTCCTGCGACGTCGAGCGCGGGAGCGCCGACGCGGGGTGCTCGCTCAGTACGCCGCCTCGATTGCGCACGAGCGCCGCTCGGAGGGTCGGTCTCGCGCTGAGGCGATCAGCCACCTGGAGGCCTTCGTGCTTCGTCACCCGGCGGAGTCGCGACACACCCCATCCGCGCTGCTTCGGCTCGCCGAACTCTATGTCGAGCGCGCCTACGAGCTCGCCGGCGACGGCGACTTGGACCTCCAGCAGGCGATCGACGCCGGCATCCAAAACGTGAGTCGATTCCCAGGGTCGCCGCACCGGGAGCGGGCCGCCTACCTCCTCGGCTGGGCCCTCGCCCGAAGCGGCAGGAGCCGCGAGGCCGTCGGCGTGTGGCGCAGCGTCGTCTGCGGCAACCTCTTTCGCTATCCAGCCGAGACCGACGACGACGAGAGGCACAGAGCAACGGAACGGCCCCCAGAGCAGGCCCACCCCGCGTTGCAGGCCCCCGACTCACCGGCTCCGGACCGAGAGCCGTACAGCGGCTGCCGCCCTCACCTCACGTCCCTGGCAGCTGAGATCTGGCTCCGGATTGGCGAAGAGCACTTCGATTCGGCGGAGCTCGACGCCGCCGTGGGGGCCTATCGACACGTCACCGAGCACCCGGAGGACCGGCTCTACACGTTTGGCCTCTACAAACTCGCCTGGAGTCAGTACCGGGCCGGCCGCTACCCCGAAGCGATCGAGCGCTTCTCGGACGTCGTGCGAGCCGATGACCAGCTTCGCCGCAGCGGCCGGACCCGAACCAGCCTGCGGGAAGAGGCGCTTCAGTACATCGCGCTGACCCTCGCGTACGACGACTGGAACGAAGACGGTCGGGCCGATCACACGCGCGGCGGACCGCACCCGCTCGAACGTCTGGAGGACGGCAACCTCTGGCCCCAGGACCTCGCGTGGTCTCCAGAGATTTACCGCCGCGTGGGCGACGCCCTCTTCGAACAAGCCCTGCCCGACGAAGCGATCCTGGCCTGGAGACTGCGCCTCAGCTCCTATCCCGCGGCCTGCGACACCCCCGACACCTACCTGTCGATCGTTCGCGCTCAACGCCAACTCGGGGACGAAGACGGAGCGCTGGCGACGCTCACCGAGCTCGCCGCCCTGGTTTCCGCGGATGCGAGCTGGCGCACCGAGGCGTGCCCGGGACGAGGCGCGCGAGCGGAGGACCTGGCGCAAAACGCGCTCGCCAGCGCCGCGAGGATCCGGCACCGACGTGCCCAGCGGCTCCGGCAGCGAGCCACGCTCGACAACGATGCTGCCGCCGAGCAGGCCGCGATGAGCGCATACGCCGTCGTCGTGGAGACCTATCGACGCTACCTCGCCTCCTACCCGAACGACCGTGAATCGTATGAGATCTCCTTTGATCTCGCGGACGCGCTCTATTGGTCCGGTCGTTACCCAGAGGCGGCGCTGGCCTATGCCACCGTGCGCGATTCACCCCTGGACGGTAGGCGATTCGCGGCCGCCGCACGCCGTGTCGTCGAGTCCGAGCGGGAGCGGGCCGACGATGATGAGGCCCGCGGAGCGTTCCGCCGGCGAAGCGCGACGGCCACAGCGCCCGAGGCGGTCCCAGCGCCCCTTCGGCGGCTGGCTCGCGCCCGGGAAATCTACGTCCGCTGGGTGCGACCCAACGAGGACGAGGAGCACGTCCGTGACGCCTATGCGTTCAACAACGCGCTGCTGGTTTCGCGTTACGGCTTCGCCGAGGAGGCGCGCCGGCGGTGGTCCGCGCTCTTCGTCGCGCGCTGTCGCGGGCCGCGCGCCTCCGCGGTCGGCCAGGCCGCCTTTCGAGCCTTGTTGGACGACGCGATCGGGCGTGGGGACGACGCGGAGATTCAACGCTTGGGCCGCGAGGTGCGTCGTCGCCGCTGTTCGTTCTCCGCGACGGGCGGCGCGCTGCTCGAGGGCCCTTGCGTCGACTCCTCGAGCTCCGGCGAGGGGAGCCATCCGCTCTGCCGAGAGCTCCCGACGATCGAGACGTCCGCCGAGCTGAGCCGGCTCCAGCGCGAGGCTACAGCGCTTTCCGCTCGCACCTCCGAGGGGGCTCGGGTTCGAGGCGCGCTCCGGATCGCGACGGCACTGATCACCGCCGTGGACCGAGCGCGCACCCACCCGGACGCAGCGGCGGCGCTGCTTCTCGCCGCGCACCTGCTGGACGAGGAGGCGCGGCGCCCCGCTTCAGCCGTGCGCATTTACCAGCGCATCGTCGACGAAGTGCGACCCAACGCCCCAGACGTGGAGAACGTGGTCGCTGAAGCCCACTTCCAGCTCGCCCGCGCCGCCGAGCGCGCCTTTGACTTCGACCGCGCGCTCGCCGGCTACGCCACGATCGTGGAGTCGGATCGCTTCCGCCGGTCCGCGGACCCCAGGATGAGCCAGCGGCGGCGTGACGCGATGGTCAACCAAGCCCTCCTCACCGCTCGACTCGGCCGACACGCAGAGGCCGCGCGTGCCTGGTCCCAGGCTGCCGCCGTGCTGCCGGAGGCAGAGGCGCGCGAGGCGCGCTACCGGTCAGCCGAGGCGACGTACTTGTCCGGCGACGCCGCGTCCGCGGCTCGCGCGCTGGACACGTGGCTGAGGTCGGGGAGCCCTACGGTCGCGGCGCACGCGTTGAGGGCGCGGGCCGCGGCAGAGCGCGGCGAGGAAGGGGTGCGGGCTCGTGCCCTGACGGCCGCCCTCAGCCTCTACCGACAAGACCCACGCCGCGCCGACGCGGAGCGCGCCGCGCGGGCGGCGCTCTCGCTCGCCGACCTCGCTCGAGATGCGCTGCCGGCCGAACCCATCCGGCCGGGTCCGAGAGCCACGCTGACCGCCCTGATGGCTGAGCTCGGACGGCAGATCCGGGCTCGAAGCGAGCGGGTCAACCGGGTCGCGGAGGCGTATGCAGCCGTCGTCGAGATAGGAAATGGGAGGCAGAGTGTCGCCGCCTTGCACGGCCAGGGCCTCCTCTACGAAGGGCTGATCCGAACCGTGCTCGCGGCCCAACTCGACCTCCCGAGGGACATCCGCCGGCGTCTGCGCCGGTCGCCGCGCGACGCCGCCACAGCGGTGCGAGAGCAAGTCCAAGACGCGATCCGCGAGAACTTGGACGAGCAGGTGCGGCCCGTCGAATGCCTCGCGATCGAACGCTACGCGCTCGCCTATCGCTTGGCGCGCAGAGCGTCGCTCCCAACCTCAGAGGCGACCGGGTCGCGCGAGCGACTGCAGGCGTACGGTGAGGAGCGGGTGAGCGCTTGCCTCGCAGCTGCACACGCGCACGACCCGAGCTTCGCTCCCCTCGCCGCTGGCGAGCTGAACTCGGCGCGCGCTGGCCTGCACCTGACTCCACCGACCCCGGTCGCTCCGCAGACCCTCGCGCCCTGAGCCACGTCTCGGATCACGACGAAGGCTCAGAGCGTCAACACGTCGCATCCGCGACGGGTGACCAATACGGTGTGCTCGAACTGAGCCGCCAACGCCCCGTCGGCACTGCGCAGGGTCCACCCGTCGGCGTCCTCGATCAGCCCGGGCCCGCCGAGCGTCACGATGGGCTCGATCGTGATGGCCATCCCCGAGCGCAACCGGCGCCCCGAGCCGCGCCTACCAAAGTGAGGCACGTGCGGCGGCATGTGCATTCGGCGGCCGATCCCGTGCCCGCCGACCTCTCGCACCACGTGACAGCCCTCCGCCTGGGCGAGCGCCTCTACCGCGGCGCCGATGTCGCCGAGGCGTGCACCGTCGCGGACCTCATCGATCCCCGCCTGCCGGCAGCGGCGCGCGGTCTCCACCACGTGGCGTGCCTCGGCGGACGGCTGGCCGACGAAAAACGTCGTGCAGGTGTCGCCGTGGTAGCCGTCGAGCTCGGACGTCACGTCCACCGCGATGATGTCCCCCGCGGCCAGGACCGTGGTGGGCCCCGGAACCCCGTGACACACCACGTCGTTGACGCTCGTACAGACCGTCGCCGGGAAACCGTGGTAGCCGAGCTGACTGGGTCGGGCCCCTTGCTGGGCGGTGTGCTCACGCACCATGCCGTCGATGTCGGCGGTGCTCATGCCTTCGCGGAGGCGCGCCCCAACCAAGCGAAGTGTGGCCGCGGCCGCGGCCCCGGCGGCCTGAAGTCGAGCGACGGCGCCGGCCCGGTGACGTTCGATGCGCATGCCCCGAGGCTGCGTCGGTCCACGCTGCCGCTCCAATACCGATTCGGTATTGGACGCGGGAGGATCCGGCAGCAAGGCTGAAGCCACATGAGCCTCTCCCAGATCGAGTATTTCGTCGCCGTGGCGGAAGAAGGGCACGTCGGCCGCGCGGCGCAGCGCCTGCACATCTCGCAGCCGCCGCTCACGCGTCAGATACGCGGGCTCGAGGCTGAGCTCGGCGCGCCGCTCTTCGAGCGCACGCCGCGCGGCATGCGGCTCCTGCCGACCGGCGCGCGCTTCCTCGCGCACGCGAGGCGTGTGCTCACGGAGGTGGACGCAGCGAAGCGCTGCCTCGACCCCCACCTCGAACCCCGCTCACGCTGAAGCGTCGGAAGGCTCGGCGGGCTCTTCGCCGGACGGGCTCGCCTGAGCGTCACGCACCCGCTCGATCCACCGCTGAAACGTGTCGGACGAGGGCAACGCCTCGACCAGCAGCTCGAGCACCAGCGTGTTGCCGGAATGGTCGACGCGAGCGACACGTGCGTCGATCTCCGCGGCCAGGCCGGCCGCCCAGGCCATGCGCAGCGCCTCAGCCTCGCGCGCAGCCGAGCTCAGACGACGTCGGATCCACGTCGCCAGTCGAATCAGCGAGGACGGCGCTTCTTCGAGCACCGGGTCGTCGCCGAGAGCGCTCGCGACGCGCAGCGCCAGGTCCTCGCTCTCGGTCTCGGGGTGCACCGACACGTTGAGACGGCCTCGCTCATCGAGCAGCTCGAGCGAGGCCCCGTCTCTCGCCAAGGCAGGTCGTGCACTGGTGCCTCGATAGCCCCGAGCCTCTCCCATCCGGAGGGCGAGCGCCCCGAGCGCGCTGCGAACCTCGCGCTGGCGCCTGCGAACGCCTGCTCCGGCGTGCACGACGTCGTTCACCCGCTGGTGCTGCTGGTCCCCGGTCTTCGAGCAACGCCAGAGTCGCATCTCGGCGTGGTCGACGAGCGCGTCCACCTCGAGGGCGTAGTAGGTCTGAGAGTGATAGGCCGCAGCGAACGGGCCGGCGCACTTGGGCAGGCTGAACATCGGTCGAGCGCCAGCCGCCTTGGAGCCGCCCTTCTTCGCGAGCGGCTGCGCATGAATCACTTCGGCGTCCGCCGCCTGCGCGAGCACCACCCAACGGTCATCCGCCCAGACGGCGTCGGGCCACTGCAGTCCTGTCATGCCCCGCGGGAACACCTCGTGCGGGCGTTGGATCACGCGGCCCGACCCGCTGACCACCGCCAACTCGACTTTGGACGGGGTGCTCAGGAGAACCACCGCGCGCGACCCCACGGAGCGCGCCCGCAAATCGTGGATCGGAGCGGCGTGTCGATGCCGGACGAGCGCGGAGTCCGCCGCCCCAACCGAGAGCGTCAGCCAACTGCCCTCCCCGGGGAAAACCGCTACGCAGAGGCTCTCGTCGCGCACACGCACGGCGCTCAGAAGGGCCGGCGGACGCGTCTCTCCGAGGTGACGGACAGGGTCCGCGAGCGGCTCGCCGAGCCCATCGACCCGGAGCGAGAGCAGCCCCTTTCCGTCGCTGCCAAAGAGCACGGCACGCTCACGACTCGAAGCCAGCGCAATGCGGCGCGCCCCAGGGAGCACCAGGCTGGGACGCGAGACCTGATTGCCCTCGAGATCGTAGCGCGCGCCCCACGCACCATCCTCCTCGCACCAGAAGGGGACCACGAAGTCCCCGCCGACGAGGAGCGCGGGGGTCTCGTCGACCTCGGCGCCGGCGTGCCCGAGCCCGCGCACGAAGACCGGCTCCTCTCTCGAGGGTGATCCGTAGCGCGCCAGCGTCGGTCCGCGCGGACCGCACCAAGCGAAGAGCAGGCCCCGCGATCCCAAGTAGAGCGCGGGGCGTGCGCTCACGAGCTGCGCCGGGCCCGGACGTGAGCGATCGCCGCCGTCGTGGACGCGTCGTGCTCACCCGCCGGCGCGGCACCATCGAGCTCGGGCAAGATCCGCTTCGCCAGCTGCTTGCCGAGCTCGACGCCCCACTGGTCGAAGCTGTTCACCCCCCAAATCACGCCCTGCACAAACACGCGGTGCTCATACATCGCGAGCAACGCGCCGAGCGTGCGGGGATCGAGCGTGTCGAAGAGAAAGGTCGTCGAGGGGCGGTTCCCCGTGAAGACCTTGTGCGGCAGGATCGCCTCGAGCGCGTCGCCCTCGAGGCCCTGCGCCTCCAACTCGGCTCTGGCTTCGGAGGCCGTCTTGCCGACCATCATCGCCTCCGCCTGCGCGAGCATGTTCGCCAAGAGCTTGTCGTGGTGATCGCCCAGCGCGTACTGCGAACGAATCGGAGCAAGGAAGTCACATGGCACCAAGCGCGTTCCTTGATGCAGAAGCTGGAAGAACGAGTGCTGAGCATTTGTGCCCGGCTCCCCCCAGACGATCGGCCCGGTCACGTAGTCTTCGATCACGCCGCCGTCGCGCCGGACGCGCTTGCCGTTGCTCTCCATGTCGCCCTGCTGCAACCAAGCTGGCAAGAACGCGAGCCCCTGATCGTAGGGGAGCACCGCGTGCGTCTCGGCGCCGAAGAAGTTCGTGTACCAGATCCCGAGGAGCGCGCTGAGCACGGGGATGTTCTCTGCCATCGGCGCCTCGACCGCGTGCCGATCCATCGC
>Ga0114933_10004020_pt1 | contig 14008 bp, 8 predicted proteins | sample 4SBtaG_FD_89691 | JGI IMG/M metagenome (GOLD analysis project Ga0114933, IMG submission 89691) | Deep subsurface microbial communities from Kolumbo volcano to uncover new lineages of life (NeLLi) - 4SBTROV12_W25 metaG | ecosystem: Environmental > Aquatic > Marine > Volcanic | place: Kolumbo...
AAAGGATGAAGTCGACGGCTGAGCGGGCAGCCAGAATGTACTTCTCCTCGCCAAGCACCACTCCGGCCTGAGCCATCGCCGAAATCATCAGGCCGTTCCACGAGACCAGAACTTTGTCGTCGCGTCCCGGAGCGATCCGTTTTGAACGGGCTTCAAAAAGTCTGGCGCGACAGCGGGCGAGGACGGATTCCATTTCGTCGGCTGGCATCTCCAGCAACCTGGCGACTTCGTCGTGAGGCTTCGGGCGGTTGAGGATGTTCTTGCCCTCCCAGTTTCCCGGTGCCGACACGTCGTAGGCTTCGCTCAGAATTCGAGCATCCTCAACGCCCAGCAGTTCGGTGATTTCCGCCTGGCTCCAGACAAAGAATTTGCCTTCCTCACCTTCGCTGTCGGCGTCCTGGGTCGCGTAGAAACCGCCCTCGGGCTGCGTCATCTCGGCCAGAACATAGTCGAGCGTTTCGCGAACGACTCGCAGGTAGTCCTGATGACCGGTGGCCTGGAAGCCCTCCAGATAGGCCGGAACCAGAAGGGCGTTGTCGTAAAGCATTTTTTCAAAATGTGGAGCGAGCCAATGGCCGTCGGTCGAATACCGATGGAAGCCGCCGCCGAGATGATCGTAAATTCCGCCGCGAGACATCTTGTCGAGTGTCAGCGTCACGACATCCAAGGCGTCCTGATTGCCGAATCGCTTCCAGGATCGCAGGAGAACTCGAAGATCCATCGGGTGAGGAAACTTGGGAGCTCCGCCGAAGCCGCCGTTCTTTCGGTCAGCGGCTCCGAGCAGATCGTCCATAGCTCCCTTGAGAATGTCCTCGTCGAGCGTCGTGGGCTCGCCACGAATGCCGGCGCGCTGAGCGATCGCCTCGGTCAGGTGGTCGGACTGCACGAAAACCTCGTCCCGCCGCTTCACCCACGCATCCTGCACGCTGGTCAGGATGTCGAAGAAACCGGGCATCCGCATTCGGGCACGTGGCGGCCAGTACGTGCCTCCGTAAAACGGCTTCAGGTCCGGCGTAAGAAAAACCGACATCGGCCAGCCACCTCGACCAGTCATCAGCTGGACCGAGGTCATATAGATCTGGTCGAGGTCCGGCCGTTCCTCGCGGTCGACCTTCACGCAGACAAAGTGCTGATTCATGTAGGCCGCGATGCCGGCGTCCTCGAAGCTTTCATGCTCCATGACATGGCACCAGTGGCAGGCCGAGTACCCGATCGAAAGGAAAATCGGCCGATTCAGTTCACGAGATTTCGCAACGGCTTCCTCGCCCCACGGATACCAGTCAACAGGATTACGAGCGTGCTGAAGGAGGTACGGACTGGTTTCGTCGATGAGTCGGTTTGGCTGAGCTTCGGTAGACATGGGATTTTCTGCGAGGATTGAGATGAGGGCCGCGTTTGTAGCCCCGCTTTCAGGCGGTGTCTGCGCAACCGAGATTCCGTTTCGAGTTTAAACGCGAGTTGGATGCGGTCGCACGAACGCTTGCTATGCGATCCAGTCGGAGATCACCTTGCCGGCCACGTCGGTTAGGCGAAAGTCCCGGCCCTGGAAGCGGTGGGTCAGGCGCAGATGGTCCAAGCCGAACTGGTGCAGCATCGTGGCGTGCAGGTCGTTAGCGTGGACGGGCTTGTCGGCGACGCCCCAGCCGACCTCGTCTGAGTCCCCGTAGATCGTTCCGCCTTTGAGGCCTCCGCCGGACAGCAGTGTCGTGTACGAGTGCGGGTGATGATCGCGGCCGGTATTCGCGTTGCGTCCGCCTCGGTTTTCGCCGAGAGGGGTGCGACCAAACTCGGAGCCGAACACGACCATTGTCGAGTCGTGCAGACCTCGCTGTTTGAGGTCCCTGATGAGAGCCGCAACGGGTTGGTCGACGACCTCGGCGTTGTAAGACAGCTGTTTGTCAAGGTCGCTGTGGTGGTCCCACGAGGCGTAGATGATGTTTACAAAACGCACTCCGCGTTCGACCATACGCCGGGCCAAAAGACAGTTCCGCGCAAAGCTCTGCCGCGTGCTGCCAAACTGACCTCGACCGCCGCCGCCAGGTTCTTTGGTCCGATCGACGCCGTAGGATTCCAAGGTCTGTTTTGTTTCGCTGGACAGGTCGATCAGTTCCGGAGCGGCTGTCTGCATCCGGTAGGCCAGTTCGTAGCTGGCAATACGACTGGCGATTTCGGGGTCGTGTTTCTCCTCGAGCCGACCTTGGTTGACGCTCTTCAAAACGTCGAGGCCCTTTCGCTGCAGCTCGGGCGGCAGACCATCGGGATTGGTGAGGTTCAAAACAGGCTCCCCCTGATTCCGGAACAGGACGCCCGCATACGTTGAGGGAAGAAAACCACTCTGCCAGAGAGTCGCTCCGCCGCTTGAACCTCGCCCGCTGGTCAGCACGACGTAACCGGGCAGGTTCTTCGATTCGCTGCCTAGGCCGTAGGTCATCCACGAGCCCATCGCAGGCAGGCCAAACGTCGCTCGGCCGCACTGCATCAGCAGCTGGCCGGGGTGGTGGTTGAACTGCTCAGAATGCATCGAGCGGACCATGACCAGGTCATCGGCGACCGAGGCCAAGTGCGGCACGATGTCGGAGAAGTCCATACCGGATTCGCCGTGCTTCGTGAATTTTCGCTTCGTGCCGAGCAGCGTTGCCGTTTCCTTTTTGATGAAGGCGAAGCGGACTTCTTCAAGCAGCGATTCTGGCAGCGGCTTTCCGGAGAGCTCGTTGAGCTTCGGTTTTGGATTAAAAAGGTCGAGGTGCGACGGAGCGCCAGCGTTAAAGATGAAGATGCAGGACTTCGCAGGACCGTCGAAATGCGGCTGCTTCGGAGCCAGCGGATTGCTCGCATCGGCGGCGTCCGCCGCCGTGGCTTCTGAGAGGAGACCGTCGTCAGTCAGCATCGCTCCCAGCGCGGCAGTTCCGAGGCCGCAGGCAGACGTGGTGAGAAAGTCACGGCGAGTGGCTTCAGCCAGGTGATTTTCAAGCAGGCTCACAGGTCAACTCCCGTGTCATTTCTTTTTGCGAGGTGATCGGCGGAGTGCCGGAGCGAGTCAGACAGTCTACCTCAGGGGGGGAGCGAGCGGGAGGATGCTCAGGTCGACAGAAGTGCCAGGGTGTCGACGAATCGCCGATATTCCCCGGCTATAGACGTATGGCCACCTGTCTGAACCGGATTTGCGGGCCCGATCGCGCAGAAATCAGTTCTCGTTTCTGTAGGAGCACGTTATTATTTGTTTGGGCTGACGTCTAAGCGGGCAACCTGCGTCGTCTTTCGTAGTCCTCTCTCCCAATTTTCGCGTCGTTCCCCGTTTTTCCATGCCAAAGTCCCATCTGGAATACGTCGACTGGCTCGACAACCGCAACGACCTCATCTGGCCGAAGCCACCGCAACTGCAGCCGATTAAAGCCCGTGCGCATCTCAAGCCGCTAAAAGGGATCCGCGCAGTTCTATGGAATCTGTACGGTACGCTGTTGCACGTGACCGACGGCGAGCTGCTGCTGTACCACCATCAAGCTCTGCGGATGCAGGTACCGCTGGAAAAGACGATCAACGAATTCAACATGTGGAACAGCATGAAGCGGACCCCGGGAGCTCCCTGGGAGTACATGCTGCAAAAGTACAAGGGAATTCTGGAGGACTTGGAATTCCGTAGTCAGGTCGATTCCGGTGATTTTCCTCAGGTGGTCTCCTCGCAAATCTGGCTTCAGCTTCTGCAGATGCTCGAAAAGAAAGGGTACGACTACGACCGCGACTTCTACGGCGACCTCACCAGCCTGTCTCAAAAGGTCGCATACTTTTTTCAGGCCAACCTCCAGGGGGTCGAGGCTTCGCCAAATGCTCTGAAGGCAGTTTCCACCTGTGCCAAGGCGGAAGTTTTGCAGGGAGTGCTCGCCGACAGTCAGCCGTTCACGATGACGCAGACGTTGCGGGCCTTGAGGAGTCAGGGCAAAGTCCCGCCGCTGGGAAGCCTGTTTGATCCGGTCCTGCTGACACTTTCTCACGAAATGGGCGTTCGAAAGCCGTCTCAGTCGTTTTTTCAGAAGGCTCTCGGTGCCTTGGCACAGCGGGACATCGATCCCAAGGACGTCATCTACGTCAGCAGCCGGATTCAGGGAGACCTAGCCGTCGCCAGGCAGTACGGGTTCAAGACGGTGCTCTACGCTGGCGACAAAACCAGCTTTAAGGCTTCCCCGCAGGAACTGAATCATGCGGACATCCGGCCCCGGCGGCTGATCACGGATCTGAAACAGATTCGAAGCCTGATCGGTGTTGGCTAAGGACCGAGGCCGTTTCGGATCGATCCTTTGACATCGGACTAAAACGCAACCAGGTGCGATGTGCTCTGACAACGATGTGCCCTGAAAGTAACGGGACAGCCCATGCGACCGCAGCCGATTTTCGATCTCGACGAGTTGGAATTGAACTTCGAGGAGCCGCTGTTCGGTCTCGAGCAGATTCGCAAGGTCAATCCGCAGCGTTTTGAGATGGAGCAACTGTCGGGCGTCGTCCACATTGACGTGGAGGGCCAACGGCTGATCGGATTCAAAGACGTCACGCAAGACGAGTTCTGGGTCCGCGGTCACATGCCCGACTTCCCGCTGATGCCGGGCGTTGTGATGTGTGAGTGTGCTGCTCAACTGGGCGGTTTTTATTCGAGAAAGCTTGATCTCCTGAAAGGAGATTTCCTCGGCTTTGGCGGCATGGACAACGTGAAGTTTCGGGCTCCTGTCCACGTCGGAGACAGACTTGTCCTGATGGCTCGAGTCGAACGGATTCGCGCTGGCGGACGTCGCATCGAATTTGAATTCCAAGGCTACGTGAATGGGCAGCTGACTTTCAGTGGAACGACGATTGGCGTACCGATTTCCAAAGCCTGAGACCTGCTCACCTGTTTCACGCGACTCGTCTTTGCCGTTGAGTAGATAGGGAATACTACGGCGATCCGCTGAATCCTCAGCAGGCATTGGACGTACCGGCAGAGCAGTCTGTAGCCCGCGTTTTCGTAGCGACGGAAATCAGACGCGTGCCAGCCGAGATTGAGCATCATTCAGATCAGCGACCTGGGAGAGCTTTGCCGAAGTCTGGCGGCGATTGTTTCTACTTCGGGGGGTAGAGGAGCCGCGGCCTGGATGGCCCTCGCCACGAACGCGCGACCGCAGACACACCGCACAGAATCCCCGGTGAGGCTGTCTTCCGCTTCGCATGCCGCTGAACAGGCAGGATAGGCGATCTGCACTCAATCAACTGCAGCAATCTCAGCAAAGCCTCCAGGCGCGCAGCGATTGACGGATGAAAATAGTTTGACTCAGGGCACTCAGATTCGCACCCGTGTGAAACGTCCGACGAATCCATACGGCAGAGGTCAACTCCGTCCCGGATGCAGAGTTCAGGTAAAGAGAGGGATCTGGGAAGCTGAAATCCGTGTTGACTCAATTTCGCGATCAGTCGTACCTTGCCGCCCGTCGACACGAGCCAATCGCCGCCCGGAAGCAGTTGGAGTCCTTCGCCCCCCTGGGACCTGCTGCTTCCGGGTTTTTAATGCGCATGCCGATTGGATTGGATTTGGATACAGGTTGCTTCCGTTGCGCATGGCCTGACCAGGAAGAGGAGGTACTCCTGCCGGGCGCCGTCTGGCAGCGCAGCACTCATGCGAAAGGGTTCATGCTGCTGCAGGCGTCAAACGCCGCTCAGCCGTTCGGTCGCGTCGCCGAATTCGGGAAGCTCCAGGCCCATACGGTCCATCAGGCTGAGATACAGGCTACAGAGTTTCCGGTTTTCGTTGCCCGCTTTCAGGTAGTCCAGCGAGCGGCCGGTCTTCAGTGTTCCGCCCAGGCCGCCCGCCAGGACGCACGGCACCTGATTGCCGTTGTGGGCGTTCCAGTGCTCGGAAACGAACATGATCGCGGAATTGTCGAGTACTGTGCCGTCGCCCTCCTGCACCTCGTCAAGCCGTTTCAGCAGGTACGCATACTGCTCGACATGGCAGTCGACGATCTTTTTGTAGTTCGGACCGGTGTTGGCGTGTGAGTAACTGTGGTGGTCGTCCTTGATGTCCAGGAACGGGTAGACCTGCCCGGAAAGGTCACGCGACAGCAGCAGTGTTGCGACTCGCGAGCGATCCGTCTGAAACGCCAGTGCGATGATGTCCGCCATCAGACGAGCATATTCGCGGAAGTCCTTCGGTTGACCGGCCGGCGGTCGCTGATGATTCTCAGCTTTGGTCGAGGAACCCTCAGCACTGTTGACCTTTTGCAGACGGCGTTCGGTCTCGCGGACCGAGGTGAGGTACTCGTCAATTTTTACGCGGTCGCTCTGGCTGACCGATCGACGCAGGTCGCTGGCCTGCTCGCGGATCTGGTCAAGGATGCTGGCTTCCAGCTTGCTGGCTTTGCTGCCGAACAGGCTATCAAAGGCGAGCGAGGGGTAAAGCTCGATTGGAACTGGCGAACTCGGGTTCTGCCAGGAAATGTGCGAGGCATAAACCATTGAGTACTGTGACTCGTGAAATCCGCTGACGGGCTGCTCGCAACCCAGCACGAGGCTCGGCACGAACGTTTCGGCATCGAAGTGAGCTGCCAGCTTCTGATCCATGCTGACGCCGCCAAGGATCTCTCGCCCTCGCTTCAGGTTGGCTCCTGACAGAATGTTGCCCGTGCACTTCGCATGACCGCCTCGCCCGTGCTGATTGAACAGCCCGTTGATGACGTTGATCTTTTCTTTGAACGGATTGAGCGATGTCAGATTCGGCCCGAGTTCCATGTCAGAGCCGTTGCCCTTCGACCACCAGTTCGGCGGCGAAATGCCGTCACCAATGAAGAGGCACGCAAGCCGTTTCGGATCCTTCGTGCGGGTTTCCGTCGTCTCGCCGCCCCACAGATGACCGGACTCCAGCCACGGCATCGCGAAGGAATAGCCAAGTCCCTGCAGCATCACTCGTCGCGAGAGGTTCATGCTCATCGTCAGTCTTTCTGAATTTCGGCCCGAAAGGCGGCGGTCGAAAAATCGCGGCAACGCTGGTTTCGAAACTGAGGGCTCTGGACGACGGACTCAAACAGAGGTCCGAACCGGTATTCGTCTTCCGCCAGCGTTGCCTCCATCTTTTCAAGCAGCGGCTGGTCGGACAACAGCAGAGACCGTCCCAGAGCGTACCCCAACATCTTACGGCACAGCGTCCTTACAAAGTCGGCACGACGCTCCGTCGCCAGATGAGCCGCAAATTCGGGTACGCCGCGGACTTCTTTACCGTTCGGCAAATGGATGACCGTGTCGACAGCTCTTCCCGCCAGATCCTTGCTGCGGGCCCGCCCGATCGGATCAAAACCCTCCATCGCCAGCCCGACCGGATCAAACCGAACGTGACAGCGGGCACATTTTTCGTCGGTTGTGTGCAGCTTGAGCAGCTCGCGAATTGTCTTGCCGCCGGTGTCTGTTTCCTTCGCCGGCAGCACGGCCACGTCGTCCGGCGGCGGAGGAATGTGCTGGCCGAGCAACTTGTGAAAGACCCAGAACCCGCGTTTCACTGGACTGGTCCGCTCGGGCTGAGAGTTCTTCGTCAGAAACACAGCCATCCCCAGCAGCCCGCCTCGCCCTTTTTCGTTGAGGTCAGCGGTCGGAATCCACTCGTCTTCCTCGCCCCCGAACGGGAGACCGTAATGCTTTGCGAGGCGGTGGTTGACGAAGGTTGAGTCGCTGCTGAGCAGTTCGGTCACCGGGAGATTGGAACGGATCAGGTGAGAGATCATCCGCGTCGGCTCTTCGAACATCGCTTGCTCAAGGTCGTCGTCGAAGTCCTTGAAGACCGATCGGTTCACCGAGTTTTGCTGGATGAAGTCGCGATGCCCCAGCCACTGTCCGAAGAACTCCAGCGAGAAGCCGCTGACTTTTTCGTCCCGCAGCATTCGCCGCAGTTGTTTGCGAAGTTCGGCCGAGTTCCGCAGCCGACCGGCTTCCGCTGCGGCGAGTAGTTCCTCGTCCGGCATTGAGGACCACAGGAAATAACTCAGCCGGGACGCGAGTGTGATGTCCGAAAGGGGATGAACGGATTTGCCTTCCGGGTACGGTCGAGTCTGAAAGCAGAAGTGAGGCGACATCAGCAGCCGAACGATTGAAGCGCGTACAGCCTGCTCGACACCGAACTCGGAATCATCGCATGTCGCCTCGAAAAACGATCGCAGCTGCGCAATTTCCTGCCCGGTCAGTGGTCGCCGGTAAGCTCGACGGGCGAGCGACTCCAACTGTCGCAGGTAGATCGGTCGAGCCGCCTGTAGTCGTGACGACTGTTCCTTAAGCCCCGTGCGGATGGACTCGAAGAAGAGGAAAATCGGATGAGCCTTCAGTTCTTCGCCGGTCAGTTTTACGTTTGACCGAGCCAAGTAAATGTCACGGAAGCGAAGCAGCGTTTTTTCCTCAACCAGTTTCGGGTCCTCTTCCTTAATCGAATCAAAGTCCGGGTGCTTCATGAAATTCCGCTCGGACCGCTCAAAGAAAACGAACCCGCGCAACAGCCGCTCGGCGATCCCCGTGCCGAAGTACAGCTCGTCCCAAAGTTGATCCAGCTCGTGGTTCTGTTCTTCGCTGAGGACATGCCGGCACAGCGGCCGGTCGTCGCGGAAGAAGCCTTCGATGAGGTGGAAGCCAGCCGACAGTCCGCGGGTCCCGTCGACGTACAGAAACCGGTTGGGGAACAGCGAGCAGAACTCCGTGCCCGACTTCCGCAGCTCATCGGCCAGCGGTGAACCGTCCGCAACGAGCGGCACGTCCGGAGCCGACGAAGCAGCACGCTCTGTTGGCTCACGGTCGAAAGCAGCGACTTGGACAAGTGGCTGTTTCGACGCCTCGGCATCGAGCGTTGCCTTTGCGTGGAAAAACATCCGCTTCTCTTTGCCGAAAGCCGACGTCGGAATTCGAAGCTCGATCGTTGTCGCCGACTGTAGCCCGACTTCGTTTTCCGAGAGCTCCCGCCCGGCGGGATGCCTGCCAAATTTCAGCTTGCCAGCCTCTCTCTTTGCGTGCCCCTTAAGAATTTCAGCGAGCGGCGTGTTCCGTTTTTCATCGTTGGCTCGATACCGCTGCGGATCCTGCGTGCTGAAGTTGAGGTCGCTGAGCACGACAATTCCGTCGCGGCTGCCGTCCGGATCGGAGACGGTCAGCCACAGGCTGATCGAGTCTGTTTTGTGCAGGTCCCGAAATTCGACGCTGAGCTGCTGCGAGTCGCCGATCAGCGAGTCGTTAAACGTGTCCCGCTCGGCCTTGGTCTTGCGACGTCGATCGGTGTGGTAAATCGGCGGGTTGCCTGCGTTGGAGACGATGGCTTGCGTCTCTTTCGGGCAGAGTTCGAGACTCAGTTTCTTCAGGTCCTGGCTCAGCACACGGATCGGGCCAAGGGCCTTCTTTGCCGCGTCATTGCCCTCGCCATTTGGAATCACCTGCCAGCGCTTCCTCAGCCAGGCAAGGTAAAAGCGGTCCTGGCTCCTGCCGGTGAGTGTGCGCCACAGTCTAGCCATGTAGCGCGAGCTGAGGTTGCGTTCCTCGGCCCAACGCTCGATCGGTTTCGATTTCTTTTCCTCGCCGCGGTTCTGATATTCCCAGGCGACCGTCAGGTAGTCCTCGTAGCGGACATCGTGCTTCTCGTAGAATGAAATGATTCGCTGCTCGTAAAACTTTTTCTGGTCGGCATACGTAACGACCGAATACGGAGCAAACTGCATCCCGGACGGTTTCAGTAGCACATGGTCGGCCACATGTTGAGCCGCCGCGTAGTACTTGCGGAACAGAGCCGGCGACATCGTTAGCGCCTCACCCGTATTGTTGAACCCCTCGCCGCTGGCCGGATCGACCGGAAACGCATCGGCTGGCCCGATGTCGACGCTGGTCAGTTCGCGAATCGTATAATTGTACTCAGCGTTGCTGAGTCGCCGCGGCAGGACGACTCCCGGATCGCCGGCGAGAAGCTGCGCCTGTTCCTTCAGCAGCTTTCGAATTGCCGAAATGATCTCAGCGCGAAGTTTCGACGAGGGCTTCTCGGCATCTTTGGGAGGCATCTCGCCGTTTTCGAGAAACGTGATGACGTGCTCCCATTGCCGATAATGCTCGCCGAGCGACTCAACCGAGCCATACTTCGTCAGGTCGAGCTGACCTTCCGACGTGTCCTTGTTGTGACAGTCGACGCAGAACTTTTTCGTGAAAGGAATAATGCGATCCTTAAAGGCGTCCTGAGCGAAAGCCGTCGACGAGACGGCAGTGATGAGCAGAAGACAAAGGGGATTCATTTTCATGGCGGGACCGGTGATGAGAAGCGGGACCCTCAATCATGAAAGAGACGACGCAGGATTGAAAGCTGCCCGGGCGGTCTTCCTGATCGATCGGTTGTTCAATGGACCCTGCGGCACGCTGCGACGATGGATTCCACGTCGAGGCCGTAGTGGCGGTACAGATCCGGCAGGTTACCCGATTGCCCGAAGTGCTCGACGCCGAGCGATTCGACTCGGTGTCCGCGAACTCCACCAAGCCACGACAGCGTCGCCGGGTGGCCGTCGATGACCGTGACGAGGTTCGCGTCATCAGCGAGTGGCTCGAGCAACGTCTCAATCCACGACCCCACAGAGCTTTGCTCATCCGCGCGGTGGCTGGCCTGCCAGCCGGCGTTCAGTCGATCGGCGGAGGTCACGGCGAGCAGTCCGGCTCCGGAGAATTCGGCGGCGAGTTCCTCATGAGCCGCGATGGCCTCCTGCGCGACGACTCCCGAGTAGGCGATTGCGAGGCTCGCTCCGGGAACCGGCTCTTTCAGCCAGTAGCCGCCGTCGACGATGGACTGCTCGTCGGTGGAAGTCAGAGTTCTCTTGGGCTGATTCAGAGGGCGACTTGAGAGGCGAAGGTAAACGGAACCGCCAAGCGCGTCCCGCAGCCAGGCGGACGTCGCCTCACCACTGCCGTCGCGCTGGATGTAGTCGAAGGCCCATCGCAGGATGACAGCCAGTTCGTCGACGAAGGCGGGTTCAAACGCCGCAAGTCCATCCTGAGCCATTCCGATCAGCGGTGTCGCCAGCGACTGATGCAGCCCGCCTTCCGCCGCCAGCGAAATGCCCGACGGGGTCGCGACGAGGATGAAGCGAGCGTCCTGATAGCACGCATAGTTGAGTGCATCGAGCCCTCGCCCGATGAACGGATCGTAAATCGTGCCGATCGGAATCAGCCGCTCGCCAAACAGCTCGTGCGACAGCCCGAGTGCCGACAGCATCAGAAACAGATTATTCTCGGCGATGCCCAGCTCGAGGTGCTGACCGGACGGCGAAAGTTCCCAGTTGAGCATCGAATGCCCGCCGGTCTGCACGCGGCGATCGTCGAGGACCTGGCGGGAGAAGACTCCGCGACGATTGATCCACCCGCCCAGATTGGTGGAGACCGCGACGTCCGGCGAGGTCGTCACGATGCGATCGGCGAGAGGCCCGTCGTCTCCGGCGAGAGCAAACAGAAGTCGACCGAAGCCCTTCTGCGTTGAAGTCACCCCATTGGCTGAAGCGGCGATGCGATCCGGGACCGGCAGTCGGTCAGCCTGATGCCGACGTGATCTGGACTGATTGAAGGGGACTCGTGAAAGGAACTGATCCAGCTCCGAGTCCGACAGTGAAAGCCCGGCCGTGCGGTCCCATTCGGATCCCGACTCAATTTCAAAATCGCTGCGCAACTGCTCGATCTGCTCTCGCGTCAACATGCCTGAGTGGTTGCTGCGATGCCCGGCGAGAGGCAGCTTGTGACCCTTGATCGTGTAGGCGATTACGCAGGTCGGAGTGTCGTCGTCCAGACCGCGAAACGTGTCGCAAAGCAACTGCATATCGTGCCCGGCCAGATCAGTCATCAGCTCGTGCAGAGCCGGATCGTCGTAGCGCTCCAGCAGGGATCGTACTTCCGCGTCGCTCGCGAGGTCCGACAGGATTTGCTCTCGCCACGCCGGACCGCCCGCATAAACGAGCTTCGAGTAAAGCGCATTCGGGCACTCGTCGAGCCATCGTTCCAGAGCCGGGCCGCCCGGTTGTTTGAACGCGGCCTGAAGCCGAAGGCCGTACTTGAGCGTGGCGACCCGCCAGTCCATCATCTGAAACAGGCTTTTGATCTTCCCGAACAGACGGTCGGTGACAACAGCGTCCAGGCTCTGGCGGTTATAGTCAACGATCCACCAGACATTTCGCAGACAGTGTTTCCAGCCCTCGTAAAGAGCTTCAAAAACGTTGCACTCATCCAGCTCCGCGTCGCCGGCCAGTGCGATCATCCGGCCTTCGTCGGAGTTCTTCGTCCAGCCTTTGCCTCGCACGTAATCCTGAACGAGGCTGGCAAATGAGGTCTGGGCAATACCCAGTCCCATCGAGCCCGTTGAGAAATCCACGTCGTCCGCATCCTTTGTGCAGGACGGGTACGACTGAGCTCCCTGGAATCCCCGGAACCGCTCCAGGCGTTCTTGTGACTGATTGCCGAGCAGATACTGAATCACATGGAAGACCGGACCGGAGTGAGGCTTGACGGCAACTCGATCGGCCGGCCGCAGAACATCGAGATATAGCGCGGTAAGGATCGTGGTCATCGAGGCCGACGACGCCTGGTGGCCTCCGACCTTGAGGCCGTCGAGATTCTGCCGCTCGTGATTGGCGTTGTGGATCAGCCAGGTGGAGAGCCACAGCACTTTTCGTTCGATCTCGCGGAGCGTACGAAGCGTCTCTTCCCGCGACTTAACCGAACCCGCAATCGCCATCGACCCCGCCATGCTGACCTCCGTGAGTGGACTCGCGGCACCTCACGGATTGTAGCAGACTGATCGGACCTCGCTGCAAAGCGAATGACCACAACTCACGGGCCGAGCAGAGCAAGCATCTCACCGTACTGGATCGTGACCGATTTCAGCTGCCACTTTGCCGCCTTCGTGTCATCTTCTGACAGCGTGTAGACCGCATGGCTGCTCAGGTGATTCACCTCTACAAACGAGAAGGCCCGGCTCCTTGCGGAGACCGGGCTTGGCTCTTTCGGTGACTTGTTGACGATCAGCCGTGGCTCATCGTCTGACTTTTGTGGTATCACCAGTTCTTCGGATCGATGAACCAGAACCACTTGTCTGTCCGCGAGTTGAACGCGATGGCCCAGTGTCCGTCGTCCCAGGTCAGGCGGACGTCTCGCCAGCCCATCGGCACCTGCGGGTACGGGTAGAACGGGCCGATATAAGGCCACGCACTCGCACTGTACTCGGTCGGGTAACTGATCTGAGCTGAGTTCGGGTACGACGCGTAGGTCGGCCAAGCGTAGTTCGGCAGGTTCGGCAGATCGTAGGCCAGGTGAGACGGGCCTGCTCCGCCGTGTGCTGGTGCCGGACCCGGAGGCGTTCCGATGTTGGCTCCCTGGAAGCTGGCCATCTGCATTTGCTGAATCTGAGCCAGGCTTGGTTGCGGCATGCCCTGAGGCATTCCGGCCGGCATCATTCCTGGTCGCATGCCCGGCGGCATTCCGCCGGCTTGCTGGAAGCTGGCTGGCTGAATCGGAGAAGCCGCTGCGAAGGCGAGCTTGTTCTGAACCCGCTCAACACCCGGAACCTGCTGGCAGACGTGGGACGCCCATGCAGCCTGCTGAGGATGCTTCACCGAACCACCGAGAGTGCAGACGCCACTGTTGTAGCGAACTTCAATGTCGAGCCCGCCGAGGTGATTTGCGGCGAGGGCCTGAGCGATCTGCTCAGCCACCTGCTGGTTGGAAAATTTTCCGCCGGAAGCAGTGGTCGGAGCCGGCATCGGACGGAATGCTGGTCGCATGCCAGGAGCCTGCAGCCGGTTGTCGACCTGTCGAACTCCGGGAACCGAAGCGACGACCTGAGTGATCCTTGCCACGTCCTGAACCGATCGGCATGAGCCAGAAAGAATGGCAACGCCCTGTTTGTATTTCAGGTCGATGCTGTGACCTCGAACACCGGACTGCCCGATGGCTCCGGCAATTCGATTGGCGATCTGCTGCTCGTTCCCGGCCGATCGTTTCTGATCACGGTTGA
>Ga0114933_10004021_pt1 | contig 14008 bp, 12 predicted proteins | sample 4SBtaG_FD_89691 | JGI IMG/M metagenome (GOLD analysis project Ga0114933, IMG submission 89691) | Deep subsurface microbial communities from Kolumbo volcano to uncover new lineages of life (NeLLi) - 4SBTROV12_W25 metaG | ecosystem: Environmental > Aquatic > Marine > Volcanic | place: Kolumbo...
CCAGTACGCGATAAAGGCGGAATGAGTCGGGCTGTTGAAAGTACCTTTCCATAGAACATCATGGTAAGTAGAATCGGTCAGTTCAATTTTGCGGCCAACAAGCCAGATGACTGACATGACCGAGATGACCGAATTCTTGACCGATATCAAACTATCCCGTCGCTTCGCGGCCCTCCTGTGCCTGATCGTCGTTTGGGTGTTTGCCGGTCGGATGTTCGCCAGCTCTCAGATCCAGGCGCCAGTTCCGATCTCGAGTTGGTCAGACACGTAAGGCAATAGTCCTGCGGATTTCACCGTTGAGGAGTGGCGAGCGATCATCGACACCACGTGGGGAGAAGGCATTGAAACGGGTGCTAAGCAGCTGATCTTCGACCGCTGGTGGAACGAGGTCAATCTCAATTTCGGTTCGTTCCTGAATCTGGATTTCGATATCCAGGCATTCAAGGATCAATACAGACCTGAGATCCAAGGGGGAGTAAGTCGGGGTCGCTTTGCGGCCATCATGAATCATTTCGGCTACCGGCTCAAAGAATTGCACACCTATGTCTGGGACACTCCAGTAAGAAGTACGCCTCGTCAGAAAGGCGTACCGCTGTTATGGGTGGGGCAGTGGGGTTCAAATCCTGGCTTTGGTGCCGTCGTCACGCCTCTTGCGGACAGTTCTCTGGTGGTCTACGAAGCGCTTCCCAATCATCCCATTGGCCTCGAAGCCGGAGACGTAGTACTCGGGTACGATGGCGTTCTTTGGAAGGATTTGTGGCCTCGGCTCGTAGCGGCGGAGCTGCCGCTCGTTTTGAATTCAGTAAACGCCGGTAACGACGAAGGCAACTGGTACTATCACATGCAGGCGGTTGGCTTGAACTGGCACCTTTTTGATACCATTGACATCGTAAAATATGCATCCGGTGATACGCTTCATTTCGACACGAACAACTTGATTGGAGAACGCAGACCGATATGGGGGCGCGAATCTCTGGACGTTCCGGGCGTTGAATGGCCGGATCGGCAAAGGGATATCCGTTTCAATTGGGGCATGATTGACGGCACGAATGTCGGTTATATCGTGGTCACGTCATGGAATTTTGCATCCCAGTACAACTTGCGCGAACGTTTTCGCTCAGCTATCGACAGTCTGATGCATGAAATCGACGCCGATGGAATCATCATCGATCAGCGTTTCAATACGGGTGGCGGCGCACTGGCTCGCGAAGGATTCAATTTGTTGTTCAACGAAACCGTCCAGACGGTGGGTTTCGAGGTCAGGGCCGGAACGACGGATCATCTTTCGATGGCCGAAGACCCCGCCAGAAGATGGCAAAATTTGGTTATTCAGGGGGATCCTGACACATTCTACGACAAGCCCATCGCCGGTCTAATTGGGCCGGGTTCGATAAGTGCAGGGGCGTTGGAAGCGACACGACTTTCCTTTCATCCGAGAGCGCGACTGTTCGGCAGACCGTCTCCGGCATCTTATTCCGGGTCCGACTTCATCAGTCTGGCGAACAGCGACTGGTTTTCTTCACGCACGAGCGGTCCCGTCTACCTGGTTGATGGCCATGTGTCCCTTTCACACATCGCTCTTCAACCTGACGAGTGGGTCTGGTTCGATCGCGACGACATTGTAGACGGCAAAGACACCGTAGTTCAGGCTGCGCTTGACTGGATCGCGAGCGAGACGGCGCTCGACGTGGGTGACTCTGATGACGTCCTGCCAATAATGGATGTTCAGGTCTTTCCTAATCCGTCGGCCACAAATGTGACGTTTGACTTCAACTCGGCCGCGTCGGGAAAAACGCGCCTCGCCATTTTCGATTTGCTGGGTCGCGAAATCGCGGATCTGGATGGTGGATTTTCGCCAAAAGGTTCCAGGAGATTTATCTGGACTCCATCCGGTGCGACGGCGCCGGGCGTCTATTTTTATCGACTTGAATCAGGCGGGAAAGTCAGGACCGGGAATGTGATTATCGCTCGTTGACGGGGCGATCCTTCGATGGTCAGTCGGTGAGACTTCCGACCAGATCTCTCACGAGAGAAACGTCAGTGAGACCATCCTTGAGCACAGACGAATAGGCGTGAAAAGAGCGACTGCCGTACGAACTGAGCCGATTCTGAATCGAGGAAGCGTTCTCTGAGGAGATTCCTCCACCAACAACAACCTCGAAGCCGTTTCGCGCACCGGTAAGTGTCCGATTCAGACCATCGATACCGTGAAGTGCGGATCGCGTGTCGCCCCAGGACACGCCTGAAGTCAAAACCCGATTGATGTTCGCAGCTTTCAACGCTTCGATTGAGGCCTGTGGTTTTGAGAGGGCGTCATAGGCCCTGTGAAAAGTTGTGAGGAGACCATTCTCTGTGGCTCTTCTGACCAGTTTATTCAGGTTTTGAGAATCCAGGGCTCCATCCAGCACCACGCCGAAGACTACTCCGTGAGCGCCAGCTTCAGCCATGTCGGAAATAGACTCGAGCATCTGATTGATTTCTGAAGGGGAGTAGTGAAAATCACCCGATTTTGGCCTGATCATGGCCAGGATCTCGATTTTACTTTCGAATGCCAGGCTGATTTGCTCGATGGTACTCACTTCGGGAGTCAGTCCCCCTGTATGCATGGCAGCACAACATTCGATCCGGCTGGCTCCGCCCTCGTGTGCGGCGCTCGCGGACGCGAGCGCCGCATCCGGATCCGAGCAATCAATACAGATTTCGACGGGTATCATGGTTTCTCCATCAATGGAGCAGTTTCCCGGGTCGAAGGGGAAGGTGGAGTTGAGTATCTTTCGCGGGCGTGCACATGCGCGGCACGCGATCAGATAACAGGCATGCAAGCAATGCTACCAAAAAGTATACGTTCTTTCGTTCTCATCTTTCTGCTGTTTATGGCTTACACAAGGGACATTTCCGCCCAGAACGCACTCAGTGAGACTGAGAAAGCGATCGCTTCCAACGTCGAAACCAATCGGGGCGATGCAATCGCTTTCCTTGAGAAGGTGATCAATATCAACAGCGGGTCGATGAACTTTGACGGCGTGATGGCGGTGGGTCACGAGTTCGGCGAGGAATTTTCCGCACTAGGATTCGAGACGCGATGGATCAACGGAGAAGCGTTTGATCGGGCGGGTCATCTCTTTGCAACTCGCGGAAACGAAGGCCCACATTTCCTCCTGATCGGACATCTGGATACCGTTTTTGAAATAGACAGTCCCTTCCAGAAATACGTGCGGGTTGATGAAAACACAGCTCTCGGCCCTGGAATTATCGACATGAAAGGTGGCGACGTGGTCATTCTCGAATCAGTTCGGGCGCTCTCACAAGCCGGTGTGTTGGATAAGATGACGATCACAGTGGCTCTGATCGGAGATGAAGAGTCTTCTGGAGATCCATTGGAATTGGGACGTGCTTCTCTCGTGGAAGCCGCGATAGAAGCAGACATCGCGCTGGCATTCGAGCCGGGTGACGGCGATCCGTCTACCGCGGTTCTGGCACGTCGCGGATTCACAGGCTGGGAATTGCACGTCAAAGGAACGCGGGCCCATTCGTCCTCTGTGTTCTCGGAAGAGTCCGGTTATGGATCCATATATGAAGCAGCTCGAATCCTGACCCGATTCCAGGAGGAATTGACGGGCGAAGAACTGCTGACGTTCAATCCGGGACTCATTCTCGGTGGGACGGCCGTCGAGTATGACGAGGAGAATGATCGGGGAACAGCCTTCGGGAAAACCAACGTGATTTCGGAAACGACCGTCGTCGCTGGCGATCTGCGAACCATATCCCCGGAGCAGCGGGAAAATGTGAAAGAGCGTATGCGTGTTATTGTTGAGCGTCACCTGCCTGGAACAGAAGCTGCAATAACCTTTCGGGACAGTTACCCGCCCATGGGCATGACCACGGGCAACGAAGATTTGCTGGGATTGCTCAACCGTGTGAGCCTCGATTCCGGGTACGGCCAGGTCACTGCTGGGGATCCGAGCGACGCCGGAGCGGCCGACGTTTCATTTGCAGCCGGACATGTCGAGATGAGCCTCGATGGCCTCGGAATGACGGGAGGGGGTACTCATACGACCGAGGAATGGGCAGATTTGAGCACGCTTACCATGCAGTCCATCCGTGCAGCTCTTCTCATGCACCGCGTGGCACAGGACTGGCGTGATCGTTAGGGTCCTGCTTCGACAGGCAGATAGAAAAATTCGATGTTGATTTATCGGTAGCGAACAGCGGATTTAATGCCGAAGTTGCTTAAGCAAACAACATCGAACCATGCAGACTCTTCCTACGACAGATGAAATGATTCGCGCTTTCACCGAACGCGACTCGACGTACGAAGGACTCTTTTTTACCGGGGTCCTGACAACCGGCATATTTTGTCGTCCGACGTGTAGCGCTCGCAAGCCAAAACCTGAAAACGTCACGTTTTTCAAAACGTCGAAAGACGCGCTGGACCATGGTTTTCGACCATGCAAAAGGTGCCTGCCGCTGGAAGTGTTGGATGCGCAACCGGAATGGGTAACCCGATTGTTGGAAAAGGTGGAAGCCGATCCTCAAAAAAGGTGGAAGGATCAGGATCTGAGGAATCTCGATCTGGAACCGGAAAGGGTTCGAAGGTGGTTCAAGAAACATCACAGAATGACATTTCACGCATACAGCAGATCCAGAAGACTGGGAAGCGCACTGGGACACATGAAAAGCGGCCGTTCAGTTACGGAAACAGCATTTGAGCACGGGTATGACTCACTGGCGGGATTTCGGGATGCTGTTGAAAAACTGACGGGATTGTCTGCCGGAAAGGCGTCAGGGAGCAACGTGGTCTATCTGGAAAGAGTCGACACCCCACTGGGGCCGATGCTGGCAGGTACGACCGATGACTGTGTTTGCCTTCTCGAATTTACCGATCGACCGATGCTCGAAACGCAGCTGACCCGAGTCCAGACCAGATTGCAGTGTGTGTTCATTCCGCAAGCAAACGACATGATGAACCGGCTGCGGGCAGAGCTGGAGGCATATTTCGAAGGCACCCTTGAACAGTTCACCGTGCCATTGGCGTTCCCGGGTACGGAATTCCAGCAGAAGGTGTGGCGGGCTCTTCAGACCATCGATTACGGCAAGACCGTCTCGTATCAGGAAATCGCAACCAAAATCGGGGACGCAAAAGCAGTTCGCGCAGTCGCAAGAGCGAACGGCGACAACAGAATCGCGATCATCATCCCCTGCCATCGGGTGATAGGAAAAGACGGATCGCTGACCGGATATGGTGGGGGACTACACCGGAAAAAATATCTCCTCGACCTCGAACAGGGCGTCAAGGAACTGAACCTATTTGACTGAACTCCTATTCCCCAATTGTGGCGGAAAGAGAGACCGAAGGATGTTCGTTTGGCGCCGTGATAACATTGAGCACATCGAACGACAATGCAAGATCCGTCAACCGTGCACCTGTCTTTACATTGAGTGCCAGTGTTCGATGTGCGGGGACGACGATCAGGTCCGCCTGGTCATGGAACCGGTAGGCCGACGTGTTCGAAAGTGTGTACGGGGTATCTGAGCTGTTCGTGATGCTCGTATTGAGGATGGAGGTATCGCCGCCGTAGCCCATCACATTCAATGTCAGGGATGCTTCGATGAGTGGGAGCACGTTCTCTTCCTTGCCGATCAACTTGTCGAGATAGTAGGCAGCCGTTCGACCGGCGAACAACGCTTCTCTGATGCCTTCGATCGTCTTTTCCTTCGCCAATACGACAGTGATCGGACGGTGGCCACCTTCGGGCACTTTGTATTGCCAGTCAACCAAGCCATGAATGTCCGATGTTCCGATGATAGTCAGATCGTATTCAAGCGCAATTTCAAGTGCTTCATCTGAATAAGTCAGGTCGTTGACGACTTCAATGCCCGAAATGTGCCCCTTTTCGATCAGTTCGATATTCATGGGCTCCAGTCGCGCTACTCCGTCCTTTCTCTGCGACCCCCAGTTGGGGTGATTCATGAACGTGAATCCGCCTTGCCGATATGCTTCTGCATAAGCATCGTTGGCGTCATCGACCAGCATCGGATTGGCGTCGGAAATAAATACGGAATTGGCATGTCCGTGCGGCAAATCCCGCGTTATCTCCGAGCCGGGGATGACGATGAGTCCGCTCTGACCAGCGACACGGGTCGCGATATCAAACGCCCGGTTTCGATCCGGATGCGGGATATCAGCTTTGTGGGGCTGGTATTCGAGGTGCTCGGTGATGGCAATACAATCAAGACCGTCACGTTGTGCTTCCTGGACGCGAATATCTGGCCACACAGCTCCATCTGAAAAAACAGAATGCATGTGCAGATCACATGTCAGGCTCAGGTACTCTTCCGTGTCGGGAAAATCGATCACCCGAGAATGAGAATGGGAGTGTCCGCTTTGCGCGGAGGTCAGTGACACAGGCAAAAGGGCCACCAGAAGGAAGAAGGTAGATTTCATGCCGAAAGGGGAGAGGTCGAAGGAGCCGGTAGGCGAGACTGAAAACATATGATTTGCAAAGTAAACACGCAGATGTCGCAAATCACGCCACCAGCGTTGCATTTTCCATTCCTTGGTCCGGTTTTCCGGCAGTCAATCAGATGGAGAGCCGATCATTGATTTCCGCCAGTCAATCAGATGGAGAGCCGATCATTGATTTCCGCCAGTCACGGAAGCCGATTGCGCACAGGATAAGGAAAATGAAATACTGTCCTGAGAACAGGTACAAGCCTTTGAGGGCATAAATCGATACGGCGACGATATCGATGATGAACCAGTACACCCAGTTTTCAAGTCTTTTCTGCGCCATGAACCACATTGCGGTCAGGCTGGCAACGGTCGTGAATGCATCTCCATATGGGTAAGCTGCCTGGGGAGCGCCGCCATCCATCCAGGCGTTTGCCCAGCGGATAGAGTCGTCGACGTTCACGATCACCCATTCTGCAATCAATTCCAAGTGTCCCATCGCCCATCCCCACGCGGCAGTCAGCACAAGGGTGATCACCACCCATCTGACATTCGCCGGAATCGACATGGTGGTCACCGGCAGTTCGGGGGAAGCATCGTCTTTCCTGTTCCAGTGAATCCATCCGTAGATGTTCATACCGATGTAGTAGACATGCAGAAGCATATCTGAAAACAGGAACGAATCGTAGAATACGATGGCTGCGAGACTCACGGAAATCAGGCCCGTTGGCCAGCACCAGATGTTTTGCTGCGTGAGGAAATACACGCTCAGCAGGCCGGTTACGGCAGCAATGGCTTCAATTCCTGTCATCGTGCAGGTACGTCGAGAATTGTGGGTTCGTGTCCGGTAAGCCGCAGCATTGTCCTGATTCCTTCAGCAGGGAGAATGACGGTGCTTGTGTTTACGAGGGGATGGCATCTGACGAAGTCGGCATTCCAAACGGACGTGTCGATGACTAGTTCTACGTTGTTCCCGGTATCGTTGATGATCCCCATGATAGTTACCGAACCAGGTTCGACACCCAGGTGAGTCATGAGGCGTTCCGGAGAGGCGAAGCTCACCCTGCCATGCCCTGTCACTTCCCCCAGAGCCATCAAGTCAACGCGCTTGTCATGAGGAACGACAATCAGTACATGTCGTCGTCCTTTCTTGTCTCGAACGAACAGATTCTTGGTGCGATGGCCTTTATGTATCTGTACGAGTTCGGTGACTTGATCAACCGTAAATACGGCCGGATGATCGAATCGCTCGTATTCGATCGAGTTGGAATCCAAGAAATCGATAGCCTTCTCGAGTGGACCTGCAGACATGGTCAGGTGCCCGTCTTCGGGCATTATGAGGGATATCCATCGGTGGTGAATTGTCGCTTCACCGGGTCGGCGAAGATAGAAAAATAGATCCACAAAGCTGCCGCAAAAAGCAATCCCTGGGAGAGCAGTATGATTCCTGTTCCTGACAGTGTTCCAATGTTGTCATGCAGTTCGAATGTAGCCGCCCTTCCGTCGTCGGACATTAACAAAAACACGGTGACCGTAGCAAATGAGACCAGCGCCATCACGAACAGCTGAATCCGCGCAACCCAGCGGAAGAACCGGCCAGAATCCAGAAGTGCGATACCGACGGGGAGCAAAAGCGCGTTGTATTCGACTGCATTCACTGTTCCCGACAAGAGGCCCGACGCGTATTGCATGGTGGCGAAAATGCCCAGCAACGTGCAGACAGTCCCTGATACCAACGCGGTTTTTGATTTGAGAAGTGTTGAGTCGAGCGCTGATATCGTAGTCATCGTCTTGTATTCGTTTATTCGCGGTCAGTCGTGCCCCGGAGGTCGGTCAAAATTGCGTATCCGTTGTCGGGTATGGTGATACGGCCGGGGCCTGCGGCCCCGGCCGAAGCATGTCAAAGTGAAAATTCGAGCTCCACATCGCATTCTCCACGGCACCAACAGGTTACGACGTTGGTTTCGTACCTGATCAATCCCCAGAGCCAGGAGCGTTCAGCGGTTGAGGGACACGTTCCATGCCCTTCGCATTCTTCGCCGGGACGTATCAGATCCCAGTCACATGTGAATGTGATGGTGATGATGTCCTTGTTCGCATGTTCAGGCGGGATTCCACCCGGAATACAAGACTCGGGAACGATACCCGAATAGATCCGATCTCCGGCCATCGAATCCATTCCAAGCCCATCATCGGTCAGCAGAGTGGATGGCATGTCTTTTGACAACCCAAGCAGGTTTATTGCGTCAGGGTAACGCACTTCTTCTTCCTCTCTGAGCGTCACCTCGAGAAGGAATTCCTTTTCTTCTCCCTTTTTCGTCTTCAACTGCGTCATCTCGACCGTATCCACCAGATCGAGAGCATTCAATTCGGCGACTGTGTCTTCGGCCTTATTCAGCCCGGATGAATCACATCCAGTGAAAATGATCGCAAACAGGCTCGCCGCAAGGAAGGCGCCCAGCATGTGCGCCCGTCGTTCAATATTGTTCATAGATATCCTCAGCTTCGTCCAACAACATCAGGCGACAATTTGACGCCTTGTGTGTATAGAGACGAAGCCGGGGACGACGTAACCGATTCAAGAACCAATCACGCGAGCAACGACCTACCAGCCGTGCTCATTTTTGTCGATAACCTGCGATGGTGATCCGACGATAAGGGGATCGGGCCTGATCACCACACTGTGGTCTTTGCCCGGATAATCGAGATGATAGAGGAAGTGATTCATGCAGTTCGTGCGGGCTCGCTTTTTGTCATCAGATTTGATGATCGTCCAGGGACAGTCGGCGGTGTCGGTGTGGAAAAACATGTTCAGTTTGGCCTGAGTGTATTCTTCCCACTTATCACGCGAGAGCCGATCGATGGCACTCAGCTTCCATCCTTTCAGAGGATCTGAATCCCGTGACGACATGCGAGCTTTTTGTGCTATCCTCGTCACAGAGAACCAGTATTTGTAGATGATGATGCCCGAGCGTGAGAGCATGCGCTCCAATTCGGGAGCCTGCCGAAGAAATTCCTTGTATTCTTTGCCAGTACAAAACTTCATCACGCGCTCAACACCGGCGCGGTTGTACCACGAACGGTCAAAGAACACGATTTCGCCGTGCGTCGGAAACTGACGGATATATCGCTGGAAATACCACTGACCCCGCTCCTCATCTGTCGGCTTCTCAAGGGCGACGATGCGTGCTCCACGAGGATTGAGGTGTTCCATGAATCGCTTGATTGTACCTCCCTTTCCTGCCGCATCACGACCTTCACATACCACGACGATACGCTGTCCTGATTCCTTGGCCCATCGCTGGACTTTCAACAGCTCGATCTGAAGCTCCTTTTTTCGCTTGTCATACGCCGAACGACTCAGCTTCTCTCGGTATGGATAGATCCCTTCATGAAAAAGACCATCAATTTCTCCGGGACTGTATCCCAAATCTGTTCGGATTTCATCGGTGCGTGGCGCCTCTTTTTGGAGTAGCGATTCGCCCATCTGGCCCAATCCCATCTGGGATTCCCCATCGACAGGCGTTTCCACGTTTTTCAACGCCAAAACCTTCTTCTTATCAGACTTCTTGACTGATTTGGTTTCCATTTTAGGTTGTTTTGTTGAGGGGGAGACGTCCGGGCGCTCTATTGCCATTTCTTGATGTACTTCCAGTTTCTGGGTTTTCCTTCAGCCATCCATTCGACGGCCTGCTTCAACCGTGATATCCGCGTTGCTTCCCGCTTCGCGTCAACTACCCATTCCACATATTCTCGTCGGTTGGACGGACTGAACCGATTGAATGTCGTGAACGCTTCTTGGTTTTCAGAAAGTGCATCCAAAAACCATTGTGGCACAATAAAATCAGCCTTTTTTGGCCTGGGTGATGTAGGGGATTTTACGCCCCGTTCGTTAAGGTCAATCGCTTCCAGGATTAGCGTCCGCATCAGCGCATCCGGCGGAAAATCTTCCAGAGAAGCGAGCTTGATGGCCCCCATTCCAGACTTTTTACCGATCGGTTCGAAATTCCTCCCGGCAACCTCGAGGAGAGAGCCTTTCCAGAATGTAAACCGTACGTGCTGATTGAACGCGGCCATCTGGGCCACGATACCTTTGTACTCGAAGTGTGGGCAGCTCCACTTCATTGACTCCTCCAGCAGTGGAGAAGTGCTGTGCATGATCTCCCTGATTTTTTCCAGAATGGGCACGGCGAAAGGTCTCGCGTTCTGGATGTACTGGTCTACCTTGTCGGAAGAGCCTTCTTTCATAGTTTACAAGCTTTGAATGTTAGCGTCCCTGATTTCAGATAATCCTGTCGGGATATCTTAAAAAAAACGAATAAGGGCTATATTACAGAGAACTCATTTCTGAATCATGGTATCCCATGAAAAAATACCTGCTGCTTCTTAGTGTCCCCATTCTCTTTTCCGTTCCTGCGAACGGACAACATTCTGTTGCCCGGCAATGGAATGAGGCACTTCTTCAGTCTATTCGGGAGGACTTTGCGCGCCCGACCGTCCACGCCCGGAATCTGTTTCACACCTCCGTCCTGATGTGGGATGCATGGGCTGCCTACGACACGTCCAGTGAGCCCTACATGTTGGGTAATTCGCTGGACGGGTTTGAATGTGGTTTTACCGGCGTTCCTGACCCGGGAGATGTCAAGGCTGCTCGGAATAAAGCAATCAGTTACGCATCGTATCGATTGTTGCGACACCGTTTCGCAGTTTCTCCGGGCACCGCTGCGGCGATGGCCCGATACGATATTCTGATGGCTGATCTGGGATACGACACCTCATTCGAAGGAACAGATTATGCGTCGGGTGAGCCTGCCGCCCTCGGAAATTATCTGGCTCAGTGCATGATTGAGTTTGGACTGCAGGATGGAGCGAACGAAGCAGAACTGTATTCCAACCGGTTTTATCGTCCAGTCAATCCACCCCTGGCACCGCCACTTCCAGGGAATCCTCATATCGCGGATATGAATCGTTGGCAGCCACTGTCTTTTGACGTTTTTATCGATCAATCAGGACAGGAAATACCCACTGGAACGCCCGAATTTCTCGGACCAGAGTGGGGAAGAGTGGAGCCATTTTCGCTTTCGCGCGACGATCTGAAAATTCTGGAGCGGGACGGGAACGAGTACTGGGTGTATCACGACCCCGGACCACCACCTTACCTGGATATTGTGAACGGCACAGGCATGTCGGATATCTATAAATGGACATTCACTCTTGTATCGGTATGGTCCTCTCAGTTGGATCCCGCCGACGGTGTTATGTGGGACATTTCTCCAGCGGTTATCGGAAATATCGACATCGATTCGATGCCGCTAGATTTTGCCTCCTTCGATCAGTTTTACGACCTCTTTAATGGGGGGGACGCCAGCAGGGGCAGGCGCATAAATCCGGCCACCGGGGCTCCATACTGGGCACAGATCGTGCCCCGAGCGGACTATGCACGGGTTCTGGCGGAATTCTGGGCTGACGGTCCGGATTCAGAAACGCCGCCCGGTCACTGGTTTACGATCCTGAATTATGTCAGCGATCATCCACAGGTTGTCAAAAAATACAGGGGTCAGGGTGATGTCCTGGACGACCTAGAATGGGACGTCAAATCGTACTTCGTTCTTGCAGGCACGATGCACGACGTTGCCATTACAGCGTGGGGAATCAAAGGGTGGTATGATTATATCCGGCCGATTTCTGCTATTCGGGGAATGGCAGAGTTCGGACAGAGCTCTGATCAGAGTCTCCCCCGGTATCATCCTGCTGGCATTTCGCTCATCCCGGGCTACATCGAAATGGTTGGCGAGGGAGATCCACTCGCAGGCGATTTCAACGAGCATGTGGACAAGATCAAAGTGAAGGCTTGGCGCGGTCCTGCGTTTGTATTTGATCCTGCAACGGAGGTAGGAGGTGTAGACTGGATTTTGGCCGATAATTGGTGGCCGTACCAGAGGCCTTCGTTCGTAACGCCTCCCTTCGCCGGATATATCTCGGGCCATTCCACCTATTCCCGAGCAGCCGCAGAGGTCATGACTCTCCTGACGGGCGACGAATATTTTCCCGGGGGCATGGGTGAATTCCATGCGCCGAAAAACGAGTTCCTCGTGTTCGAGGACGGACCAAGCGTTGACGTTGTTCTTCAGTGGGCGACCTACCGGGATGCCTCGGATCAGACGAGTCTATCCAGAATATGGGGAGGGATCCATCCACCCGCCGACGACATCTTCGGGCGCATCATTGGCGAGGAGATCGGCGTTGAAGCTTTCGCATTTGCAGAGCGATATTTCTCCGGTCAGGCAACGGCAGTAGAGGAAGATGTCATCCCAACCACGTCACCTGAGCTGAATCTATATCCCAATCCTGTTTCAGCCGGGTCCATTGTGCGCGTTTCGATGCCGGGAGACGGAGAACTTAACGTTTATGACATACGCGGCAGGCTCGTCAGAAGCGTCAGCCTCGAAACCGGATCGCAAACTATTGCCACTGAGGGACTGGCAGCGGGGATCTATTTTATCAGGACAGTCTCGGGCCAAGATGTGCGAACCCGCTCACTCATCGTCCTGAAGTAGTCATCAAGCGAGTCGTTCATCGCGCCGACGTGGGATCGGCGCGATGAACATTTTTTCGAAACGGGTTCCGTCCTGTTTGTGGTCACCCTGCGAGAAGTTCTCGAATGGTTTCCACGTAGTCCGGATACATCGGATCGAACATGGCCTGCTTGATTTCGGACTCCAGATCATCCGGCATGCGTTTTCGGGTCAATCCCTCATCAAAGACATATCGCGCAACCTGCACGGCGATGTGCGCAGATACCTCCCTGATCCGTGCCAGAGAAGGAAATATCCGACCAATCTGCAGGTCATGGTCGCTCACCATCTCGGTCAGAGCTTTCGCGGCGACGGTGAACATTTCATCGGGTATGATGTCGGCTTCGCTGATAACCAGCCCCAAACCCAGTCCCGGGAAGATGTAGGCGTTGTTGGCTTGGCCGGGCACATACGTGCGGCCAGCATACTCAACCATATCGAAGGGGCTTCCGCTGGCAAATACACAGCGACCCCCGCTCCAGCGAATGGCCTGGCGCGCCGTGCACTCGGCCTTCGAAGTCGGGTTGGAGAGAGCAAAAATGATGGGTGTATCATTGATTTCACTCATCAATTCGACGACCTCGCGGGTAAACGATCCGGGCTGGCCGGATACGCCGATAAGCGCAGTGGGCCGCAGTCGACGGATTGCTTCGAGGAGATCGGAAGTTTCGTCTGCATCGTGTGCAAACGGAAGTTTGTGATCGGCCAGGTCGTCCCGGCTACCTACGACGAGCCCGGTCGAATCAAAGAACCAGCAGTGGGAGCGGGCTTCGTCAAGATCCAGACCTCTCTGCACGAGAGCCGAACCGAACAGGTTGCCGATGCCGATTCCGGCTTCGCCGGCGCCGAGGAACAGAATGGTTTGATCTTCGAACTCGCCACCCGTCAAGCGCAATGATGTGAACAGTCCAGCCAGTGTCACCGAAGCCGTGCCCTGGATATCATCGTTGAACGTTGCATACCGATCCCTGTACTTTCTCAA
>Ga0114933_10004022_pt1 | contig 14007 bp, 12 predicted proteins | sample 4SBtaG_FD_89691 | JGI IMG/M metagenome (GOLD analysis project Ga0114933, IMG submission 89691) | Deep subsurface microbial communities from Kolumbo volcano to uncover new lineages of life (NeLLi) - 4SBTROV12_W25 metaG | ecosystem: Environmental > Aquatic > Marine > Volcanic | place: Kolumbo...
CAGCATCTCCGGAGCGGCCTGGACGCGCGAACCCGAGCTGTCGCTCTACCTCGACCCTCTGGGTGCGGTGAGCTCCGACCCGCTGTTCGCCGACCTGATCGACCCCTCGGAGTTCGATCTCCCCGTCGTCTTCAACGACCGGGTCGCCGTCTGGATGCGGTACTTCCTGGGACGTGGGCGCGACTGGTACACCCGGTACCTGGAGCGGTCCACCGCGTACCTGCCGATGATGCACCGCGAGCTCGATGCTGCTGGTCTGCCTCGGGACCTCACCTTCCTGGCCATGATCGAGTCCGGCTTCTCCACGAAGGCGCGCAGCTATGCCTCGGCCGTCGGGCTCTGGCAGTTCATCGCGTCCACGGGGCGCTACTACGGCCTGCGCGTCGACAGCTGGGTCGACCAGCGCCGGGACCCGCTGCTCGCCACCCGGGCCGCAGCGCTCTACCTCGACGAACTCTACGACACCTTCGACGACTGGTACCTGGCCTTCGCCGCCTACAACACCGGTCCCGGGCGCGTGCAGCGGGCGAGTCGGCGGGAGGGCACGAGGGACTACTGGACGCTCGTGGACGCCGACGCGCTGCACAGCCAGACCCAGAACTACGTGCCCAAGATCCTGGCCGCGGCCATCATCGGCAAGCATCCGGAGCGCTACGGCTTCCACGGGCTCGACTACCAGCCGGAGCTCCGTGTCGACACGGTCGAGGTGGCCGGGTCGGTCAGCCTGGACGTGCTGGCGCGATGTGCCGGCACGAGCTCGGCGGACCTGGAGCGCTTGAACCCCGCCTTGCTCCGTGGGGCCACGCCTCCCGACGGCGATCTGGTGGTCCATGTCCCCCGGGGCCGCTCGGAGGCGTTCCTGGCAGCGCTGGAAGCGTTGCCCCCCGAGCACCGGGTGACCTACAAGCGGCACACGGTGGCTCGGGGCGAGTCGCTCGGCACCATCGCTACCCGGTATGGCGTCGGGCTCGACGACCTGGCTCGTTTCAACCGCATCGACGATCCAGATCGGATCTACGTGGGCATGGAGCTCCAGATTCCCGTGGCGGGTCAGGTCTCGCCCGAGCCGGATGCGTCTCAGACCACCACCATCCACACGGTCCGCGGCGGGGAGACCCTGGCGGCCATCGCCAGCCGCTACGGCACCGACACCGCAACGATCCAGAAGGACAACGGCCTCGCCGACGCGGATCACATCGTGGCCGGCCAGCGTCTGCGCGTGCGCGGTGAGCCCACCGCGGCGGTCGAGGTGACCCATGTGGTGGCCAAGGGCGACACGCTCTCGGGCATCGCCACCTCCTATGGGGTGAGCGTGGCGGACGTGAAGCGGTGGAACAAGCTCTCGTCGAGCACCATCCATCCCGGCCAGAAGCTCCTCCTGCTGGGCAGCCGTGACGACTGGCTCAGCTACACGGTGCGCTCGGGCGACAGCCTGTCGCGCATCGCGCGTGCGCAGGGCTGCACCGTGTCGGAGCTCAAGGCCTGGAACGAGCTCGAGTCGAGCACCATCCAGCCGGGCCAGACCCTGCGCATCCAGAGGAAGTGATGTTGACCGTCGCCAACGCGTTGGAGCGCGTGCTCTCCGCCGCGACGCCCATGCCGCCTGAGCGCGTCCCCTTGCAGCAGGCCCGTGGCCGGGTCCTGGCGGAAGTCGTCACGTCTCCCCGCGACGTGCCGCCGTGGGACAACAGCGCCATGGACGGCTTCGCGGTGCGCGTGTCCGACTTCGTCGATGGGCGGGCCACCCTGGTGGTGCTCGAGACCATCGGCGCGGGCTCGGTGCCCACCGTCGATGTCGGTCCTGGGCAGTGCAGCCGGATCATGACGGGCGCCCCGATGCCGCCCGGCGCCGACGCGGTGGTGATGGTCGAGGACAGCTCGGAGCACGAGCTGGGCGTCTCGCTGGTCGCTCGGCCCACGCTGCGCCAGCACGTGCGTCCCCGTGGCGGTGACGTGGCCGAGGGGGAGGCTGTCCTCGCGCCCGGGCATGTGCTGGATGCTGCTGCGATCGGCATGCTCTCCGCTCTGGGCATCCCGTCGGTGATGGTCGCACAGAGGCCGCTCGTGGCCATCCTGTCCACGGGCGACGAGGTGGTCGAGGTGGGTTGGCCGCTGGCGGCCGGTCAGATCTACTCCTCGAACACCCTCGCGCTGATGGGGTTGGTGGAGGCGGCTGGGGGCATCCCGCTGCACTGCGGCATCGCCCCCGACGACGAAGCCGGACTCCGAGCCGCGCTGAAGCGGTGCCTCCGGGCGGATCTCGTGCTCACCACCGGTGGGGTGAGCGTGGGGGACTTCGACCACGTCAAGGATGCCTTCGACGGCACCCTGGACTTCTGGAAGGTGCGCATGAAGCCGGGCAAGCCCCTGGCCTTCGGGCGGATGGGCGGGCGGCCGGCGGTCGGCCTTCCGGGCAATCCGGTGAGCTGTATGGTCGGCTTCCTCCAGTTCGTGCGCCCCGTCCTGCGCACGATGCTGGGCGACCGTCGACCGTACCTGCCGGTGGTCGAGGCCACCCTCGAGAGCCCGCTGGCGAAGAAGCCCGGCCGGGCGCACTTCGTGCGCGTGCAGCTGGCGTGGAGCGCCGACGGGCTCGTCGCGCGCTCGACGGGCACCCAGTCCTCCGGCGTGCTCCGTTCGATGGTGCAGGCCGACGGCTTCGCCCTGCTTCCCGCGGCGTCGGGGCCGGTGGGGGTCGGCGAGCGTGTGCGGGTGCAGGTGCTCGACTGGCGATGGGCCAGCGGCTCCGAGCCCGCCTACGGCTTCGACGACACCGACGTCGACCACCTGCCCCATCGCTGCTGATGCGCGGCTACGTGCTGGTCGGCGGGGCCAGCAGTCGGTTCGGACGGGACAAGGCCGACGAGCTGGTGGACGGGTTGCCGATGGCGGAGCGCGTGGCGCGCGCGATGGAGGCCGCGGGTCTGGATGTGCGCTTCGTGGGCAAGCGGGCACGCTGGCGGCCGACCGTCATCGAGCACGGCGAGCGGCACCCGTTGCGGGGCGTGCTGGCCGCGCTGCTGGACGCCGCGTCCTCCGGTGAAGACTGGGCCGTGGTCGCCCCCTGTGACCTGCCGCACGTCCCCGCCGACGCGTTTGCGCGCCTGATGGCGCATGGAGACGCTGCGGTGCTCGGCGCGGAACGGCGTCATCCTCTGTCGGGCATCTTCCCGGTGGGATGGGCGGATCGCGCAGCCCGGGTGCTCGACACCGCCGGCTCGGTGCGGAGTTTCGCCGAGCCAGCGGCCACGGTCGTCGTCCCCGAGGCGTGGCTCGTCAACGTGAACCGGCCGGAGCAGCTGCGCTGAACGGAGCTGGGGTTAGGCTTGGGGAACGGAGGTCCCCGTGGGGCACAAGGAGCACCTCGCCGCGGCGGGACGCCGGGCCATCGATGTCCACGTCGTGGTGGTCACGACCAGCCGGGATGCGGCCACGGACGGAAGCGGGCCGGCGCTGCAGGAGGCCTTGGAGGCCGCCGGGCACCGCATGGTCGACCGGGTCCTGGTGCCCGACGACGTAGACGCCGTGCGCGAGGTCGTGAGGCGTCTGGTCGCGTCCAGGGCCGCGGCCGTGGTCCTGTCGGGGGGCACGGGCGTCTCGCTCACCGACGGCACCATCGAGGCTGTCGAGCCGCTGCTGCAGAAGCGGCTGCCCGGCTTCGGCGAGCTCTTCCGCTACCTCTCCTTCAAGGAGATCGGCTCGTCGGCCATGCTGTCTCGGGCCGTGGCGGGTCTCGCAGGGCAGACCTTCGTCTTCGCCATTCCGGGCTCGCCGGCCGCCTGTCGGTTGGCTGTGCAGAAGCTGATCGGGCGGGAGCTGGGTCACCTGGTGCGTGAGCTGCACAAGGAGCGCGTGCCCCCGGTCGAGGTCGAGCCGGACAGCACCCCCCACCCGCCGCACCGCGCCGAGCCGGTGGTCGACGAGGGTGAGCACGGGCCAGGGGGCTGGGTCACCCTCGAGCCCATCCCGGACACGACGGACGACGAGGAGAGCATGCAGTCGGAGCGCGGCTGGCGACGTCGGCTCCGTCAGCTCGGGGGGGTGATGGGCTCCGAGCGGGGGCGCACCGTGCCCGGCTGGATCGGCGGGCACCCGCCGGTGGACAACGTCCTGGCCGCGTCGGGCGAGCTTGCCCCGGTTCGGCTCGGCGATCGCGACTGGGTCGCGGTGGGCTACCCCGATCTGCGCCATGACGATGCCAAGGTGTTGCTCATCGAGCAGCGCCCCGACGGGGAGGTGATCGCGCTGCACCGCTGGCCGGTGCTCGTGGGCTTCGTAGCGGACGAGGCTGTGGTCCTGCCCGATCGGAAGCAGCTGCAAACGGAGAGTCGGCGCGTGGCCGGTGCGCCGTACCCGAGCGACGGCGAGCTGGTGGCCATCGAAGGGCGCACGGTCTACGCGCGGCGCGGCGACGTGACGTACGCCTGGGACGGACGACGCGCGCGGGACGAAGGCTCGATGAAGCAGCTGCGTGCCAGCCTGCTGCTCAGCTGGAGCCAGCGTTAGGGGGGACGCCCGGAGGCCCCCTTGTCCGACATCTCCACGGCGCTCGCTGCGCTCGAGCCCGCCGCCACGAAGGTCCGTGACCCCGTCACCGGGCGCTCGATGTTGTTGGCGGGCATGATCACGGAGCCACGCGTCGACGCGGGCACGCTGAAGCTCACCCTGACCTTCCAGTCCGGCCACAGCGGCGACGACCGGGTGCGCATGCAGGAAGCGCTGCGCAACAACCTCGAAGCCCAGGGCTGGACGGGCCCCGTGGTGTGCAACGTGCAGCTCGCGGGCCGCGCCCCCAAGCCGGCTCCTGCCGCGAAGGCGCCGCCGGCGAAGGACCCGGTCCGCGGCATGAGCGGTCCAGGCATGCAGGCGCACGGAGGCCCGGTCACGAAGCAGCCGGTCGAGGGCGTGACCCACGTGGTGGCCGTCGCGTCGGGCAAGGGCGGCGTGGGGAAGTCCACCGTGGCGGTGAACCTGGCCTGCGGGCTCGCTCGGCTCGGCCACAAGGTGGGCCTGATGGACGCCGATGTGTACGGCCCGTCCCTGCCCTTGATGATGAACGTCAACGGCCAGCCGATGTCGGGTCCGAACAAGAAGATCCTGCCGCTGATGAGCTACGGCGTGAAGTGCATGTCGATCGGCTTCCTGGCACCCGAGACGGAGCCGATCATCTGGCGGGGGCCGATGGTCATGGGGTTGATCCGGCAGTTCCTCCACGACGTTGCCTGGGGGCCGCTGGACGTGCTGGTGATCGACCTGCCCCCAGGTACGGGCGACGCACAGCTCACCATGATCCAGGGGGCTCCCGTGAGCGGCGCTGTGATCGTGACCACGCCACAGGACATCGCCTTGCTCGACGCGGTGCGAGGCGTCGAGATGTTCCGCAAGCTGGAGGTGCCGATCCTCGGCGTGGTGGAGAACATGGCCTGGCTCGATCTTCCCGGCGGCGGCCGCATGCACCCCTTCGGCGAAGGCGGTGGCGTGCGGATGGCCGAGCGCTACGGCGTCGACGTGCTCGGGCAGGTGCCCCTGGATCCACGCATTCGGGAGGGGGGCGATCACGGCGCACCCGCGGTGCTGGCCGACGACGGTCCCACGGTCGAGGTGATGCTCGGCGTCGCCCGTGCCGTGGTGGCTGGGCTCGGTTGATGGCGCTCGTCGACGGCTTCGGGCGCGCGCACACCTACCTGCGGGTGAGCGTCACGGATCGGTGCAACTTCCGGTGTGTGTACTGCATGCCCGCCGAAGGCTTCGAGCTGGGTCCGCGGGAGGAGCTGCTGTCCTACGAGGAGCTCGAGCGCATCGTCGGGGTGTTTGCCGCGCTCGGCATTCGCCGTGTCCGACTCACCGGTGGGGAGCCGACCCTTCGGCGGGACATCGTGGACCTCGTGCGACGGGTCGCGAGGCTTCCAGGCATCGAGCAGGTGGCCCTCACCACGAACGGGTTGAAGCTCGACAAGCTCGCCGGACCACTGGCCGACGCCGGCTTGACCCGGCTCAACGTGTCGTTGGACAGCCTGGACCCGGAGCGCTTCGCCAAGCTCACCCGTGGCGCGCCGCTGGCGCGGGTGCTCCGAGGCATCGACGCCGCGCTGGCCGCTGGGCTGACCCCGGTGAAGATCAACGCGGTGGTGCTTCGGGGCGAGAACGAGCACGAGGTGGTCGACCTCGTCCGCTGGGCGGCCGGCTTCGGCGGCGACGTGGTCTTGCGCTTCATCGAGTACATGCCCTTCCAGGCACGGTGGCACCGCACGGTCCCGGCCGCGGAGTTGCGTGCGGCGATCGAGCACGAGTGGAGCCTGGAGCCGCTCGGGCTCGACCTCGCTGGTGGACCGGCCGACCGCTGGGCCGTTCCCGAGCTCGGCGTCACCGTCGGATTCATCAGCCCGCTCTCACAGAAGTTCTGCGGCAGCTGCAACCGCCTACGGCTGATGGCGGATGGGCACCTCCGAACGTGCCTCTCGGACGACGACACCCCCTCGCTGCGAGACATGTTGCGGCGAGGCGCCACCGCCGAGCAGCTCACCGCCGCGGTGCAGTCGATGGTCCTCGGAAAGCGTGAAGGCCACGGGTGCGCGGTGGAAGGCGGCACAGCCTTCGAAGGTGTGATGACCCGCGTGGGGGGCTGACGCCTTCGCCCGGATGGACGCGAGCAAGCGTCCGCGGTAGCATCCGCGAAGCCCACGGAGAGCCGTTCGATGCTGGCCGCGCTGTTGCTCAACGCCCAGGCCCTGGCTGCCTTCCCCAACGATGTGGTGTTGTCCGGCCTCGGGGAGTGGAACGGCGCGGTCACGGAGCCCGAGCTGGTCTCGGCGGACTACCAGCAGCTCATCCTCGAGCTCGGAGCGGCGGTGGCGAACAAGCCCACCGCACCCGCCAACACCCTGGGCGTCAACGGCTTCGACGTGGGCATCACCTCGTCGTTCTCGTTCGTCTCGGCCTCGGGGGACTCGGCCGAGCCTTCGCCGTGGATGCGCGCCCACGAAACCGGCGATCCGTCACCGGTCGTCTGGATTCCTGGGCTCGAGGTTCGCAAGGGCTTGCCTCTGTCGCTCGAGGTCGGCACGCGCGCCGGCTACGTCGGCGCCAGCAACCAGACGGTCTTGGGTGCCTGGGGCCGCGCTGGCCTCATCGAGGGCTACAAGCAGGCCCCCGACCTGTCCTTCCAGCTCGGCTACTCGGGCTACCTGGGCAACGACGAGCTCGAGCTCGGCGTGCTGGATTGGTCCTTCACGGTGGGCTACGCGCTGCCCTTCGGCCGGCTGAAGGGCGTGAACGACGCGGTCTTCGCTCCCTATGGCGGGGTCGGTCAGCTGCGCATCCAGGCGCACCCCCTGGTCGACGAGTCGCTCGCCGGTGACTTCGGCGTCGTGCCGGTGACCGGCTTCGACCCCACCGAGGACGGCTACGTCGCTGAGCTCCGACCGCTCCAGCTCCACGGCGGGCTGCGGATCCAGAAGGGTGCCTTCCGCTTCCTGACCTCGGTCGCGGCGTCGCCGAAGCTGCCGCCCACGGTCACCACAGGCCTCGGCTTCACGTTCTGATCCTGCTCGTGGCGGCGGCGCACGCCCTCGAGCTGCGCATCGAAGCCACCGTCGATGCTGATGGCACGATCCGCGGCCGCATGGTGTCGGACGGTCCGGTGCAGCTCGAGGATCCGTTGGCGGCGCTGCCCGTTCCCAGCGACGACCGCACGCTCTTCCGCACCTTCCCCGGCTCGGTCGACCGTGGGGCCATGAGCTGGGCCGAGGGCGACGACGGCTGGGTGCACTTCGAGACCCGGCTCCCCGCGCGCTACGGTGCGATCGGTCGGTCGGACCGAGGTGTGTGGGCCAACGGCGGCTGGTACCCCCAACCTGTGCGCGAGGGTCGCCTCGTCGACGCGGGGTGGCAGGTCACCGTCGAGGCCGCCGAGGGCGTGCTGGCGTTGAACGGCGCGGTGGGGAAGGGGCGCGTCGCATGGGGCGGTACCGGCGACCGTGTGGCTCTGGCGGTGCTCCCGCGGGGTCGGATCAAGGAGCTCGCGCCCGGGCTTCGGCTGCTCGAGGACGGTCGGTCGCGCGGGCGCCGCGATGCCGAGCTGGTGGCGGCCGCGCGCGCGCTCGACGGCGCTCCTGTCCTGGTGGTGGAGACCCCGTCGCTGCGGCGTCTGGTGCGCCCCGCGCCAGGCATGGTCTACCTGTCGGACCGGGCGTTTCGCTTGACCCGCGGTCTGGAGACCTACCATCGGGCCGGGGTGGCGAGGGGGCTGCTGTCCGCGGGCCTGCCGTTTCGCGACGCGTGGAAGCGGGATCTCGCCGCACAGGCCCTCGCATGGGAGCTTGCGTCGGAGCTGTCCGATGCCCGGGAGGTGTTGCGCTGGGCGAGCTGGATCCCCCAGGTGGACGAGCTGCTCTACGACGGCAGCGTACCCTTCGTCGGGGAGCTCTTCGGTGAGGTGCACCCCGCCGACCTGCTGGCCGACGACCTCGCGCAGGCGATCGGTGGGGAGACACCGGGTCGGGTGGCCGCGGCGAAGCTCGAGGACCGCTACGGGGCCGGCACGGCCCTCGCCGTCGCCGAAGCGTGGCTTGCTGGAGAGGAGCTCGCGGGGGTCGACCTGGCCTGGTTGCAGCGGTGGCGGGGCCCCTACCCGGAGCAGGATCTTCGGCTGACGGTGGGGGGCGATCGACTGACGGTGGAGCGGATCGCCCCCGACAGCGCGCCGGCCGAGGCGGTCGTTGTGGACGCCGACGGGGAGCGCCTGGTGTGGTTGGCCCCGCCCGGCCCTGGTCAGCAGACCTGGACCTTGGACGCGCCGCTCGCTCGGGTGGCGCTGGATCCGGACGAGCACGTGCTGCAGACCAGCCGCGTGCGCGACCGGTGGCCGACCCGCTGGACGACCGTGCTGGCGGCCTTCCCCATGACCTGGAACCTGACGGACGGCACCTTTGCGGCCTTTGCGTCCGCCACGCTGCGTCGACAGTACGACACCCACCACCTCTACAACGCGGCGCTCTTCACCGACGCCCGCAACCTGGCGGGTGTGTCCGGCACCTACCGCTACGCCTTCGGTCCGCTGAAGGACCGGCGGTCGCGACCCCACCGCGCGTACCTCGGCACCACGGTGGGACTGCTGGACCCGGACTACCGACCGACCGACGCCGGGGTGGCCGCGGTCGGCTCGAGCATCAGCTACGTCTACGACTCGCGCGTCAGCTTCGACTTCCCACTGTCGGGCGAGCGCCTGCAGCTCACGCTGGACGGTGGCTGGGTCCCAGGAAGCCCGATGCGGTGGGGTGCGGTGCGTGCCCGCGCGAGCGCGGTGAGGTCGCCTCACCCCCGCGTCGCGGTGGCCGGACGCGTCACCGGAGGGGAGGCGGTCGGCGACGTCGAGCACCGCTTGCTGTCGCTGGGCGGCCCGGGCCAACTGCGCGGCGTCCCCTCGAACGCCGTGCTGGGACGCGAGCTCGTCACGGGCGCCGCCGAGGTGCGGGTCGCGCCGCTTCGGAACGCCAGCGTGTGGGCGCCTCTGTTCTGGCTCGCCGAGATCCAGGTCTGCGGCGGGGTCGAAGGCGGCGTCGTTCGGCGTGCCACGCTCGTCGACGAGCAGTCCGTGGACCAGGTCACGGCCTGGGGATGGACGGCCGGGTTGGCGGGGGTGGGCGACGTGTTGGGTGCTCGGCCTACGCTCGCTGGCGTGACGGTCGCGCAGCCGATCTGGCTGAGCACGGGGGAGGGGCGTCCTGTCCAGGTGTTGCTCCGGTGGACGCAGGCGATCTGAGCAGCGTCGCGGCTACCAGACCACCACGTGCAGCGTGCCCCCGATGGCTGCGACGGCTGCACCTCCCGCGCCGAAGCCCCACGTCAGGACCTTCGCGGCGTTGCTGGCTGCTCGGAGGCTGTCGGCGGTGGTGCCTGCGGGGAGGTCGGAGGTGTCGCCGGATTCCAGGGCCGCCTCGTAGGGTGCGGTGACCGCGTAGCCGCCCGACCAGCCGCCGATGGAGAGTGCGCCGGCCGCCACGGCGCCGACCAGGAAGGGGGACCAGCGACGGCGCTCGGGCTCGACGTCAGCGGAAGGATGGACGAGCCCGGTGGCGAGGGTCAGGGCCTGGCCGGACACGAGCTCGACCTGCCGGCCGTAGGCCACGACGCCGTCGAGATCCGTGATCTGGACGAGGTGTTGGCCGGGCAGCGTGACCACCGGTTGCTCGGCCCGCGCTACGCCATCGACCCAGAGCGCGTGATGATCGGGAAGCGGCTCCGCGCTCAGCTGCGCTTCGCCTTCGATCCCGAGCGCCGCTTCTTGCCACGCGGTTCGGACCTGATCGCCGAGCCGGTCCTGGAACCAGCCGGGGTGCACGGCGGCGGCCTGGGCGAGGTGGGGCGCAGCGGTGGCGGGCGCCTCCTTGAAGATGGCGATGGCCCCCAGGGCCTGGCTCAGGGTGGCGAGGTCCTCCGGTGCAGGGACCGCGTCGGCGCACGCCAGGCTCTCCAGCGCGGCCCAGGCCTCGGCCTCGGCACGCTCGAGCTCATCGACGACGACGGCGTCCACCACAGCCTCCGCAGTGGCCTGCAGGGCGACGGGCACGCAGTCGGCGGCGTGTGCGACGGCGATCACTCCAACCAGCATCCCTGTCCCTTCGTCACGCGGATCCTCGCATGCGTGGGCTCCACTGCCAACTCGCAGCGTTCGCTCCAGTCGGTGCCCTCGAAGCGTGCCTCGTGGGTCTTGCCCGCCTCCAGGACCACGTCGTCGCGGACCGCGGTCACCCCGCTGGCATGCACCAGGTGCCCCTCGGTGGGATCCGCCAGCACCCTCAGCGAGACGGTCTGGAGCGCGACGTCGGGTTCTGGTTGCGCTTCCACTTCGGGCTGCAGGTCGGGCGCGGCCTGGACCACCACCTCCGGCGCGGTCGTGCTCGGTTGGGTGGCGGGAGCAGGGTCTTCTCCTCGACGCGACGCAGCATCATCGGGGGCTTCGCTCGCCGTGACGACCTGGACGGGCGTCGCGCTCGGCGCGGCGGGCGGCGCCACGACCACCTCCGGCTCGCCGGCCTGCCCGATCGGTTCTGGGGCGGACTGCGGCACCATCACGAGGGCGGTCCCGACGACCGTCGCCAGCAGAAGGAGCGTCCACAGCCACACGCGGCCACGGGCCGGCGGCCCGTCGGACGGTGACGTGGCCGCGGTCGGAGGGTCCAGGGCAAAGGTGGCTCCGGCGTCGGGCAGGCGGGGGTGGACGGCAGCGTCAGCTGGTGGTCCGCTCGGCTCGTCCACCGGACCCTCCAGCCACACGCTCCCGGAGAGCTGGGCGAGGTCGGGGTCTTGCCGGAGCGCCTCACGTCGCGCCTCCAGCAACGAGGGCAAGGTCTCACGGGCGTAGCGCCGGAGGTTGCCCGGAACCCCCTCGGCGAGGGCGCTCAGGCGGTCTTCGAAGGCTGCAGCCTCGGGGCGGTCGGTCCTCTCGTAGGCCAGGCACGACCGGAGCAGGGCCGACAGGGCCTCCACGTGCGCCCCGTGGGATGCCCCCAAGCTGGTTCGGAGCGCCGCCATGCGGTCGTCCAGAGCTTCCTCGAAGGGCGCTGGCGCCAGGGCAGGGCGTTCGAAGCGCAGGCCTGTGGCCAGCTCCCAGAGCGTCACGCCCAGGCTGTAGACGTCGGACGCGGGCCCGGCTTCGCCGTAGATCCAGCGCTCGGGGGCCATGAAGCGTGCGGTGCCGAACTGGGCCGAAGAGGTGTAGACCTCGCGGTCGAACTCGGCGCGAGCCACGCCGAAGTCGAGCACCTTCACGGCGCCGCCACGGCTCAGGAGCAGGTTCGCCGGCTTGATGTCCCGGTGCACGACCTTGAGCGGTCGCCCGGTCTGGGGCGACACGGTGGTCCAGGCAGCGTGCAGTGCCCCTGCGGTCGCCTCGCCCAGGCGCAGCGCGATGCCGAGAGGAATCGGCTGCCCCGTGGTGCGCAGGCTCGCCCGGCTCAGGGAGTCGGCATCGGCTCCCTCGACGTACTCCATCAGCACGACCCACCGCCCGCCGAGCTGGGTCAGCCCGTAGATCTTCACCACGTTGTCGTGGTTCAGCTGGGACATCAGGCGCGCCTCGTCGCGGGCGCGTGCAGCGATCTCGGCGTGCTGTTCCATCTCGGCGCTGAGCAGCTTGACCGCCATGCGCTGCACGAGGCCGCCCGGACTGCGGACCTCGGCCAGGAACACCGCCCCGAATCCCCCCTTTCCGAGGGGCTCGAGGAGCTTCACCCTGCGTCCCGCCGTCTTGCTCACGACGACGACCTTAGCCTGCAGCGCTCTTTACGCGTCAAGAGTGGTATAGTGGGGAGGTGAGCGTGATGTCCATGCTGCTCGTGACGTGGGGTTGCGCCCCGCGGATCGTCCGCTACCCGGGCCCCCTCGCAGCCGTGGGGAGGGACGCCACGGGTCTGGAGGAACGAGCTCCGGAGGAGCCGCCGCGGCAACTCGCCCGCCGGCACGCCGCGGAGGGAGCGGAGATGGCGCGTGCGGCCGCGTACTTCGTGGACCGTCACCCGTTGCGGCACGGCGGGGTCACGTACCGCTACGATTGCTCGGGACTCGTCGAGGCCGCCTCGGCGCGCGCCGGTCAGCCGCTGCACGGCAACACCGCGGGTCTCTGGCTCCAGGCGGAAGCCGCGGGTCTCGACCACGAGCGGAAGCGTCCGTCGGCGGGCGACCTGGTGTTCTTCGACGACACCCACGATCGCAACGGCAACGGCAAGCTCGACGACGACCTGACCCACGTCGCCATCGTCGAGCGCGTGGACGACGATGGCACCATGACGCTGGTGCACAAGGGCAGCCAGGGGGTGGTCCGCATCTCCATGAACCTCGAGCGTCCTCACGACAAGACGGACGCGTCGGGCAAGGTCCTGAACAGTCCCTTGCGCGTGAAGTCCAGCCGTGACCCGCGCGGCACGGTGTACCTGGCCGGTGAGCTCTGGCGCGGCAGCGCCAGCTTCTGGCAGGCTGACCCGTCCCCCCTTGCCCTGTTGTCGCTGGAGCTGAGATGAGCACTGGTCAGAAGCCGCCGCCGCCCCCCGGGAGCGTGCCGCCTCCTCCGCCCGACGCGCCGCCGCCTCCTCCTGGCGCAAGCGCGGCGCCGCCACCGCCGCCAGGCGAGGGTGCCGCCCCGCCGCCGCCGCCCGCAGCGCCACCCTCTCCACCGGAGGCCACCGCCCCGCCTCCGCCGCCAGCGGCCGCAGCGCCGCCTCCTCCACCGGAGGCTGCCGCGCCGCCTCCGCCGCCAGCGGCCACGGCGTCGCCTCCTCCACCGGAGGCCGCCGCTCCGCCTCCAGCACCGGAGGCCGTCGCGCCGCCGCCACCGCCACAGGCCGCTGCCCCGTCCCCTCCGCCCGAGGTCGCTGCGCCTCCGGTGCCGGAGGTCGCGCCTCCCGCGCCTCCGGCACCCGAGGCTGGCCCACCTCCTCCGCCGGAGGTGGCCTCTGCGCCTCCCGCGCCCGAGGCTGCCGCACCTCCTTCACCGGAGGTCGCGCCGGAGTCCTCGGCGCCGGCCGACGCGTCGGCACCGGACTCGGCGGCCGAGCGCGAGCCGGACTCCGAGCCCGTGGGGCGCGCTCCGGTGGTCGAGCGCGACGATGTCGACGAGGATCTCCCGCCCGATGAGGAGACCTTTGCCCGCGCGGAGACGGAGCTCGTCGGCGAAGAGGACCTGCCGACCGACGAGGTCGCCGGCGCCGCTTCGCAGCCGGCTCCGGTCGCCACGTCGCCGTCGCCGCCCGCCAAGAAGGGCGGGCCGGGCATGGGGCTCGTGCTCGCGGCCGGGGTGCTCCTCGCGATCGCCGGTGGTGTGGTCGCCTTCTTGACCGGCGGCGATCCGCCCGCCGAGACGATCGCTGGGGACGAGGACGCGGGCGCGTCGGGCAAGGACGCGTCGTCGGGCTCCGCGGGCTCGGGGTCGAGCTCCGACGCGGCCGGCAACCGGAGGAGTCGCGGTGGCGGCGGAAAGCGCGGAGGTCGCTAGGTACGGGGACGGCTCATGGC
>Ga0114933_10004025_pt1 | contig 14001 bp, 13 predicted proteins | sample 4SBtaG_FD_89691 | JGI IMG/M metagenome (GOLD analysis project Ga0114933, IMG submission 89691) | Deep subsurface microbial communities from Kolumbo volcano to uncover new lineages of life (NeLLi) - 4SBTROV12_W25 metaG | ecosystem: Environmental > Aquatic > Marine > Volcanic | place: Kolumbo...
ACCAATTCCTCCGGGACATCAGTGCGGACTACCGACCGGCCCACCTCTTCCAGCATCACCCAGCGCTTAGAACCACTCTGTACCTTTTTATCCAGAGACATTCCTTGCAAAATAGCGTTTACGTCCAGTCCTTTAGCCGAAGTCGGCAGGTTGAACCGTTCTAATAAATGACGCTGGCGATCAACTAAGGCTTGGGAATGCAGACCCATCTCTTGGGCCATGGTCGCTGCTCCCATCATGCCAACAGACACACCCTCACCGTGGAAAAAAGTTCCATATTCAGTGGTCGACTCCAACGCGTGGCCGATGGTGTGGCCATAATTCAACATTATCCGGATACCCAGGGTCTCTCGTTCATCCTGGCTAACCACATTGGCCTTGATGGCCATGCTCCGGCGAATGACATCCGTTGAAATCTCAGGTTCAACATCCATCAGGGCTTCCGCGTGCTCTTCAAACACATCAACCAGACTCGCGTCCAATATGAAGCCGTGCTTGATAGCCTCCGCCCAGCCCTCCGCCAATTCCCTCTTGCCCAGGGTAGACAGCGCTTGAACGTCGGCGAACACACCCTTAGGCTGATAGAATGCACCAACCAGATTTTTGGCCTCAGGCAAGTTTATCGCGACTTTGCCGCCAATGGACGCGTCCACCATCGCCGCCATGCTGGTAGGCACCTGTACAAAAGCCATACCTCGCAGATAGGTAGCGGCTACAAAACCACCCAGGTCGCCGGCAACGCCACCGCCAACACTGATGATGGTGTGGCCACGCTCAGCTTTTAGTCCAGCCAGCCAGGTGTAAATGGCCTGAGCCAATTCAAAACTCTTGCTCGTCTCTCCGGCAGGGATGATAAAGCAGTGAGCAGCGATGCCACGTTTCTGTAAGGCCCGCTGCACATTTCGTCCGTAGAGATTCATCACGTTAGAGTCGGAGATAATATAAGCTGTGTTGGTCAATCCCAAGTCCGTGAACCGGTCTCCCAGCGAGTCAATCAGCCCCCAACCAGCAACCACTGGATATGAGCCACCTGCGTGATGTACTTCCGCCGCCAGATCTGTATCCGCCATGTTCTGGTCTCCGTGATTTTAGATGTATTGTGGGATTCCCGGTCCGCAAATTCTAAGGATGGCCATAGCCACCTGGTCCGGAGATAATCCGTCTGTTTCAACTGCATGATGCGCCTGTGAGTATAACGGCATCCGCTCCTGCAGTAGTTCTTCGATCCGTTGCAACGGATTCCCTGCTCCCAATAACGGACGCACCGGAGCGTTGGGGTTTCCTCTGGTAACCCGGTAATGGATGGTCTCAGGTCGGGCGCTGAGATAGAAAACAGTACCGCCATCCAGCATAGCCTGCCGGTTCTCGTCATCCATGAATGACCCACCACCGGCGGCGATTATGCGGCCTGCCTCCCCACAGATGTCACTTACCACTGTCCGTTCCAGTGCCCTAAACACATCCTCTCCCGAATCACGGAAGATATCTGCGATGGGCTTTCTGGCTCGGGCAACTATCTCCTCGTCACCGTCTATCCTGGGCCAGTGACAACGACGGGATATGGCTCTCGCCACGCTGCTTTTTCCCGAAGCCATAAAGCCCACCAGGATTATGTTACGCACTTGCTCTGACTGCATGCTTGGCCTGAACTTCTATCAGCCGCTGGAGCTAGTCCGGCAACCTGGTCAAGTGCATCCGCGAACCCATGCTGGTGTCGGTCTCAAAGTACAAAACCTGCTGACCAACCGAGTTTGTATTGGGCGTGTCAGAAACGAATTTCAGGCCATGGGATTCGCATTCTCCGATGCAGGACGGAATATCACCAACCACGTAACCAACATGGTCCATGACATGGTCGTCTCCCATAGTTGCAGGATCAGTCGGCTCGATGAGCTCAACCTGAACCTCGCTGAAGTTTACAAATGCATTACGTGCACCCGACCGCGAAGGGCCACCACCGATATTCGTACCGTCGAATTTATCCACGTACCATTTGATGGCATCTTCCAGATTCTTGACCCGGTAACCAGCGTGTATGATGCGCTCAACCTCAAATCCGTCGTTCGCCTCTGCGGGAGCGTCGGGCAGTTGGGTTATGTGCATCTTCACACCGTTAGTGGTACTGGAATCAAAGTACAGTAACTGGTGACCCAACACATTGACATTCGGCTTATCAGCAGCAAATTTAAATCCACGGGCAGTCAACTCGTCAATGGACTTGTTGATGTCGGCCACGACATAACCGACATGGTGCATGGTCAGAATCTCACTAGAGAGGCCTGTTGTATCGGAGGGCTCCAGCAATTCTGCTTCGGCGTTACCGAAGCGCACATAGGCGTTCCGTCCCCCGCTGGGCATGGCATAGCCCGGATTGAGGGGGCCTCCGCCGGCCTTAACCGCATTGAACGATTCCTGAAACCAGGCTATCGCGCGGTCCAAATCTGGGGTCAGATATCCAATATGCTGAATCTTCTCGAACACGATCTCTCCTAATCTATTGCGAGGTAGCCAGACCAATCACCAAGACGTACTCAGGACTCCGGCAGGTAATAGAACCCGGTTTACTGATTAGTCGGGGCGACCTGGGGCAGGAAAGTAACCGGAACCGGTGCAAAACTCCACTCGGTTTCCGTCCGGGTCGTTGATGAACATAAAGCCTTGGCCGTCGAACCTAACACCATGGCGGAGAATCTCAAAACCATTCTCTTCCAGAGTCTTCATAGTCCCTTCAAAATCCTCTACTTCGAAGGCGTGGTGGGTGTTCTCCGGTTTTACTGGCGCGTCCGGGGTCTCTATCAGATGCACCATGATGCCGTTTTCCAGTTGCAGCCATGTAATTTCCGGGTTTGGAACCTGACTCTCTATCTGCTTGATACCCAATAGTTCGTTATAGAACTTCATAGCCCGAGCCGTGTCCTTAACCATGGTTGTTACGTGGTTAATTTGTTTTGTCTTAATCTGTCCTGGCATGAGACTCCTATTTCTAAAAGGATTTTATGGGCTTGCTTACCCAACATCTGCGCTCAATTATGCCACAAAGCCCCAGAGTTGGGCATATGTGTTGCAGGTTCAAGTTAAAGGGTGCTACCAATAGTCACCGTAATGACACCTGCCACTGTAATTCCAACCCCCAAAACCAGCCATTTTGTAAGGTCTTCCATTCGCGAAATGAATATTTGAGCCAGTATCAGGGTAAATATGGGGTTGGTAGAAACGATGGGCGAGACCACAGTCACCTCTGATCGTTGCAAAGCAAAGTACAGGGCAATGACCCCCGTAGCAGCCGCCAACCCGGAGAAAGCGGCTGACAACGCGAACCTGAGGTTCCCTTTGGCAGCCTTCACCTCGCGTATTGTTCTTGCTCCTGCCAAGGGCGACAGAAGGATTATGCCAAATAACAGACCAAAGGCCGAAACCATCAGCGGAGAGCCGTATTCCTCTGTGAGCTCTTTAGCTATAACGTTGGTGCCTCCGTAGGAAGCTGCGGCCACCAGGGCTAGGCCAAACCCGATCAGAACGCCGCGGTTATTGTTTACCCCTTCCCGGATCGAGTTCCCCAGTGCTGTGGTCAAGCCGAGCACCACCGTGAGTGTACCAACCAACACCACAAAATGAGGTCTCTCCCCAGTAATAGTAATGGCGAAGATCGATGCGAATACCGCCGCGGTACTCTGTATGGCCGCAGTACGGGATGCCCCGATTCGCCCGATGGCCTGATAGCTGGAGGTTCTGCCACCCAGAAAGTTGACCACACCAAGCAAAAAGAACCAGGCCAAGGCCACAGCGGGCAGATCCTTTATATCTGAAAAGGCAAATACCAGGGCCAATAGCACGGTCGGGCAGAAGCTGACCAGCACTGATAGCAGCGTACTAGAGAGGGGACTCATACCCTGCATGCCAACCCTGGCCAGAATCGCGGCGCTTCCAAACCCAAAGCCCGACAATAGCGACAGCGCTATCGCATCCATTTGCTAATCTACCATCCGATATTTCAACTGGGTCATAGCTGGCTTCCGACCACAACCAAGGCTACGCCGGAGACAGCCATGACGGTTCCAACGGCCAATCTCTTTGTAATCGTCTCAATTCGGGTGAGGAAAACGTGGGCTAGCAATAGTGTAACCAAAGGACTACTGGCTACAATTGGGCTGATTACCACGACGTCAGCCTTTTGAACCGCAAAATACAAGGCGTTCACGGCTATCCCAGAAGCCAGACCCGCCAGAGCAACGAAACGCAGAGAAACCAGGGTCTGTGTCAGGCTTTGATTTTTAGCACGCATTACACCGCTCTTAGCTGTACTTATGCCAACCAGAGGCCCAATCACGAACAAGCCCACAAACATGCTGAATGCAGTAACAATCAACGGGGAATCGTATATCTCGATCGCCTGCTTTGCCATGACGTTGGTAGCTCCGTAGGATGCACCAGCAGCCAGGGCCATGAGGTAGCCAAGCAGAAAAATCTTGTCAGCGCGCCATCCTTCCAGAATCGATCCACCACTGGAAAATAGCAGACCAGCCACCACTCCCGCCGTACCCAGGGCGACCAGAATATGAATCGTCTCGCCGGTAAACGCCACAGCAAATACAGCGGCGAATGGCGCTTGAGTGGAGATAAACAGACTGGACCTGGATGCGCCGATAAGATTCGATGCCAGAAAGTTTTGTGTCCTCCCACCCAAGAACGTGACAACACCCAGGCCAAGAATCCAATAAATGGCTGCCTGCGGAATGCCTCCAATATCGTCATATGCAAACACCAATACCATGATGGACGACAAAACAAAGCTAACAAATAAAGAGACGAGGACACCTGGAAGAGGAAAGACAAGTTGCATGCCTTGACGGGCCAAAACCGCCGAAGTGGCGAACCCAAAGGCTGCGATTATAGATAGGCCTATGGCCGCCATCTATCTGGTTAGACCTGCCTACAACTTTCGATAATCGACTCGAAGATTAGGTTACCGTCCGTACTGCCCAAGATCGACTCACAACTCCGCTCAGGGTGGGGCATCATGCCCAGTACATTCCCAGTTTCGTTGATGATACCGGCGATGTTATTGGCGGAACCATTGGGATTGGCCTCCTCGGTTGCTTCCCCAAAGGAGTTGCAGTACCGGAAGAGCACCCGCCCATCTTCCTCGAGTTGAGCCAGTGTATCCGTATCGGCAAAATAGTTACCCTCGCCGTGAGACACGGGCACATCAAGAATCTGGCCTTGATCACAGACCCTAGTGAACGGGGTATCGGCCCGCTCCGTGCGCAAGTGGGTTGGCTGGCAGCGATATTCCAGGTGCTTATTGGGGAGCAGAGCGCCTGGCAACAGTCCCGATTCGCAGAGAATCTGGAACCCGTTGCAGATGCCGATGGCAGTTTTACCGGAGGCTACGAATCTGTTCAGCGCATCCATAACGGGAGAAAACCGAGCCATGGCTCCAGGGCGCAGATAGTCTCCATAGGAGAAACCACCAGGCAGGATCACCGAATCAAAACCGTCCAGGCACGTCTCGTCATGCCAAACATAATCCGCGTCTTGTCCCAGAATGTCTTTCACCTGGTAATAGCAATCAGTGTCGCTCCATGTGCCCGGAAAGACCAAAATACCAAACCGCATTATCAGTAATCTCGGATTATCAAGATAATGATTCCAGATAAGTGGTGGCCATTTCATTCACCACGGTGCCGTCGGATTTGCCGCGGACCTGGGGCATAAGCTTGCCCATGAGTTTGCCCTTGTCCTGAATTGAAGTAGCACCCACTTCCTCTGCAGTCGCCTTGATGATGGCAGACAATTCGTCTGACGACATCTGCGGCGGCAGGAACTCTTCTAATACCTTGAGTTCGGCAGCTTCTTTTGCTGCCATTTCATCCCTACCGCCCTCTTCAAATGCCTTAATACTGTCCCGGCGGTCGCTGGCCTGTTTGGTCGCCACATCAATAACACCGGCGTCGTCCAGTCCTTTCTTCTGTTCCTTCTCAACTGCTAGAACAGCGTTTTTGAAGAACCGGAGGGCATCCAGGCGTGCTTGGTCGTGGTTACGCATGGAAGTTTTAATATCTTCTTCCAATTTTTCTCTGAGCGCCATGATAAAACCAATCCTATTTAATTGCCCTACTGCATCACGTAGCTAGTAAAAAGATGTGATTCAGACCTATTGGGCCACGTTATTATTCTACTCTCAGAACGGGGCTCGGGGATTATAGTTGGCGTCGAAATTTTGTGTCAATTCATTAGCCGTAACTAGCATCATCAAGTAAGCAATACATTAGCTTTAAATCGATAAAGGCGTAGTCTATACCAGTTACCTAACATAGCTTCCCCATAGAAAATGATTTTGCTATACTCATAGTGCTCCTCTCCGTTACTGGGGACGAGTATGTTTTTTTGTAAGGCGGGCTATTAGGAATGCCGGCATATGCCGTAATTGGCGGCCAATGGGGTGACGAGGGCAAGGGTAAGATTATTGATTACCTTGCCGGAAGTGTTGACAGTGTAGTTCGCTATGCGGGCGGCAACAACGCCGGACATACTGTAGTTAACGACAAAGGCACTTTCCAATTGCATCTGGTGCCATCTGGAATCTGTTGGCCAGATGTCTATGGAATCATCGGTAACGGAGTAGTTGTAGACCCGGATGTCTTGGTCGGTGAACTCACAGAGATTGGTTCACGTGGCATCGACACATCTCGGCTATTCATCAGCGAGCGTGCCCACGTCATCATGCCCTATCACGTTCTTCTAGACCAATTGGAAGAGAAAGCAAGGGGCGACGCAGCCATCGGCACCACTGGTAGAGGAATTGGCCCCGCTTACATGGACAAAACCGGTCGGATGGGCGTTCGCGTAGGCGACTTATTGGACTGGGACGCCTTGGTTCCCATGGTGAGCCAGTTTCTTGAGCACAAAAACGCCCTGATCACTAAGATTTATGGCGGAGATCCACTGTCGCTTGACGATGTACTGGCCAAATGTAAATTGTGGGCCGCTCAGATGGCACCTTATGCCAAGGCTACTGAACAGCTTGTCCAGGACCTATTGGCCCAGAACAAGAAAGTCTTGTTGGAGGGTGCCCAAGGTACACTTCTAGATATTGACCATGGCTCCTACCCGTTTGTCACATCCTCGTCACCGTCCATTGGTGGCGCGTGCACTGGCTTGGGTCTGAACCCCCAGGCCATCAAAGGAGTTTTGGGTGTATTCAAAGCCTACTCCACCAGAGTTGGAGGAGGCCCCATGCCCTCAGAAGTTCCAGATCACGAAGCTGATGAAATTAGAGAGAAGGCCCAGGAATTCGGCGTGACCACCGGCAGAGCCCGGCGTATCGGTTGGTTCGACGGAGTAGCTGCAAAATATAGTCAACTGGTGAACGGATTCTCAGGCCTCGTGCTAACCCGACTGGATATACTGGACGACTTCGACTCAGTCAAAGTCTGCATCGGCTACAAAGTCGATGGCAAACGTATAGACCGTTTCCCGGCCAATACCGGATTGCTAGCCCGGTGCGAACCGATATACGAGGAGCTTCCCGGTTGGGACCAGCCCACCGCCAGCACCACTGAGATCTCTCAGTTGCCTCCCAACGCTTTGGCTTATGTGAAACGTATAGAAGAGTTGGTGGGGTGTAAAGTTCAAATCATATCCACCGGCCCTAGGCGAGAAGAAACCATCCAGGTCGAACCGATCTTCGATTAATACGTAGCGCCTTCAACGACAATATAAAAGACCTTCCAGCTATGGTTGGAAGGTCTTTTATATTGTTTACATTTCCATTCAGAGTAGGGAAAGGTTGAAAATCCGAAGTTTTACCTACCGCCACACTGGTATGACACCAAACCAGCCTCAGTGTAAGGGTTCCTTAGGAGAGGATGACTAGTAGGTTCGGGATTTAGTTCCTGCAGAAAGGAAGGGCTAGAAACCCCTCCCTATAATCCAAAATTTACCAGACAAAACTGCCAGGCCTAGTTAGCTTAGCCTGAAACGGGCAGGTCAATCTCGTAATCTTGCAATAATTTGTTAACCTCGGCCTTGGCCTTTTCACTTGGCGGAACCAGGGGCAGCCTGGGGTTGCCGACGTTCAAGCCAACCTGGTTTACAGCGTACTTAACCGGAATCGGGTTGGACTCTGTGAACATGCCAAGAAATATCGGCAGCAGTCGGCGATGCTCTGAGGCGGCCCCCTCCACGTCACCTTCAAGCAGAAGGCCCATCATATGCTTTATCTGATTGCCAACCAGATGTGATACAACACTGATTACGCCATAACCACCGATGGACATCATTAAGAAAGTCTGGTTATCGTCGCCGCTCCAGACCTTGAAGTCGGGTCCGGCCCCACCGATTATGCGGGCAATCTGGTTCATGTCTCCGCTGGCTTCCTTAGTTCCAATAATATTGTCTATTTGGCTCAGGCGGATGGTAGTTTCATCTGTCATATTCACGCCGGTGCGGCCCATGATGTTATAGACGATACAAGGCAAGTTGGTCTTGCCTGCAATCGCCTTGAAATGCTGATAAATACCCTCTTGAGGGGGTTTGTTATAGTAGGGTACAACCAGTAGCAAGCCATCAACACCTTGTTTTTCTGCTTCCTGGCTAAGCTCAATGCTCTCGGCAGTGCTGTAGGTGCCCGTCCCGGCGATGATTGCCCCTTTATCCCCCACCGATTGTTTGACCTCGCTGAAGAGACGCATCTTTTCATCGGTGGTCAGTGTCGGGGATTCCCCGGTGGTACCAGACAGTACTACGCCGTCACTGCCAGAGTCGAGGAGGGCGTGGGCAAGTCGCTTAGCCTGCTCAAAATCAACAGCGCCCTTCTCGTCAAAAGGGGTAACCATTGCAGTGATAAGCCTTCCTATCTCTGGCATGTCCGCCTCCTGTAGCTGCCGCTTAGGCCAATTATTGAGCCCCTGAAAGTTTTTGCATTATACCCGTGAATACCTGACATCGCATCCTTTAACACCAGGCATGAAAAAACGGCCAATGTATGACCGTTCAGAGTAGCCGATAAAACACCGCTGCAATGCCTACCCAGTAGTTCCACTGGCTGACTTTGGCTTCAACCTACCCCGAGAGACCAGCTCCTCAGCAATCTGGAGCGAGTTCAAGGCCGCACCTTTGCGTAGGTTATCGGAGACAATCCACATCGCCAAGCCGTTGGGGTGGGACATATCCTGCCGGATGCGACCAATGAATACATCATCCTCGCCTGCCACATCCCATGGCATGGGGTATTCGCCTTCAGCAGGGTTATCTAACACCGTGATACCCGGCATCATCCTAAGCAGTTCAGTGGCTTCATCGACTAGCATTGGGCGGGTAAACTCCATATGCACCGACGCCGAGTGGGAGATGTAGACCGGAACCCGAACACAAGTAGCTGAAATCTGGATCTCCGGCGCGTGCAATATCTTCTGCGATTCCTGCCGCATCTTCTGTTCTTCAAAGGTGTAGCCGGAGTCCAAGAATCGGTCTATCTGAGGGACCACGTTATAGGCGATCTGGCCTTTTTCAGACTTACTGGTCAGATAATCAGCGTCCATCAGCCTTTCCGACTGCTCCCGAAGGTTGTCCATGGCTCCTCCACCTGCGCCAGAAACCGACTGATAGGTATCGGCCACGATGCGTTTGATGGGGTTCGACTGTTGAAGTGGGTGGGCAGCCATCACTAGAGGTGTGGTTGAGCAGTTGGGAATGGAAATGATTCCCTCGTGCCATTCCACATCCGCTCCGTTCACCTCTGGCACCACCAGCGGCACCTTATCCTCCATCCGGAAGGCTGAACCATCGTCGATCACCACCGCACCCGCGGCCACTGCGGCCGGAGCAAGCTCATGGCTAACAGCGGAGCTGGCCGATATGAATGCAACATCTACATCATTAAACGAATTTACGGTCGCCTCTCCAACCACCAGGGCCTGTCCGCCAACTGTAATGGTCTTACCCGCAGAGCGACTGGATGCCAGAAGCTTCAGATTGGGCAAAGTGGGATAGCGAGTTTCTACTATACGGAGGAATTCGGCGCCTACAGCCCCAGTAGCACCAACTACGGCGATGGTTAAATCCTGCACTGATGGTTCTCTATTTACTAAATTTCATGCCTGGAACAAGCCTAAATCGAGACTAAAGCCCAAGCACGTTCTCCAAGCCTATCACAAGGCCAGGACGGGTCACAACGTCGCGGATACAACGCAGCACACCAGGCATGTAACAGCTCCGGTCCAGGGTGTCATGCTTTATGGAAACCGTCTGGCCTGCTGCACCAAAAATCACTTCATGGTGGGCACTCTTGCCGGGCATTCGGATACTATGAACGGAGATGCCGTTGTACTCTCCGCCCCGGGTGTTGTCCAGGTTCTCTTTCTCTGGTTGGTTGCGAGTAAACTGCTTGTTCTGCCCCAAGCTCCGCATCAAGTTGAGCGCAAACCCTGAGGGCGAGTCTATCTTAGCCTCGTGATGGGATTCCACGATGTCCACATAGTCGAAATATGGCGCTGCCTGCTCCGCCAATTTCTTAAGAACAATGGCTCCCAAGGCAAAGTTAGGCGCAACTATGATGCCGACACCGTTATCCTTGGCCATGTTATCTAATTGCTTTAGTTGGTCGTCAGAAAACCCGCTAGCCCCCATTACGATGTTTATCTTCCTTGAGGCAGCCTTCTCAGCGGAATCCATGGCTACAGCGGCGTTGCTTAAGTCCAGCAATACGTCAGGGTTTGTATGTTCGAGCAAGACTTTTAAATCTGTAGAAATAGGCACGTCCCCAGCGGGTGTTGCCAAAGTTGGGCCACGGTCTCTCGCGCAGGTGCCTCCCACTAAGTCAACGTCGGTCTCATTAGAGATTGCAGCCACCGCTTCAAGACCCATCTTACCGGTGATACCACTGATTAATACTTTTATTGATGCCATGATTACCCCTAGTCAATTTGCATGAAGCCAGTCTCAAAACTAATGACTGATAATAGCACGCAGTCCGGTTTCAAGAGAAACAAAAAAGTCCTTCCAGCAGATGCTGGAAGGACTTTTTAATTTACTAAGAGAACCGCAGTTGGTTAGCGGTTTCCGCCTTGGAAGCGTCCACCGTTTGGTCCGCCGGGACGTCCACCACCGGGGCCACCAGGCCCTCGACCGGGACCTCCGGGGCCACGACCACCACGGTCACCGCCGCGTCCACCGCCAAAGCCGCCACTGTCCCGCGGGGCCGGAGGACTGTCGTCGCCGAACAAGGCCTTACGGGAAAGGTTAACCCTTCCTTGAGAGTCGATCTCACGAATCATGACCGTGATTTCCTGACCCTCTTTAAGCTCCTCTTCCATCTCGCCAACGTCGCCATTGCGGATCAGACCGTCCTTTCCAGGAACCAGTTCCACGAAAGCACCAAAGTTAGTGAGCCTCACCACCTTGCCGGTGAATATATCACCAATAGCCAGGTCACGGGTTAGGGCATCAACCTTTGATTGCGCCAAAGCCAACATGGCCGAGTCAACACCGCCAATGGTCACTGATCCGTCATCATCAACGTTAATGGTGGTGCCAGTCTCCTCGATGATGGCGCGGATAACCCGACCACCAGGTCCGATTAAGGCACCAATCTTCTCGATCTTGATTTTCATGCGGATCATCTTGGGAGCATGTTCGCTCATTTCACCGCGGGTCTCAGAAATAGCTTCATTCATCTTGCCCATGATATGCATTCGACCTTGGCGCGCTTGCTCCAAGGCTTCTTTCAACACTGCAGGGGTCAGATATTGAGTTTTAACGTCCATCTGAAGGGCATTCACGCCGTCGGCAGTACCGGCGACCTTGAAGTCCATGTCACCCAGGAAGTCTTCTATTCCTTGGATGTCGCTCAAAATGGCGTACTCACCGTCGGTACCAGTAATCAAGCCCATGGCTATACCGGCCACCGGGGCTTTTATCGGAATACCGGCATCCATCAGGCTTAAGGAACTACCACAGACACTACCCATAGATGTACTTCCGTTGGAGCTAAGACACTCTGAAACAATCCGGATAGCGTATGGGAAATCATCTTCCGAGGGAAGAACCGGCAAAATAGCCCGTTCTGCCAAAGCACCGTGACCAATCTCCCGACGTCCTGGGGACATTGCCCGGCGAGCTTCACCCGTGGAGTACGAAGGGAAGTTGTAGTGATGCATGAACCGTTTAGTATTGTCCGGCCCAACGGTGTCCAATGTCTGCTTCAAAGCCAATGAGCCCACTGTCACGATGGACAAGACCTGGGTCTCGCCTCTAGTGAATAGTCCGGTGCCGTGGGTGCGGGGGAGTATGCCCGTGTCACAGGTAATCGGTCGAACTTGGTCCAGGGCCCGTCCATCAGAACGAACATGCTGTTGCAGTATTCTGCCGCGAACCGCCTCACGGAAGACAGTTTTGAAACCATCTCCAATGGCAGTCTTAGAAAATTCGTCCTTAAGGGTGTCTGTGACCAAGGCGGAAATCTCTTTCTCGCCATCATCCATCTCGTACATACCAGGGTTACCGCTAAGGAGGTCATCCCACTTGGAACCGACCACCTCTTTGATCCTAGTAACAACTGCCTCGGCTGCGGCGGCATCATACTCGAAAGTAGCTTTGGGTTTACCCACCTTGCCGGTTAATTCTTCAATCAGGTCAATGGTTTCCGAGTTGGCCTGTTGAGCTTTACTGATAGCTTCCAGAATGACTTCCTCGGAAACCTCGTTGGCGCCTGCTTCCACCATGAAGATGGCATCACGGGAGCTGCTCACCACCATACTCAAAGTGCTCTCACTGCTCTGCTCGTATGTCGGGTGGATAATATATTGACCATCCAGATAAGCTATGCGGCAAGACGCTACAGGACCGTCAAACGGAATCTGAGAGATGGACAAAGCGGCTGAAGCGCCAATCATCCCCAGAATCTCCGGTGGATTTTCTAGGTCTGAAGAAAGGACTGTCAGAGTGATCTGAACATCGTTATGCAGACCTTTGGGGAACAGAGGTCTGATGGACCGGTCGGTCAACCTGGAAGCCAGGATACCGTCCTGTCCGGGGCGACCTTCCCTGCGAAAGAAACTACCAGGGATTTTCCCTACGGAATAGAGACGCTCTTCATAATCGACCGTCAGGGGTAAGAAGTCGATGTCTTCGGCGCGGGGCCTGCTGGACATCACTGCCGTGACGAGGACAATTGTCTCGCCTAACGTGACGGTCACACTACCGTGGGCCTGGTTCGCCAATTTCCCTGTATCAAGGGTGATTGTTTTGCCGTCGATCTGGCTTGAAACCGACGTGGGGACAGCTATTTGTGTAGCCATAATATGCCTAGGGCAACCTCGCAATAAATAACGTGCGCAATCGATAGATGGGTGGAGAGCTAGACGACAAACAACACCCTTATAGGGTGTTGTTGTGAGGGGAACTTATCGGCGCAGGCCAAGCCTGGAGATAAGTGTTTGATAGCGGTTTACGTCTTCCGCGTTGAGGTACTTGAGGAGTCTTCGCCTCCGGGAAACCATACCAAGAAGCCCGCGCCGTGAATGCACGTCCTTCTTGTTTTCCCGCAGATGTTCAGTCAGTGATTTTATATTTTCTGTGAGCACGGCAACTTGGACTTCGGCGGAACCGGTGTCTTTATCGTTGATTTGGTATTCCTTAATGATCCGTGCTTTTGTTTCTCCGTCTAGCATCAGGTGTGTATTAGCTTCTCTCTTCTCTTCTTTTACGTTGCCAGAATTATAGCATATGGCATTTTGACGGGCAACGATATGAGCGTGAACCGAACCATTACGACAACTATATGGTAGGCTTTGGAACACTCGATGCAAAACGTACTTTCAACTCCTTCGTTCACTCTAGTAGAAAGCAGGCTATGATTACCAAAGACGAGATACGGGAACTGGTCTGGTCTGCCATTGAGAATGCTGGGGCCGCCCACACCGAAAATGTCCACGACCGTATCCCTTATTTCAGGGGCACGTCTAAGGCCTCCTTACGTATTTTTAAGCTTGAGATCTGGCA
>Ga0114933_10004026_pt1 | contig 13998 bp, 12 predicted proteins | sample 4SBtaG_FD_89691 | JGI IMG/M metagenome (GOLD analysis project Ga0114933, IMG submission 89691) | Deep subsurface microbial communities from Kolumbo volcano to uncover new lineages of life (NeLLi) - 4SBTROV12_W25 metaG | ecosystem: Environmental > Aquatic > Marine > Volcanic | place: Kolumbo...
GCTAATTTTGGGCCGGGGTACAAAAATCGGTTACCACTCTCGCACTGCACCCTCAGTCTTCGAGTGGGAGAGTGCGTCCTCTGCGGCATGCATCCGAGCCGTCCCCGTTGAGAGGCCCGAAGCGCTACGCTAGGCTAAAGACGTTATGACACGTCACCACTTCATGCGAATCGGTCCCGAGGATCTGGCGATGTTCCCGTCATGACTTGCCCGAGGTGTCGAGTCGCGATGAAGGAAGATAAGCGAAGCCACCACAAGAAGCGGAAGTGGATCTGTCCAAAATGCCGACGAGTTACGTTTCAAGAGGGACGAGCGGACAAAACGTCTTAAGATGTCTTGCTCAGCCGCTCATCGCGGTTTCCAATGGCCGTGTTTTGGAGGCTGTAGTCGGCTGGGTGTTGGATAAGGTGGAGTGAAGAATCGACAAGCGATTTATGTTTAGGGATTATGCATGCTGATCAGTCTGTTACTCGAATTTTACTCATACATCGTGCTGGCCTCCATGGCCCTCACATGGCTCCCCGTGAATGGCACCACCCGCTCGCTGACGACACTGGTGGATGCTCTCACCGAGCCATTACTCCGGCCCATTCGCAACGCGCTTCCGCAGGGGTGGCAGAAGTTTGCAACGGCGGTGCTCTACTTCGGGCTGGTGGTTCTCATGCGCCTGATCTAGTTCTAAGCCGTTAACTCGGACATCTCTGTGCCCCCCCCCGCGATTGAAAGCTCTCTGAGCGCGTGACGAACCCCCGCCCTCGTTGAACCGTTTGCTAGCGCACCTGACTCGTGGTCAGGGCGTGTATCACTTTGTGCGAAAACCTCACCCTGGCTGGTTACTGCCGGCGCACCATTTCGTTGATCCAAATCGGAGCGAAAGGGGAGGTACAGCCCTTCGACGTGGGATAGTCGCGAAACACTCCCAGTTTTTCTCCGATCGCGAGGGCTCGCTTCCGGTGCTCAGGAAAGTGGATGCCGATTTCTGCGAGAGCACCGTTCATCGTCCACTGTATTTCGGGAGCAACGCCCCCCATTTCGGTTTCGACACGATCCAGCAGCGCTGGGATGTTAAGGCCTTGTGGACTTCTCACGATCCGTTCCATCGTGAGGTCCCATCCAGCGCGGGCCGCCATCGGGTGGTCGCTGATCATCCACGCTTGACGAAGTGTCTCCTTGGCGGGGTGGTTCCTGACAACATAGGAGTTGAGCCAATCTGCGACTCGCACAAAGACGACAGACCGTACCATTTGATCCATCTCTGCCGCCGAGAGCGCTTCTGGCTCGATCACGAGGGTTGCTAGGAACCGGGCATCGATGTTGCCTGTTTTCCAGAGTTCGATCGCCAACTGGTGGTTGGATTTAAGCGTCTTCGCAACCTTCCGGATGTCGCTCAGTTTGACGCCATACTGATTGTCGCCGGCACCGTTCCTGCTGTTGCGCGTGCGCACCTTGTCGTCACCGAGCGCCTTGAGATGTTCAAGCGTGTCTGAAAGAGCCATGGTCGAGATTTTAGCGTTAATCGATGCGCCCCGCCCCTCTATATCCGTGGAGACGCGGCTGCTCTCGATTGTGGTCGCTGCGGTCTTGTCAGGTGTCTGGTGAGTGAACGCCAGATCCGAGAGCCGTGCAGAGGAACAGCCCGCCATACAGGTGCAGCTGCCTGGTGAAGCGGTTGAAGGTCTCGTTGACCGCTCGCTTTAGAGTCATGAAAAGAGCTAGCGGCCAGCGGCGAGAAGCGGCCGCATACGACGCTCCTATTTCGCGTTCGCGTGAGCCTGCGGTGGGCCCATCAGTCATTGATGCTCTCTCATCGGTTGCATCATTCTCATCGGTTGCATCATGGTCCCGTTTCGCATCCTTCCCATTGGCGAAACCGGCGGTCGAAGTCGAAAGAATATCTTGAACGACACAGGCCGTGACCCGTAAATGGGTGCCAATTGGTTTGGGACCTTATGAACGGTGACATCCCCGCCGATAGCGAGTTCAAAGCGCCTCAGATCAGGCAGGTCTCGCAACGCGCCGATCGTCAAGGCTCCGACCGTGCTTGGCTCGGCATGACCGTTGTCGATGTACGTCTTGGTTTTCAAGAGTAGTTCCGTTTCTACGTCCACCGCCTCAAAGCGACTGTAGACAACATACGGCGAGAAGCGACGGGTTGCTTCTACAAAGAACGCATCTGAGAAAGAATGAGCGAGGTCTTTGTCGTTGTGGCCATAACCGGCCGTGAGAGCGGTGAACCGGGCGTCCGACTCGGATAGCCAAGACACGGATGCGGTAGTGCGACGCACGTTTCCAGGCTCGAGTCGCTCGGGCGTTCTTAAGAACCCATGTGAGGCTTGAAATGCCCAATGCTCGTCTGGCAGAAACCACACACGAGTGGCCCACGAGTCGAGAGCGCCGACATCAGAAATGCCCCACCGATCTTCATCCGATTCTCCACCGTGAAACACGGAGCCCTCGATGGCTATGGGGCCGTGGTCCACTCTTGCTGCGATGACTCCTTTGACGATGTGTGTCGAGTCGAACGTGTGATGCCCCAAAGGTGCGAACGGATTTTCTGCAGCGGACAGTCGGTGCATGAAGGCGACTGGTCCCAGGGTGGCTTCCCCCACGGGGCCCCCTGCGACAGTGATACTGGTCCGCGGCGACAGCGGTCGGCGCCACGCCGCCGTCAATTGCATTACGAAATCGTGAGGATGTTGACGGTTTACGAGAGGTTGTTCTCTGTAAGTCTCGCCGGTCTGAAAGAGTTCGCCGTAGCCGTTACCGCCCACGGTGAGCGGTTCGAGACTAAGCATGCCTCGAACCATGAATGTCCCGTTGGCCATCGGCCGACTCGCCATGCCCATCCACCAGTTTTGTGAGACAAACTCTTTTCCGTCCAGTGGTTTAGGTTGATCGTTGAGTGTGAGAAAGACGACCCCATCCTGCATGACTCTCCACCGGCTAGGTGGGGTGGCGTGTTGCGTCTGGTGAGATTCCTGATTGGTAGAGTGAGACGCCGGACCAGCGGGGTCCTGAGATGCCTCAACGGTGGCAGCAAGCGAGACTGCGAGAAGTAGAGTGAAGGTAAATTTCCAGCGAGTTGATGCAGAGTAGAGACGCTTTTCCACGTGGTACCTCGATAAATCGTTGGGGCTTGAAATACTTCTAAGGCTGAGTGGGTGGTGAGGACCCGAGATGCTACACCTAAAGTCGGAGGGTTTTAGCTGCTGGTGGAATCGACGAGTGAATTACCTGTATCGGGAGTGTGGACGAATGCGGGAAGGCGAATACGGCCAGTTGAACGAGCGTCGGGTGGGGCACGACCAGCTGGAGATTACCTGAATCGGAGATATATGTGCTTGAAGGGGTTACGCGAACACCAAAATGCGTCCGCTCACACGAAGGAGCCCGGTCAGGGAACTGAGAATCCTGAGAATCGTTCGAGTCCGGGTGAGCCGGACAGTGCGTGGCGTTCGGCAGCGAATCATGGTTTGCGGCGAGGTCGATTGCATCCGCGGGGCCGCATGTAATCAGACAAACGGGAATCACGATAAGTAGAATTGCAAGGGTCACACGAAGTCGCCGCCACCGCGTAACAACGAACTTCATACGCTCACTATAGTTGAGTTTGACGGATGCCGGGTCGTGGAACCGGAGGCTTTGGCTCGACGGGTTCCTGATACCTGTTCACTCCGATAGCATTTTCGATCGCTTTCCTCAACCTCCATCTACTGTGTACTATAAGGAATTCTTACTGGCCAGCAACTTTTCCTGCACACATCCCAGCAACTTTTCCTGCACACATCGTCACGTGCGAGCACTTCGTTGTATTGACCACCGATTACGATGGATGGAAATAGCAAAGCGTGAAAATATCGCCGTAGGAAGAAGGATAGAAACAGCCAATGAATCAAGCGAACTACGACCAACAGAACCAAGTCAAAGCGTCCTTCAATTCAATCTATTCTGAACCAACTCCCCACCACTACCTTCGCAGAATGCTAGCACTCGATTACAAGATGGCTGATCAGATGAAGTCATACCTGTCCGCCACCGTTGACATGGTGACCGACTTTCAATCAACCGCCATGGTGTTAGATGTCGGGTGCTCTTACGGTATATCCGCAGCGCTTCTTAAGACGGGTTGTTCGTATCGCGATCTGACGGAGTTCTACCTTCAGGAGGCGAGTTCGGAGTATGACGGATGCGTGGTCTCGACCCAGCGGTGGCTCGAAACGCATGCGACACGACAAAACGTAAAGGTCGTGGGGCTCGATAGTTCAGCACCTGCCATCAAGTTCGCGGTTTCCTCGCACATGATTGACGAAGGTATCGCGCGTAACCTCGAAGAAGAGAATTCAAAGTTGACGGATGACGAGGCGCGTCTCATTCGGGAATGTAATGTGCTGATGAGCACTGGAGCCATCGGGTATGTCACCGAAAAGACCCTCGATGTCGTCTTAGATGAGTTCGACAAAAATTCCACTTTTAAGCCAAGGGGGGGGGGAGTTGTTCTCATGTCAGTGCTTGAACTATTCGATTTGGTACCTATCGAAAAAGTCTTTACCAACCATGGCTATCTATTTCGGAAGCTTCCGATTCGGATACCACAACGCCGATTTGTCGATGAGGAAGAGCGCAACGGTATATTGGAAACGTTGAAACAGCGAAACACGCTAACCGACGCTCAGCGTTCTGAACACCAGATGTTCGCCAACTTGTGCATCGCAGCCAAACCCGAACGACTCAAGTCATTCACCAAATGTATAAGCGACGCAAACCATGCATACTCACTGCCTGCATGAGGCACTTGACGGCGCAGGGATCGCCAACGAACTTGTGACAATACCCGGGTTCGGCGCCACAATTCGTACAAAAGTTATTTGGCATCCCCGCAGAGATTGCGGTCTACGACGGAGCGATGCACGGTTGGTGTGCGCTAGATTCCCAGGTTTACAACGAGCCTCAGGCTGAACGGGCATGGAGTCGGCTCCTCGCACTATTCGAGGCAGCACTCAGTTAGTGTGAGGAATTCGTACAAAAAAAGGCCGGTGGGATTTAGACTCCCACCGCCCTTTTTACATTTTATGACCAAGGCATCCGTTTCATTCTCGGTATCCCCGATCAACATCAAAAACACGTAAACCCGCACTAAAGCAATCGCTTGACATGCGCCGCGAGTTCGTCGTACGTAAGATTTCCAGGGTTATACACCTGAACAACCCCCTCCCGGTCAATGACAACCATTGTTGGCGTAGTGCTGACACCAAACTCAAGAAAATTTTCTTGGCTCACTGGCATACTCATCCACGATGGCATCGGAAAGCGGTCCTGGTAGTCACCTTGCAGATATGCGAGCTCTTGCTCCGGCGTCGCCTCCTCGCCCCGTGACCTGAATCCGTAGAGCTGCGTCGGTCCAAGAATTGTCAAACCTTGCTCACCATACTCCTCATGTAGTTGTTCAAGAATCGTTAATTGCTGCTTACAGTCTGGGCACCAATGGGCCCAAAAAAATGAGACGACTACTTGGCCTTCGAGACTATCCACTGTTGGTAGGGGAGCGCCAAGCGCATGGTCAACGTCCAATACCGGAAACGGCTGCCCCTCGAGACTCAGCAACATGACATTTTTCTGAATCCGTGTTTCTATCGAAGTTCCCTCATACGTCGCCCGTTGTTCCTGTAGAAAATCAACCGCGCCCGACCGATCCCCATTCGCATCCTGAACTCGGCCCAACACTTCTATACTCGCCCCCAGCGCCGCTGGAAGTTGCCCGTCTGCATCGAGCGCACGCTCATTGAGCAAGCTAACGCTACCTTCGTGAGCCTCACGAGCATATTGCTGCGCAACATCCCATCGTTCAGCAAAACCGGCCCCACGACCAAGCCAAGAAACCGCAACGAGCCACGGTGCGGAAGCAATATCGTGGTGGGGACGTTGCTGCTCAATCAGCAGCTGAGCAGCATCAACCTCCTCCGCCCAAGCCATATCCCGCATCTCGCCCACTAAGTCGTCTATGGCAAGGGGGACACGCTCAACAGCCGATTCGGTTGCAACTGGAGCGTCTCCGCACGCTATATTGATCGCCACAAGACTGAAAAACAGTAACCCGCTACCAACTCTAACCATGGTCTATCTCCCTACTCCCTGAACCATTTCTTTCTCACGACCAAACACTCAGCAGCGTACGCCCAGCCCCAAGCCGCAAAGACACACCATACTACTTTAGCGACACCACCCACTTACTAATCAATCAAGACCGTATCCGGGAATTGTGCATGCCAACCAAACCAGAAGGCCCGCTGTGCCGGCATACGCACGCGCTGAATCGATGAGTTGTTTTCAAGCACCAGTGCGGCTTCCTCGATTTGCCACCGACTTTGCCCAATGAACTGTCTCTTGGAGACGATCTGGGCCGAGGTACTAAAAATGGGGAGCGAGCAAATTGGAATTCCAGTAACAGGTCTAACAGAAACGTAGAACTAAAAAAGTTTCAGACAAAATCGAACTGGGATGCGGTAAACGAGGGGCGGGCATTAGCCAGGAGTAGGGCATGGGTGATTACGCAACTAGGTGAGCCTACGCAACTAGGTGAGCCTACGCACCCAGATGAGAATGCCACGAACACGCGCGAAATTTTGCGTTACGAAACTACTGGGTGCGCGGGCAGCGTCACTTTAAATATTTTAGATAATGAAGAGAAAAGGCTCGCAAGATCCGACAACACTTTTAATCCGCCGTCTGGCGATTGTTTCGAACACTGGGACTCCCTCTCCCGAAAATGAAAGGCCTCGCACCCGCGTGAGCCGTACCCCGTCCCCGTTGAACCGTCCGCTAAGAGTTGACAGCTTAAGTGACAGCTTACCGAGTGGACGCCGGTGGATAGAGCGGACAACACTGGAATGTGAATTGTCGAATCTCTAAGCAATACACCTCGGTGGACGTATCCGGACGGGAGTCTCTCAAACTGGGGGTCAGGGGGTCGCTGGTTCAAATGTTTGACTCAATTGATGTGATTTGAACCTCATAACTTGTAGGTCGCAGCTTCAAATTGTTCCCTGGGCTCGTCTCGGCTAGAGTTTCATCGTCTACCGATATGGACTTATCCACACTGATTGCTCGCGCCAGGGAAGCCGGTCTTGATGAGCGGACTATTGATCTCGCTGAGCAGGGAGACGCCACTGCGCAGTGCGACCTGGCCGGTTGTTACATCGGTTTGCCTTACGGCAACGCCGAGCGCGGAGAGTTGCGGTGGGTCAGGAAGAAAGATGATGCGGAAGCCGTGCGTTGGTATCGCGCGGCGGGACATCATGCCAAAGCAAAGCACAACCTCAAGGTTATGTATGCCGACGGCCGTGCTGTGCCGGAGGATGAGGATGAAGATGGTTGGAAGCACGATGATGCCACTATTGATTTCTGATAATTCGGCGCGCAGGTGGGCCTGGCACGCCGTCCGGCGAACTAGGTTTTTTTAAACATTAGGTTCAAATAGCGATCGTGGGTCGCGGCCTGCTCAAGGAAACGACGATGGCACAAGGGTTTCGCTTCGTCTGCAACAGCTGTGACCACACCATCGAGGCGTGGGATGACGGCAATCCGTACTACTTTGAGTCGGTGATCACGAAAACCGGCAAGGTGAAGCAGAAAAAGAAATACGCCTACCATCCAAACCACGAGTTACTCGAGCGTTGCATCGGCAATGATTCCCCCCACCTCTGTCTTGCCTGCGGCAGGGACTTCATGGTCGATTCCGAAGCGCCGATTACGGCGTGTCCGAAATGCCAATCCAACGAGATTACGGACACGGTGGAGTTAGGCGGGAAGTCGTGTCCCTACTGCCAGACCGGAGTGTTTGGCGAAGACCCTGGATTCATAGCGATTTCCTGAGGGCGTGGGAATATCTGATCAAGGTCGCTAGACGATCCTCCGAACACACCGTAGGCTTACCGTCATGGCGACGCAAGAACTGCAGGCGAGATTATGGGACGCCGCAAACATCCTGCGTGGCTCGACGGCAGTTCGGGCCAGACCGCCTGGCGGAACTCCTGCCCATTGACTGCCAGCGATGCCAGGAATCGCCGGTCGCGAGCGGCGACGGCTTCCGGGACCTCCCGCGCCAGGGCCTCGGGCGACGGAGCGGCGCCTTCCAGCGAAAGGGATGGTTCGCCCGCGCAGCCGCCACTCAGCACGAGGGCCAGGGCGGCCGCCAGGACCAGCGGGGGGCGGGGGCGCGCCCCCGGGGGCATCCGTGTGTGCCTCAGCATGAGAGCCTAGTTCACCGAGAAGTCGGTCCAGCCTCGCCACCACGTATCCTGACCTCCGCCGGCGGGGCCCACCGCGCCGATGAAGTTCGCCACCTCGAAGAAACCATCGTTGGGTGGCAGGCTTGGCGCGACGATCCCGTTGATGGCTGGCGACGCCGGGGCCGGTTGGAAGTTCGGGGACGCCAGGTTGAACGGGTCGGCCAGCAGCGGGTCGACGAATGCGACGTCTGGGCTCCCGGTGACGAAAGCCTGAGTGGTGATCGGCGCCGCGGCATCGTCGGTGTCGGGCCTGAACTGGCTCACGCAGCCGCCGACGACGCAGTTGCCGAAGATGATGCCGCTGCCCAGGGTCACGGCGCCGCTGGTGACCTGGGTGAAGGTCACCGCCTGGTCGATGTCGATCGACGCCTCCTTGAACCCGGTGACGATGAAATTCCGGATGGTGGCGGCGGTGCCCTCACGCAGCAGCATCCCGATGTCGCTCTCGCTGCCCTCGTTGGTGTCCGGGTCGCCGACGAGGGTCAGGTTGTAGAGGGTCGGGTTCGACCGTGGCGTCAGGTTGTTGTTGTCGCCGTTGTTGTCGGCCTCGATTCCCTGGTCGGCGTCGTCGCCGCTCTGCATCACGATGATGAACTGGCCCTTGCCCTGCCAGCCATCGGTCCAGTCGACGCTGTCGTCGGCGATGCCCTGCAGCACCACCCACTTCACCTCGACCGTCCCGCCGAAGAACTCGATTCCGTCATCCTTGCTGAACTTCACCATGATGTGCTCGACCTCGGTGGCGCGGCCCACGCCCTGGAAGGCGATGCCGTTCAGCTCGTTGTCCGGGCTGAACTCGGCGCCCGCGAATTCCACCCTCACGTAGCGCAGATGACCGCTGTCGTCGTCTGGGTCGTTTCCCCCGTAGACGCCGGTGTCACCTTCGCCGACCGATTCGCCGCCCGGGACGTTGATGGGCGCCGCGCCGTTGATGATGAGGCCGCCCCAGTCCGCTCGGCGGCGTTCTCCGATCGGCTGGTCGCTGCTGAAGACGATCGGCGCGGCGGCCGTGCCATTGGCGTGAATCTGAGCACCTCTGGCGATGACGAGGGCGCCGTTGGTGGCGAACTCACCGAAGATTTCGGTGCCGGCGTCGATCGTCAACCGGGCCGGCTCCTCCACGAATACCGCGCCCCGCAGCACCCAGAAGCTGTCCGAGGCCCAGGTGGTATCGCTGGTGATCCGACCCTTCACCACGCAGACCTCCTTGGTGATGCCCGGCACCGTTTTGCAGGAGGTCGTCGACTGCGTGAAGGCTTCCTCACCGGCTGTCAGCACTCCGGCCGCGACGAGAAGTGGCGCCGCTGCGAGGCGGAGCGTCGTGTGTCCTGTTGTCGTCCACATATTAGATGTCCTCTTTCTTCCTGCCTGCTGTTCCTTGTTCTGTGATGTCAACGGACTTGCCTCCGACCCTGTCATAGCCGCACCGAGAGCCCGAAGGCGATGGTCCGGCCGAGGCTGAACACCCGCTGGTCCTGTCCACCCTGCGAAAACACGAAGTCCTCGTCGGTCAGGTTCGAGACCGCCACCTTGAGGTTGAACTGACCGAAGCGCTTCGAGACGACGAGGTCGAGCGAGTTGCGAGCGTCCTGGATGATGTCGGGCAGCCCGAGCGAGCCCACGTCGCTGATCCGGTCGTCGAAGAAGTTCCAGAGCAGCCGGGCCGAGTAGTCCCTGACCCGCGCCTCGAACATCGCGTTGAACAGGTTCTCCGACGTGCCGGCCAGCGGCCGCACCAGCGAGGTCTGCACTTGACGCGCCGCCGACGAGAGCGTCACCTCGGAGTCGACGTAGGTGTAGTTGGCGCCGGCCAAGAAGTACTGGCCGAGGCTCTTCCGGGCCTCCACTTCGAAGCCGGCGTTACGGGCCGAGTCGGCGTTGGTGAACGAGGTCCGCAGCTGGGCGGTCGGCTCCACGATCCGCTCGATCGGGTTGTCGAATCGTTTGTAGAAGAAGCTGGCCGCCACGACTTCTTCCGCGCCGGGGAACCACTCCCACCGGGCGTCGATGTTCTGGATGAGCGACTGCTGGAGGTCCGGGTTGCCGACGGTGGCCCGGCCACCGACCACGTCGGTGAACTCGAAGGGCGCGAGCTCGCGGAACTCGGGCCGGTTCACCGTCTGGCTAACCGCGAACCGCAGGTTCTGGTTGGTCTGGAGGGAGTAGACCAAGTTGACCGCCGGGAAGACGTCGGTCTCGTCGAGCTGCGCTCGGATGATCTCGGGGTTGTCGCCGACCTCCCGCACGAACGGATCGAAGGTGTCGACCGTCTGCTGGAAGTTCTCGAGCCTGGCGCCAGCCACGAGGCGGAGCCCGGCGGCGAGCGGTAGGTCGATCATGCCGTAGGCCGAGGTGACCTCCTGTGACGCGGCGTAGGCGTCGGTCGGACGGGTCTCTTCCTTGAGCTGGAAGGCACTGCCGATGTTCTCCGGCGTGAAGATCTCCTCGGCCGGCAGCGACAGGTCGATGCCGGCGGTGTTGAGGGGGACGAACCGGAGTCGACGCGACCCGAAGTCGCGAGTCCGGTCGATGTAGCTTCCGCCGAACTTCACCTGGGTCGGGAGCCCCGCCCAGTTCTGGAACAGGGTCGACCAGTTGCCGGTGGTCTCGACGCTCTCGTCCACCAGGTCGTTGAACTGCCGGAGGCCGCTCTGCGACTCGTCGGCCAGCACGAAGGCGTCACGCGCGGGGTCGAACTCGTAGAGCACCTCGCGGAGATCCGGCTCCTCGCGGTCGGCGTTCGAGAAGGCCACCTTCCAGTCCAGCCGGCTGTTGGAGACCGACGGGAACAGGTGGTCGCCGCCGATGTGGTGGGACCGGATCTGCTCCTCGATGAAGAACAGACGCTGATTCCGGATGTCGTTGTCGGCGTCGCTGTTGAACCCCTGGAACGTGCGGGTCTCGTCGGTGCCGACGTGGGTGTAGAAGTTGTCGACTGAGATCCGGTGGTTGGGGTCGAACTGATAGGACACGTTGCCGACGCCACCGACCGTGGAAGTGAACTGGGTCTCAGTGAAGGTGTAGGGGCCGTTGAAGGTCTCGACGGCGCCCCCCTGTCCGACCCGGAAGTAGGTGCGCGTCTCGTCCTCGATCAGTTGGTTCGCCTGCGAGTTCCGCATGGTGGCGACGATGCCCAGCTTGCCGAAGCGGCCGCCGAACAGCCCGCTGTAGGACTGATTCGGCGCCAGGTCCTTGGCCACCGGATCCCAGACGTTGCGAAAGGACTCGCCGAGCTGTTCCAGCTCCGACTGCAGGAAGCCGAGCTCGTCGCTGGTGAAGCGGCCGCCGCGGATGACCTTCCGGTTCGGGAAGTTGAGCGGCAGCTGACGGGTGCCGTCATCGAACCCGGTCCAGGCCCGCCCGCCGTCGTAGTCGAGCCCGGTCTTGCCGGTGGTGAGGCTGTTGAAGCCGAAGTCCATCGAGAGTTCGTAGGAGGTCTCGATTGGCATCTTGAGCGGGATGATCTCGACCAGCCCGCCGGCGAACTGCGACGGCTTGTCGACCGAGTAGGTCTTGCTGACCTGCACGCTGTCGATGAGTCCGCTGGGGAAGAGATCCAACGGCACCACCCGCCGATCGGGCTCGGTGGTCGGGAGCGTGGCGCCCGCGAGCGTGGTGTTGCTGTAACGCTCGCCGAGGCCGCGCACGTAGACCGACTGGTTGTCGACGACCGAGACCCCGGTCACCCGAGTCAGGGCATCGGCTGCGCTCGAATCGCTGTTGGCCCGCATCTCGAGCGCGCCGATGTTGTCCTGCACCACCGGCGCGCGCATGCGGAGCGTGATCTGCGCCGCGGCCGTCGAGCTGACAGCCTCTATCGAGGCGGCGACGACGGCGACCTCTTCAGCGAAGGCGTTGGTCGACAGTGAGACCTGAACCTCGACCAGTCTGTCGGACTCGATCTGGATCGTGACGTTCTGTTCGGCGTAGCCGCCCAACGCGATCTTGAGGTGATGTTCGCCCGGCGGAAGGTCGAGCCGGTACCGCCCGTCGAGGTCGGTGTAGGCGATGTCGCCCGTCGAGGGCGCCTCGACCGGGACCCCGGGCAACGGAATCCCGTTGGTCTGGTCCATGACGACTCCCGCCACGGTACCGGTGGTTTGGGCCCCGAGGGGTGTCGCCCAGCCCAGCATCACGAGACCGGCCACCCATAAGCATCTCCGCGGATTTATGACTCCGTTAGGGCTAATTAAAGTGTGTGTAAATGACTGTGCGGTCTTAGAAATTACTGTTCCGAGAAGCACCGCTGCGTTGCGCGTGGTCTGCGCTCTGAAATATCTGCTGACGGACAACTTTTTGAGCATTTGTATGGGGTTCCATTCTCTAGTGAAATTTTGTAAACGTGACTTTTTTGCATTGAAAGTGTTGAACGCCCCTAACACTAGCTATCGCAGGTAATGCCGTTGTCTCGATTTTGTTAAAAGTTTGTTAACTTCTTGTTCGGCGAGCGGGGAAGGGACGACAGCCGACGTACGCTGCAAGCGGGAAAAAGCTCGCCGACCTGGCTATTCGGACCGCTGAATTGTCTTATGACTCTCGTTATTGGGAAGAAACGTCAGTTGACATGGCTGCCGAGTCATATTCGTGTTCTGCGGAAGATCTTGATGAGGGAATGACGGTGAGAATGCCAGAGGGGGTCGGGGTAATCGTCGAGATGGACGATGATTATCTCACTGTTCGTTGGACCGAGCAGAATGAACTTACGAAAGCCGGATTTCCAAAGAAGCGGTACCGGATAAAGTCGCTAGGAAACGTTGAAGTACTGCCGGATGTGCCTTCGGAAGTTGCTAGTTCAGAAGGCGCCTCGGAAAGTACGTCGACGCTATCTTTGGTATGGGAACATTTACAGAAGTTACTTAATGAACCGAAACCCAAGGAACCGAAGTCGGAGGAATTTGATTGGCGGTGGCCAATCACTGAACCTCCGGAGGGTGTCGGCGGCGGCTTCGGCGCCCAATTTGAACATCAGATCAGTGCGTTAAAAATGTTGGGTTATACCGTCGGAAAAACAGAGGGTCTACCCGACCGAGAACGGAAGGAGTTTCTTTATACCTTCTTCTTACGGAAGCTTCCCGGGCTTGTGGAGAAGCACTTCCCTGGTCAGTATGGGGGCCCCGGTTCTGAGCAGCGTCTTCGAAAGATGGCGAACGTCATCGCTAGCAACACCATCAATTTCAAACTCCATGACTCAGAGAAATTTAGCTATGCGATCGATGATTGGGAAGAAGATCTCGCGTATCTGAAGAAGACCTTCTACGACAAAGGCCCCCACCGTTTTCCGTGGCCTTCGAATGAACCTGATTAGCTTTGGGAATAGGCAGCGGCCATGGGTAGGGCATTCTACTCGTGGTCAGAGGGTCGCTGGTTCGAATCCAGTCATCCCGACCATTTTCCTCAATGTTTTCGCCTATTTGGGTATTTTTGAAAAAAATATTTCGAACTGGACCCCGCACGTGGCCACTTTTGGACCCCGCACGTGACCACCAGGTGCCGGAGCTCATCCCGCCGACCAACGCGCCGAAGCCCAACGCCTTGCTCGCGAAACGGACGAAGCGCTCCCGCGCTAACCGATGACTCCCATGCCTCAACGGCGGTAGCGAAGTTTCGACTTGCCGAGCGAGACGAGGAAGCGAGGCGGCGTCCCCGTTGAATCGCCCGCTAAGAATCCGAGGGCAGCCGGAAGGTTTGTGGGCAACATTGTGGGCAACACGTA
>Ga0114933_10004029_pt1 | contig 13995 bp, 10 predicted proteins | sample 4SBtaG_FD_89691 | JGI IMG/M metagenome (GOLD analysis project Ga0114933, IMG submission 89691) | Deep subsurface microbial communities from Kolumbo volcano to uncover new lineages of life (NeLLi) - 4SBTROV12_W25 metaG | ecosystem: Environmental > Aquatic > Marine > Volcanic | place: Kolumbo...
CACCATGCGGCCACTGCCGCCGACATCCGGGGGATCGCCGGGCCAGGCCAGCTGTGGCCGGGTGGCCGCGAACGCCAACAAGCCCACGGCCAGCATGCGCAAGGCCAGGAGCCAGGGGTCCATCACCCGGCGGCGCTTGCGCAGCCGACGCGCCAGCCGCTGCACGAGCATCATCGCGCCGTAGGCCAGGCGCTCGCGGGGGGTTCGCAGCGTCATGTGAGCGAGCAGTGGCCCGAGCACCAGCAGCCCGAGTCCCAGTGCCAGGGGAGCGGCGAGGGAGAAGCTCATCGCAGGCCCCGGAGCGCGCGGCGGAGCACCCGGTCCATCTCACCCTCGGTCCAGACCGGCAGGTAGCGGCCCCCCGCCCCCTCCAGTGCAGCCCGGCACTCGCGCTGCCAGCCCTCGACGACCCGCACGAACTCGTCGCGGATGCCCGCCGGATCGAGCGGGAGCGCGTCGCCGCCCTCGGGGCTGTAGAAGACCAGCGGCTCGGCATAGTCCATCGACAGCTCGCGGCGGTCCAGCAGGTGGAAGGCCACCAGATCGGTGCGCCGGCGCGCGAGGCCCTGCAGGGCCGGTGCCCACGCCGCGGCGTCCTCCATCAGGTCGCTGACGAGCACGACCAGGGCGCGCCTGGGCAGGCGGGGCGCCAGCTCGCTCAGCGCGGTGCCCAGATCGGCGACACCTGCCGGTCGCACGCTGGCGAGCACCCCGAACAGCTGCGCGAGGTGCGAGCGACCGCCGCGCGCTGGGACGAAGCGCCAGGGAGCACCCTCCCCTCCCATCAAGGCGAGCCCGACACGCTCCTGGTGACGCTGCAGGAAGGTGGCCAGGGTGGCCGCGAGGGTGACCGCATACGCGAACTTGGAGCCTTCGAGCGGAGGGCGTTGGTAGCGCCCCCCGGCACCGGTCCCGAGGTCGCCGGACACGTCGACCACCAGGTAGCAGGCGAGCTCGGTCTCCGCCTCGTAGCGGCGGATCACGTGCCGGTCGGAGCGGGCGAGCACACGCCAGTCCAGGTGCCGGAGGTCGTCGCCGGCCGCGTACTCCTTGTAGTCGGCGAACTCCACGTTCGGCCCCGTGCGGCGGGACCGGTGAACCCCATGGAGCAGCCCGTCGACCACCTTGTTGGCCACCAGGTGCAGACGCGCGATCCGACCGAGGACCTCGGGGTCCCACAAGGTGCCTGTGGCGTGCCCTTCCGTCACACCTCGGCCATGAGCTCGCGCAGGATCGCGTCGACCTGCACGCCCTGCGCTTCCGCCTGGAAGTTGAGCACGACCCGATGCCGCAGCACCGCCAGGGCGACGGGGTCGATGTCGGACGGCGCCGGCACCTCACGCCCGCGCAGCGCGGCCCACACCTTCGCACCGAGCACGAGGTACTGGCTGGCGCGCGGGCCGGCGCCCCAGCTGATCCAGCTCCGCGCCGCCTCGGCGCCCTCCGGCCCCGGGCGGGTGGCGCGGGCCAGAGACACCGCGCGCCGCACCACATCGCTGGAGGCCGGCATGCGGCGCACCAGGTCCTGCAGCGCGATCAGCTCGTCGCGATGCAGCATCGGACGGACCTCGGGGAGGGTGCCCACGGTGGTTCGCTGCACGATCTCGAGCTCTTCGGCCTCGCTCGGGTAGCCCACGTCGATGGCGAACATGAAGCGGTCGAGCTGCGCCTCGGGCAGCGGGTACGTGCCCTCCTGCTCGATGGGGTTCTGGGTGGCGAAGACCTGGAACGGGCGCTCGAGGGTGTGGGTGTGCCCGCTCGCGGTGACCTGCCGCTCCTGCATGGCCTGGAGGAGCGCGGCCTGGGTCTTGGGCGGCGTGCGGTTGATCTCGTCCGCCAGGAGCAGGTTGGTGAACACCGGGCCCTGGAGGAAGCGCATGGAGCGACGGCCGGTGGCGCGGTCCTCCTCCAGCACGTCGGTGCCAGTGATGTCGCTCGGCATCAGGTCCGGCGTGAACTGCACCCGCTTGAAGTCCAGCCCGAGGGCTCGGGCGGTGGTCGCCACCAGCAGGGTCTTGGCCAGGCCCGGCACGCCCACGAACAGGCAATGGCCCTGGGCGAAGAGCGCGGCGAGCATCAGCTCGACGACCTCCTTCTGGCCGACGATGACGGTGCCGATGGCCTCCACCAGCTCGTCGTGGGCCTCGGCCAGCCGGCGCAGCAGCGCCTCGTCGTCCTGGGTCGTGTCGCTCATCGATGGGACTCCATTAGAACGCAGGACTGAGGTCCTGGTAGCTGAGGATGGCTATCGCGGCGCGGTGGCGCGCCGCGGCCTCGTCGTCCCCCCGGAGATCATGCAGCTCAGCGAGCTCCGAGCGCACAGCGAGGTCGTAGGGATAGAGGTCGGCGGCGTGCTCGAAGCGCGTCAGCGCAGCCCGATCCCGACCGAGCTGCAGGTAGAGCTCACCGAGGAAGCGCTGGTTCCGCGTGGCCCCCGGGTACAAGCGCGTGCTCTCCTCGAGCAACACCACCGCCTCGTCGGTGCGCCCGAGTGCGACCAGGGACTCGGCCAGCGCTCCGACCGTGACAGGACCCGGCGGTTCGTCGTCCGGCAGGGACTCCCGGTAGTAGACGAGGGCGGCCTCGTGCTGACCACTGGCCGCCATCAAGCGACCGAGCCGGTAGCGGCCGGAGAGCTCCTCGTGGGCCGAGAGCACCGGATCGAGCGCCTCGTCGCCTCCGTGCCCGTCGAGCACGGTCGGCAGCGGCTTCACCTTCACCCGCGACAGGTCCAGGGTCTTCGCCCAGCTGAACCACGCGTCCTCGAAGGCGTCGAAGCCACCTCCCCAGACCTGACCGACCGCCACCTGTGCGTCCGTTCCCGCCGCCACGCGGGCGAGGAGGTCGGGCAAGGCGTCGGGCCCTCGCTCGGTGCGCAGGAAGTGGATCATCGTCGCGACCTGCGCGTACGCCAGCGTGGCGTGCGCAGCCGACGGCAAGAACGCCATCGAAGGGTGCATCTGCTCGAAGGTGATGAGCTGTCCGGTCTCCAGCGCGTCTGCCAGGTACGCCTGGCTGTCGAGGGGCAGCTCGAAGGTGCCCGTGCGCCAGAGCTGGTCGAGGCTCTTCGCCAGGCCCTCCTGGAGCCAGACCGGCGCACGATCCCGGGTGTGCCACGACACCACCTGGTGGATCCACTCGTGCACCAGCGTGTCCTGCCAGTCGTAGCCGTCTGTCGTGGCCCGGGGCGAGGTGAGCAGCAGGCGGTTCCACTTCGAGATCGCGATCACGCCGGTGGTCTGGACCGACTCCATCGGCAGCCCAGAGCAGGCCACGAAGTCCTGCCCTGTGGGATAGAACTCCACCCTCGGCGTGAGGGGCAGGTCGCCGCCGAGCGCCGGCCCGATGACCTGTCTGGCGCGAGCGAGGGCCGTCTCGGCATCGGCGATGAGCACCCGGTCGGTGCCGGGGTGGTGAACGACCACCACGCCATCGCGCTCGCTCACCTCCAGGCCACGGTGGACCTCGGCGGTCGCCGCGACGAGCTCGGCGTCCGGGAGCGCGTCCTCCCCTTCCAGCCACGGACGGGCGACCTGCAAGGCGCCCTCGAAGTCCCCCTCCTGGAAGCGCACGCCGACCTCCAGGAGATCGACGTCGCGGCCCGACGCGCCGCGCCGCCGGGCCGCGTCGAGCTCGCGCCGAGCGCAGATCAGGTCGTTCGCCGAGAGGCAGGCCTGCCCGTCGTCCACGCCGGCGAACGCCAACCCGAGCGTCAGCATCATCGGACCAACTCCTCGTAGTACCGACGCTTCAGCACCTCGAACTCCGGCGGCACCTCCCCCTGCATGCCCTCGAGCAGAGCGTCTCGGTAGGCCTGGTCGTCCTCGGGATCGAGGGGTTGCAGCTTCTCGGGCTGGGGCGTCGGGGCGCTCGGATCGTCGGGACGCGCCTCGTCGGCCCCGTCGGACATGCGCTGCTGCTGCTGTTCCCAAGCCGCCGAGGACGATGCGAGCGCCTCGCGGGCCACCCGCAAGCGTTCGGCCGCCGCCTGCTCAGCGCCTTCGGCTTCCACGCCCCTCACGGCGTCGAGCGCTGCCTCTGCCCTCACCATCTCCCGCACGGCACCCTCGATGTTCTCCACGAGGCCGGGCGCGTTGAGCGGCAGGAAGCCGGCCACGCGCCGCGCGACGCCCTCAGCCTCCACCGTGTCCCGCCGAGCTCCCGCCTGGCGGACAGCCAGCTCGTCGACGGCACCGCGCAGCGTGGGACCCGCCATGTTCGCCGAAGCGTCCAACGCCGTGACGTCACCGACCACGCGCCTGAGCGCGCGGGTGACCGCCTCGGAGTCGCGCGCCTGGGACCCTTCGCCGGCCGAGCCGAGCCTTCGCGCAGCTTCCTCCGCGATGCTCCAGGCCCGCATCGCCTCCTCCTCGACATGAGCGAGGTCCCGCGCCTCCACCGCTCGGAGCAGCCGCGCCGTCTGGTCCTCGAGCCGCTCCACCTGCGACTCCAGCCACCAGGCGGTGCGATCGTCGACCTCGGGGGTCTCGAGCGCCGCGGCGACCTCGGCGGCCTTGGCAGCCTTGCCCTCGAGCCGCTCCCAGCGCGCCGCCAGGATGTCTTCCCCCCCGCCGTCGGCTTCCCTCGCGCCGCGCGTGTGCTGCAGGAGCTCCCGCTCTTCGATCTCGAGCCGCTCCAGCTCGCGGAGCAACTCCTTCAGCATGTCGCGCTGCTCACCCGCCTGCTCATCCTGCTGGCGCACCCGGTACTCGAGGTTCGCCTCGAGCATCTGCCAACCCTCGGCGAGACGGCGAGCCAGGGCACGAGCACGAGCCTCGTCCGTCAGCTCGAAGGACTCCCGCAGCCGAGTCGACATCGTGTCGAGCTCCACGACAGCCCGCAGCACCAGCTCGCTGGAGCCGCTCTCGTAGGTCGCCGCAGCCTGGTTGAGCGAACGCGACGCGCGGTCGACCCGATCCAGCCGACTGAGCACCTCGCCGGGCAAGGCCCCGCCCTCGCTGCGGCGCGCCAGCCCCTCGGACGCTCGCGCGCCGTCGGCCGCCAGCGCATAGATCTGCTTGAGCGCCCGGTAGCGCAGCATGCCGTCCAGCATGAGCACCGCCGACTCGAGACGTGTCACGAGCTGCGCTCGTTGGTCGATCACGGTGATGCGGTCCCGGTTGTCCAGCGCGTCGTCGCTTCGTGGGTCGGCCACCTGCTGGACGAAGCGCAGGAGTCCGGCGACCTGCCGCCGGACCTCGTGCACCACCAGCCCCTCCAAGGTGGTCTCCGCGAGCACATCCCAGTGCTCGACTTGCAGGGCGTCGACCGGCTCGAAGCGCGTCGCGGTGTCGGCGCCCCAGCTCGCGAGCGCCGCCTGCGACGTGGGCAGCTCGGGTTCCGTCACGAAGGGCGCGAGGGCTCCCACCAGTGCGTCCCGCAGCTCGCGCCAGATGCGTTCGTAGCGGCGCGCCTGGCCCTTGGGCCCGAGCACGACGATCTTCAAGGTGCGCGAACGTCCTGCCTTGGACCCGCTCACCGTGTCGTTGTCCCAGGCCTCCACGGTGAGCGTCGCGGTGTCGCCGGGCGACAAGCCGAGGTCGAAGGGCGAGCGACCGATCTCGCCCTCGAGGCGCCGCGGGCCCTCGACGTCTTCGCGGAGGACAACGCCATCGCCATCGGTCTCCACCCTGGCCACGATCCTGACCACGCCGTAGTCGTCCCGCGCGCTCCACCGGGCCGGGATGCGCTGGTTCCAGGGCACCTCGAGGCGGTCGGTCGCTGCGGTGAGCTCCACGGTGGGCGCCAGGTCCTCGTCGATCTCGATGGGGTGGTCCGGCGACGACGCGCTGCCTCCCCCTGCCTGGAACAGCAGCCGCCACGCCCCAGGCGCTTCGATCAGGAAGCTCCCGGCGACGTCCCGTCCGCCCACCACGCTCGCCTCGGTGGGCGGCCTGTCGTCGACCTGAAGCTCGGCGGCCTGCCACACCCGGCCGGTACGCACCGAGACCTCGACACGCGTGCCCGGCGGGCCGTGGGCGGTGCCGTCGCTGTTGGGTACCTCCACCGGATCGAGCCGCGTGTAGTCCGGGTACACGTACCGCAGCACGATGTCGCCCACGAGCGCCTTCTCGTCCGGCGCTGGCGGCAGGATGTCGCTGGCGACAGAGGCACCGGGCGTGAAGGCGAAGCGGAGGGCCTGCATCGGGCCGAGCGGCAGCACGTTCGAGAGCGCGAGGGCGAGGGCCACGACCGTGACCGCCAGGAGCGTGCGTTCGAACGGGCGCCGCGGATGGACCTCGTCCGCGGCGACACCATCGAGCACGCCGACCGCCCGTCGAGCCGCGAGCGCCAGCAGACCGGGGGACTCCTCCCCGAGTGGCCCCTCGCTGCGCTCGGCCGCGACGAGCAGGCGCCCTTCCAGCGAGGGCCGCAGCGCCTCCACCGTCCGCGCCTGGTGCTGGAGGTCCGCCTCGCCACTGGCCTCCGCGGCCCAGGCCAGGGCAGCGGACAGGCTGGCCAACACCGCCAAGGCGGCGACGCCGAGCACGATCGCCTTGGGGGCGCCCGAGAACACGCCGAGCACGAGGAGCAGCCATGCACCCAGCACCCCGGCGCTGGCCAGAGCTGCAGCTCGACCCCAGATGAGTCGGTGCTGGCGACGTTGCAGCACCTGCAGGCGGGCGGCGATGGCGCGGAGCTCGATCATGGTCCTCGTCCGGGACGGCGGTCGCCCACGGTAGCCAACACACCCATGACCTGCGCTTCATCGTCCACGACCACCGCCGAGTCGGTGATGACAAACAAGTGCTCGAGTCGCAGCGCACGGTCCCGCACCGCCCGCGACGACCAGCGCTCGTCCTGGAGGCTTCGGAGCCACGAGACGCAGCCTGTCCGCTCTCGCAGAGCGCGCTCTTCTGCGGGATCGTAGAGGTTGAAGTGCGAGATCTGGCGGTCCTCCGGCACGACCCGGCCGTCTTCGGAGATCAAGGTACAGCCGTCCAGCTCGTGCAGCGAGCGCTCGGGCAGCCCCTCCGCCTCGGCGGCCTCCACGAGATCGTGCTCGGGCATGTAGTAGCGATCCGCCACATCCTGGGTGTGACCGACCAGCGCCACCAACGCGACGGGCGCGAGCCAGCGGGCCCACCGGTGCACCACGAGCACGCCGAGGCCGGCGGCGAGCGCAGCCTCGGCATTGAGCAGGTGCCGGAAGCCGTAGTCGTCGAAGCTGGCGAAGAGCAGGTGGCTGCCTCCAATCAGGACCACCAAGGGAACGAAGAGTCGAGGGAAACGGAACAGTCCCAGCCCCAGCCCCACCGCCGCCACGCCAGCCGCCCACAGCTGATCGAAGGGCGCGAAGTAGGCGTACAGGTCGTGGTTGATCGCGAAGGACAGATCCCGCTGACCGGCGCCCGGCGTGGTGCCGGGAAACAGCACGAGCCACGTCCCACAGGCCGCCACCACCGCACCGAAGAGGATGGGGGGCAGCGCGCGGGTGGCCCCAGCGGGCCGGTGAGCGAGCACGAGCAGGAGTCCGACGGGTGCGAGCAGCCAGGACTCCACCCGCAGGAGGACGGCGAGCGCTCCAGCCCCGGCGGCCAACGCACCCGCTGCCAGGGGGCTGTCGCCCGAGCACCACACGGCCAGGGCCCAGAGGGCCACCAACCCCAGGGCGTGCGGCAGGATCACGTTGTAGGCGCTCGACGACCAGAACGCGTGGTTTCCCCAGAGGGCGAGCGCCAGCCCGGCCGCAAGTCCGGCCTCGGGGCGCGCGAGGCGTCCGACGAGACCGACCAGGGCGGCGATGGCGAGGAGCGAGGCGCCCAGCGACACCACCACCGGGACCGCCTCGTGCGTGGGGAGCCGGCCGAGCAGCCAATACAGCCACTGCATCACCGGGTAGAGCAAGGGACCACCGCGGGTGAGATCGCGACGTCCCAGGTAGATGTCGAGGTACTCGGCTTCGTGGCCGTCGTACTGGTGCTGCTCCACCGGCAGCCACAGCGTACGGACCGCCAGGGCGACGCCGAGGACGACCACCAGACGGCGATCGATGCGCGGCGTGCGGCGAAGTCCCCACGAGCCGACCAGCGCGAGCAGCAGCGCCGGCAGCGCGGGCCAGGCCGTCGTCCAGGGGGCGGGGGGTTCGACGAAAGGCGGATCGATGCCGGATCCTATCTGGGGGACGGTCACCCGACAGGCGACCGTCCCCCTCCCATCACTTCGCGGCGGCGAGCTGCTCCGCTTCGAGGCGCCCCTCCAACCACGCGCTTCCGCGAAGTCGGACCATGGCGAGCACCGCGTAGGCGATGACCTCCAGGGTCAAGCCCCACCACGCCCCGGCGGCGCCCATGCCCGCGAAGAGCGCGAGCCCGACCCCTGCAGGGAGCTTCACCAACCACGCACAACCGATGCCAATGAGCATGGTGATGCGGGTGTCTCCGGCCCCGTTGAGTGCGCCGATACCGACCATGGCGACGGCGTCGAAGACCTGGAACACCGCGGCGATGCGCAGGAGCTGCACCGCCACCACCATCACGTCCTGCTCGGCGCCGAAGGCGGCGACGAGCGGAACCGGCGTGGCCACGAAGACCAGCGCGCACGCCGCCATGATCCCCACCGCGAGCAGCAGCCCGCTGCGGGTCGCTTCACGCGCCATAGCCGGCCTGCGCGCCCCCACGGCCTGACCCGTGAGCACGCCCACCGCCTCGCTCACCGCGTAGCCCGGCAGGAAGCTGACCGAGACCACCCGGATGGCGATGACGTGCGCTGCGAGGTGGACCTCACCGACCCGTGCGAGGAGCGAGGTGAAGGCCACCCAGCTCCCGACCTCCAGCAGGTCACGCAGGCCGATCGGGGCTCCGACCGTCACGATCTCGGCGAGCGCCGAGCGCATCAGAGGCTGCTCGCGGCCGGCGTCCCGAAGGAAGTGCCAAGCCAGGTACATCGCTGCTGCGCCAAAGCCCACCACGGTGGCCACCGCGGCGCCCGCGATGCCGAGCGCCGGCGCGCCCAGGAGCCCGAAGATGAGCACCGGGTCGAGCGCGACGTTGATCCCGTTCGCGAGCAGGTGCGCCACCATGGGCGTGCGGGTGTCGCCCCGTCCCTGGAACCAGCTCGCGAACGCCAGCTGGAGGAAGAGGAGCGGTGCCCCGAGCAGGCGCACACCGAAGTAGGCCGCGGCCAGCTCGCGCACGGCGAGGCTCGCCCCCATCCACTCGAAGAGCTGGGGACCGAGCGGCGCGAGCAGAGCCACGAGCCCACCGAGGGCGAGCGCGAGCCACACCCCCTGCCAGGCGAAACGACGTGCTCCCGCAACATCGTCCGCACCGGTCGACTGCGCGACCTTGACGCGCACACCTCGGAGCAGACCGTTGCTGAAGGCGTAGCCGAGGTGCACGCAGGCCGCTGCGAGACCCACCGCCGCGAGCGGCGCAGTCCCGAGCTGTCCAACGAACAGGGTGTCGGCGACGCCCATCACGGTGTAGCTGAGCATGGAGATCATGACCGGCCACGCGAGGGCGAGCACCTCGCGCACCGAGCCCCTCGCGAGGGGCGTCTTGTCGACGGGCAACATGGTTGCACCAACTGTCTTGAATGGTGAGTCCGCCAGGCGGACGGGTTCCATGCGGGACACATCGGTCCCGTTGGAGACGCAGGCTCGCTGCCCGGGGGCAGCGGTTCAGGTCGTGCGACCTAGGCCTGGGTGAGCGTCTTCGGCTTCTTCAGCTGGTGGGTCCAGCCACGGAAGGCGCAGAACATACGTACAGCGATCATCGCATTGATCGTGCTGTCCATCGAGAGCCTCCTTGTGGGGACACGCGGAGCAGGCGCACACACACTGCACGCCCCCGCCGCACCTATGTCATTGCCCATTGGCGCACACAGTACAAGTGACAGGTGTGTGACGACCTAGACTGCGTAGGTCCACACCGAGCTGGCGATGCACACCCGATCACCAGGCTGGAGCACGACGCGCCGAGCGGCTCGGTCGTTCACGAGCACCCGGGCCGCGCGGCTCACGCGCACGAGCTCGTGGGCTTCACCCGTCCAGACGATCTCTGCGAGCTTCGTGCGAAGCGGGCCCACGCCGTCGACCGGAATGTCCCAGCCGTTGCCGAAGCAACGGGTCTGCACACCGAGCGGGCAGTGCTCGCCGTCGCCCTCGAGCCGAGCCCGTTCCGAGAGCACCTCGGCGCCGTGCAGGCTGGGGCGTTGCGAGGCGTCGAGGAACATCGTCGTGGTGGCGCGTAGCCCCACAGGCGCCTGGTAGGCGGCGATCTCCTCGATGGCTCGCCCCTCGAAGCGCGCGCCCTTGACCTCCTCGTGCACGTACACCAGCGTGTACTCCCCGAGCTGCACGACATCGCCAGCATCCAAGACGTGGCGGGACGTGCGACGGGCATTCACGAAGGTGCCGTTCTGGCTCTCCAGATCCCGCAGCTCCCAGCCATCGGCCCCGTGCTGCACGCGCGCATGCATGCGGCTGACCGTGCTCCGCGACAAGCGGAGGTCGGCTTCGTCGCCACGACCGATGTGCACGCTGTCCTCGCGAAGCGGGAACACCCGATTCGGCATCCCGTCCCGTTGCACGATGAGGCAGGCCATGCTGGAAGCCTACCGCACATCGCCCCGGATCGCCTCGACGCGGCACACGAGGTCCGGCCCCATCGTGGGGTGAGCGCCGTGCTCCGAGCAGCTGGTCACGTAGGGTCGAAGGGCGTTCTGCAGCTTCACGTCGTAGGCATTCGCGGGCCCGTGATCATAGAGCACGAACCACAGCGCTCGACCGTCCGCCAGGTGCCAGCGCACCACCGCATCGAGCTGTTCCCGCCAGAGGTCCGTCGTGGTGTGCACCACGCGCTCTCCCACCAGGCGCGGCTGGCCGAAGCCGTAGTCGGCGAACTCGAAGGACCGTCCCTGCCAGGCCGGCATCGGACGCCACGGGGGCAGGCGCCACAGCACATCGGACGTTGCGGTCTTGTCGTCGTCCGGCTTGAGCGCTGGGGCCAACAGCCAGATCGCGTCCCGCGGCCCCGCCGCCTCCAACACCGCGTCGATGCCGCGTTCGCGTGCGAGGCCGTCCCTGACCTCGGACAGCTGGTCGAGCATCTCGGGGACGACCAGCACCAGGCCGCCCAGCCCGACGAGCACGACGCCACGTCGAAGGGCCAGGGCCGCCAGCACGGCCCCCGGAGGGCCGAGTACGAGCCAGTACGGCTGTTGATGCGCAGCAGCGACACCCACGATCAGCATGCCCACGATCGCGCCGCCCGAAGCCCACCAGATGAACCCGAGCTGCCGCCAGCGCAGGGCTGCGAGGCCCGCGGTGCCCCAGACGACGATCCACGCGCCGAGCTTCGCGTCGAGGCCGTGCCACAGAACGTCGAGCTGGAGCCCCGCCTGCCCGAAGGTGCTCTCGCTCGCCATCAGCGCCAACGCCTTCGCCACCAGGGGCGCCGAACCGACGGCAAGCGCCACCAGCACCGCGAGCGCCTCGCGCCACCGGCGCAGCAGGGTCAGCGTCACGAAACCGGCGACCAGGCCGCCCAGGAGGTGGGTCCAGCAGGCCGCGAGGCCCCAGACCGCCAGCCAGACCGCCGATCCGCCGGCCGCACAGCGCGCCCGGGCATGCAGCAGCCCGGCGACCATGAGCACCAGCAGCGGGTAGTTGTTGACCTCCGCAGTGTAGGCGAGCTGGAGCGGATCGACTGCGAGCACGAGCGCGGCCCCGACGCCGTGGGCACGGCCCACAAGCCACACGGCGCCGGTGCTGGCGAGCACACCGAGGAGCAGCCACCCGAGCGGCGCACCCCACACCCGCTCGGTGAGACCGAAGAGGAGCGAGTAGAGCGGCGGATGGAGGCCGACCCAACGCGTGAGCATGCCCGCGACATCGAGCTCGACGAAGGCCTGCACCCACGCGTGCTGGTAGGCGGCGTAAGCCAGGGCGATCTCGTCCCATCGCAGTCCCGCCCGCACCAGGCGGAGGAGCAAGGCCAACACCACCACGGCGCCGAGCCTCACGGGGTGGGGAGCCCCAGGGTGACCAAAGCGCCCCCTCGCGAGCTGTTCTCCGCCCGGATCCAGCCGCCGTCGTCCTCCACGATGCGCTGGCAGATGGCCAGGCCCAAGCCCGTGCCCTGCCCCGGCTCCTTCGTGGTGTAGAAGGGATCGAAGACCAGGCCGATGGTGCCGGGCGCAAACCCCGGCCCCGTGTCCCGGCACGCGATCTCGACCAGGCCGTCGGAGGGGGCCGCCGTCAGAGTCACCTCCCCGGCGCCCCCTATCGCGTCCGCGGCGTTCAAGAGCACATTGACCAGGACCTGATGGATCTTCTGGGCCTCGACCATGACCGCCGGGCACTCCGGTGCCACGTGCACCTCGACGGACACCCCCCGAAAGGTCGGCTGGAGGGCCACGGTGTCGACCGCCTCGTGGAGCAGCTGCCGGACGGAGGTGGGCTGGACGGTGGCCTCGCCGGGCCGGGCGTAGTCCAGCAAGCCCCGCACGATGGTCTGGATGCGCTCGAGCTCCTTGTTGCTGCGCGCCAGCAGGTCGCCTTCCAGCTCCGCATCGTCGAGACCGCCTGCGAGCAGCTCCGTGTAGCCGACGACGGCCGCGAGAGGATTTCCGATCTCGTGTGCCACGCCAGCAGCAAGCCGGCCGACACCCGCCAGCTTCTCGGATCGGACCAGCTCCTCCTGCACCCTGCGGAGCTCCGCGTTCGCGGCCTCCAGGTGCTCGACATGCTCCGCCGTGCGGCTCCGGTAGTCGGCCAGCGAGGCGCTCATGGCGTTCAGCGCGTCGCAGAGCTCATGGATCTCGCGCGCGCTGTCGAGCTCGAGGGACAGGCCCAGCTCACCGTCGGCGATCCGGCGGGTGGCGTCGCGCACGGCTCTCACCGGGTCGATGAGCCGCTGGCGCAGGATCGCGTAGCCGAAGGCGGCCACGAGCCCGCCGGTGACGAGGGTGTAGAAGACCAGGAAGCCCACGCGACCGCCGGGCAAGCCGGTGTCGGTCGCGGACAGCTCGACACGGAGCGCGCCCACCACGGCCCCGGCGTTCACGATGGGCTCGGTGACCGCCACCACAGGCGTCAGCCCGAGCCGCCCCACCACCTCGATGTGTTCCTCCTTGAGGTGGAGGGCTCGCCGCAGTCCGCTGTCAGGAGTGTCCGGCACCTGACCCGCGATCCCGGCCACCCGCTGCAGTGCCGGGCTCGTCACCCACAGGGCGTCCGCCTCCACGCCCCCTCGCCGGTAGCTGGTGACGATGCGCTTCCACGACTCCTCGTCGGGTCCCGCCGCCTCGAGCTGGGCGCGCAACACCCGGCCCATGGAGAGCCCCAGCGCCGTCTGGCGATCGACCGTGGCCTGCTGGCCAACCAGCCAGAACACACCGCCGTTCAGCAGGATGCTCGCCAGCGTGATCAGCGCCAGGGCGAGCGCGACGTCGGCCCAGAGGCCCGGGCGCTTGGAGGCCACGCCCGCAGGCTACAACACGCGGCGCGGAGCCCGGAGGCCTGGACTCAGGCCATGGCCCGGAACACGCCGACGACCCGGCCCACCACCTCGCTGTGCTGCGACCCGTCCAACCAGATCGGCTCCATGCTGGCGTTCGCCGGCTGCAGGCGCACCCGTCCACCCTCGCGGTAGTAGCGCTTCACCGTGGCATCTCCGTCGACCATCGCCACGATGGTGTCGCCATCGCTGGCGTTGGCCTGCTTGCGCACGATCACCAGGTCACCATCCAGGATGCCGTCCTCGATCATCGACTCGCCCGCCACACGCAGGGCGAAGACCTGCCCACCAGGTGGGAGGAAGCTGCCGTCCACCCGCAGCACGCCGTCGTGGTTCTCGTCCGCCAGGATGGGCGAGCCAGCGGCCACGCGCCCCACGATCGGAACGGCCACGGTGGCCTCATCCCGGAAGCCGCCGGTGGCCCGATCGCTCAGGCGCATGGCGCGGGCCCGGCCTCGGCCTGCTTCCCGCTCCACGTAGCCCTTCTTCTCGAGGGCCTTGATGTGGTCGGCCACCCCGTTGGTGGACTTCA
>Ga0114933_10004030_pt1 | contig 13994 bp, 14 predicted proteins | sample 4SBtaG_FD_89691 | JGI IMG/M metagenome (GOLD analysis project Ga0114933, IMG submission 89691) | Deep subsurface microbial communities from Kolumbo volcano to uncover new lineages of life (NeLLi) - 4SBTROV12_W25 metaG | ecosystem: Environmental > Aquatic > Marine > Volcanic | place: Kolumbo...
GGCGACCAGGAGAAACCGGTGGTCGATCAAATCATGGTGACGGCCCTGCCAAGTAAGCGCCGTTCCGCGAGATTATGGAGGACATGTTTTCACCCAGACCTGGAGGGCATCCTGGATCGTATGTTCGAGGAAATTACAAAAGGATCTTGTTTCTCTATGCTGCGCGTTGTCTCGGTCGAGCATTTCGAATTTGAGGATACCGAAGGCATCTATTGGGGCATTTGCAATCATTTTGGGTTCGGCCATTGACATAGCACTTACGGCAACAAACTGGATCACTTCTTCAATGCTATGGCGGAGGCGCTGCGGAAGAGGCTCGGCTAGATCTTAAAACCGGTCGTAAACCTAGGGTAGAATTTCTGGACCTACCAGTAGAGATCGCCCTCAATAAAGGCGCGGACCTCTTTCTGAACAGGATCGATCAGGATGTCGGCCGCCGGGGCGTGTGAGATCAAGTGGCCGCGGTGTAGAAACAGGATCTCGTCCGCCAAGCGGCGCGCCTGACCAAGATCGTGCGTCGACATTACGATCTTGGTCCCGGCGGTATGGATGAGGTTGATCAGTTCCTCGATTGACTGGGTGACGGCCGGGTCTAGGCTGGCCGTGGGTTCGTCGAGGAACAGGACATCCGGTTTCAGCGCCCAGGCGCGGGCCAGAGCAAGACGCTGCTGCTCTCCGAAGGAAAGACTGCGCGCCTGCCGGTTGTAATGGCGGTAAAGCCGCGTCTGCTTCAACGCTTCCGCGACAAGCTCACGACGTTTGCGGCGCGGCATGCCGCGCATGCGCAGCGCGTAGTCGACATTCTCTGCCGCCGTTCGGCGCAGCATGACAGGTCGTTGGAATACCATCGTCTGCCGACGCTTGACCTCGGCCGAGCCGCCGTTCCAGACAATCTCTCCGCCGGTCGGCGCAATCAGGCCATGGCAAAGCCGTAACAAGAGGCTCTTGCCAGCTCCGTTATGACCCAAGATGATTGTCCGCGTTCCGGCGTCGAGATTGAAGGTAATGTCCTTGATCAAACTTATACCATCTGCCTCGTAGCGCAGGCCGCGGACGCTCAGGGGCAGAATTGAAGTCAGTCTTTGTCTCCCGTGGCTGCGCTGCCAACCTCGATGTCGGCCCAGCGCTCCATATGCTTAATCAGCGCGACAGAAGTATCGTCGCCAGTTCCTTGGCTAACCGCATAAGCGAGGAATTGGCGAACTGCACTGCCGAGCCACATCGGACAACCTAGCGCCTCGGCTTCTTCTAGGCAGAGCCGTACATCCTTATAGAGAAGCTTCTGCTTCATGGTTTTTTCGAAGGTGCGTGTCACTACGGCGCGTGGAAATTTATCCATCGTGGCAGAATTGCGGCCGCTACTGGCATTAATCACATTGAGCATCACGGTGGGGTCGAGGCCACCCTTTACGCCCATAACCATCGCTTCTGCAGCTGCGATATTATTCGTCGCTGATAGGAAGTTGTTGGCCAGTTTCATGGTCTGGCCGAGACCTGGTTCGGCGCCGATATAAAACAGATTATTACCGATTATCTCTAGGATTGAGCGGACCGCTTCGAAGACAACCTCCGGGCCTGAGACCATCAGGGAGAGTTTACCCGACTCTGCGCCTAGAATGCCGCCGCTGACTGGACTATCAAGTACGGCGATACCCTTTTCTCCAAGACCGGCTGCCACCGTTTTCGCCATCACGGCGCCGGTTGTGGAGAGATCGACATAGGTATTGATTGCCGTGCCTTCCAGCAGCCCGCCCTGACCCAGGGCTACCTCGTATACAGCATCCGGTGTTGGCAGGCTGACCAAGACCATCTCACACCGGTTCGCGACATCGGTCGGGTTTTCCGCGCAGTACGCCCCTTTAGCGACTATCGGTGTCAGTGCTGCGTCGCGCGTGTCGCAGACGGCGAGTTTTTCCCCAGCGTCGAGCAATCGCAACGCCATCGGGCCGCCCATATCACCCAAACCGATAAACCCAACCGGACCCGTCGTCATCGCATCAATCCTCTGCCTGTTTGTAAGCTCTTCTGCACTACAATCAGTTCGACCAGTTGAAGGGCGCGTAATGCCCGTTATTGCCTTTACCCTCCATCTCGAGGTCGAGCCCAAACCCGAGCACCTTAAGAAATTTTGAGGTAGCCAGGGCGAGCCTTGAGTTCGCCGGATGACCAGTATTGTCGATGTAGTAAGGGTCACCCGACTGATTGCGCGAAGCTACCCCTTCAATCTCAAACCCGAAGATCTCCGGAATTTCAGTCGCGCGTTTCAGGCCGTTCATAATAAACTCAATCGGCTTGTATTCGACGCCTCGGAAGTCACTCACTAGGTTCTCGCGGATCCGGCCCGGGACGCCGCCTGCCTCGCCACTGACGATGGCAGCGAGCGCAGCCCGTTTGCTTTTATCGGCTGATTCGTCGACGACACAGGCAAATACCCAGCCCCCGTCGGCCATAACTTTTCCGGAGCGGATGATGAAGGCAAAGTTAAGCCCGTCTAGCGTTATATCGCCTGCCTGACCTTTATCGATACGATAGACCATCATCGCATAGCAATGGTCGTGCGTTGCCGGTCCCTGCGGGTTGGTGTAGATGCAAGGGCATAGGTAGTCGCAATTACAACTTTCCATATATTGACCGCGCAGGGTCCAAGCCACGGCGGCCATCTCAGCGCTCTAGGTTCATATGTGCACGGAAGTCGGGGTCACGCTTTTCGCGCATTGCATTGCCACCTTCCTTCGACTCATCTGTATCGTACATCATGCGCACGGCTTCGAACCCGAGTCGGCTTATGCCGCGAATGTTTTCGCTGTCGGCGTTGAAGGTGCGCTTAGCGATGGCAATAGCTGTAGGGCTGCGTAAGGTCAGGTCATGACACCAGCGGTCGACTTCGGCATCGAGATCGTCGTCAGGCACAACGGTGTTAACGAGGCCCATCGCTAATGCCTCCTGCGCCGAATAGCGGCGGCACAGGAACCACATCTCGCGCGCTTTCTTTTCGCCGACGACGCGGGCTAGATACGCGGTGCCGTAACCGGGGTCGACCGATCCCATCTTCGGGCCGACCTGACCAAAGATCGCGTTATCCGATGCTATCGTAAGGTCACAGAGGGTGCACAAAACATTTCCACCGCCGATCGCGTATCCACGTACCTTGGCTATAACCGGTTGTGGTGCGTCGCGGATCGCGCTGTGCAGGTCCTCGACTGGTACGCCAATTGTACCTTTGCCGCGGCGGCCCTTTTTCTTATCGCCTAGGTCGCCGCCGACACCGAAGGCGCGGTTGCCGGCGCCAGTCAGTACGATGGCGGAAATTTGCCGGTTCCAGGATGCCTCAATGATTGCGTCGGTAACCTCTTCATACATGCCCTCGCGGAAAGCGTTAAGTCGATCCGGGCGGTTGAAAGTGATCGTCGCGACGTGATTTTTCTCTTCGTAGATGATGTCGCGGTACTTCATTTCTTGGCTGTCGGGCATTTTATTCGCTTTCGGTTGATAAATCTCAGGATCATTTGCCTTTAAATGCGGCGTCCCGCTTTTCCAGGAAGGCAGACATCCCCTCGCTGCGGTCCTCGGTAGTGAAAAGACTGCCGGTAAGGTGGCGCTCGAACTCCAGCGCGGGCTCCAGATCCATCTGCATGCCGGTATTGACCGCCATCTTGGCGTACCAAACGCTGAGAGGCGCGCGTGCGGCGTAGGCTTCGGCGCGCTCCATCGCTGTATCCATCACTTTGTCAGGGTTGACAACGCGACTGACTAGCCCGATGCGGAGGGCAGTCTCGGCGTCGATGAAATCGGCGCTGAACAGCATATCCTTGGCGTTCTCTAGGCCGACCACACGGGGCAGGCGCTGCGTGCCTCCGGCTCCGGCTACCGAGCCGATCTTGGAACTAGTCACACCAAACTTAGAACCACTGCCGGCAACACGGATATCGCAGGCGAGCGCTACTTCCAGCCCACCGGTCAGGCAGAAACCGTTAATTGCGGCGATGACGGGCTTACGCGACCGCTCGATGGCGCGGTTGCAATGGTCAAAATAGCTCAGCATGGTCTGTGTGCTTGGCAGGTTGGTCGCCTCCAAAGCGCTTTTTAGATCGGCACCAGTGGAGAAAAATTTGTCGGTACCAGTTAGGATTATCGCGCGGACCTCGTCGTCCTGGTCCAGCTCCTTCATCGTGTCGCCGATCGCCTGAAGTAGCTCGTTACTCAGAGCGTTGTATTTGTCGTGGCGGTTCATGGTTAGCACCATCGCTACGCCGCGCCGCTCGCTCAGTAAAATATCGGGCATCGCTATCTCTCCTTATTAGGCCATCGCGAAGCCGCCATTGACACTCAACACCTGACCGGTGATGTGGCGGGCGGCATTAGAGGTCATGAACAACACGGTGTTGGTTATATCTTCCATCTCGCCGATCCGGCGCAGAGGGTATAGGCGCAGCACCTTGGCCTCTCGCGCCTTCCAGGCTTCGTTGCCCAGCTTCTGCTGGAGTTGCTCCTGCAGGCCAATGCGCATGGGCGAGTTAGTCGCGCCGGGTGACACCACATTAACGTTGATGTTATGGCGGCCAACTTCCTTCGCAAGGGACTTGGTGAAGGCGATCACGCCGCCCTTTGCCGCGGAATAGTTTACCTCGCGTTCCTGACCGACCCGAGCGGCGTCGGTTGCGATGTTTACGATTTTGCCGCCGCCCCGATTGATCATGCCGGGTAGCACGGAGCGCGAGCAGTGCATCGTGCCATGGAGAATTACAGCGATTTCGCGCATGCAGGCGTCTGGATCGGTCTCTAGGAACATGGTGTGCTCCGTTAGCAAAGCGGCATTGTTGACTAGGATATCGATCCCCCCAAGCGTGCTTTCAGTGACGGCGATCATATCTTTCACCGTCGCCAGATCGGTGATATCGGCGGTCGCATCGTGAGCTGTGCCGCCAGCTTCCTCGACCATTTTGATGGTCTCTGCGACCGCATCACCGTTGATGTCGTTAACGGCGACTTTTGCGCCTTCCTGGGCGTAACCGACCGCCATATGTTGGCCCATACCGGAACCGCTTCCGGTGATCAGGACGGTCTTGCCCTTCAAGTCGAGATTCATAAGCCTCGCCTCACTTTTCAGTTTTTATTCAATAGGTTACCGGTATCGACATCATGGGAGGTCGATGTCTATAAACGTACCAACGCAGACCACTCTTCACAAGGCGACTACAACCATGCAGTCCGTTCTCTTTTCGTCGATCGCTTTGCGCGGTCTAACAATGGACAACCGTATTGTTGTCGGCCCGATGGACCAGTACAGCGCGGAAGACGGCTGTGCGAGCGATTGGCACCTCATGCATCTCGGCAAACTTGCGACCTCGGGCGCTGGGTTAGTTATTACGGAGGCGGCAGCCGTCGAAAAATCGGGCCGGATCACTTTGGGTTGTCTGGGTCTCTACTCTGATGCTAACGAGGCGGCTCTAGGCCGGATCGTGCGGTTTTGTCGTGAGCATGGCTCGGCGAAACTCGGCGTGCAACTCGCTCATTCCGGGCGCAAGGGCTCGACGCTATTACCCTGGGAAGGCCGTGTTGCACCTCTGTCAGCTGAGCAGGGTGCTTGGCAGACGTATGGCTGTGCCGGGCAGCCACGCGCTGACGGTTGGCCAATTCCTGAACCTCTCGACGATGCAGGACTGACGCGGGTCCTCGACGCCCATGTGGTTGCGACGGAAAGGGCCGCGCGGATCGGCTTCGATCTCATCGAGCTGGTCATGGCACACGGCTATCTATTGCAGGAGTTCTTATCGCCGCTTAGCAACCTGCGAGATGACGAGCACGGCGGTGAAATCACGGGGCGTATGCGGTTTCCGTTGGCCGTGTTTGAAGCCATGCGCGCAGTTTGGCCGGATGACCGGCCAATGGGCGTAAGGATCTCTGCTACCGATTGGATGTCGGGCGGATGGGACGTGGCGGATAGCGTCGTCCTGGCGCGCGAATTAAAGGCGCGCGGGTGTGACTATATGGCGGTGTCCAGCGGGGGCTTGTCGCTCAAACAGAAAATTCCAATTGGCGAGGGGCACCAAGTGGGATTTTCCGAAGCAGTGAAACGGGAAACCGGTATGCCGACTATGGCCATGGGCATGATCTACGAACCCGAACACGCCGAGCGTATTGTCGCCGATGACGCGGCAGACTTCGTCGCCCTTGCACGTACGATGCTGAACGACCCACATTGGCCTTGGTATGCGGCTACAGTGCTCGACGCAGATATCGCTTATCCTCCGCAATATCTGCGCGGATACCGATCCCGCTGGCACCGGGGAAAGAGGGTGGACGAAGTGACTTCATAACACTTCTAATTCCGTGTGTGCCATGCCGAATATTGAGGACGCGTGCAACGGAGATAGAAACCATGCTGCGAAAGCGATTTTCGCCACGACCCTTCCCTTGCCAATGGCTGTCTAGCAAATGTCTACAGGTTAGTTCGCTGTAACTAATGCAGAAGCTGTTCTCCTGAATAGGGAGGTCCGTCGGGGATTGAACGGATGGGGACATAAATAAAACGGCACGTGCACACTTTGATTGCCGGCGGTAGCCCTACCGTAGATCGACCGCTAGGGAAGTGCCGCCCATCGGCTACGTCCGTCGAGGCTCCTACCGTGCAATGATCTCCCGCATCGCGTCCATGCGTTCGCCGTCGCCGAAGCCGCGAAGTAGCTCGTAAAGCGCTTCGGCTTGGTCGCCTAAAACGGGTTCTGCAAGCGGCATGAATTTGCCCCGCATGTCTTCCCAGTCCATTGGATTACCTGGGTTTCCAAGAGCGAGTGGGGTGTCATGCTCGATTTCCGAACCATCGTCTAGATGCAAGGTTAGCTTGGCCGCAGTCATCTTCATGTCCGGTATTGGGTTCAAAGTGATCTTATCGACCAGGGTGCGTAAAGCAGGGTCAGCAACGCGGTCTTCTGCAAAGTCTATCGCTGTCACCATGTGGCCAGTGAGGCCGAGTGCCGTGCAGTAGGCTGTGCTGAACTTGCCTTCCAGGCCGGTCTGCGGTTGAGGTTTGCCGGCGAGCTGGATACAGGTTGGAGTTACGTCGACGACTATCTTAGCGATGTCGTCCGCACTCACTGTTTTCGCTAATGCACGCGCCGCGTCGATCACTGGGTGCGTCAGCAAGCAGGAGGCGTAGGGTTTAAGCGTGTTGCGCGTAATCTCCATGCTGCCATCGAAATCGAGTAGCTTGGGCCTTGTTGCACCATCCTGGATGAAAGCCTGCCCGAAACCACCTTCTGGTTCGATCAGGGATTGAGCCGCCTCGAAACCCTCTTTGGCCAGCTCCGCCGCCAGCACGCCGTTCATGGCTGCTTTGCCAGCATGGAAAGGCTTGGCCATGGTTCCGAAGGAGCCTGTCAGGCCGGCGCCCTGAGTAGCCGCAGCACCCAGTGAGTTGCGGATACCGGTCTCGTCGAGGCCGAGCAACACTGCCGTTGCGGTCGCCGAGGCGAAGCAGCCAAACAGGCCGGTGGAATGGAAGCCGCGTTCGTTGAGCGCATGGCCCATGCCAAAGCCGAGTTTTGCACCGACCTCGAAGCCGGTGATGAAGGCGCCGAGCACCTCGCGGTCGGTCGCGCCAACCTGTTGGCCGACTGCAATAGCGGTGGCCCACGTGGGGTTGCCGAGATGGGCGACCGCGCCGACATGGGTGTCATCATAGTCGAGACAGTGCCCCAAGGTCGCGTTGACCAGCGCTGCTACCGCGGGGGCCGAGCGTCCGCCGAGTAGGATTTGCGCCTCACCACCGGCACCCCAATTGGCGGCGACCTTGCGCACGGAGTGGCCAGCGCCTTCGCCATGTGCGCCCAGCGCCACTCCGATCGCGTCGACCAGTGCCATGCGTGCGGCCTCGATCACGTCTGCCTGGTAATTCCGGCCTGGGGCGGTGCCAATGAATTGGGCCGCTGCGTCCGAATTTGGTGTCGCTGTCGTCGTCATGAGGGTACTACTCCCTTCGCCAGAAATTCCTGTCGCTCCGACGCCGAATAGCCGAGCTCCGTTAGTATATCGTCATTGTTCTGTCCGAGTCTTGGGGCCGGAGTCCGGCGGTCGATTGTCAACCCAGTGCGGTCGAGCGGATTGGTCAGATGTGGGATGCGCCCGTCCACCGGATGGTCGATATATTCGACCAGGCCACGTTGTTTGACGTTTTCATCCGCTAACGCCTCGTCAGGCGTGAATATTGCGCAAATGGGGATCTGCTCAGCCTCCATCTTTACCAGCAGATTGTCCCGGCTGTGCGCTTTGCAATAGCTTTCAATCGCTTCCTTATAGATTGGCGCCTTGTCGCCATGGGTTGTGTGTCGGTCCTCCGGTCCCTCGTTCTCATCGATGAGGTCTGGTCGTTCGATGAAGTTACAGAACTGCCGCCACTGCACCGCTTCTAGAAGCGATACAGCGACTGGTTTGCTGTCTCCGCATAAGTAAGTGGCGTAGCGCGGATTGCCGCCCCAGGGCTGCATTGCCGGCTCACCGCTGTGGCCGGACAACCGCGACATGCCACTCGTAAGGACGATGTTACACATATAGAACAGGCTATCGAACATCGATAGATCGATGAAGCAGCCTTCGCCGGTTTGCTGCTTGCGCATCAGTCCCGCCAAGATCGCCGTCGGCGCCACCGCGCCGCCCGCATAGTCCGCTGCCTGGAAACCGGGGACGGGGGGTAGCGGCTCGCGGTCAACAGACATACCCATCAACCCGGTCATCGACTGGATAACCAGGTCATGCCCCGGCACCCGCGACAGCGGTCCGTCCTGTCCGTAGCCGGTAATCGCACAATAGACGATGCCCTTGTTTATCGTGCGGGCTTTCTCGTAATGCACGTCGAGCTTCTTCGCGACGCCGGTTCGGAAGGACTCGACGATAACGTCTGCCGTCCCCATCAGCTTGTGCGCGACTGCCTGTCCTTCGGGGTTGGCGAGGTCGATCGTGATACTGCGCTTGTTGGAGTTGACGCTGTTATAATAGACGCCGCTGTCCTTATAGTTCGGTGGGTTGTGGCGGCTGTAATCGCCAACGACCGGTTGCTCGACCTTGATGACGTCGGCGCCTAGATCAGCGAGCATTTGCGTCGCCCAGGGGCCAGGTAACAGGCGGCTGAAATCGAGAATTCGAACGCCGGAGAGGACGTGGGTTTGGCTTTGTGTCATCGATGATCCTGAAAATGGTATTGCAATGGTGGGGCGGCCCGACAATACAAAATCGTAGCCCTTTGCACAGCCCGAGCGGCGTAAGTCACAAGGAGACCAGACGATGGCAAACAATGAACTGATCCTGCAGCGGCGTGGCATGGTCCTTTGGATAATTGTGAACCGGCCGGAGCGGAGAAATGCCTATACCAAGGATCTGTTCCATCGCATGGCAAATGCGCTCAGCGAGGCTGAGGAAGACCGGTCGGTTCTTGCCGTTGTGTTAACGGGGATTGGTGACAGGGCGTTCTCGACCGGCGCCGATTTAAAGCCGGATACCGAATACACGCCACTCGAACTGGACGAGTTGGAACTAGTGCACCCGGCGGTCTCCTATTTCCGTGCTGCGGCGGCATTCAGTAAACCCTTTATCGCGCGGGTCAATGGCGATGCGATGGCAGGCGGAATGGGCACGCTGGCGATGTGTGACCTCGCCGTAGCAGCCGATCACGCTCGGTTTGCGTTGCCAGAGGTGCGTATCGGCCTATTCCCTAGTGTAATCGTTGCTTCATTGCGTCATTTAATTCCGCGCAGGGTGATCATGGAGATGGCACTGAGCGGTGAGTTCTTTGACGCGGTCTTTGCGAAGGAAGTCGGGCTCGTGAACTACGTGGTACCGTCGGCCGACCTCGATGTGAAGGTGGACTGGCTCGTGGATCGTATTATCGATAAATCCCCTACTGCGGTCCGGCGCGGTAAAAACCTCTTACGGCATATGTGGGACATGGATTTGGATGCGTCTTTCGCGCACGGACAGAACGAGTTGGCACAGCTTTTCGCGACCTCTGATCACAAAGAAGGCGTTGCGGCCTTCAACGAAAAGCGCAGGCCTGTCTGGCCCAGTTTAAATTGATTTACTGCGTTGTCGTAACCCTGCTGCCGGAAGCACTATGTGTGACTGCATCCGGCAAATAGCAGGCTTACCCATACGGTCTGGAAGGGCTCAAGATATCGATACCTCAACCTTGCACTGCGTTTGATCGCGAGCATACAGTGGAGCTGGATGATGACCCTGAAAAACTTGATCTCTACAACTTGCCGGCGGCCAACAGTCAGGACGCTCACCGCTATGCGTGTGGATTGACAAAATTAAAACGGATGAAGGTGGTGGCTGATGTGATCAAGGCCTCTTTCGGCCGTTCATAAAAAATTGAGCAAGAGGCGATCATTCGACGCGTGACCTGAAGGTGGAAGTCCCAGAAATTTTGCTTTGCCGCTGCTAACCTTGACTTGCATCGCACTGCGTGACCACGATTCGTAACACCTTGGATGGAGGAAGCCATGGCAAAACTCAGACATATCGCTGTCACCGTTCCTGATATGGAGGAAACGGCGACATTCTATGAGAAGACGTTCGGCATGGAGCGCGTGTTCGAGTCGGGCATAGTGATAATGCTGTCCGACGGCACGATCAGCCTCGCAATTTTGAAATTCAAGACCGACGAGCAGGCCGGAGACGAGCGCGGCAAGGATTTTCACGGCTTGCATCATATGGGCTTCGTCGTCGACGACATCGAGACGTCCAGCGAAGCGATCGAGGAAAATGGTGGGAAGTATCATATGCGTCTGCCGGACACGTTGGAGGGCGCGACCGAGATCAAATTCCGCGATCCGAACGGTGTGGTGTTCGACATCGTGACCAAGGATTATGCAGAACGCGCGTGGGGCGCCAAGGTCTGATCGAAATCAACACTATTTAGAAGGATGCTGTGCTATGCCAGTCAAGGTGGGTTATCTGCTGCCTACTCGCGAACAGATTATGCAGGGAAAGCCTGACGCGGCGCCGTTGCTGACGCTAGCAGAACGGGCAGAAGGAGCAGGCCTCGATTCAGTTTGGGTCGGAGACTCCCTGCTCGCGAGGCCTCGGCACGAGCCCTTGACCTTGTTAGCGGGTGTAGCCGGACGGGTGCCGCGGGTTGAACTGGGAACGGCGGTTCTGCTGCCGGCCTTGCGCAATCCGGTTATATTGGCGCATCTGGTCGCGACCTTGGATCAGGTCAGCGAAGGCCGCTTCATTATGGGCGTGGGCATCGCTACTGACGTCCCCAACATCCGCGCCGAATTTGAGGCGGCCGGTGTGCCGTTCGAGAAGCGCGTTGGCCGGATGATGGAAGGCCTGCGCCTTTGCAAGGCCTTTTGGACTGGAGATCCTGTGGATTGGGACGGACGCTGGAAAGTTGAAAATAGCGTCTTGGGACCGACACCGCATCGTCCGGGTGGCCCGCCTATTTGGGGCGGCGGATCCGCCGAGGCAAGTTTGACGCGTGCGGGGAAACAATTTGACGGCTGGTTCCCCACAGGACCGGACGCAGCGGGCTGGGGCAAACAATGGGCGACTGTGTGTGAGGCAGCGGAAGCAGCGGGCCGAGGCGGTAAAGTGACCGGAGCTGTTTATCTGACGGCGTCAATCGACGATGACGCGGATAAGGCTAATGGTATGATCAATAAATATCTCGAAAACTATTATGGTCAACCGGCAGAAGTGCTGCGCCGGCGGCAGGCTTGCTTTGCCGGCCCCGAAGCCGAATTCCTGCCGTGGCTCAAGGGTTACGTTAATGCTGGGGCGAGGCATTTGATGGTGCGCGTTGTTGGAGACCACGAATCACATATCGGAGTTCTGGCTAAAGCTCGAGAATCGCTAAACTAATTTTCTAGTAAAACATTATAAATTATTGTAAAATAAAAGGAAAATCCAAATTTTAGTGGTTATATTTCTAATAAGTGCGGTGATATAACTATCTTGGAAATTTGATAGGCCCTTTAAACATGCATCGAAACAATCGCCCGCCATGACAGCATTTTTTTGATCTAGTTATAGGCTTTTGTGTCAAAATTTGGGGTGCGGCTTTAGCGTGGCTTTTCGTCTTTTGCACCGCCCTTTACGCGGCGTTATTCTCGATTACGAAAGAGGGGTCGCTGACGGCGCTAGGCTGGAAGCAGTAAGGGAATTACGAGGTTAACCATGGATTATGATGTTGTGATCGTCGGTGCGGGAAACGCCGCACTTTGTTCAGCGCTGGCTGCCTATGAAGGTGGTGCTAAGGTCTTGGTGCTAGAAAAAGCGTCCGAGGAAGAAAAGGGAGGTAACTCTTATTTTACAGCGGGTGGGTTCCGCTTTGCTCATGAGGGGCTAGAAGATGTCTGCGAAGACATCCTGGTTGATCTGTCAGAGGCGGAGCGCGAGCAGATTGTTCTCCCGAACCACGACAAGCAGTATTTTTACGATCAACTGATGAAAGTCACGCACCATCAATGTGATGAGACGATGGCCTGGCGGCTGATTAACGATTCCCGGTCGACCATGGGATGGCTGCGCGGTCACGGGGTGCGCTTCATCCCGATGTTCGGCCGACAGTCTTATGTCGTAGATGGCAAGCATGTCTTCTACGGAGGCGTTAACATCGAGGCTGTTGGTGGTGGGCAAGGGCTCGTTGAGTTTGAGATCGCTCGGCTCAATCAGCTCGGGATCGAGATCCGGTATGAGACCGGCGCGACCAAGTTGTTGCAGGACCAGCAATGCAACGTCACCGGCGTCCAGGTGCGTGGCCCTAATGGGTATGAGGATATCAAGGCGCGTTCTGTTGTGCTGGCTTGCGGAGGGTTCGAAGCAAATCCAGAGATGCGCGTACGGTATCTTGGTCCGGGCTGGGATCTCTGTCGGGTGCGTGGTACGCGGCACAACAAAGGCGAGGGCATACAGATGGCGCTCGATATTGGTGCCCAGGCCTTCGGCAACTGGTCTGGTTGCCACTCGGTCGGTTGGGATATTAGCGCACCACCTTACGGCGATCGCGTTGTTCTTGATAATTTCCAGAAGCACTCTTACCCGCTCGGTATCATGGTTAACCTCAATGGCGAGCGCTTCGTCGACGAGGGTGAAGACCTGCGCAACCTGACTTACGTGCGGTTCGGTCGCGAGATCATGGCGCAGCCACATCGAACCTGCGTGCAAATTTTCGACCAGAAGACAATTGAAATGCTTCGCGATGAATATCGTATCCACCAGGTGACCAAGGTTGAGTCCGATACGATTGAGGGTCTAGCCGAAGAGTTGGAGATCGATCCTGAGAAACTGGTCAAGACTGTCGCTGAATACAACGCGGCGTGTCAGCCGGGCGATTACAATCCGGCAATCCTGGATGGAGTGCACACCAAGGGCATTACGCCGCCGAAAACCAATTGGGCGCTGCCGATTGACAATCCACCATACGCTGGTTTCATCACGACCACCGGTATCACTTTTACCTTCGGTGGCCTGCGCATTAACGACGACGGCGCTGTGCAGGATGTTAGCGAGCGTAGCATCCCGGGCCTGTTCGCCGCGGGTGAGTTGGTAGGCGGTCTGTTCTACGGCAACTATCCGGGTGGCAGCGGTCTGATGGCCGGTTCCGTCTTTGGAAAGTTGGCGGGGCACAGTGCGGCGCGATACGCCGTTGGTAACGCCTGAGCTAATGCTGTTTAGCAACCTTCTGGAAAATAACGAGCTGTGCCGGATGCTGGGGGTCCGGTACCCAGTCTGCCAAGCAGGGATGTATTCTGTCGCCTATGGCAAGCTTGCGGCCGCGGTGTCCAATGCTGGTGGATTGGGTGTGATCGGGTCAGCCTTCATGGATCCGGAGCAACTGCGGCGCGAAATTCAGTTGGTTAAGCGGGAAACTGACAAGCCCTATGGCGTCGATATTCTCTTCGCCGAGGTTAGTGGCGGTGATGAAACAGCGAGCGGATATACACGGGAGGTTGAGGATCATATCGCGGTAACCTTCGAGGAAGGCTGTTCGGTAA
>Ga0114933_10004033_pt1 | contig 13986 bp, 20 predicted proteins | sample 4SBtaG_FD_89691 | JGI IMG/M metagenome (GOLD analysis project Ga0114933, IMG submission 89691) | Deep subsurface microbial communities from Kolumbo volcano to uncover new lineages of life (NeLLi) - 4SBTROV12_W25 metaG | ecosystem: Environmental > Aquatic > Marine > Volcanic | place: Kolumbo...
ATGCCGGCGGACAGGCTGGTGGTTATCAAGGTAACCAGGGTAGTGTTCCTAATCACTTAAGATTACGTAGGCAAGGTCAAATCTGACCCATAATAATACGACCTTTTAATCCCGTATATGTGTTTTTAATAACAAAATTATACGGGATTTCGTTTATATCTAGAGCAATTGCCATATCATTAAAATCTTTGAACCGTCTACCATAGTTTTCAGGCCATATAAATACAGACTCACCTTGCTCCAATAATATCTCTGTCTTTTTCTTAGCTGCTTTATCTTGCCACTGCGAATCTAGTACCCATATTTTGTCGAAGAATGTATACATATCTAACTGCTCCTTTTGACGGGCCGTTAACGATGTTTGACCTTCTTGAATACCGGCTACAGCTACTCCATTCTTGATAAAGCATGCATCAATTGGTCCTTCTAAAATAAACAGTTTATCTAGCTCAGGATCTATACGGTCGACGTTGAATAATGATTTTTCGCTGCCGGATTTTGACAGGTATTTTGGGAGCCTTTCAGTCTTTATTACGGTTCTGCTCTGATAAAATACTATGTCACCTACAACATCATAAAATGGCAATATAAGTCGGTTTTTATGTATAAAGTCACTTAAGCTGACCCATAGCGTCTTTGGTCTATTACACGCTGTCATCAATTTTCTCTGTGTAACAAAGTCACATACACGATTGACGATACTGTTATCACTATAGAACTTTATTTGCCCATCGTCGCACAAATTAATACAGTCATCTGGCAGTATATGTTCCGATACTTGCGTTGTTTCTATTTCCTTTTTATCGATGTCTCTAGGGAGCATGTCGTAATCGCTAGATTCGCGCATTACTTCCTCGAATGTAAGTGTATCCGCTTGTAGAATGAACTTTAACGGGTCGCCAGAAAACCCACAATTATGACAATAAATGTAGCCTTCAGTGACCATGTAGTATAACCGGCGCTTTTTGCCCCAGCTATTACCTTCTCGACATATAGGGCACCCACCTTCAATGACACGACCTCGCTGCTTAGTCTTTGGATAACCAGCTAATTGAAGAAATTTTTGAACAGAGTACTCTTCAGGTAAAGGCACACTATTATTATAAATGCCTACCTTGTATAATCAATTTATTCTTCCGGCGCTTGTTTTTGCCGGATCTCAATTAACCCTTTTTGAAGAAATTCACCTGAAGAAGGGCAATACCATTGCGCTTCAACATGTATCTCATCACCGTGGTCGTGTTCAACAATTCTAGGCGTTACCATACGTCCAGAATATGGTGACATTATTTGTTTTGGTTGTACAAAATCCATATGTATTATTTATCCTCCATTTCGTTTTTTCTATACTGTGCTACACAAATGTCAAACACTTCTGCTGGCATCTTTTCAACTGGATCAACAATTTTCTTATCAATACCATCTAAAAATTCCTGTACAGGTACATATTTAACACACATGTCAGGTAATGTTAAAAAGCAAAATGAATTATCTACTTGTTCAACATATACAAAAAACTGACCAACATAGTCGCCAGTAGTAACTGCATAAACATGTCTAGGCTTTGGATGCCTAAAACACGTTTTTATACCATTCAATAGTTTGTTTAAGACCATCATCTAAATTTGTAAATTTATAACTATCAGTTAGTGCTAAGAACTTACTATTATCAATAGAGTACCGAAAATCATGACCCGCTCTGTCCTTAACAAATTCAATTAAACTAAATGGCTTGTCAAGAGTTGTTAAAACCTTCTTAACTAAGTCTAAATTCGCAACTTCAATGCCAGATCCTATGTTATATACTTCTCCTGACTGTCCAGCTTCACCGACAAGCCAAATACACTTACAATGATCTTCAACATAAATCCATTCACGTACATTTGTACCTTTACCATAAACAGGTATAGATTTATCGTTCAAAGCATTGCTAATAACTTTTGGTAATAGCTTTTCTGTGTGCTGTCTCGGGCCGTAGTTGTTACAGCAACGTGTAATTACAGCATCCAAACCAAACGTTTTGTGGTATGCTCTAACAAGTAAGTCGGATCCAGCTTTACTAGCAGAATATACATTGTTAGGTTCTAATATTTTTGTTTCTAAAAAGGATGGGCCATCTTCCGTTAATGCACCATATACTTCGTCAGTTGAAATATGTACAAATCTTGTTTCAGGGCTATACTCTTTAACAGCCTGCAGCAAATTCATTGTACCTACGACATTAGTCTGTACAAAAATGCCTGGGTCAGTAATACTATTATCAACATGGCTTTCTGCAGCAAAATGAAATATAGCTTTTGGAGTATTATACTTAACTAAGTCGTCTATTATGTGTGGTTCTGTATCAATACTACATTCAACAATTCTAACCTTGTCGCTAGGATCTAAATTTCGCTTATCGCTAGCATATGTAAAATTATCCACAACAATAACGTCATCTTCGACTATCTTATCCAAATAATTAACGAAGTTGCTACCAATAAAACCACATCCACCTGTAACTATATAACTCATACTAACATTGGATACTTCCAATCAAGATATTCTTTATACCCCGAGTCAGGCATTGCTCCTATTAATGATTGAAACTCGTCCTCATCGACAAATCCTTTCTTATATGCTATTTCTTCTATATTACCAATCATCTGACCAGTTCTCGACTGAATTGACTTTACAAACATGGTTGCTTCAAACATCTGATCAGGGTCACCAGTATCAAACCATGCAGCGGAATCTCTAATAAGCTTCACTTTTAACTTTTTGTCTTCAATATATGAATTGTTAAGGTCAGTAATCTCTAATTCGCCTCTTTCGGACGGCTCTAACGCTTTTGCTCTGTCAACGACCGAGTTATCATAAAAATATAACCCTGGTACGGCGTAATTAGATTTTGGCTCGGCTGGTTTTTCCTCAATGCTAATAACTTTAACATTTCTCTCATAAGTGTCTGTTGGTTTTATAAATTCCACCACACCATATAAACTAGGGTTGGAAACTTTATATCCAAAGACGCAATTTTCATTCTGCTTACTTATGTACATTAAGTCTTTATAGAAATCATCACCGTAATATATGTTATCTCCTAATGCTAATGTAACGGGGTCACCGTCTAAGAAATCTTCTCCAATAATAAACGCTTCTGAAATGCCCTTAGGTTGATCTTGAATAGCATATTCAATATGCATACCTAATTGTGACCCATTACCTAATAAATCAACAAATAAACCGCATTGCTCCTGTGTAGTAATAATTAACACCTCTTTAATTGAGCAGTTCATTAATGTTGACAGTGGATAATAGATCATTGGCTTGTCATAAACCGACAATAACTGTTTATTGACAGTTTTTGTCATAGGATATAACCGTGAACCTCTGCCGCCAGCTAAAATTATACCTTTACGCATTCCCATATTTTCTACATGTTTTTTCGTTTAGCTCTGGCACGCATCGTTCAAGTGCTGCCCTGACATCTGGCATTCTGAAGCCTGTGGCTGATAACTTTTTACCGCTCAACGTACAATTTGACCGCTTTGCTTTAAGATCTAGCGTCGATTCATCAACAACGTTCCAATTTCTGTTACCCATCCCGGCCGTTCTAAGAATCTTTAATACTTCTCTCGCCTCAATCTTACCTTTGTTAACAACATTATATGTACCTTTAGTCACTTGGTTTCGATGAATGCATAAATACTCAATCGCCTTACATAAATCATAAACGCACGTTAAACTGTTTTGAGCGCTTACAATATTTTCATATTTTATATATTTGTTTAATATATTTTTCGGGCTCGATGTTTTACAAAATGGCATTCTTATTCGTAATAAATATCCCCACATGCCTTGTAATGCTAATTCACCTGCGTGTTTGGATTTGCTATAAAAACTGCTATCGTCATCATATAAACCAAAATTGGGTATATCTTCTTCCGTATATTTTTTATCGCCTTGATATATGCATCCACTCGACACGTGTATCATTGGCATTCTGAAGAGATTTACAATTTCGGCGGTTCTAACAGGCGCTAAGACGTTGTATTCCCAACACAAGTCTTTGTTAGATTCGCATGCATCGACGTTTGGCCTACCAGTATACCCAGAACAATTAACAACAATATCAAAACGCTTGTCATGTAAGTAACTCTTAAAGTCTGTACTTGTGGAATTGTCGCTAACAGTGTAATTCACCATAGACTGAGTTACTTGCTCAACATCGTGGTAATGCTTAATATAGTTAAACAGGTGATTACCGATATAACCGCCACCTAAAACAAGTACATTCATATATATATTTTATCGTATTCTATAAGAATTTTCAACCGTCGCGACCATTCAAATTATCAAAAATATATCTTTGTAATGCAGTATTTAATGAATCAGATTCCTGCTGAGTACTGGCGCACTGGACTGTAACTGGTCTACCGTCAAAAGTATACCCAATTAACAAAAATGACGGCATGTACTCTCTCATCATTTTTGACATCTTATTAATATCAGATTGATTTTTAACCTGTTGAGGGTTAATTTGACCGAAAAATTTCGCAAATGTAGCTAACTGCGCATCAGTTAGTTCAGGTGTATGTGGTAGATCGTCAAGGAAATTAGGAGGTAAATGTTTACCTTTAGATCTACGTCTTTGACTGCCCCGCTTTTTCGCGGACTTCTTAGGCGCAGCTTTCTTCTTAGAAGCCGACTTCTTCGCGGCCTTTTTGGGCTTTTTAGGCGCGGGATCCTCAGAAGATTCTTTTCTTTTTTTCTCTTCCATCTTTATTATTTAGTTCAGGTTGGGTTACATTGAACTCTAAAAGATGTTTTACTACGACATCGACGGATTCTGTATTAACTTGAAAACCTCTAGGAAATAACCTGCCGGTATCATATAGTTCATACAAGCCTTTGTAAGGCCATTCACCATTGTCGATGCACGTTACATAAACACATTCTTTCTTAGGGTTTAATAACACTGTCCATTTACGATAATCGTCATCATTATAACGATCGAAAAGCTTAACTACATAAAACCCTTGATCGCGTAATCGTTTTACAAAATAGCTTTGTGTTGTTATATTATTTTTAGCCATTGACTTCGACATATTATTTCACTAATCCCGACACAATGTATTTAACTGCAACGTTGTTATTATTGATGCCGAATGTCATTACATTCAACTTTTTATTTATTTTAATAACCATGTCATGACATTTAATGCTTGAAAGTGTTCTTATAGTGTCAAACCCTACAGGTAAGGGAGTTTCAATACCTTCACCTTCATATTTGTCACACAGTTTTATACAAATACTATCAACATTCTGTGATTGCATGTCGTTAATCTCTGCATATACAGAACCGTCTTTAGTAAAGAAATATACTTTATTAATGTTAAGCGTAAAGGTACTACTCTTAATTAAGTTGTTTATTGACGTGCACGGTACCTTCAGAGTTGTATCGAATTGTAATTGCTTGATCTTTTCAAGACTTAAAGGTGGTAATGATAAAATACCGTCATGTAACAAATGATATGTAAACCTAATGTCATTAGATGAATATTTTATTTTATTACCTTCAACTGTAAGTTTGACGGTATTACTGTCAATACATTGCAATACACGAATTAATCTAGCTAGATCAGGTATATTCAACTTTATATCAGCATCGTCTGGTGCGTTGCACGTATACGCACCATACACAACAACAGTATTATCTGCGGCTGCTAATAGTGACGTAAAGCCAGCTGGTTGCAATTTCAATACACAGCTCTCACTTATCTTATTAAGAGGGTTTAAGAAACTGTTTACAAACTCGTCTTTATTTGGTAGTACTACTTCCATCAAGTTTAAGTGTAATCTGTTTTACTTTGTCTTTCAAGCCACGATCTACAAAACTATTCAGCTTTTTATCCATGGCAGTTATATCGTCTAGCATACTAACAATTGTATCTAGCTTACTTTCAATATCTGCTAGTCTTTTTTCAATGTTAGGATCAGACTGAGCAACTACTTGTGTATGTACCTGCGCAGGCACCGGTTGTTCGACCGGCGCTGCAGCAGGGATTGCAGGGGGAGCCTCCATCTGTTGTATAACCTCTTCAGGTATACCTTGTTGAGGCTGTGCTTGATGTAAAGAAGGCTGTCTCGGTTGCTGCAATACTTGTGCAGCATGAGTCTTAACAACACCATGCGGGTTCCACGCCTGTTGCGATTGCTGTAAATTAGCTGAAGTGCTAATGATTTCACCATCAATCTTTTTCAGATGCCCGCTGGTCATACCAACAAGCTCCGCAACGTATTGTATATCTTCTTCTGGGTTATTCATTTTCTTAGTCCGCCAGCCCGTCCAGTAGTTCTTTAACTTTTGTATCGTCGAGCGGGTCAACGTCGTTAACGACCTCGTCAGCCTGCTTAGATACTGGGTTACCTGGCTTTGTTTCTGGTTCTGGTTTTGTTTCTGGGGTCCAATCATCATCACCATTATTTGCTTTGTTACAATAAAAGTGCTCGTTTAGAACTTCTTTTAACTCCTCATACGACTTGGCTGGAAAAATGGTTTCCAAATCATGTATTTCCGTATATAAGCTGTTAGGGTCATCAGTACCTGTCAACTTAGACGGAGCTGCGAATCTAGACGACACATATGTCGGATAATCACCTTGACGTTCACATTTAATTTTAAGATTGCATCCCTCTTCGGATAAATCAAAAATCTTGGCACCGTATTCGTCTGAATCATCCCCTTCAATGGCATCCATAATAATTTTATGAAGCTGTTTACCATATCGAAGCAGCTTAATTTTACCATTATTATCAGGTGTTGTTGGGTCGTTTACGACAAATACATTAGCCAACCAACGCTCGGTACGGATAATCTTTTTGCTCTTTTCTTTCTCCTCATCCGTACCATGCTTGCTTAAAGCCATACGTGCATCCAAAATAGGATCTTTTTCGCCCCATGTGTTAGGGCTTATATTGCTAAGGTACCGACCCGTAGAGAAACTTTCCCAACCAGTAGTATAGTAATGAAAAAACGTCTTAGACGGATCTTCACAATTTGGAATAAGTCGTACGGTATATGTATTACCGGGCGCTAGTTTAATAATTTCGCGGTATTTTCCCGCATTTTGGTTTTGATCTTTGTTCAACGCATTTTTAATCTGGTCGAACATTGATGATGTATATGTACTCATAATATTATTGTTTTTAGTTTATCTATTGCTTTTTTTGTTATATTTTTTGCTTTGTTAGAATTATAGTATCGTGTACGGGCAATTGCAAGCCTTTCCTCAATACCTTCTCCTAGAGCCAATTCCATCATTGACACTGTCTCTGATGTCATATGGCCAAATTTTTCAAATCCAAATAACGCATACATACTTACTTTTCGTTCACGTAAATCCATAATAAATGTACGTGTTTTTCCTGTAGTGTGATCAATATACTCGTCAATGGATATATTGTTATCGTTACAGAATTTATAGATATGCATCATTGAATCTAATATGAACCGTATATTGTATTCAGAATCTGGAGATTCAGAATCTCTCTGCTTGACATACATACCATACAGTTTAATCGCTTTAGGTGTTGTAAAAAATTTTATATCGTAATACTGATCCGCAGCTTCAGGATATATTATATATGGCGCTTCAAAAAACTCTGGAATTTTTATGTTAGGGAATTTATTAAAGAACAATCCAAGCTTTTTAACGTACCCGTAATTACTGTTAGATTCGAAATCAGTAAAATCTTTTCGCAGCTTATATGGTTTATCTTGTTTGGATCTACTTATGCGCAAATGTGTGTTATAAATTATCTCTTCTAATTTACTCATTTCTTTTTAGCCGATCGCTTCTTACTCTTCTTTGCCGTTACGCCATTTTGTGCGTTTAGATACTTCTTAATATACTTACTTTTATGCAAAGTGCTATCGTATTCTAAAAAATTTTTTAATGCTGAATATTCATTGTCAAAATCGCATACTATCATATACAGCTCCATTATTTTCTTTTCCTTTAACAGTAACAGAAAAATATTGGCGAGGTTATGCTTTTTGTTATATAAAATACATATCATTGAACAGAAACATAAAAACCGTTCTTTGAACTCATATTGTACTAGTCGCTGACTTGGATCGGCTTTTATCTCTGTTTGTTCAAATATTTTCATTTTCGTTCAGCAAACATTTTAGTAAAACTTAAAAACGTTTCGGTTATTGTACCACCGGCAGCTCCTGTATGGCCACCACCGTTTGTAAGTCTCTTAGCCAATTCACTTAAATTAACTGGGCATTTCTTATCTTTTCGAAAGCTAACCTTGTTAGAATTTGTATTTACAACAATACCTATATCAGCACCCGAACTTTCTATAATATGATGAGCAACATCATTAATACATTCGGTAGCCATCGTCGAAACAAATTTATAGGGGGTACCGTCTATAGGCAAATTTGCATCAAACACGGTCAGGTCTCCAATAACGCGCTGTATTTTTCGTTTATAAAAACTAATTATATTTTTTTGTTGCTCGTTAAAACCTGCAAAGCCGTCTCTAAACTCTAGATTGAAACGCGCTAATCTGTCACCTTGATAATTCCAAAATAATGTATTGAGTTCATGGGAACCGGGTATCTTTAACTTATATGAATCATAATCATCAACCATTAACACGAGACGTTTTTGTTCAATAGTAATTTCGTCTTCTAAACTTGCTTGAAGCAATTTATAAATTAATTTTGAACAGCTCGGTGTATGTTCAATAAATGTTGTAGCGTGTTTATACTTGTCTTTGTTTTGAACATGAGTGTCGTGATGGTCAACAATTGTAAACTTGTCCGTATCAACAAGATGCATACACTCTTGAGAGCAATCTAAGTCTAAAATATAGACCTGATCATACTTTTTCAAATTACCATTCTTAATCCACGTCTCTAATGTCTTTTTTAGATCATTAACACGTGTTGATATATACGGTATATGACGCTTCTTGAACCACGAGAAAAGAAGATACGACATAGCACCGTCAATATCAATATCTGTAATTATAAATATATTCTTATGACGACTCACCTACACATTATATATGTCTAAATAAAGGGAAATCTACTAGTTATCCTCATCTAACATACTGAACGCTATATCAACATTATCAGCTTCTTCTGTGTTAATTATCGTATCAGCTTGAGATAAAGTTAATGTAGCATAGTCAATCGCTAACGCGGTTGTTCCAAAGTTCTGACCATAACGGTTCTTAACCATTCCCATCCGTATAACACCAAGATCTACGTCTCCTTCATCTTGCCATATGCTCATAATAACATCAGCTGTTGCAGCTAACCCAATACTTTCACTAATATTTTCGACACCGGGATTTTGTTCGTTCATACCACTGCGGTTTATCTGCGTTGCTGTTACGAACGGGCATTCAAACGAATATGATAGCGCTCTTACTTGCTCTGCCGCATGTTTAACTCGTTCATATGAGTTGTTTCCAATCGGGCAATGAAGCAGATTGATATAATCTAATACTACCATGTCAGGTTTAATGCCTTGATGTATTAGTTTTTGCAAATAACCGTTCAAATGACTAGCAGTAATTGCATTTGGTGGGAATTCTTTAATTATTAATCTTGAATCCGGGTGTGTTGTCTTGTATGCAACAATCTTTTGTTTTACTTCATCAGGCGATGTATGCAATGTGTTGATTGGTATCTGTGTTAAACTTGTTGATAACCTCTTTGCATACATTAGCTCAGACATTTCTAGAGATACCACAACAACTGTCTTACCCTGCGACGCAACATTAGTTGCTATATTACCAAGAAAGATAGACTTACCAACATTTGTTGCACCTGCAATAAGATATAGTGATTTACCTGTTTCTAAGAAACCACCGTTTAGTTTTCTGTCTAACCATTCCCAACGAGACGGTATATAAGATTCTTCTTTCTTTAGATCGTCGATACATAAATCAATATCAGAAAAGTAATTCAACCCTGTACCGCCACCAAGATTGATAGTACAAGCTTTTGTAAATTGCTCTAAGATCTCGCTTGTATCTACTCTACCAGACTGACATTTATCAGCAGTCTCAAGCATCGTATGATAAACAGCTTTTTGCTTTACGAAATCCTCTGTATTCTCATATAATTCCTCCTTATTGTACTTCTTATCTATATCTTCAAACGTTATAACAATTTTTCTAAACGTATCTCTTAACTCTTGAGTATCTAACTTCGCTTTTAGTTCGGTAATAGTAGGGGCAACACTTCGTTTAAGATAGAAATCAGTAATAAGACTTACAATTGTACTAATATTCTTATTTGTAAAATATTTTGAATCTAAAACATCAACTACTGTACCGAGATACAACTCATCAGTAAGTAAATTATAAATTATAATATTCTCAAAAAAGTCTGTATCTAATTTGCCCATTTATTAATAAAGTATGTTTGTGACGCTTCGAATTGTTCATCAGCGCCTTCTAGGCCCGGGCTTTTATGTACAACCCATATTGGCCATGTAGTTAATTTTAACTTATGCTTGTTAGCTTGCAAGCAAAAATCTATATCATAATGATGAGCTATAGCCGGTATGTTTTCATCAAACCTAACCTCCGGTTTTAAGCTGCTAACTTTAATTGCTAAGAACAGCCCGTCCATAATAAGACATCTTTGCGGGGTAGGTCCGAAATTAGTCATAAAAATTTGCTTATCATTACACGGATGTGCTACAGCTCCTGACCAATCTTCTTGTTTCGACATTAAATGCCATAATGCGGGTTGTTTAATTTCAGCTTGCTTTGCTCCTGCTAAACCTACAATATCATACTCCTTAAATGCTTCTTCAAGCTTATCAGGCCAACCATAATCGTCCATTTGTATATCATCATGCATTAGGACAACGGCATCATATTTTTCTTTTATCGCCATATCAAGTATTCTATTGTAATGCTTACCGATATTTTCCTTGTTATTTTTTCTTACAACCCCGTCCATGTTAAAACAGGCATATAAAATATGATCCTCACGATCTTCACCTTTCAGCTCAGGAAACATGGAATGATATGTAGGGGTTTTCTCGAAACCCTCTCTATCGTGCTTTGTACAAACTCCAACTATAATCTTCATAATATAAAAAACGGTGATTTGGTATTAAACTCTTCGACATTCTCTAGCCATCCCATCCTATCATCTTGATGATGCAATCTATATACACAACCATCATCTAATGGCGTCATTCCGTCTGCTTGAGCCGATGAAAATTCTCTTTCACCGGCAAATAGAGTACTACCGCACCTAACTAGGTATGTATTATTTGTATCTCTATTGTGAATCCAGCAACTAAACGTTCCTTCAAGCTCTTCACATACCAGCTTAATGGCCCTATGCTCTCTTTCCCATACCCAAACATCAGGATCGTATAGCTCGACGAACTTATTCCATATCATTACAGGTATGACAGCTGTATCGACAGGATTATATACGTTGTATTTTTTAGCTAATAGCTTACTGTTTGATAAGACACCGTTATGCGCGACTGACCAGTTGAGGTGGTTGAATGGATGGCTTGTTTCGGGATCAAACTCTCGTTGCGCACTGGTGGGGCCTTGGGTATGACCGAGATAGAATGTACATTCGGAGACGTCCACGTTTGAGGGTGGAATCTCACTGACTGCTCCTTTTTGAACCAAAGGCCTTGATTCGCTGTATGTATACAAACTACCATATGCAAAACTACCTCTATCTTTATTTAGTTTATATAAGGTTTTATATTTTTCTAAATCGTTACTGCCAAATATACCACACATACTATTTTTTTCTAAGGACTAACATGCGTCGATCATTTACAACGTCAACTTCTGCTAATTTGTCTGCTGTTAAAAATCTATTGAGAGCTCGATGCACTGGACCATACCCTTCTGAGGTCCATTCATCAGTACCATAATCATCGAACATTATTGTACACCCTGATTCCAATAATGGCCAGGATAAAAGTGCATCGTAATATACATTCCCCTCTTGGTGACCGCCATCAATGTAAATTATATCATATGGACCTTTAAGAACCGGTAAAACTTGCGCGGAATTGTTCTTATAAAAAATTACTTTGTCTTTATCGTATTTGTCTAAAATATTCGATTTGAACACTTCAAACGTTGATTTAGTCGTAGGTAATCGAATTTCATTTAGAGGATTATCATACCATCTAGCCGTATACGGGTCGATACATGTTATTGATGAATTGTTACCGTTTAAGTACATTTTTAACCACCAAAGTGTTGACTGACCTTCACAGCAACCGACTTCTAATATACGTAACCTGTCGCGATCTTTATACTCAGCAAAAAAATCGTCTAAGGGAAGCTGGCGAAGCCTTCTAATGTGAAAATCGAAATAAAATTCACCACCAAACCACGATATTACCTCGTTATTATCCATTATTAATGCTACGGATACGCTTGCCGATTTTAATAGCAGTTTTAACGGGGATATTACGCAGCTGACATCCACCCAATGGAGAAGATGCTAAATTTTGATCTACTGGGTACTTCACATAAAGTTTATTTGCATATTCATATGCTGTATCACGGTCCATTACTGCGCTTGCCCATACATTACAATTATATTCTTGATTCATCTCAGGATATCGATTTAATAATCGCTGAACATCGTATTGCTCTGTAACTCCAATCTTAAAGCGCCACTTATTATTGCGTTTAGCACCGACCATGTACAGCTTTGCTGTACCCTTACGAGTTTTTTCCGAATATTTCATTTGATTGTTGGTTTACTCTAACAAATGTCGTACATTTTGGCATTTGTTTAATTGTTCTTGCACCAGTATATGTACAAGCGCTGCGAAGTCCACCTAATATGCTTTTGACAGTTTCAGATACAGGGCCTCTATAAGGAACTTTAACAGTTTTACCCTCTGAACTTCTATAATTAGCGACGCCGCCGGAATATTTCTTCATAGCTGAAGATGAGCTCATACCATAGAACTCTTTATATCCGTCTATTTCTTCCCCAGAGCATTCAGCATGCCCAGCCAGCATACCCCCCAGCATAACAAAATCAGCACCAGCACCGAAGGCTTTGGCCACGTCCCCAGGGCAAGTACACCCACCGTCAGCCATAATATGCCCACCAACCCCATGAGCAGCGTCGGCGCATTCAATGACTGCGCTGAGTTGAGGGTAACCGACACCAGTTTGTATACGAGTAGTACAAACAGACCCAGGGCCAATGCCCACTTTAACAATATCAGCTCCATTTAATATTAACTCCTCTGTCATTTCACCAGTAACAACGTTACCAGCAATAATAACTTTATCAGGAAACTCTTTTCTAATTTCCTTTACATATTTACTAAATCTTTCAGAGTATCCATTAGCAACATCGATGCAAATGAACGTCATAAATTTATGTTCTACTAATAACTTCCTTAATCTATGTAAATCATCATCATGAAGACCAATTGATACCGCTGAATTAGCTGATGGTACAGATGGTAAGGTACATTCAGTATCTTCGACTGTAATATATTTGTGAAGACATGTAAGCATATTAAATTTTGATAGCTCATTAGCCATCTCAACAGTACCAACATGATCCATATTAGCAGCGACAATAGGAGTACCTTCCCATACCTGGCTACAATTACGAAAATTAAATCTACGATTAAGATCTACTTCTTTGCGTGAACCTAAAACAGATCTTTTAGGTCTTAAAAGTACATCTTTATAATCTAATTTTATTTCTGTTTCAATTCTCATTGTACTCTAGGATCACCCATCTGTTCGCATACATACCTACGAGCCCAGATAAAAGCCTTTTCAGGATTATCAAAATCTTTACATTCTTCTGTAACCCATGATACTTTACCTTTCTTATATACACTACAAATCCAGGTTTCAGGGTTAATTTTTGCTAATGGTGATACTTTTATCCACCAGCCTGACTTTAACATTTCATAATCAATCTTCATCGTTTGGTTG
>Ga0114933_10004035_pt1 | contig 13984 bp, 30 predicted proteins | sample 4SBtaG_FD_89691 | JGI IMG/M metagenome (GOLD analysis project Ga0114933, IMG submission 89691) | Deep subsurface microbial communities from Kolumbo volcano to uncover new lineages of life (NeLLi) - 4SBTROV12_W25 metaG | ecosystem: Environmental > Aquatic > Marine > Volcanic | place: Kolumbo...
CACCAGCATTTGCTCGTGGTGGTTCATTTATAACTGGTGGACAGCAAATGATTATGGTTGGAGATAATCCAGGTGGTAGAGAACGAGTAGATATTACTCCATTATCAAGTCCAGATTTTGGTGACGCAGGTGGTAGTGGCTCTATTAATGTGAACATTATGGGTAATGTTATTGGCACACAAGAATTTGTAAGAGATAACTTATTACCAGAGATTGAAAACACAATCAAACGAAATCTTGCGTAATGGCTTTATCAGGCAATAGTGATTACAATGGTGCTTTAGGTGCAAGTATCAAAGAAGAATGGATTTTTGAATTACGAAATAATACTTATAGTTCAGGATCTGCTGCAACAGAATATATAAGACTAGGTACTGCAGAAGTTGGAAGTAGTTCAACTATATATCATTCATTTATAACTAATATTCCATCTATAAGAGAATCTATTGATTTGTCAAAATCTACTGCTTCAGTAGGAAATATTAGTTTGACTTGTGTTAATGGTGCTTTGGCAAATCATAGTAACGCTTTATTAGCAGCAGAAATATATGGAGGCACAAGAAGATATATAAATCACGATGTTATAGTGCATTCCAGAGTTGGTGGATATACAGAACAAATATTTAAAGGAAGATTAAAAGATGTTAATATAAATGGAGTTGATACTCTTTCTATGACAATAGCTGTTTACAATCCCATAGAAAATATTAGCATACTACAACATCAGTCTAAAATAGGTAATTTTTTTCCTGTATTTTATGGTACAGGAACACCAGAAACATCAACAGTTTCTAGTCCTGACTTTGTAGATGCTGCAAGAGTATTTCCTGTACAAGTAGATAGTTTAAATAATGATGTATTTAATTGTTTAGCTCACAAAGCTGTTGATGACGGTAGATTACATTATCCAGTAAAAGATATGTATGATTCTACAAGTTTTCCTATTTTTGTTCCCTTAGATGATGTTCAAAACGATTCTGACGATAGCTATGAAGGAGCAGATGACGATGTAAACAAAAATGTATTGTCTACAGATTTAGATTTAGAAAGAAGTTATAAAATTCGTCCACAAACTGTGACTAATCCAAGTAGTGTTACTGGACTTACAATATCAAACGAAGGAAATGCTTACGATTCTACTGGTGCAGGAACAGTTGCTACTTTTGCTTTTAGCTCAGATGCTACTATTTCTCCTGGTGGTACTTATATAATGACTGATTTTCCAAAAGAAGATCACGAAATAACAGAATTAAATTTTCACTTTACACATCAAACAGCAAGTTTTTCTGATACTAATGGAAGTTTAACTGTTACCCTAAGAGTGTTAGCATATTGGAACGATTCTTCTAGTTCTGTAGATATTACAAGAACTGCTAATGCTAGTTCTACTACTACGATACACGACTTATTAAATACAAGCACTTTTTCTAGTTCTTTAAAAACAATGCCAGACCAAATAAGATTGTTTGTGTCTTTCAATAATCAACCACAAGACGCAGGAAATGGTACAGCGAATACTGCAACTGTAACTGTAAAAGATATGTTTTTAGAAGTAACTACTAAGATTACTCAACCAACAGCGTCTGATGCTACTGCTGATAAATTATCAAAAAATAGTGCAGTTACAAGTGTAAAAAAATTATATACAGGAGCAGATGGATTAACTAAATCTTGGAGTACAAGTACGGTAATCACAGATATTTTTAATATGCACAGAGATTTATTGTATAGATTTGCAGGAGTAACTGGTACGCCTGTTGTAAATAACGGAAAAAATTTATCAGACTTAGAAACAGACAGAACAAATTGGTTTTGCAAATATTATACAAACAAACAAATAGAATTAAAAAAACTGCTAGAACAAGTTCAATTTGAAGGTGCGTTTATACATCGTTTTCGTCCAGCAGACCAATCTTCGCAATATATTTATATTGATGATACTATGACCAGTTTGCACACTATAAGCAAAGACGATATAAGAGGTATGAAAATATCAATCACGCCAATAGAATCTCTAATAACTAAAAGAGAAATAAAATATGAAGTTAATCCTATTAATGATAAAACATTTTTAACGCAAACTTGCGAAGATACTACAAACGATCCACGAGGTGATTATAATATAGCTACAAAAGAAAATGTAGAAACAACTGAATTAACTGTATTGAGGAATAAAATAGGCGATGCAAATATGGGAGCAACTACAACAATAAGTAGCGTTACAGTCCCACACAGAAGTAATGGTTTTGCTAATTATTATAATGCTATTCAAGGAAATCCAAAATTAATTATTAATACTGAAATTATAAATCCAGGTAGCTCTGGTGGAAGTTCATATTTTTATTTAATGGAAGTTGGAGATGTGTGTGCTTTTGACCATACAAATCAAGTTATAGCTCCTTTTGGAGAAAGTTTTAATGGAAAGCAATTTATAGTAACATCACTAACAAGAAGTCCAGGAAGTTTAAAAGTTGTTTTGAGAGAAATATAAAAAGAGGTAAATTAAATTATGGCATTAGCACGAGTTAGATTCAGAGTAGATACAACACCAGATACAGATAGCACTTCTGATCTTGCTGCTGCTATATCATCTACATCAAGTCCAACATCTATAAGTGTTGATGACGGAACAGACTTTGAGGTAAATCAAAATATAAAAGTTGGTAGCGAAGAAATGACTATTACTAATATTGCATCTAATACATTAACAGTTGTTAGAGGTGTCAATAGCACAACTGCTGCAACCCATAGTAACAATGCTAATGTTTTCAAAGATGATAGTCCTACTTACACACCAACACAAAATCCAAACATAGGAACTGATGTATCTCAAACTTATGATGGCATAGTTGCCAAGAAATCAATCGGTGGTAAAACTTTTACTTTTGCAAATCACGAGTCATCAAGAATACAAAGAAAGTTGGTGTATGAAAATATAAGCCAAGCAAACAAAAATAGATTAGTGGCTTTGCATAATTATACAAAAGGTATGAAAAATACTTTTCAATATAGTGAAGATGGCGATACTTTTTACACAGTTCGCCTTACAAATAACAAATTAGAAGTATCAGAAACGGCTTACAATGTTTTCAGGGTTGCGATTAATCTGGAACAACAATTATAAGAAATTTTCTTTCTTAAAATACCCCTACAAAGCCATAAAAACACTCTTGATAGCATATCATAAGCGAGATAGAACAAAGTGGTATGAACACCGAAAATAATGCGTTATTTTGAATTTATAAGTTTTTTTAGTCCATTGTTCATTATTTTTGTCTATTTTGCTTTGTATTCATAATTTTTTATATATAAATATTGGCTCTCTTTTAATCCCTTTTCCAGAAATAGATGACAATATTAAATAGTTTGTATCATCTAACATAAACCCTTCTTCTTGACAAATAGCTTTCGTTTCATTTTCTATCCAATCATATTTTGTTGTATTTGCAATATTTATAATTAAGTAACAATTTTTCTTTAATCCATAATAACATTTTTTTATCATTTTTCTAAAAAATCCATTTAACCATAATTCTTTCGTTGGATATTTTTTATATGATTGGGTTTCCTCGTCTGAATATTTTTCACAATCAAAATAGGGTGGAGAAGTAAAACATAAATCAAGTGAATTTTTAGGTGGAGTTATATCTTCTGCACCCTGTTTACTTAAAATAACTTTTTTATCAAGATAGGAATATTCGTTTTTTAAATCTATTAAACCATTAAATGTTTTTGTAGATGGCTCTGTTCCTATATATGTGTGGCAATTTGATGATAAAAACCCAAACAATCTACCCCCCCAACCTGCACACATATCCCACACAACTCCATTGTTACCATATTCATTATAAAAATATTTAGCAGCAGTAGGGCGAAAGTTGCTAACACTTTGCTTACTTAAATATACTTTTGCGTTTTGTCTTAATCTGTTGATTGTAAAAACACCATTTCCATATTTTAATTGCCAAGTGTATGTTTTTTTAATTAATTTTTTTAACTCCCTATCATCTTCCCATAATTCTAATAAACTTTTTTTCGCAGAATTGCATTTAACCTCAATCCAATGTGGAAAGAAACACCATAAAAACCCCAAAGAGTGCATAGTTTGTTTTATGTCTTTTTCTTGAAATATTTTTTTTTCATTAAAGTTAATAATTTTTTCTATCTCTTTTTTTTTATTGTATGAATTAAATTCATAATTTGGAAATCCGTGTTCTCTAAAAAAAATAAACAATTTATCTACTTCTTCATCTATGTCTTTATAGGGGGAAACATCAAATATATTTTCAAAGATACTTAATTGATTGTATTTCATTTTTTCTTATTTATCATATTTTATAGGGCAACCAGTAGCCAACCGTATTTACAAACAATAATCTATTTTAGAGCATTAACAAAAAGGTGAACAGGATTGATTACCTGCGACACTCCTTCAAATGCCATAATTTATTGTTGTTTTAAAATGTTGCCCTAATTTGTTAAAATGGCAAGTCGTCTTGATTTAATGGTTTTTTATCTTCTTTTGGTTTTGGAATAGAAAAAGCCAATCCAAAATATTTTTTACCACCCTTACTTTCATTAATCCAAGCAGACACATTATATACTGTGCCATCTACATTTGCTTGTCCAGTATAATCTGGGTGTGTTTCTTTTTCTTTCTTTTCGTTTTTAAAGATAGATCCTTTGTTTTCTTTGTGTTCGTAAGCCATTATTTTAATCTCCAAGTGTATGTTTTTCTTCCTGCTCCACCTAAAACTTTTTTATCTGTCTTAACAAGTCTATTGCGATTTGTTAAATCGCTTATTGCTCTACGAATAGATGTTAATGGTGTTTGCTCGTTAATTGACTCATTATCAATTAAAAACTTCCATACATCATAAGCAGACAAATTATCATTAGGATAAGTCTGAAATACTGCTAATGTTAATTGTTCTTGATTTGTTGCTTGTTTTAGGTTTGATTTATAATTCAATCCATTTTCATTTGTTGTATTGTAGTACATTTTACCTTCCTTGTTTTTGCATTTAAGACAAAGCGATACTATTGCGTTATAAACGCATTGATGTAATTTAGCGATAATCATACTATTTAATCGTCACAATTTTCGCAATGTTTCCAAGTTGGATTAAGTCCGACATATTCTTGTTCAGTTACTTTGGTAGGATTGTTAATTGCTCTCTTAATGTCTAATGCAACACTTTTAATAGCAGGTGGCAATTCCCTAACATAGCGACTTTTGAAGATATACTTCAACACTTGTTTTTCCTCTTGGTTTATTTTTAACATCATATCGTTACCTCAAATATGGTTTTCTTTGGTTTTAGTTTGTTGGAAGATTTAGCATTATAACTTTCAAGTTCAGTATCAATGTCATAACACTCCTCTCCAACATATTGTAAATCTATTTTCATAGCGTCTATATTTTTATTCTCGTGGAAAATATAAATATTCTGACTTGCTCTTCCTGATAGATTTAATCCTTTTTCGCTGTATTCGTTTGCTCCAACCAATGAGCTACTTCTACTTGCAATATCTCCCACTCTCGCAGAGTGTATGTGTCCAGATATAATATAATCTATCTGCACACCTCTACCTGCGTATCTACCTTTGATTTGATTGACACTTTTTTCGTATTGCGTAGTAAAACTACCGTTTCCGTGTAATAATAATAAGTTTTGTCCTGCGACATTGACTACTACTTCCGTAGGATCATCAACTACAAACTGCACATCTGTTGTCTTAAAGTAGTGTCTTAGAATTTCAAAGATAACAAAGTCGTAATTGTCTGACGCCATAAAGTCTGACCAACCCCAATCTTGTTTTAATCTACTTTCGTTCCCAGTCACACAAGCAACAGATACAGAATAATCTTCTCCGACATCAAATATAATTTGTTGTAATAAATCTACTGCAAGAAATACTGCTTTACTTCTATTGGTGGACATATTAAGCATTTCATCTAATCGTCTGTCAGAATTTATTAAATCGCCTGTTATAGCAATTAATACATTGTCTATGTCATAGACTTTAAATATTTCTTTTGCTCTGTTTACATAGTGTTTTAAGCGTCTACTAGCAATTTTGAAATCATAATTGTTATGAGGTAGGGAAACAAGTTCGTTGAAATGTGTATCAGATATTTGCAACACTCCAACGCTATTACCCTGTTTGACTTTTTTAAATTTAAACTCTGAAAAATTCTTTTGTTGCAATAATGCTTGAATATCAAATAATAAGTTATGTACTGCGTTTTCATATCTTGCATATTCTCTAAATGATTTTCGTTCTATTCGGTTTACATCTTGGGCAGATTGTTTTTGTTTAGCAAGTTTTACATTCTCCCTAACAACCTCTATGTCATTTCTAGTTGGATTTACAGTTTTGCATTTGCAGTCATTACAGAAATATTTTTGTTTCAAAGATCCATCAGCATTTTTCTGACTACCTTTTTTAATCATATCTTTACTGGCACAATTAGGGCAAGATATAAAATATAATCCATCTTCTGTAAGTTTCACTTAGTTATCCTTTTGAATCCATTGCTATTATTTATTAAATCTAATAAATCCTTAAATTCAAAGCAAACCATTACTTTTGAGTGGTTTTTTGAGAAAACTAATAATGGTGTTAAGTCCTCTGAATTTTGACACGCCTGTTCGTAGCATTGCCAAATATTAATTCGTTCTACTTTTTTACACTCTACGGAATAAGGAAAAGTATTTCGCCCTGCCTTAGATAATATAATGTCCATACCACTCTCGCCCATAACTGCTGTCTTTATATCGTGTTCGTTGATTCCCAACTTTTCCATTATCATCTCTCTAACTTTGTTCTGGAAGTTTCTGCCTTTTGCTTTCGCACTACTCGGTTTCATCTAATTCTCCATTTTTTGCTTTTGTGATAGTTTCAGATGTAAGAGTTAAAACAACTTTCTCTTCTTCTTCTTTTTTCTTTCGTTCTTCTTCTTGTCGCTTTAAATATTCCAAGTTTTTTCTTTCTTGCTCTTCTCTATCTCTTTTTACTTCATTGTTAATTAATTCAATTCTGTCAAATATTGCTCCTGTGTTCTCCTCATAAGCAACATAATCCATTAACCAATCCCAGTCGTAAGTATGTTTTTTATAAGTGCTATACCCTGAATATATCCTCTTATCCATAGAATTATACCTATGTTTATCAATTCCATACCCCCAAACTAAAATACATAAGAACTCTAAATCCATTTTTCTTAAATGTTCTAATAGACCTACTCTTTCTTTTAGTTTTTTATTATCTGCAATTAAATCAGTTAATACTTCAACCTGATTTTCTAACTTATTTACTCTCATCTTGTTCCTTTGGTTTTTTAATAAAATCGTTATATTTTTCCATTTTTTGATAAAGTTTTTGATATTTATTAGTATGGAATATAATATTATTACGATTGAGTTTTCCCTCAACCTTAATACTCCATTGAGTATTTATAACATCATTAATCTTTTTCATCTGCTACAAACTCTCCTACAACTATGTCGTCTATTATAAAACCAATAGTTTGATTATTTTCATACTTCTTAAAGTTTATTAGTTTTATTTTTTCTACAACTCTATTCCATTTCGCAGTATTCTCGTGCAACTCTTGTTGCGTTTTTAATAATAAATCACTCATTTGTATTCCTTTCTTGGTTGTACTTGTTCATCACAACACGAAATATATAAATCTCTATATTCCGAAGTTGTCTTTTGTTTGTTGCATTTACCACATTGGTAAACATAAATCGGCTCATCAGGTATAGTTTCTAATACTACTTCATCAGTCCACCTTTCTTGATTAAGATAGGTTTCAGGATTAGGTATGTATTGTTGGTTTTGCCATTGATCCGACTTCTTTTGCAATTCTAAATTCTTTATTATTAAATCAATAGGATAATTATTTGTGTCAAATTTATCTTGTACTTTTTTCTTACCAACCTTTTTAGGATAATGCTCCCAAAATAAATCAAAGTCTTTATTACTTTCTTTATTCTTACTTTCTTTCTTTCTTATAATATGGTTAGATACTGGTTGGATACTGGTTGATTTTTTATCATTGTATAGTTGGTATCCGACAATAATTAGATGGGTTAGATGTTGGTTAGATTTTACTTCAATCATTTTCGTTTTTTCTAGTTTTTTAAGAAATGTTCTTAATTGTTGCCTAGACATATTGTTTCTGTTAGCAAAATTATTTTGTGAAAATACTATTTCTCCCCTGTTAATTTCTATAATCTGATTGTTCATTAACATTGACGAGGGCTTTATACTAGCCCTCATCAACATATCAATCCAACATTTTAAGTATAATGGATTATCCCAAATCCAGTTGTCTTGTATTTTTCTATATAGCTTTATAAACGAATTATTCAATTAAATGTCGTGTATGCTATAAGTGAACATAATCCAAATACAAAAAGCCAAAACATTAATTCCATTACTTACCCTCCATTGCGTTTTTAAGACTTGCTAATGCTTTTTCATATACATTAACATTTGATCTTATTCCATTACTATTATTCTTTAACCAACTTCTTGCGTCTTTACTCAACACGCCTTTATCAAGTGCTTGTTTTTCAAGTCGGTTAAATGATTCTATTTGTTTAATGGTAGGAGCTTTCATTTGAAAGTCCTCTGCCTCAACATCAGAGTAGAATGCGTTTTTGCCGTAGAGTCCTAACAATTTAAGAGTTGCTCTCGCTTTTCCTCTCTTCTCTGCCATTGCCCAAAAGTATTGGTTTTTGCAATTAGTATCATTTGCCTCGCCAAAAGTTATTTCCTCAATTAAACCAAGTTCATCATTTTCTTGATATGCTTTTACTTTAATTGCTACACTTGGCGATACATCAAGATTATCAGACATTTCAAACTTAATATTCTCTGCCTCAATAATCTTTATCACTCCGTCAAAAGATATAATCTTATTACCTCGTAGAGTCCAAAAATCACTTTCATCAAGATTATACTTTTTTACTAATTGATCACTCATTTTCGTTCCTTTCCTTAATTAAATAATTGTTCATAAGATTGCCCTGTTATATAACAGATAGCCAATTTTGAATTGGTTGGTATCTTACCTGCTCGTTTCCAACGATTTATTGATACTTGATGAACTTCTAGTCTGCGAGATAACCACGCTTGACTTCGTTCATTAGTATCAAGCCAAATTTGTACCATATACCAATCATTATCTTTACTCATTATTTCTCCTTCCAACCTGTTTTTATAGCACTACTAATAATCATTTTACGACTTAACCAACTATCCGATTTATAATCATAAAACCCCTTATCAAATTGTGCCAATGTTATTGGATCTTGTTGCTCTAAGTAATAAATCTCTGCAATATTGTTTAATCTTAAATGCAATATCATTGAGTTTATTTGTTTGTCTGTATATTCTTTCATTAGTCCTCCAAAGGTTTAAAATCAGTATGTTCATAACATCTAGGATTTCCACATAAACCAAAATGCTCTCCATCAAATTCGTGTATATTCCCTAATGCACTAGCTCCACAACAAGTAGATAATAATTCTTTATCATCATCATCTTGTTCTTCTTCTTGTTGTTTTATAATGTCTTGCTCAATAAAAAAGTCTATATTTTCTTCTATTTGGTCTTTGGTATAACCCTCTGTAATAATATCTACTTTTCTACCAATCATATCTAACTGCTTAATTATCTTTTGTTTGTTCATCTTCTACCTCATCAAATAAGATTAAACCTGCGTCTTTAACTACAAATTCATCTTCCCTTTCATAACAAGTACACTCTTTATTTTTGTGTTCTTCTTCTCCAAATGACATTCCACAAGCCAATTCTTCTGCTCGTTCTTGATTATGTTGTTCTAACCATTTATCAAAGTTATCTGTTGTAGTTTCATAAGTCATACTATTGTCATAGTCGTAATAAACATTGTATAGTTGTATATCCTTTGCTTGTTTCATTTTACACCATTTTCCCTTTCATATTGTTCAATTTCTAACATTTCCTCGTAATCTTCTTCTAGTTTTCTTCTCAAATTATAATCACGATCTTCTTCTCCTGACTCTATCTTTTTTCCATAATGTCCATTACTTTCATCAAGAGAAATAGTGATTTGTCCGTTATCAACCCAAATTTCGTAAGCATTAAAAATTTCTTCTTTATTACCTGAACAAATAACTCTTTGAAATTTTATTGGTTTATGTCTATCTACAATTTCATCATCACATTTTTTTTCAATATCTTTTAATGTTAGATGTGCAGTTCCCCTTTCAAAATACAAATAATCATCTTTTTTAAGTTCTTTAATCTTATTATCAACCCACTCTTTCATTTTTTTATCTTCGTTCATTTGTTCTCCTTGTTTGTCATAAAATCTGCTAAACAAAATACATCTAGTCTCTCTTGTTGAAGTCTTAATTTTCTTCTTTTTACTTCAATCTTTTTATATAGTTTTTTTAAACTTTTATCACTCCAAGCCCTATCAATTTTTATTTCAATCTCTTTAATTTCATCTTTTAGTTCTGATACTATTTTTCTAAGATGTTTAATTGTTGTTTTAATATTTTTATCTGATTTACTCATTTGTTTTCCTTGTTTGTTATTCTAATATAATTATGGACATAGCTATAATGTGATTTAACTGATAGGGTATATATTAATGAGATATATGAAGATATAGCTATGCCCAATATTATATAAATCTTGATCCTGTTTGTTTTAATGTTCATAATGTTTGTTAAGGGAATATAAGCATAAAGTTCTAAATATCAAAAAAAATAATTTACCCTTTCAAATATAATATAAAATACCCTCTGAGATATAATATAAAATGCTTTGTATAATATAATATAATAGTTAATTTAAAGTCTTTCTATATGTTCATTTATATAGACCTTGTTTGTTAGAAAAGAGGGCGTTTAGCCCTCTTTTTTTATATAGTTATTATTTAGCAAATACCATTTTCTTTAAATTCGTCAATTAAGCCGAATTTTTTACCAGTTTTTTCAAAGTGTTCAGAAATAACCATTAATTCGTAATAACTAAAATTATTATTACTTATTATAGTTTGAGTTTCTATTGCTTGATCTCTTGCTTGTTCTTTTGTTTTAGGTTGTTTTAATTCCATTTTATAGTTTCCTTATGTTGTTATTTACAAAATTTATATAATTCATTTTCAGATATATTATTATCTAAAATTGATTTTTTGATATATTTATTTGTTTTTCTATTATTTAATATATAGTTATTTATTTCAGATTTATTATAAAGTTTATATTTATAACCTGAATTAACATATATATCTGAAATTGCAACGCAATATAAACTTACATATTTACTTTTTTCTTTTTTTGATAGTTTCATTTTATACCCTTTTATGTTGTTTTAATAATCTATTCCATATGTAGTTTAATTTATTTCTTTGTTTGCTATTTGCTGAATAACCAAAAAAAGCAACTTGAAATAAATTCTCTTTACTTACATAATATTCATAATCAATATCAATATTATTAGATCTTTTTTTATATTTCATTTTATATCCTTTGTTTGTTTGCTTAATCTAAAACTATTAATAAAAACTTATAAGCGTAGTTTTTTATTTTGTTTATATTAAATCCATCTTTGATTAATTGCGTATCCATCTTTATATAATATACTACTTAATTGATATATTAAGTGAAAACCCATATCCATACCGCAACCGCCGACTTTAACGCCATATTCACCGAACTTGTCGGAGCATTTATAATCTAATAGTTCAGATACTTTATAAGAATAATAATTCGGTTCATTTTTCTTGATTCCAATTACACCTATGATTCTTGTCATACCGCTTTTGCTACAATGTATCAATTTAGTGTATGCGGTAGAACCCTTTGGAAACGCTTTTTTAAGTTCTCTTGTCATTTCTCTTTGTTTGTCTTTAATCATTATTTTTCCTTTGTTTGTTTGTGAATAAATCTTTTTATAAAAAAACAAGTTCTTAAAATAGCCCTTAACGGCTTTAAAATATTTTTTTTAAGTATAAGTATGCTTGTTTTTTTTAGTTATTTTTGTTTTTTCTCTACTAGTCCGCTATAAAATATGTCCGCTAATGTATTAGTTTCATCTTTAACGCCCAGCTCATCTAATAACCAATTATTTATTTTTTTTATATCTTTTTGTTTATCTGATTTTTTTCCGCTTAGTGTTCTCTTGTCTTTGCTCATTGTTTTCTTCCCTTGTTTATTTGTTAATAAAATCTTTTTAAATGTTGACCAATACCAACAGCAACCAAAAGCAAAAGAACATTAAGAGAGTAAAAACAAACTCAACTATATTGATTAAGATGTCTTTTCTTTTCTCTTGTTTTTTTATTGCTTTTAATTGCTCATTGTGAAAGTATCTTTTAAAAGTTTCTAGTTTGTAGTTCATTGTTTAGCCCTTCCTTTGCTTGTTTTTTCCTATACCCCAAAGTTTCTAAATTAAATATCTCTATTGTTTTAGACGCTTCATGTACCCCAAATTCCTTATCTATTTTTTGTAAAGTCATACTGATTAGATTTGATGAGTATGGTTTTAAATGTATAGTTTCTACATATTCTTTTATTTCATTCCTTAAATCTTTTAATGTTTTGTTCATTTTTAACCTTCCTTTTCTAGTTTGTTTAGTAGTTTGTTAAGTTCTTTGTTTAATATCTTTAACTCATCTAAGACAATTTTCTTTTTAATATCTCTAATTAAATCATCTTGTTTGTTTGCTTTAACTTTTTGAAGTAATTCTTTTAAGTAATTAATTTTAATATTTACTCTATCTATTTTTCTTTCTAAGAATGTTCCCATCGTTTGCCCTTCCTTATTTGTAAAGATTTTCTCTTTGATGTTTGTAAATCTTTTTAATTAGTTCGTAAGTATTACCAGCATCTTTTATTGTATATGTTCCAACTTGTTCTATTGTTTCATCGTCTAAAAGATCTGCTGATATTAACTCTTGTAAAATATCTAAGTTTTTTAGAATTAAATCTATTTCTTTGTTTGTAAAGTTCATTTTTAACCTTCCTTTACTTGTTCAAGTTCTTTTGCTGCTTTGTTCCAACATTTGCTAAGAGTATCCTTTGCTTGAATTTTCCAAGGCCTTTGTATATGAGCTATCTGCCTCCAATTAACGCCAGGTGATACTTCAGCTCTTACTATCTTTGTTATCGTATATAGTTCTTTTCTTGTTAGTTCTAACTGTATCTTATCATTCCATCTTTTATTCATTGTTAACCCTTCCTTTGTTTGTTTTGCCTTCGGCATAAAAACAATCTATAACAACTTTTTTTAATATCAAAGCATTTTGTTTATTTTCTCTAAACATTTCTTTTTGTATGATGTTGTACAATTACCTAGCATACACCACCCTTTAACTTTTTAAACGCCTAAAACCTTTTTTAAATCTTGTTCTTTGCTTGATTGCTTGATTAGTTCAAGGTTTTTTTTGTTTGTTTTGCTAGGTTTTTTTAGGGGGGCAAGGGGGCATTTTGCTAGTACAAGGGTGTCCATTGGTATTCCTTGCAAAACCATAGTTAATGACTAACTAAATAGTAATAATTTAATAAGGTATATATCAAAATCAAGAAAATAAAAAATTGTCGTAAACGACTAATTATAATAGAGATAGGTATTATAGTTAAAGTAATGCTTTAAGGTTTAAAATATTAGATTACAAATCCTAAATTTTGGTGGTTTTTTATTGATTTTTACCCCTAAATTACCTCTATGCCTAAATATGATTATCAATGCTTAGAATGCGACAAGATATTTGAGGTGGAACAGAAAATGGTTGATGATCCACTTGAAGAATGTTTATGTGAAAATGAGAAATTCTTGGTAAAAAGGATACCTTCTAAGCCATTATTGGTCATAAATGGTGCAGGTTCAATGCCTGATCGTAAATTATACAAAGAATTGGATATAGAATAATGTTTGACTACTGTTCACTAATAAAAGCAAATTGTTCCTTTGC
>Ga0114933_10004037_pt1 | contig 13983 bp, 5 predicted proteins | sample 4SBtaG_FD_89691 | JGI IMG/M metagenome (GOLD analysis project Ga0114933, IMG submission 89691) | Deep subsurface microbial communities from Kolumbo volcano to uncover new lineages of life (NeLLi) - 4SBTROV12_W25 metaG | ecosystem: Environmental > Aquatic > Marine > Volcanic | place: Kolumbo...
GGCTAATAATAGTGCTATATATAGAGAAAAGCCAACAGCAGCTCAGTTTTTGCAAGAATGGGGCTCTTTGGCTCAGTCAGGCACTGGTGAAAGAGGTATATTTAATCTAGAAGCTGCACAAAGGAAAGCTCCATCTAGACGCTATGCTCCATTAATACAGGGAACTAACCCTTGTGGAGAGATAATGCTTAGAGATATGGAATTTTGTAATCTATCTGAAGTGGTCGTCAGACCAGAGGATGATTTAGACTCCCTTTTAGATAAAGTTGAGACAGCAGCATGGTTAGGAGTCATACAGAGCTCTTTTACTGACTTCCCATACCTAAGAAATCAATGGAAAAAGAACTGTGACACAGAAGCGCTTCTAGGCGTCAGTTTGACTGGTCAGATGGATAACCCCTCTGTGTTGAGCTCAGAGGCTTTAAGCGCGCTTAAAAGCCGCGTAATACGCATTGCACGTAAAGCATCAGGAGTATTGGGTACAAAGATGCCTGTAGCTACTACTTGTGTAAAGCCAAGTGGCACTGTTTCACAGCTTGTAGATTCAGCCTCTGGAGTGCACCCACGATACTCACAATATTACATTCGTAGATACAGGATAGCAGCACGTGACCCTCTATTTGCTATGATGAAAGACATGGGTATACCATGTAACCCTGAAACTGGACAAACAGAAGAAGATGCTAGTACTTGGGTTTTAGAATTCCCTGTAATGTCACCAGAAGGTTGTATAACACGTAAAGATGTGACAGCCATGGAACAATTAAAGCATTATAAAAATTTACAACATAATTGGTGTGAACATAATGCAAGTATGACTGTTTATGTCCGAGAAGATGAATGGTTTGAAGTAGGTAATTGGGTGTACCAAAATTGGGATATAGTTAATGGCGTGTCGTTTCTACCATATGATGGAGGACACTATAAATTAGCTCCATATGAGGAAATTGACGTCCATTCCTACGAAAGGCTTATAAAGACCCTCCCCGTAATAGATTATAACAAGCTTTCTAAATATGAAACTGAGGACAACACTCAGGGTAAACAGGAAATAGCTTGTTCAGGAGATAAATGTGACATCTGAATTAGATATAACCGGACAATCCCGTAAAATGGGCAGAAACGCAGGTATAAGAAATGATGGTACTTTAGATAGTGTCCATTCTGTTCATAGTACTGAAGTTGCTGAAGGAACTGTTATTGCTCGTACAAAAACCCCCGATAGCCCAGATAAAGGACTTGGGAATACTGAAAGGGCTAAATATAATAAAAGTTTAAATAATTATTAAGTTTATTCAACTTGTCTATATAGAACCATAGCATTAACATTTGCGTCTACTTTAATTCTCATATCAGTCTCAAATAATAAAGGTGGGTCAAAATTTAAAGGTCCTAACATAGCACCACCTCTTTCAGCACCAGAATTAACTGTTTTTGACATGTTAAATTTAGCTTTTGTGTTAGAGTTACTAGTTCCACCATCGAGTAGAGTTACAGTTCTATCACTAGAATTAGAAACATTAATTGCTTGTATACCCCAAACTTCTGTTTTACCTGTTGTAATTGTTTCAGTGTCATTTCCATAGTTCAAAGCTCCCCTGAGAACTACTTCTCCTTGACCTTTTTTAAATCCATCAGCAATCTGTCCATCAGAAGGTGCTCCTGAATTTCTATCTACACCGAGGGGTGTTGACGTTCCTAAATTTCTATAACCAATTTGTGCGTTGACTCCAGTACTAAGTCTTACCCCAAAACCATTACGGAGTATAACTGGATGTGGGAAAACCCACTCAAATTTAGCTATAGGAGATGCATCACCACTTATATCATCAGCTCCCAACACTGCCCAAAAAGCTCTAAAATCGTCATCAAAGAATTGTAAATGATGGCCGTCACCACTTCCAGCAGTTAATTGGATATAATTATTTAAATCATCGTCTGTTTTAGCTGTTGTTTGACTTGTATAGAAAAAGGCTTCATTATTATCCTTTTTCCTAAGATAATATACCGTTCCATTAGATAATCCTCCTATATCACTATTACCACCATTCTTATATTTTACTCTCTGACCATGCTCTAAATCTGACCAAGTACCACTTGGTAAAGATAAAGTATCAGTGCTACCTCCCGTAATATCATCAGCTCCATTAAAATACAAATTTGGTTCTCCTTCTGTTATAGAAGCAGAGCTACTTGTGTTGCCTTGAAAATTTTTATGTGTATTAACATCTTCATATAAGTGAACATATCCTGTAGTATCATCTTCATTCCATGCTCTTATAAAATACACTAAAACATCCTCACCAGCACCACCATCACCCGTATAGGCACCATTTTCTACAGCAGCAGTGCCATATTGTACATTCCTTACTTCTCCCGTTTCTATGGAAGCATCTCCAGCTGCAATATGCATAATTTCTGTTAGATAGGTACCTTCTCTTGTGTTACTCGGACTTCCTAATTTCATATATAATCCCTCACTTGAGGAGTTTCTTTGTTTAGAGTAAGTGTACACAACATATCTGTCCCTCCTGCTTTAATTGATTTAGCTTTAATTCTATGTTTACCTGTTATCTCTGGATGATTAGGGGTATTGATTTGAATTACATTCCCTATATCTAAATAATGTCCTTTGGATGTTGTTAGGGTTACTTCCTTCTTATTTTCTTCTACACGAGCTGTAATATAGGCTTCTTCTTTAGCCTCATCAGGATAATCAAAATTAGATACTGGTAGTTTACCACTTACTACACCTGTAGGTAAAGAATTATCTACATATTCCATAATAGAATCATTTACACCAACTGTAAAACTGTTAGCACTAGGTCTCTTTTTATAATTAAGTTTCTGTATCCCATCATTAAATGAAAAACTAACAGCAGCATCTTCTAATCCTTGTTCTTTTGCAAATGTTATATGTGATGTTGTGTCGTCATTTCTTAGTAAAATTCTATATTCTCTTATATCTTCTAAATTGCTTGTTTTTTTAGGTAATTTGTCAGTTACTATTTTCAAGGGAGTCATGCTTTTTCCTCTGACACCTGTAAGTGTAACTGGAGGGTCTGTCTCATTTAACATATCTAAACCAATTAGTGTTTCTTTTTTATTAATATTTGTTGATATGTAATCATATAGAAATTGAGCAAGTGTATATCCATCATAGTTAACTGAATCAGATAATGTTAATAAAGGACTTTCGTTACCTGTAAGAAATGTTAAAACGTCTCTTGCTGTTATTGATAAAGCTGAATCACTTGGTTGATATTGTCTAACTCTACCTATAAAAAATGGAACAGTGTCTTCTGCTCCATGATTTAAGTAAAAAATTACTTTTTTTCCCATAAGGGCAGCCCCATCTAATTCAGGGTCTTTTAAACTTATTTGTAAGGTAGTAACTTGATTATTACCACTATTTTTATAATTGATAGAGGTAAATGATGTAAATTCTGTATTCCCTATAAAGAGACGAGGAGTACTATATGTAAGTCGGCTCATCCATATCTCCTCCCAAAGAAATATAACCTTTAGTTAGCATATTACCATTAGCATCAAATTGTATCATATGTGAAACTTGCATTTGTAAACCAAATTTAGGAAACAAACCACCTTGAGGGTGACTTTCTGACATTGAAAGTATAGTTCCAAAGAATCTAGAATATTCTCCATTAGTGTGCGTCACGTCTATATATACTGGTGTGGCGTTTCTCTGAAAGTCATAAAAAGCCTTTCTTGCAGAATCTTTTAAATCAACTCCTCCAAAGGTTATAGCTCCTCCATCTACACCTATTTTACGTATATCTGATTTACCAAGTCTATCTGTTACAGTTTGGTATTTACCTTTATGAGTAAAGCTTATACTTTGTGCTATACTATAAGGACTTAGTGATACACACATAGGGTCTACTATATCTATAATTACACTATGGTTATTAGAGCATGGCCATGTATGATTCATCATCATTTGTCCATAAGCAGACCAACTTGCTTGGTCGCTTGGGTCTGCATCTGCTTCTACAACAAACATTAAAGCATATTTAGGGTAAGTATTATCCCACTTACCATTAAAGAAATTACCTCCCATAACTGCATCTGCACCATCAGGGTCTGGAGCTGAACCGGGTGAACCTGAACCAGTTACTGGGTATATTAATGAACGTAAATCTAAACTATCTGTAGAAGAACTATTTGTTCCTTCCGCAACATCAGCAACTGCACCACCAGTGTCTTGGGTTAAATCAACAAATCCACCAGTAGCTGCGGCTGTAACACCAATCGAAGGACTAGTCTTATTATTAATAGCATTAGTAACTGCTGTTGCTAGGGTGTTTTGGTGTGCTCCTTCTGTATAAGCCACTTCTAATCCATAAGTACTATTTAAACTACTTTCTTTAGTAGATGGATTGGCTCCCTGAGCCTTACCAACCTTTACTCTAGAGTAGGTTCTTTTGAAATTAGTGTCAGATTGCATTAAAGTTGAAGTGAATTGGGTGTGCAAGTATTTCCTATCTGCATCATAACCAGCACCATCACCAGACCAAGTTATATCTACATAATTAGTACTTCTTGTAGCTGAAAAATCACTATCTCCATCAATTGCAGCTCGAATTGCTTCTGCTACATCAGTTGTGTGTTGATTAGTAGCTGTTCCAGAACCTAGTGTTATACTAGTACAATCTACAGCCACTTGTCTGTCTGGAACGTAAACATAAGTATTTGTTTCATTAATACCAAAAGGGTCATTAGCATAGTCGCCACCAAAATTTAACCAGAAACCTATATTGTCTCCATTTCCTTTCCTTAATACAAAAGCCTTTCCATATTTATTACTAGTATCTGTTACAAAAGTAAAATCATCTCTGTTTGTTGCTGTTCCATTATCAGATTTCTGAACTAAAAATGAATCTACATGTGTAGTAGCAGCCTGCCTAAACCAAACATACCATTCTTGGTCAGAAGAAGGGTTTTTACATTCTGTAAATCTAAAATATTTACCTACTACGTCTCCAGAATTATTATTGGCTAAAACAGATAAACCATCACTTACATCAGTTGTTCCACTCTCAGCTTGATATGCTATAACTTCATTCATACTACTATCAAGATTTATTGCACCTTGGCCAGTGTTGCGTGTAAAAAGTATTCTCTGAACCTGTGCTACCGCTGCGACTGTTTCTACATCAACATCAGATGAAAATGCAGATGCATCTCCTTCAAAGTCACCAGTTGGCCAATATTTATCAGGTATATCTGCTGGGTCTACACTTACCCAATCTTCTGGTTCTTCCCATTCGAAAATTCCAGATGTATACCATGTAGTATCGTCATATTCAGGGTGTTTGGTTTTATTTAATAATTTAAGTGGTTTCCACATAGCGCCCGCTCCTCCAAGAGTAGCAGATGCACCATCACCCTGTAGACCAGTATAGAAAGCCTGAACTCTCATATTCATGTAACTATAACCAGTATATCCTACACCACCATAATTAGTTGCAGATGAAGTATTTTTTCCATGAGGAGTACCGGCGGGGTTAACTCTAGGAGCCATTGGGATTGTGTCATCTGCAAAAGCAAAAAAGTCTAAAGCGCGCTGCCAATATTGTTTAGTCCACTTCTTGTCTCTGGCAGCGATAACAATACCATCAGATGTTGTAGAACCTAACTCTGCCTGAGCACCCATTTGAAAATCACGTGAATCTTGACTATCAAAACCACTAACACTACTACTAGTGTCATCATGTATTCCAAAAATAGCCGCATCAGTAAGTTGACCAGAGGCAGCTCTATTTCTTAAAGATGCATCTTTCCAATCGTCATTAGTACCTATACCTGCCGATGCGAGCACAGCTAAAAGGTTGGATGATTTCATATCATCTGGCCAACTATATGTAGCTGCTGCACCATCTGTATTATAATTAGTAGCATGGCTATCATTTTGCCAATGCTCAAGGTAAGAATAAGTATATGTAGCTTTTGAATCACTTGCTGGTGATGCTGCTACTGCTGGAGTAGAAGCCTTTACTTGTCCTCTAGCTAATACTTGTTTAGGTAACCACCTATAGTTATCATCACACCAATCAAAATGTACATCAAAAGTATAACTACGTTTCATCAATCCTGAATTTGTCTTATTAGTGTCTATTGCACCAGAAAGGGTGCTCTTTTTAAATATATCTGTGAATTTATTAACGGTTCCTAATTCTTGATAATAATGACTTTCTGTATATCCTCTATTAAGATGTTTTTTACCATCATCAATATAATATTCATCAATGGTTTGCTCGGGTGTTCTAGCAAAACTTTCTGTAGCATCTAATGTAACAGTATAGCGAGGGTCATCTAGCTCTACTATTGGATTTCCTAGAGAAACTTCTGCTATATTACAAGGGTATCCACCAGAAAAATTTTCTGCTATATCAGTTGGTTTACTTGAACCTAATGTAAGGAACATCTTTTCGCCCGGATATAATTTATTATTGGCTGGACTAGAGCCTCCAGCAGAGACATTGTCTTCTAATTGATTAATAAGCTCTACTTTGAGAATATCTAAAACGTTGGAAATGGTAGCTACAGTAGAGCCTGCTGCGCCAAATGTCATAATAGAGGTAGTTATATCTCCTCTGGCGCCTGTATCACTAGTATTACCTGTGTCTAGCCCAGTAGTAGTGTAAGTAACCTTAACTTGTGTTGCTGTTCTAATTTCCTCTATTTTATCACTACCACCTGTTAATCTTACAATAGAGCCTTCTTTAACACCTTTTTTAGCACCTAATAAAGCATTATTAATACCAGAATATACTCGTTTTTTATCAGCTTTGAGAACACAGATAGGTGGTTTAGGTGTCGGTGCAAAGGCAGGGATGCGTGAATTTGCGGGGGTACCGGTATCTGCCTCTATCTTATATCTATCATTTCTACCATTACCTAGAGTAGATTCACCCTGTAATACATCTATACCAACAAAAGTGTGGTCTCCACTAGCTTGATAAAATTTAGACCAGAAACCAGAAACCGATTTAACTTTAATCTTCGGGTAATGAATTTTATCTCTCGTAAAAATGTGGCTTGTAATGCCTACAAATTGTGGAGATGTTAATTTAATAGTAGTAAAATTAGCTTTACCTTTAGGGTCATTATCTTCACCATCGTCCCAATCAATGTAAAATTCCGTTACAGGTTCGTTTGATTCTATCCTAAAATAATATTTCGTGTGTGTAAAGAAATTAAAATTTTGAAGTTGTTCTCCATTTGTTAAATATGCTGTATCAGTTTTTACCTGTAATGGAGTTGTGTCAGTTCTAGCATTATCCTCTGTTAGGTAGGCTTTTAAAACAAAATTTGTTGGTGCTTCTCCCATAATATCAACTCAATCTAAATCCAGCTTTAGCGAAAGAAACTGGCGAGGAGCTGGCCACCTCGATAGTTCTGCTACCACGTATATTGTGATAATCTTTTACAAATAATCTACCTTGATAAGAAATTGGTGAACCATTTTCCACCTCTCTTAAAGGTTTAGTAAGCTTAAATTGTCCATCTTTTGGATTAACTGGATATAAACATTTGTTATATATAACTACTTCTTCTATCTTTCCATCATAGAAATATTCTTCTGTTGTTCCATTAGCACTACAACCTATATAAAATTTACCAGAGCCTTGATTTATAGACTGCCCTGTTTTTAAATTACTAGAAGTTCCAGTAGCATCCATCAAACCACTCTGGTCCTCTAATTTACCATCTATAAATAGTTTCATATTTCCACCTTTTATATTACTATCAAACGTGACAATAATAGAAACAGGTGTTTCTCCATCTCTTGGTAAAATAGTGTTACTCTTTAAATGTAATGTTGTTCCACTAGCAGGAGTTATTTTAGCGTTTACTTTTTCATCAGTGTCTATATAAATTTCATAATCTGTAACTCTACTAGTATCTGTATGTTTTGCTAATAATGTTTCTTGGGCATTACTTGCATTATCTGGTATAGCATGTAAAACTATAGTCATTTCACTTGAAGGTTTTACTGCGAAATTTGTAGCATCTGCAAATTCTAAATATTGATTTGTTCCATTGAATTCTTTAGCCCAACCTGCTAAACCACATCTAGTGTTAGTAAAAGCTCCTGCTGCTGCGGACGTTCTTTGATTTCCAGCATTTTCAAAGTATACACCTCCAAACGTAGTTGCATCATCCTCATTTAATGGTATATACCCTATCATGTTGTGATATTGGCTTGGTATATTTCTATTGTCTATATGTAATAAACCATACCACAAATCTTCATCTCCAGCTTCCCATTTAAAGTTTGGTATAAATGCATCTTGTTCATCAGGCATTACAGATAACTTAGGGTGAGTAGGTCTTTCATCAAAATAAACAGAATAAAGACAAGGGTCATAAGTACTGTCAGCTGCGTTTTTAGATTTGAGTGTGAGTGTGTGTGGTAAAGACTCATCTTCAAAAGCTAATAACAAAGTTATATCCTTTTTAGGTTCTATGGAGCCTTTTTGTACTATATAAGGTAATTCCATTATGTTTTCTGTCTGCGTTTCGCCTTCATTTTTATAAAATATTTTTGAACCACAATATCCACCTAAATTACCATCGGCAGTAAAAGGTCCCCAACCAAAATCTGTATTACAATCTAAACTAGAACCCTTTTCTAAACGAGTTAATTCCCAATCATTTATATATGCTCCCGGCACATTTGCCACAGTTGCATCATTAAATTTATATTCATTCCATGTGCTTCCAAGATTTTGTCTTGCTGCTAATGTTCCTGCAACCATTGCATGGTCGTAGGTACCTCCCAAAGCCTCACCTGTAGCTAAATAACCTGCCATATTGTTAACATTACTTTCCATCCAACTAACAGATTTATATTGTCGCGAATTGAGAGCTTTTTGACCTGTTTCATCAGTACAGTCTATAACTAAATAAACCCAATATCTCCAAGGTGAAATCATCAAAGCTGGTAAATTATCATAAGTACAAATTAAATCTCCATTATTAGCTTTACCATCCCATAATAGAGTGATTGTGTTCTTTGTTAAATCTCTAGAAATAATTTTTAAACCTGTAGCAGAATAAGCATTGGGTGTTTGAGAATTACCTGTAGCTCCTACTGTAGCTATGGTATTGGAATCATTCATGGTAGCCATCTGTCCATAAAGATAAACTATATATTCTTCATCATCATCCGAAGAAAGAGTATTTGCGTTATCTACTGTTAATGTTATTTGAGTGTTGTTTGATTGTTTGATTTCTGTAATTCTAGCAGATGCTGCTAAATTTTCACGCTTATAAATATCAGATGAATCAGAACTTCCTACTCTTAAATTAAAGTGGGCAAAACCCTTTCTATTAAAATTATTAACCGAAGTTGGTAGTTTTGTATAAATAGGTCTGTCTATCATAGTTCCAAGAGCCGCAGGAAGAGCTGTAGCAGATGTAAAAACAAGATTAGCAGCAGTATCACCATCTAAATCACCAGCTGAAGGTAATGTGGTAATAGGCATCTCTAATTGTCCTGTTTGTCCAAAACTTCCCATAGATATAGTATCATTTACTCTAATAGGGAAATAAGAATCTGAATCAACATGTAATCTACGATTACTGCTAGCAGTTTGATATGCATGTGGATTAATTGTAATACTGGTGTTTGCATTTATTGCACTACCACCTTTTTCACTAAAACCAGTATCGAACCATTTAGATTCAAATCTAGCATTATTATTTTCTGCACCTTGCAAGTCAGTTTTATTACCATTGGGACTTCCTGAAGCTTCATATTCTGTTACAACGTTTTGATATTTCCTTGTCCAGTTGTTGTGTGTACCAGAACTTACATTCAACCAAGAATTGCTAGATAAGTCGGACCAACCGCCTACATAAGGAGCTGCCCTTAATCTATATTTACTAGTACTATCAGGTGTAGTATCCCAAGCTTTATTAACCGTAGCTTCACGGCCAGTAGTATAATCTGTAATCTCACGTATTTGTCCTACCCCTGTACCACCTTCTATTATTATTAACATGCCATTATATGCATCAGCAGTAGTAGACATATCTGATTGTAGTGTTATAGCTGTTGAAGTACCTGCTTGTGCAGTGCCATAACCATGTTTTGCAAGATGTCCAGATGCACCGGATACATTAGGACCAGTACCAGTATCTATAGATGCGGCAGTACCAACAGTATTTCCCCATCCATTATCACTATATCTCCAATTAGGCCAGTCCCAATAAGAACTATCACCCATAGTGCTAGTGGCCGATATTCTAGTTGAATGGGCCCTAGAAGTAAACATAGCTTTTTGTTGAAGTGCATCTTGGTCTATACCATCTGTACCATCGCCATAATATGCTTTACCGGGATTTTTATGAGAACCAATACCTTCATTTCTAAATTGATTTCCAAAAACATGAGGGGTAATAGCCATATAAGAAGATGTGGTGCCTACATTAGCAAGCATCGGCTGAACAGCAAATTGATGGAAGTTGACGTTGGAATAATTACTCTTAACAATTTTTCTTGTTTGACCCTTTCCTTGTCCTGATACAAAGGTAAGATATTGACCATCATATGCGTGGTCATAGTTTATTAAATTAGAATTACCTTGGTCTAAATCTAATACATAAAAGTCATTCATAGTGCTTCCATCGCCAGCAGCAGTGTCTATTTGTAAACTAGTGCTTGCTGAACCTGATAAATCACCACCTGAATTTTCACCATTATCTCCTCCACTATAACCAAATCTAATATTACAATCTGGTATTTCTTCATTAGCACCTAAGTTAGCAGTAGTATAACCATTAAATAGTAACCATGTACCTCCTGTACCTGTTCCGTCAGTAAAATTCTTAAAGCGTGCACCGGTATCACAAATATCAGATTTATTCTTAAAACCAAAAGATAAAACATTAGGAGCATTTGTTTCAAATTCAGAAACTGTACCCGTTAATAAATCATTATCTATCTTTGGGACATCTGGTCCGGCCCAAGTTGAAGCAGGGTTAATTTTTATTGGAGCTGCATTAGGGTTGAATTTTTTTGCACTACAGTTTTTTATATTAAGATTAAAATTATTAAATTTTACAGTATCTATAAAAATACTGGTGCTAGTATCAGAAGAAGGACCATCCATAAATGTATCTTTATTTTTATTAACATTTTTATCATTTTTATAATTCATAGACCATATGGATAGATTCTTTGGCCAATGTTGTAATGAGTTGGCGCCAAAAACTGAACCATGAGAAAGTCCATATGATGCTCCGGGAACATAATGATTATTAATTCTATAATGGTCTGTTTCTACTTCACCAAATAAAGTTTTATCCTTTATAATTTCATTTGAACCCAAATCAACCACTTGGAGCATAGAATGTGTTGATTGAGAAGTAGCAGTGTATCCGTTGGACGAAGTGGTTAAGGTATGTTGGTCTCCATTATATATACCTCTAGCTGAATGACGGTTTTTCGTCGCTACTGTTGAAGCTGGACCATAACAAGTCCAACCATCAGGAGTTGTTTTAAAAACTAACCTAATCCATTTTCCAACTATATCATCTAGTCCAGTATCTCCACTATAAACAGAGTCTTGAAATATTTGAACATCTTTTTTATTATCATCTAAAAACCATCCACCAACACCACTAGTAGTATTACCATCAGGTGTCGAAGGTATTAATGCTGGTCCTTCTGGTGTCATTATTAATAAAACTCCACAGAAATTCTTGGCTGTTGTTGTCATTGTATCCATATCAGCCCTAATAGCTTTTTGAGTTGGAGTTATTGACCACATATTACCACTAGTGCTACCTTCATTACCTGTAACACCAGAATTAGAAACATAGTTCCAATAACTAAAAGATTCGCTTGAATTTTTTCTACATCCATGGTCCTTTACAAAATCATAAAAAGATTGTCCTCCAGAAGGAGGGTCTTGTGAAAAACAAATAGCCATACCTCTTCGTGCTGTAATCATTTCATGAGTATCTGCAACTGGTGGGGATTGTACTACATCGTTAACTTCAGTCAGTTCCATCCCTACTGTTTTTGCATATGCTTTTTCTAAACTTTCTATATAAATATCTATTTCTATTGTTGAAGCAAAATGATTTTCATCTTGGTTATCCCAGTTAGGTCTAGCAGGTAATTTAGTAGGTAAAGGTATATTTTTCTTAGCTATAAGAGTTTCCTGTCTATTACTTGGTCCTCCTGCCTGTTTTCTAGGATAAGATACTGGGTCATCATCTTGTTGTTTCCAGAAAGTATACATCTGACATGATTGGCCTCCAGTTCTTTGTAATTTATTAGAAAATCTTACAGCTCCAACACCAAATAATTCTGATTCTCCTTCTGACTTTTTATTTTCTCCTATAAATTCATCTGCACCTCTTACATATTCAAAAATACTATTTGCAGAGGTGACTTCATTACCATAAGTATCATTGTCTATAACATCTCTATTAGCAAACCAAACAGCTGGTGTATTATCAAAAACAAATAAATCATTACCTGCTTTACCTTCAATCGGAACAGCTTTATAAAGACCAGCATCTGGCTCATCTGTATTATTCTTTACTTCTGTATCAGTGTCAGCTAAAAGAGGTACAATTAAAGAAGAAGAAGACACTAAGTCATCAATTTGAGTATATGTGTAACCTGTTTCAACTGTTTCTTTGCCGGAATTTGCCACTTTTGATTGACCCCAATCAGGGCCAGAACCGATGGTTGCACTCATACCAATTGTTTTTTCGCGGCTTGCATCTCCTGACATAGCAAAATTCATACCAAAATCAGATGCATTAACTCCATAATTAGTTTTTATTGTCTCCTCAGTTATACCAACTGATTCACCTCGTTTTCCACCCATATGATTTCCACCATCAAATTGTAATCCATAGGCTGCTAAAAACTTAGGGGTAGTGTAAGGTTTTTCTTTTCTAAATAATGTTCTTTGTATAGGTTCGTAAGTTACTTCGTCTGTACCAGAGGTAGTTTTTCCATTAAAAACTTCTGAAACAGAAGAAAAGCCAGTTGTTTGGGCAGAATAAACCAATATGTCGTCTGATTTTTTATTACCTACGCCTTCAAAAAGTTCTCTACCTTGTCCGCTCTGTGTAACGTCCTTAATTTTATAAGCTACAACTTTAGGTATGGCAGTTGAATTATCTGCCAATTCTAACCCAGTTGTATATAATCCTAAATCTAATTTGTATAATTTTCCAGCTCCATATGTAGGGTCGTCAGGTACCTGAAACTCTAAAGCATATTTTTCTGAAAATCTACCACCCCTTATTTGAGCAGTAGTTTCTAAACCACCATATTTATCTGAATGTATTTCCGAAATCGGAACATCTTTTGTTACTTTTGATTTTCTATAAAAGTTTACCATTATAAACCACCCTCGTCATCTACTCTTCTTAATGCTGCTGGTAAAGCTTGTGCAACTCTTTCAGCGAAGTCTTCTCCATCTTGGACATTAACATCGCCCATATTTAAAGTTATGCCTCCACCACCCAACATATTTTGTGTTCTAGAAGTAATTGTCTCTCCTTTTTGTAATACAGCCATGCCATGTTCTGTAGTAGGACCGCCTGTGTCATACGACCTTGGCATAAACGTACCACCCATATCATACATTTGACCCTCACCTCTACTTACTTCACCAACTTCTGAACCACCTGCTTCTACTCCTGCGGTTACTTGTTTGCTCATCTGAGTACCAAAGTAAGAACCTAATTGTAAAATACCTGCTGCTAATACTGCTCCTGCCGCCATTGCTGTTATTGCTGCTGGTGCTCCAATACCCTTTTTAGCATCTGTTGCAAAAGAAGCTGCTATACCATAACCTATCCAAGCTCCAGTAGCCGCAGCTAACAAAACTATTAAAGCTTTTAAAGGACCATTAGCTCCAGAGAATGCCATTCCTAGCACGAAAAATCCAAGCAATGCTCCCGTAGCTTTTAATGCAGCCA
>Ga0114933_10004038_pt1 | contig 13983 bp, 13 predicted proteins | sample 4SBtaG_FD_89691 | JGI IMG/M metagenome (GOLD analysis project Ga0114933, IMG submission 89691) | Deep subsurface microbial communities from Kolumbo volcano to uncover new lineages of life (NeLLi) - 4SBTROV12_W25 metaG | ecosystem: Environmental > Aquatic > Marine > Volcanic | place: Kolumbo...
CTGGCCAGAATTATCAATATGCCTACAAGAGGTCTAGGACAGCGGACCATTAACGAAATCACCAGAATTGCACGCGTCAACAACCTTTCAATGTTTGAGGTGATTGAAAAGCTTACAGATCCCGACTCAGAGACGGAAACACTCGGAATCCAGCTGTCTAAAAGAGCTTTAAACTCCTTAGAACAATTCCGAGATCTTATTACGAGTCTTCGCAGCAAGATAGACAATGATTTAATCAATCTAATTGATTCTGTGGTCCAACAGACTGGATATCACAAATACCTCCAGAACGACCAGGAGCAAGGAGAAGAAAGACTAGAAAACATTCAAGAATATATGAACTCGGCTAGAGAATACGCCCACATGGAAAATCGTGAAGGGCTCACCACATTTCTAGAGAGCGTCTCACTCGTATCAGATATAGACGATTTGGATGATTCCGAAGAGTCGATAACCTTGATCACACTCCACCAAGCTAAAGGACTAGAATTTCCCGCGGTTTTTATGGTTGGTATGGAAGAGGGAATACTTCCTCACAGGCGAGCAATAGAAACCGGGGATCCATCAGAATTGGAAGAGGAACGAAGGCTTTGTTATGTAGGTATGACTCGAGCACAGTCTCTTCTCTATATGATGAGAGCCTTTCGCAGAGGATTCAGAGGGGGCTTGGAACCCTCAGCCCCCTCGCGATTCCTTTCTGAAATCCCGAGAAATTTAATTCATATGCCCGGTTTGGACAATCAAAGTACTGAAAACTCTACAACACGGAACCAAAAGAGTAGTCAAGCGAATCCCGGGAAAAACATCAAGCGCTCAAAAACCATGAGGACACAGAATACGGTCACATCAAACAATCGCATAGTGAAACCTAAATCACCCACTAGGCGTAAAAGGGTCGTGAACAAAATTGCTCCACCCATCCCAACAAGTTCATACAGTGCTGGTGAAAAGGTATCACATGGGACCTTTGGTGAAGGCATCGTTATGAATTGCGAAGCTTCCGGAGATGATTTACAGGTGACCGTGGCATTCAAAAGCGATGCAGGAGTTAAAAAACTGCTAGCAAGTCTTGCAAAACTAACCAAACTGTAGTCAAAGGGAAAATGAATCTGTCTTCTTGACACTGTGCAATGTGAGTTCATAAACTTGCAGCCTGAACAAGTTACAAGAAGAACCGAACATGATCACAATAGTGGAGGAAATACGTGTCGGAATCAGAATCCGTAATTACACAGGAAATGAGAGATGCCATTGGTGTCGAATCCAACCCCGTGGTTTATAACATAGAAAAAGGGGCAATAATAAGGTTCGCACAAGCTATTGGAGACAATAACGCAATATTCAATAGAGAAGATGAGGCTAGAAAGACTCGTTACAATGGGTTAGTAGCTCCTCCAACTTTTTTGCGATCCATTGCTCACGTAGAAACTCCAGAACCTAAAATTAGTGTTTCTAGTCCGTACCCAGCAAATGTGGACGGCGGAAGTGAGTGGGAATATTTCGAACCAATACATGCGGGAGATACGATAACTGCAACGACATATTTATCCGACGTCAATGAAAGAAAGGGAGGACGATTCGGAAATATGCTGATAATGGTTCGCGAAACCAAGTATGTCAACCAATTCGGTAACGTTGCGGCACTACAACGAACAACCGGAATAAGCTACCAACCACCAGAATAGTATCAGGGCAGGTAAATCTTATGGAACAAATATATTTCGATGACGTTGAAGAAGGTTCGGAAGTTCCCACTTTGAGAAAGGATCCCACCCCTCAACAGTTAGTTAAATATGCAGGGGCTTCGGGGGATTTCTACCAGATTCATTATGATGTCAACTTCGCAAAAAATAACGGTCTGCCGGACATAATCCTACATGGAGCACTTAAAAACGCATTCCTTGGACAGTTGATGACCGACTATGTAGGCCACGAAGGAACGCTAAAGAAGCTGTCTTGCCAATACCGGGCTATGGATATACCCGGGACACCCGTGTTCGCTAAAGGTACCGTAGTAAAAAAATATGTTGAAAATTCTGAAAATGTAGTTGAATGCGAAATATGGCTCGAAAATGAAGCGGGGGAAAAAACCACACCAGGTTATGCGGTTGTTTCACTACCAAATAAATCGTAAGAGTCCTGAAACTCCCAGTAAAATAAAAAAGCCCCCGTTGTAGAGGGCTTTTTTATGCCAGACAGTAACCGAACTATATTGTAAATCCTTCTATAAGGCTTTCGACTGACTTCATTTCTTTTGAACCTGTTGTGTCTTTAACCTTTTGGTCAAACGTTGGTCTTGATGTATCCCTGAATATAATCCCCAATGGAATACCGTCTGCATTAACAACTTCCTGTGCGGCTTCAGGATCTGAAGGGTCATGACCTTCTGGAATATCATAGGCAAGAGGCTCAATCCCCTTCTTGACACTGCCTTTCAAAGCCTCGTAAGTATTATTGTACTCAGTACATGGAGATTGAATGTGAACTATTGAGAACCCAGGGTGTGACATTGCCTGGTACATCATGTCCGACATGTCTTTCACTTTATTGGAAATAGTGGACCCTATAAAAGACACCCCCATCGTCAGATAGTTTCTAAGTGGATGAACTTTTTCTTCCATCTTTCCATATGGAGTTGAACTGGTGATAACCCCAAGATCCGTAGTCGGGGAACTCTGACCTTTTGTCAAACCGTAAACACCGTTGTCCATAACTATCGCGGTAATGTTCAGGTTTCTCATAGCCTGGGGGGCAATGTGTTCAGCTCCAATACCAAGAAAATCCCCATCGCCTGCAACCACTACGACATTTAGATCAGGATTTCCCATCTTTACACCCATGGATATGGGTAAAGAGCGCCCGTGTATCCCATGAATGCCGAAAGGTTGTTCCTTCTCTAACATGTGAACCATGTTCCCAGAGCACCCAATTCCAGCAACCACGACTGTATTTTCTGACGGCTGTTCCGTTTCAGCTAAATATTTCTCTAAGGCCCCTTCCAGGCCTCTTCTAACACCAAAGTCACCACAGCCTGGACACCACTTGAAATCGTATTCGGGATTCTTGAGCGTCATGCAGAAACTCCCTCCGCTACAGAATTACTAACCAAATCCTTTACTCTAGTAGCTAGTTCTCCAACCTTAAATGGAAGGCCGGTATATTGTGTAATAGCTACCGCTTTTATACCTTCAGAACGTAAAACGCTTGCAAACTGTCCCATATAGTTTAACTCAGGAACAATCACAAGATCCTTCTTCTTTAAGGCATCAAGCATTTCCTTGGGCATTGGATGGACATACATACTGTAATACCATCCCAAATCAATGCCATCATCTATGAGCTTATTATAAGCTGCCAGCGCAGGTCCTTTTGAACCACCCCAAGGAACTAAAGCCACATTGGCAGATGCATTTTCTGACTCAAATGTGCCATCGTTTAACAAGTCGAGTTTACTAAATCTCCGCTCTGTCATCTGTATGTGGCGGGCGGGCAAATGGGTAGTATCTCCCATCGCATCATGCTCGCTACCATTAGCTATGTAAGCACCAGAACCACCGGGAATAGGCATCGGAGACAGCTCAAACCCATCATATCTCAGGTATCCATTAGACCCTTCATAGGTTTTCCTGTTTTCCACTTCCACCTTACTCACGTCAGGAAGAGGTATATTTTGCCGTCTCTCCGACATGGCATGTTCACTTAACAATACCACTGGACCCTGATACCTTTCGGCCCAGTTAATAGCCATAATTCCAGCATAAAAGCATTCTTCAACTGTACCTGGAGCTATGACTGGAAGTTTAATGTCACCGTGCCCTGGATAAAGCGCCGTGAGCAAATCAGACTGTTCTGTTTTTGTTGGTAACCCTGTGGAGGGTCCTCCCCTTTGAACATTAACAACAACAAGTGGAATTTCGGCCATCCACGCTAGTCCAAGTCCTTCCCCCATCAGTGAAAAGCCTGGACCAGCTGTGCTAGTCATAGCCTTCTTACCTGCAAATCCAGCGCCAACTATACTCGTTATAGACTCAATTTCCGAAGTTGACTGGTATACAAATTTTCCTTCGCCAACAAGATTTTGTTCCATCCAAAGAAGAATGGGGGTCGCAGGAGAAATAGGATATCCAACAAAAATTTCCAGTCCGGCTGCCGTAGCTCCGAGACTAATGGCAATATTGCCATTGACTAATATCTGTTCTCCCTCTGGCTTTACAGCTTCGGCAATCTCACCTAATACGAAGCCGCTCTTATCTCCTTCCGCAGAACCTAACGATAGCGCCATGTTATTTGAATCAATAATCTGCTGATCGCTAGGCCTTCCCCTTGTATATCTTTCCCTATTGAACTCTTCTAACACCCTAAGTGGCAGTCCAACAAGTTGAGCTAGTGCCCCCATGACAACGAAGTTAGCTGCCCGGTTGTTGCCAGTCTGCTTGGCAAGTTCGTCAAAATCCATACCTAAGGCGTTATCGGTATCTTCAATATCAAATTCGCCCTGGTTGTAGACGATGACACCATCAGAAGCGACATCATCCTTATGATTCTCATAAGCATATTCATTGAAGGCCACCAACACATCAAGTTCATCGCCGGGGCTCAGCACGGTTTCCGTAGATATCCGGGTTTGTGTCCAAGTAGGACCGCCTCGAATCTGCGACGGAAAGGTTGAAAATGTCTGGACATGATACCCAGACTGTGCCATTGCCTGAGCAAGGCCTTCAGCAGATGTCACAACACCCTGCCCACCTTCACCAGCAAATCGGACCACAAAGTCCTGTTTCTTCAAAGTCTCCTCCTCATGGCCATTATCCAAAAAGCAAGGCAGGTCCACCAAATTGATCGACCGTCTCACTATTATAAGGTTAAATCCATTAACATGAATCGTAACAATGGTAGCGCCTTATTCTACGAACAGCGAACGCACATCCTAAAGCAGAAAGTCACTGAGCCGCCCGAAAATATATCAACGGCTAATTTATACTGTCAATTTTGTGTATACGTTCACAAACGCCAATGATATAAAGCCAATTGAAATTTTATAATACTAGGCGTAATTTCATCCAGTTATACGACCCAGAAAATTAGAGCAAAACCGTAACTTAGGATATTGTGACATCTCAGTCTGAAACAACTAGACCAAAACAAAATGGGGTCACGATGAGATAAACAGCGTCAAAAACCGCTAAAAGCCCAATCCATTTACTTAAATTTATAGAACTTTGCCCAGAAAAGAGAATCTCCGTGCACTCAACCGATGCCAGCAAAGCTGGAATTATAACTGGCAAAAAAAGTACTGGCATCAATATTTCCCTGGCCCGCGTATTAATCGCCATTGCAGCAAACAAAGTTCCAACCAGAGACACTGCTAGAAGGGCAAGAGCGGAAACAATAATAAACAAAAACACAGGTATATTGAGATCGAATAGTATGACCATTACAGGCACCAGTATGAGTTCAACGAATGCCATAAACACAAAACTGGAAATTACCTTCCCAAAGAAAAATGCGTCTCTCGCAATTGGAGTCAGTAAAGTGCCCGTGAATCCTCCATTTTCGACCTCCAATGCGAACGCTCTAGAGAGTCCAAGAATCCCACCAAACGCAAGTGCTACCCAGAGTATGCCGGGCGCAACCATCGCAACTGTTCGAGGTGTAGGATCGAAAGCTATATTAAATACAACTATCGACAGTAAAGAGAAGACTAGGACAGCCAGAACCACCTCTTTAGAGCGTATTTCAAGAAGAAAATCCTTCCAGGCTATGGTCATCACGTGCCTTAAATAAATTTTCAAGTTAGGTCTCGTTTGTATTTGCTAGATTATTCATGACAGCGGCATTAATTTCCCGTTCTTCAGAAAAAGATTCTCCATTTTGCTGCCGTAATCAAGCTTCTCTAAATGTGTCGTCAGTATTACGGAGCCCCCATCAGACAAAAAAGCCTTTATTAACCCTTTTAACACTGACAAGGTTTCTTCGTCCAATCCAGTTTCAGGCTCGTCAAGTAGCAATACCTTGGGACAGTGCAACATTGACCTAACTATGCTCACCCTCTTCTGAAATCCATGGGATAGTGTACTCACTCTTTGGTTCAATCTTGTATCCAATCCCATCTGAGATAAAAGAATATTTTCATCCAGAGCTTGAGGCGGTACCTGGTTGAGTCTCGAAAAAAATACGAGATTTTCTTTAACAGTTAGTTGTGGGTAAAGGTAAGATGAGTGAGCTACTAGTCCTATTTTACTCCTCACAAAGGCTGAATCCTCCTTCAGACTCACCCCGCAAACTACTATTGAACCTTCGTCAGGACGGCTGATAGTAGAAAGTGTTTCAAGAAACGTCGTTTTCCCACTTCCGTTAGAACCTCTGATAACAAAACCGGATCCAGATTCGACCTCAAATTCAAGCTGATTTAATACACGCCGTCTCCCATAAGACTTCGAAAGTCCGGAGACTTTTACCAAGCATTGAGATTTAGTTTTCATAGAGCTATATCACCTTCGTGGTGGGCATAGCGGCAACAAGCCTGCCATTGGTACAATTATTTACCTAATAAGGTTATCCATAACATCATTTTACGGAGCAGCAGATATGGCGTCGATAGAAGAGTTAAAAAAACAGTATCAGGATCTGAATGACACTTTTGATACGGCCCCTCTGGAGGTGATTAAATCTGACCTGCTAATGGCCTTTGAATATGAATACCCAGGATCTTCAACAGAAGTTTTGATAGATACTGACGAATTCACCGCAGTATGCCCTTGGACAGGGCTACCCGATTTCGGCACACTCAAGGTTCGCTATGTACCGAATAAACTGTGTATAGAATTGAAGTCAATGAAGTACTACCTACTCTCCTTTACCGGGGTCGGTGTTGTTCAAGAACACGCTGCAAACATAATTCTAAACGACCTGAAAAATGTGTGTGAGCCGATCAGTATGTCCGTAGAGCTAGATTACAAAATTAGAGGCGGCCTTCACACCAGTGTCGTAGCCTCATATGGTGAATAATTCTTAATGTCTTCATACGGCGTAACTTTATTATCTGGAGGATTGGATTCAACTACAGTAACGTGTCTAGCAATGGGGCAAGTGGAAAATCTATCCTCTATTACGTTCCATTACGGTCAAAGTCATAGTAAAGAAGTAGAGTGTGCGAAACGCATTGCTGATTTTCTACGACTCGACCATCAACTGATGGATATTTCATTTTTGGGGGAAATTGCATGGTACTCCGCTTTAACTAACCCTGAAAGATTCCCAATACCAGAACCCATGTCACAAAGCAGGATCGGATATGAAGTGCCAATCACCTATGTCCCATTGAGGAACACTATATTCCTGTCTCTAGCGGCAGCCTACATGGAAAGCACTATCCTCAATGCCATAGAGGTGCATGGGGAAAACCCATCCACTATACGGGCAAATATATATATGGCTCCAAACGCTATAGACTACAGCGGCTATCCAGACTGCAGACCAGAGTTCTACGAAAAGGCGATGGAAACCTTAAACGAAGGGAGTAAAATCGCCCAGTCTTATGGGATCAATTTCCAAGTTCAGACACCGATCATCACAATGTCGAAAGCTGATATTGCTAATATGGCAGTGCAAATTGAAGCGCCAATCCACCTGACTTGGAGTTGCTATCAAGGTAACGACCGTCCCTGTGGAACTTGTGACAGCTGTGTTTTACGAGCAAAAGGGTTTGAGGAAGCCGGCTTAAAGGATCCCGCTTTAATCGAATAACAATTATGGTGTAGCACAGGTGACATCGTTCAGTTAAACTACCCTTTGCCCACAAAAATGAACCGATGGGTAATAGCACCGTTATAAACAGGGAGGATACCAATGACAACCTACGCACGCTACATAGCAAACGGGACCGTGACCCATGGGATTCTGGATGGGGAAGTACTGAAGGAAATTTCAAATTCACCCTTAGAGGACTACTCTGAAACAGGAAATACACACTCAGTTTCTGAAGTTAAACTACTTTCGCCTACAGATCCCAGCAAGGTAGTGGCCATAGGCCTTAACTACAAAAGTCACTTAGGTGGAAGACCCGGGCCAAAGGCTCCAGAACCTTTCCTAAAAGCGTCGACGACGGTCATAGCCCAGGATGAGAATATAGTTATACCGAAGGTGGCACTGGACGAAGGAGTCAATATACAACCGGAGGCCGAACTAGCACTTGTGATAGGAAAAGAGTGTAAAGGTGCCAGTCAAAGCAACGCATTAGACTACGTTTTTGGCTACACATGTGGGAACGACGTTTCAGCAAGAGATTGGCAGCAAAATGACCTGCAATGGGCAAGAGCGAAATCATCTGACACATTTGGGCCTATTGGTCCTTGGATGACAACCGACCTAGACCCCACAAACATACAAGTAACCTGCCGAGTCAACGGGGAAGAGAAACAAAATCAAAACACATCCGACCTTTTGCATCCGGTAACGAAGATAATTGAATACGTCAGCGCTGTAATAACTCTAAACGCAGGTGACGTCATAATGACTGGAACACCTGGCACACCTGGTGACATACATCCTGGAGATGTAGTTGAAGTTGAAATAAGTGGTGTAGGAGTTCTTAGGAACCCTGTAGTAGCAGGGTCATAAAACCCTAAGTAATAATACAGTTGAACTCGGAGATGGCGTGATTATAGTGCCCTCTCCGAGTTTCAGTCACCGAATTAACTGATCCAGTCGAATTTCTAGAATAACCCTGCCATCACCTAGCATCCAGTACCACACAAGATACAAGCCTGCCATCAGCATGGCTATTTTGCCCAATATATCCACATAAATAGTTGCTTTAGCAACCAATTGGGAAAGAGAATTTTCAAAAAACAAAGCCGAGATAGTGACACCCGTCATGACGAGACCCATGCCAAAACTATATGCTAATGAGCCCAAAACGACTTCAAAAAATGTTCCGACAGTAAGTCCAGATCCCACCACAATGCCAATGGCTGCCAAGAATATAGGAAGTGCACAACTCACTGAAGCCAAAGCATAAGCTATACCAAACAAAAAAGTACCCGGAACATCGGCCAATCCTCCCGCCTCGAATCTAGAGAATCGTGAAAAAGACAGGGTTTTATTCTTCCAAAGCATCCATAACGCAATTACGCTAATTCCTACCCCTACGCCAAATCCCAAAAAGGGCAGAATAGGGGATATGAATCTTCCTCCAATAGCCAAAATTAACCCTAGCGACCCAAAAACAATGACAAACCCGAGTGTTACCGCAACCCCTCTGGTCAAGCCCGTAAGAGCCAGCCTTAAAATGCCGTCAGTCCTCACGTTAGAACCAATCTGATACCCAACATAGGCAGGAAACATCGCCATACCACATGGATTGAATGCTGCAATAATCCCAGCGGTAAAAGCGAAATATATAGGTATGTTAAACAAAAACATTTCCCTAACTTAACTTAATATGACAATCACAATTCTAATAAATATTATACGATCCTTCTCGTGCCTAACTTAATTGACAGCCGTGCCTGTGATTGCTACAGTAAATCACTAATAAAACTGAGAACTTATTCACCAATTTTTAGATTCGATATTTTTTGTTAACGTAGACAAATTAATATCCCTCTTACTAGTGGTGTTTGATGATTGAAATATAGAAGGAGATTTGGACATGGCTACTGCTGAATGGCAGCCCAAAACAGAAGGAATTCTAGAGATACTTCCAGAAGAGATCGTAGATTTCGAAGAACAGGTTGCTAGGTTCCAAGCAGGAGAGTGGAATCCTAATGACTTCATGGCCTACCGGTTGAGGCAAGGGGTCTATGGCCAACGGCAAGCTGACTCTCAAATGCTAAGAATAAAAGCTCCTTTTGGAGGCATCAACGCTGATCAGATGGATGCTTTGGGAGTATTAGCTGAAAAATACGCTCCCCTTGGAAAAGGACATGTAACAACAAGAGAGAACTTCCAGTTTCATCACATTCCTCTCGAAGTAACCCCCGAAATAATGAGACTGATCGGGGATGTCGGATTGTCGACAAGAGAAGCCTGCGGAAATACTGTCAGAAACGTTACTGGTTCACCAATGGCAGGAGTCAATCCTGATGAGCCATTTGACGTTACTCCCTACGCTGCTGCATACGCTAGGTATTTCGTCAGGCATCCCTTCACCCAATCGTTACCCAGAAAATTTAAAACATCCTTTTCAGATAGCGACGATGACTATGCCATATCGGCGATTCACGATATGGGTTTTATACCCAAGATTAAAGACGGTAAAAAAGGGTTCAAAATGGTCACAGGTGGTGGTACAGCCATCATGCCAAAACTTGGACAGGCACTTTATGAATTTGTCCCTGTTGAGGAATATATAAAAGTCACCGAAGCAGTCATACGCATATTTCATAAAACTGACGAACTACGAAAGAACCGTATGAAGGCTCGCATAAAGTTCTATATAGACCGAATTGGAATGGATGAATTCAGGGCCCAGGTAGAAGAAGAATTAAAAGGAGAATGGACACAAAAGTCGTTCGATCCGACACCTCTACTCTTCATTGAGGACGAATCCAAGGATGCCCCTTCCCTGAAGGGCGATTATAAAACTGGCTCCGGCAAGGAATTTGACAGATGGATGGACTCCAACGTCAAATCACAAAAACAAGATGGCTATAAAGTAGTTATGGTTAAGCTGCCACTCGGTGATGTTGACAACAATCAATTTCACCAGCTGGCAGATATGTCTCGAAAATACGCAGGTGGGCGGATGCGACTCACTCACCAGCAGAACCTTGCTTTCCGATGGGTCCCTAGTGAATCTCTGTACGAGGTATGGGAAAAACTGAATGAAATTGGACTCGGTGATCCTGGTGCACATGAAATAACTGATATCGTATCGTGCCCAGGCACCGATAGCTGCAAACTAGGAATCACATCCTCTATGGGACTGGGAAGCGCTATCAGTGAAATGGTGGAATCGATCGACACCAGCGATCCACTAATCCGCAAAATGCACATAAAAATGTCTGGTTGTCCGAACGGATGTGGACAACACCATGTGGGTGATATTGGATTCCACGGCGCTGCAGCCAAGGGCCCAGGGGGACAAGTTCCAGCATATGAATTATTTTTGGGCGGTAGCTTCGACGGTGGAGACACTCGAATAGGTCAACGTGCAAAAATTAAAATACCAGCAAAGCGTGTTCCAGAAGCTATAGGAAAGATTCTTTCTCACTATAAAAATGATAGAAAAGATGGCGAGGAATTCAAGGATTTTGTCGCCCGAGTGGGTCCAGAAGCAATTGAGCCAGTTCTAGAAGAATTCAAAGACCTCCCAGAACTCAATCGGGATTCACTTCAGTATTACATGGACTGGACGAAAACAGTGAAGTACCAGTTGGAGCGTGGTGAGGGAGAATGCGCAGTATAACAGCGATACGTTTGTTGTTGTGAGAAACTGACTTACTTCTTTGAGCAGTAAGTGAGCCGCATCTGTTCTTTCTGGGCTACTTAGATCTTCGGCCCAGGAAAAACACGATGTAGGTTCCCAGAAACGCGACTAAAGTCAACCATGCAAACAACGGGAATTTTGTCACCATGAACAAAATTCCCATTACAGCTGACAAAACTATCAGTTTTAGGGGGGAAATAACTCCAAAGCTTCTGCCTAAGCTTTGAAGAATCCAAATCTTCAGATCTTCGAACAACGGATTTTGGGGCTGAGGAGGGGGTGGCTCAGGAAGGTCACCAGAATCCTTCAAAATCTTCTCTATTTGATCTTCATATTTTTCAGATTTATCTGACATCTCTACACCTGATTAGAAGATATATAACTCCAGAAACAGAACTCCACAAAAGTCTGTACTATACCGATGCTAATTATGAAACTTCACAGTGTCAATAATATCAATTGTTATACGAAGCAACCACCACTCCTATTTATGTCTTCATAGTTTTAGCAAACATTTTTAGTTAGTGTAACAACTATAAATATGTACTGTCTTAACTTCAAAAATGGATATTCCCAAGCTGAGTGATATAATTGCAAGGCTGTTCAATAAAAGTTTTGACCGTTAGGAGCCTCCCGTGAAAATAACTCAGGATGAGGTTGTAGAACGCCAAACAACTCTCCACATCGAACTAGATGACGAAGATATAGATCCTTACCTACAACGTGCCTACAGTCGAGTGGTGCAGAACGTCAATATACCTGGATTTAGAAAAGGTAAAGCTCCCCGAAGCATCATAGAACAGTATTTCGGTCGAGAGTCACTACTAAATGAGATACTAGATTCTATGCTTCCCGAACTTACCGGTAAGGCAATAACGGAAGAGGATATTGATGCTGTAGGTATGCCAAGCATTGACTTAGAGGGTTTGGATCCTTTCCAGTTTTCTGCAGTGGTCCCCCTAAAGCCTGATATTAATTTAGGAGAATATAAAAGCATTAGGGTAGAAAAAGAAACTCCGTCTCTCCCAGATGATGCAATTGATGAACGGATAGAACAACTCAGACTCAGTGTTGCATCATGGGAACCAGTTGATCGAACTGTGCAAACAGGAGACATGGTTTCCACGCAAATAAAAGGTACTTTGGATGACGAAGTGATACTCGACGAAAGTGATGCAGTATACCTTGTCAATGAAGATATCGGACGCCCATTTCCAGGTTTTTCTGACAAACTGGTCGGATTAGAAAGTGACGAGCCTTCATCATTCGATCTTGATATACCGGAAGATTTTCAAGACGAAAATCTGGCAGCTAAAAACATATCTTTTGAAGTTAATATAAAAGATATAAAGGAACGGGTTCTTCCAGAGTTAGATGATGCGTTCGCCCAAAGCATAGGTGAAGGATATGAGTCTCTTGAGGATCTGAGAGAAGAAGTCGATAAGAGCATTATCAACGAAGCAGAAACCGAAGCCTCACGAGCACATCGAGAAAACGTCATTCAGGCGCTTCTTGAATCGGCTACAGTAGAACTACCTCCCCTATTGATAGAGCACGAATCAACTCATATGGTTGAAGAGCAGGAAAGAATGGTTACACAGGCAAACATGGTGCTTGATGACTATCTTACTTCGATAGGAAAAACCAGAACAGAACTTGAAGAGGAATCTAGAGATGAAGCTATTGGGAGACTTACAAGATCTTTCGTACTTTCAGCTCTAGCCGATGAGGAAAACATAGATATTTCGGATGACGAGATAACCGAGAGAATAGAGGAACTATTCTCTAATTCTGATGAGGAAAAACCCGATTCAAGCCAGACTGCAGAGATGATGGATTATATGCGCAGGTCGATGCGTATGGAACAGACTATGACACGACTAGAAGACATAGCTGAAGGCTATCCCGATGGAAAACCAGTTCAAAACGATGATGAGGACACTCCTGAAGATACAGCTGAGGAATCTCTAGGAGAATCCGAGAAATAATAAAACCCTAACCTATGGTGCAGGAGATTCTAATATGCTTCACCAACCCGAAAATTTAATTCCAATGGTCGTAGAGAGGGATCCAAGAGGAGAACGGTCATACGATATTTACTCTCTTCTGTTGAAAGAAAGAATCGTGTTTCTTGGTACTGGAATCAATGATCAGGTTGCTAACGCAATCATCGCCCAGCTTTTATTCCTAGATCGTGAGGACCCAGACAGAGACATAAACCTTTACATAAACTCTCCTGGAGGTGTCATAACCGCTGGCCTAGCAATATATGACACTATGCAATTGATTAGGCCAGATGTTTCCACCATATGCGTGGGAATGGCAGCCAGTATGGGAACGGTTCTATTATGCGGCGGAGCTGCAGGTAAACGATTTGCACTGCCGAATTCAACAATTCATATGCATCAGGCCCTCGGCGGCGCGCAAGGGCAAGCCTCCGACATAGAAATTGCAGCCCGTGAAATAATACGGATGCAAGACAAAATTCGTAACGTGATGTCCGAGCATACCGGACAACCATACGAAAAAATTGCTAGAGACAGTGATCGAGA
>Ga0114933_10004039_pt1 | contig 13982 bp, 8 predicted proteins | sample 4SBtaG_FD_89691 | JGI IMG/M metagenome (GOLD analysis project Ga0114933, IMG submission 89691) | Deep subsurface microbial communities from Kolumbo volcano to uncover new lineages of life (NeLLi) - 4SBTROV12_W25 metaG | ecosystem: Environmental > Aquatic > Marine > Volcanic | place: Kolumbo...
AGCTTTAGCAAGAGCTTTCCAGGCAGCATCTTTCATCGTGTCATGAGGACCTATAGTAGCTAGAGCTGTAGAACCTGGATATTTCGCATTACAAACTGAGCCAACTGGAGCATACCCTGATACATGGCGTAAACATCCATCATTATGAGGTATTGAGGGATCTATAGCTAGCATAACCGGTAAACCTGCTGCTGCTTGCATCACTCCAAAAGACGAATTATTTGCACCTGGTGTTTGAGGTGCTGAACCGCTAAAGTCCACTCGAACCTGATCATCCCGAATTGAAACTAAGGCTTTTATGGGAATATCCGTCCCACCCTGACCATCTGTATCGAGCCATGAGATACCTTCATAGTCACCATCTGGCATAGAACGAATTTCATCCGACATACGTTGATCTGCATAACCAAGTATTGCTTCGATATATTGTTCTGTTTTATTATTTCCATAATGCTCAGCAAGTTCAGTTAGTCGACGTCGACCTATCCATATAGAACCCAACTGAGCCATAAGATCCCCATATAGCCATTCAGTCCAACGAACATTTGCTAGATACATTCTAACTACATCATCACAGCGCTTACCCTTATCATAGAATTTAATAGGTGGTAGCTGCAGTCCTTCCTGCCATACATCCTTTGCAGCAGCAGGCGTACTAGTAGGAATAAATGCTCCACAGTCAAGCTGATGACCTTTTGTCATACTCCAAAACATATGCTTACCTTTATGAAATACAGGACAAGCTGTCACAAAATCACCAACGTGGGTATTTCCACTATACGGATCATTACACACGATGACGTCACCATCATGAATATCGCCTTCAAAAGTGCGTGCAATTTCCTTTAGTACGACATGCATCGAATTACAATGTACGGGGATAGCATCCATCATACATACCTGGCGAGCCTGTGAATCATAAATTGCACAAGAATAGTCTCGAGCTAAAGCAAGAATTGAAGTCCACGCAGTTTTTTCCATCGTAAGCGTCATTTCGTCAGCTATAGTCCGGAAACGATTCAAAACTACCGAAAATGTTATGGGGTCAACTGAGTCCTTTATTCTCGAATGTTGGCGAGTTTTTTTCATGCTAACCCGTTTTGTTTCACCCCTAATCTGCGAGGTCTTTTTTTTACACCAGATTTGTCAACCACTCTGCAGTCCTCCCATGTAAGTTATTCAATCAGCAGCCTACTGCGGATCAATAAGATACTCATCCCCGGGTCGTAAACGGTTTTTAACCCAGTCTGACGCACCAGGTCGATTAGGTTGCGTTACCTCTAGAGGACCACGAACAGCAGACATTTCTTTTCTTAAAAAATTAGTCTTTTCTACATCAATTCTCATTGTTGCTTTATTAATTACAACCCCATAGACGTTTTTGGCACAATTTAATGAAATCAGTCCGGCTAAAATACTTTCAATTACAGCCTTGGGGTCTCTCTTTAAAGGGTCACCATAGCCACCTCCACCACTGGAATAGCCAACCCATATGTCGTCTTTCTCAATAATCATTCTACCTTTTGAGCTACAGTAGCTGCGTTTTCCCGTTTGAAGGTTTTCTTTGTAACTACTACCTCCTATACCCGGGGTTCCACCTAACACACCGTGTGGGGGATTGCTCTGACCCTCCCCAAAGAGATTACATTCCATCTCTCCACTCGTAGGAGTAATTTGAATTTCAACTCCTGGACCTCCTAAATATTGCCCATGCCCCATCGAGTCAGTTCCAATCTCCTGTCTATCAACACGGAATGGGTAGAGAATTTCGCTTAACTCAACACTTGCAATTTTTAGACCGCCCATTCCGCCAGATGTCATAATAAGTGGCCACCCATCTACACCTTGAGAGGCGCCACCTGCAGGACCACCGTTAAAAAACATACATCCCCAATCAATATTTTTCTTTCCACGAGAATCTTTCCCTGAAAACATTGGCAGATTACTATCTTTTCCATTGCCAGCCATAACACGTTCAGGCACGGCAGAAGCTAAGGCCTTCCAAACAGCTTCTTGAAGTGTATCACCGGGCCCACAAGTTGCTAAAGCTGTCGAAGCTGGGTATTGAGCATTACAGACTGAACCCTCAGGAGCCTCTGCAGAAATATGACGAATACAGCCATCATTTCGAGGAATAGCTGGGTCAGTAGCAAGCATAATAGGAACACCAGCTGACGCCTGCATTACACCAAAAGATGAATTGTTCCCACCCGGCGTTTGTGGCGCCGAACCTGAATAGTCAACATGAACATGATCATCCTGAATCGAAACCCGAGCTTTGACCTCAATATGAGTGCCCCCCACACCGTCTGTGTCTAGCCAGGAAACACCTTCATAATGCCCGTCTGGCATTGAACGAATCTCTTCAGACATTCTTCGGTCTGCATAATCAAAGATTGCCTCCATATATTGTTCCATTTTGGAATTACCATATTGTGCCACTAGTTCAAGAAGACGACGCTTCCCATTCCAAATTGACCCTAATTGCGCCATGAGATCTCCATGAAGTAATTCCTGATAACGCATATTTGCTAGATACATGCGTATAACATCTTCACGTTTCTCGCCTTTTTCATAAAATTTTATTGGGGGTAGTTGTAACCCTTCCTGCCACACATCCTTTGCTCCAGCTGCTACGCTGGTGGGAATAAAGGCACCACAATCCAGCTGATGTCCTTTGGTCATACTCCAAAACATATGCTTACCTTTATGAAATATAGGACAAGCCGTAACGAGGTCACCAACGTGAGTATTACCACTGTATGCATCATTACAAACGATGACATCACCGTCATAAATGTTACCATCAAATATTCTAGCAATTTCTTGGAGAACAACATGCATGGAGTTTGTATGAACAGGAATTGCATCCATCATACAAACTTGGCGTGTCTGGGCATCATAGATAGCGCAAGAAAAGTCTCGCGCCAAAGCGATAACAGATGACCATGCCGTCTTTTCCATCGTCAACGTCATTTCATCTGCAATCGTACGAAAACGATTAAGAATAACCGAAAAAGTTATCGGGTCTATCGTATGCTTATTTTTTTTATCGAGCTCTTCTTTTATATTAGCTGATTGAGCTCTTAGTGATACCGAATGCGTTTTATTAGCTGAAGGCATTTCCAATACCTCTAGCTGATTCCAATTACAAAATCACCATACTTATTAGCCTTCAGGGTTTGTTTAGGAGGTATTACGAATGTTGAATTAGCCTGTTCTACTACAGCCGGACCTTCGACTGTCATCCCATAACGTATTAAATCACCGTCATAAATATTAGTACGACGATACTTACCATACTCGTTAAAGTAGACCATACGAGTTCCCTTTTTAGCATCACTAACAGGTTTACGAGTACGTTTATGTACTACCGCTTCACGTTCAGCTAATTTGCCTCTTGCTGTAACCCTCCAGTGGAAAAGATCAACAGCACTCTCACGCACAGCATAGGTAAATAAACGTTCATGCAAAGAATGAAACTCTTCAGCAATTGCTGCGGAATCCGATTTTTTTAGTTTTCCTCGGGATGGAATTGGAACCGTTAGCTCATGAATTTGGTTAGAGTATTTTGCATCTGCAAAACGAGAAATTTCTATTTTTGAACGTGCAAATCCTTGCGACCTAAGCTCTGCAACTGCCTCTGCCTCCATCTCGGCAAATATTTCATTAACACGCTTAACCTCAAAATCTGAGGTATTTGTTGCAAAAGCTTTAATTAAATCTGTTCTAACATCACTTGCAATCATGCCATAGGAGCAAAAAACACCAGTATATTGAGGGATAATTGCCTGCTTAATACCTAACTCTCGTCCTAAGGCTCCTGCATGGATAGCTCCCGCTCCACCACCTACTACGAGACTATAACCTCTTGGATCAATGCCTTTTTCAACTGAGACTACCCGAATTGCATCTACCATATTAGTATTAACGATTTGGTAAATTCCATCTGCAGCTTGTTCCGCAGTTAAACCTAAAGGCTTGGCAATTTTTTTCTCAATAGCGCTAAATGATGCCTTCGGATTTATTTCTCGTCGACCACCTAGAAAATAATCTGGGTTTATATATCCCAGCACTACATTTGCATCTGTAACTGTGGGGTTTTCTCCACCCATCTCATAACATGCTGGTCCTGGTTCTGCTCCTGCACTCATTGGTCCTACTTGGAGAGCACCGCCCTTATCTATCCAAGCTATACTTCCACCACCGGCACCGATTGAATGAACATTAACTGCCGCAACACCTACGGGATTATCATGAACTCTTAAATCTTTAGTAAGATCTGGCTGTCCATCAGTTACCATACAAACATCGAAACTGGTTCCACCCATATCAATTGTTATAACGTCTTTAACACCCACTCTCTCAGCACAATATAGCCCAGCCGCTGGTCCAGCTGCAGGTCCTGATGCAAGAGCATAGATTGGGCGATCCAAAAGTTGCTTAACGGTAGCTGTACCACCATTTAGCTGCATAATTAAAAGATTTTGTGCAAAACCATTTTTAGCTAAGTATTTTTCTAGTTCCAACATGTATGTGGAAATTTTTGGTAATATATAGGCGCTTAATACAGTGCTTGAGGTCCTTTCCCACTCTCGTATCATGGGCAAAACGTCTGAGCTAAGGACTACAGGAACTCCTGGTAGCTCCTCTGCTAAAATTTTCTTAACTCTCACTTCATGCTTAGGATTCATTATCGACCATAAAAGTGCTACAGCAACAGATTCAACTTTTTGTTTCTTTAAAACTTTTGCTGCTGCACGAACAGAGTCTTCATCTAGCTTGACTAATGCCTTACCTCGATAATCCATTCTTTCTTTAACTGGAAGACGTGAGTCTCGTCTTATAAAATCTTTCGAGCGAGGTAAATTAATATTATACCTATCCGGCTTAAAACCATCGCGGAAATATAAAACATCTCGAAAACCTTCAGTACAGAGGAGGGCTGTTTTTGGTCCATTTTTTTGAATAACCGTATTTGTAGCAATTGTCTGCCCGTGAACAAATAAATCAAGATCTTTAAGAAACGCTTCGATTGTGATTCCCTGGGCATCTGCTAGAGAAGCAAGTCCCTTTTTTACGGCTATAGCAGGATCTTTAGGAGTTGTAGCCTGCTTCCAAAGTGCGATATTTCCTTTGTCATCAATTAATGAAAAATCTGTAAACGTTCCACCTATATCAACACCCAAAATATGACCCATTTTTTCCTCCCAAATCAAATAGTAGCCAATTGTTCTTTCATAATATTACTTTTAATGTCTATCCTTACGAATCTTTTTACTTAGGGAAAGTAAAAAAATGACAAAAACAGAAAAAAAAAATAATTCTACCAATTTTACAATTGAAATAGCAAGCCAACACAGGTTTGATACTAATAAATTGTGTAAATGGATGACTGAAAATGTTGCCGGGTTCTCGCCGCCAATAGAAATAAGTCAATTTGAAAATGGCATGTCTAATCCTTCTTTCTTAATTTCTGGACGGTCAGACAAAAATTTTGTTCTAAGAAAGAAACCACCAGGAAAATTGCTTCCGTCAGCCCATGCTGTCGATAGAGAACATGCAATAATGGATGCATTAAAGCATTCTGATGTCCCGGTACCTAAAATGTATGCTTTCTGCTCCGACAAAGATGTAATTGGGACTGAGTTTTTTGTGATGGAACACATTATGGGACGGGTATTTGATGATGTCTCACTTCCGGGCCTTTCTAAAGAAGAGAGATCAGCAATATACAAATCTATGGGGATAACCCTCGCTAAGCTTCATTCAGTGAATTTTAAATGTGTAGGACTTGAAAGTTATGGCAGGGTTGGTGGTTATTTGTCCCGACAAGTTAAGCGTTGGTCGGATCAATATCGAGCCTCACAAACTGAAAAAGTCGATTCAATGGAGCAATTAATGGCCTGGCTACCAACAGCAATACCATCAAATGAACAAACTACAATTGCACATGGTGATTTTCGTCTCGGCAATTTAATTATTCATGAGAATAAACCTGAAGTTGTTGCAGTTCTGGATTGGGAGCTCTCTACACTTGGAGATCCATTATCTGACCTTGCCTATAACTGTCTTGCATATCATTGGCCCCAACAAGCCTTTAATGCACATCGAGTTCTTGGAGAAAATGCTGAAGGTGTTCCAACAGAATTAGAATATCTAAAATTGTACTGTAACCAAACAGGCAGGGAAGCCATCAATGACTGGACATTTTATCTAGTTCTGTCCATGTTCCGAGCTGCAGCTATTATACAAGGAGTTTATTTCCGAGGAACCCAGGGTAATGCTCCAACAAAAAAGGCCTTGCTGCGAAGAGACCTAGCTCGCCAATTAGCAGATAAAGCATGGTCTATGGTAAAACATGAGCGCTTAAATAGGAGTTAAGATATTGAACTTTGAGTATAGTGATAAAGCGAAAAAATTACGAGAGGCAGTATCCTCTTTCATGGCGGAGCATGTTTATCCTAATGAACAGGAAATGCTAGCTCAGTTAGATAAAGATGATCGTTGGCAACCGATCGAAATGGTAGAATCGCTAAAAGCAAAAGCACGTTCGGAAGGGCTGTGGAATCTATTTCTACCAAGCAGTGAATATGGTGCGGGTCTTACCAACCTAGAGTATGCACCATCCTGCGAAGAAATGGGTCGATCTACATTTGCTTCTGAAATTTTTAACTGCTCGGCACCAGATACTGGAAATATGGAAGTATTAGTTAGATATGGCACAGAAGAACAAAAAAAATTGTGGTTAGAGCCACTCCTCAATGGAGAGATCCGATCAGCTTTTGCAATGACAGAACTAGAAGTAGCCTCTTCTGATGCAACAAACATAGAGACGAGTATTAAGCAAGATGGGGATGAATATATCATAAATGGTAGAAAGTGGTGGACGTCAGGTGCGTTAGACCCAAGATGCAAAATCTTAATTTTAATGGGTAAATCAGATCCTGATAATAGCGACCGCTATAGACAGCAATCACAAATTCTTGTGCCACTTCCTTCCGACGGCTTAACAATAAAAAGAATGTTACCTGTTTTCGGTTATGACGATGCCCCACATGGCCATGCAGAAATAGTTTTTAACAACGTGAGAGTTCCCAAGACTAATATTTTACTTGGTGAGGGTCGAGGATTTGAAATAGCACAAGGTAGATTAGGGCCTGGTCGCATTCATCACTGCATGCGTTTGATTGGCTTGGCAGAAAGAGCTTTAGAGCGAATGTGCCGCAGGACAAAAGATCGAGTAGCTTTTGGTAAACCGATATCACACCATGGAGTTACCCAAGAAAGAATTGCAGAGGCTCGTATTATGATAGAACAGTCAAGACTGCTTACATTAAAAGCTGCCTATATGATGGATACGGTTGGCAACAAAATTGCAAAGAAAGAAATTGCAATGATAAAAGTTGCTGCACCAAATATGGCCTGTAAAGTCATTGACTGGGCAATACAAGCTTTTGGTGGTGCTGGCGTAACAGCAGATTACGGTCTTGCAAATGCCTACGCGAAAGCAAGATTATTAAGACTCGCTGATGGACCAGATGAAGTTCACCGCAACCAAATAGCAAGACTTGAATTAAAACAATACGACAATACCTCAAGCCAGAAAGGCGGAAATGCATTTGTAGCACCTATAGATGAAGAGGATGGACTGGCTTCTATCCCACGTTTTATCAGTTAATTGGTGACTAAAACATTTTAGGCTCGTGTTCACGGCATGTTGTGTCAATATTTGAGAGAAGATGGATTAATGGCTTAATCTGCGGAAGCTCATATAAGAAAAAATACTTGCAGGCACTAATTTTACCTTTGTAAAAATCCGCATCTTGGGTGTCAGGAGACTTCGTGATTTGTTCAAAAGCTACAACTGACTGTTTTAACCACAACCATGAGACCACTATGTGTCCAAGTGCATGCAGGTAAAGTGATGCATTTGCAAGGGAGTCCGCTTTACGACCATCGTCCCTTGCATCATTGATATTCTTAGTAGCTTTTACTATATCTGAAAGGTATTCCATCAAAGTAGTTGTAAATGTTTTTAATTCCGGCCAAGAAGATGCGTATTCTATATCACTAGTTATATCTTCCATAAGAAAGTTGAATCCCAGACCCTCTTTAATTCGTACTTTTCTTCCTAATAGATCAATTGCTTGAATACCTGATGTCCCTTCATGAATTGCATTCAACCGATTATCTCGGTATAGCCGCTCCACAGAAAAATCCTTTGTATACCCATATCCACCATGTACTTGTATAGCTAAACTGATGGACTCTTGGCAAAATTCTGCAGGCCATGTTTTTGCGATAGGAGTCAATATCTCCAGCAGAAGCCCTGCACGATACTTAGTATTTTTTTCTGTAGCTGTTTCAGACTCATCAAGGTATTTTGCACACATAAGACACAAAGCAAGAGCACCCTCTACAAAGGATTTTTGTTTTAAAAGCATCCTTCTAACATCTGCATGGTCAATAATAGGAACAGGTGAGTGCTCAGGGTTTCTATTATCAATAGGTCTACCCTGTTTACGGTCTTTAGCATAATTTAAAGCTTGCATATATGCTGTATAGCCAATCATTGCTCCAGATATACCAACGGCAATTCGAGCCTCATTCATCATATGAAACATACAGGCGAGACCACCGTGCTTTTCTCCTATTAGATATCCTTCGCAAAAATTTTTCTCTCCAAAATTAAGCAGACAATTTGATATTGCTCTATACCCCATTTTGTGATTCAGTCCAGCGACACTAACGTCATTAGCTTTACCAAGTGAACCATCTGGATTGACACAAATTTTTGGAACAAGAAATAGTGAAATACCTTTCACACCAGGTGGTGCATCAGGAAGTTTGGCAAGAACAAGATGTATAATGTTATCAGAAATATCTTGATCTCCGCCTGATATCCACATCTTATTACCGGACAATAAATAGTTTCCATTAGGCTGTGGTTCCGCACGACATTTAATGTCTGCAAGAGAAGATCCTACATCCGGCTCAGACAGACACATTGTGCCGAGAAAACGGCCCTCATACATGGGTTTCATATAAAGGCGTTTTTGTTCTTCGGTCCCATGAACATCAAGTAGGTTTGCAGCTGCCTTTGTTAACATTAGATAACCAGGTGTTGCAGCATCAGCAGCTTTAAAAATACCTAAACAGGCCTGCAATAAAATTGCAGGCAACTGCATACCTCCACGATCGTAATCAAGACCAGCTGCTATAAATCCGGCATCTCTTATAGCGGCAACGCCCCTATGAACAGCTTGTGGCACATAGACCTGACCATTTTTTAAATGAGGCTCTTCTGTGTCTCCTATAGACGCATTTGGCCAAAGAACCTCCTCTGCAATCTTTATTGTGACATCTAGAGCTGCCTTTAATGACTCCTCATCATGATCAACAAAACGCTCTCTACTACACAGCTCAGTTGCTTTGAAAACCTCAAAGATTTGGAATTCCAAGTCACGCCGATTGATAATTACAGATTCCATATAACACTCAAATCTTGGAAATTAAGTCTAGCCTAAATCACGGCTTCCATGTCCCTTCCCTAACTAGTTCATCTGTTATTCTATCTAGCGCTTTCTTGAATCGACTGAGGGCTTCATCAATTTCATCCTTTGTAATTATAAGAGGAGGAGAAAACGAAATAGCAGTTGCTAAAGGTAGGGGTCTAATAATTAACCCCTCTTCTATGGCATATTTTCCTAGCCTTGCACCAATAGCAAGATCCATGTCGAACTCTTCCTTAGTATCTTTGTTAGAGGTCAATTCAACCGCAGCTAACAAATACTCGCCTCTTACTTCGCCTACAAGTGGATGCTCACCAACAGTATCTCGAAGTCTTTTTTGAAAATATTCGCCTATAATTGCACATCTTTGTGGAAGATTATCCCTTTGCATAATCCCAATATTTGCCATTGCTGCAGCAGCCGCTACTGGATGGGCAGTATATGTATATCCATGCGCGAAATATGGGACACCAGGAGCACCAACCTCAAGAACTTTCCATATTTCCTCCGATATAATACTCCCGGACATAGGAATGTATGCACTGGTCATACCTTTAGCTATTGTCATAATATCTGGCTCAATATTGTAAGTTTCAGAACCAAACCAGTTCCCTGTTCTACCAAAACCACAAATGACCTCATCAGCAATCATAAGAATATCGTATTTACGTAAAACCTTTTGTATTGCAGGAAAATAACCTTTTGGAGGAACTATTACACCCCCAGCACCCATTATTGGCTCGGCAATAAATGCTCCTACAGTATCAGGGCCCTCTTCCAGAATCATTTCTTCAAGTTTCTGAGCACACCAATCAGAATATTCTAACTCTGTCATTCCAGGCTCTGCGTTACGCCAATAATGTGGGGTAACGGTATGTCTAATCATTGGAAGAGGCAGATTAAATGATGCATGAACGCTTGGAAGACCTGTTAAACTTGCGGATGCAACTGAAACACCATGATAAGCTCTTTCTCGTGATATTATCTTTTGTTTTTCTGGCTTACCTCTGATATTATTGTAATACCATACTAATTTGACATTGGTGTCATTTGCATCTGAACCAGAGTTGCCAAAAAAAACCTTACTCATATTTTTTGGTGCCAATCTTAATATACGGTCTGCAAGACGAATTGGTGACTCAGTAGCCATTGAAAAAAAGCTATGATAATACGGAAGGTTTTTAGCCTGCTCAGTGATAGCATCAACAACTTCTGAATGGCCCCACCCAATATTGACACACCAAAGACCAGCCATGCCATCAATATATTCTTTACCGTTAATGTCTTTTAATGTGACACCTTTACCAGAATCAATAATGACTGATCCTGTTTCTTGATGGGCTTTAAGAGCTGTGTAAGGATGCATAAAGCTTTGTTTATCCATCTCATCCAAAGAAAGATTATGGGCACTTTCTAAGTTCATAATTTATACTCCATTATTTCTATCACTCATGCAAAATTAGGTGCAGAATTAAATTATGCACGAGTGATTGTTTTTTGCAAACTCCGTTTCAAAATTTTTCCTGCAGCATTTGTTGGCAAGGGATCTGAAGTTAGATTCAACACCACAGGAATTTTGAATTCAGCTAAATTTTTTCGACAATGTAAAATCAATTCCTCTTCTGTTATATTCTGCTGAGGTTTGGTTCTAACAAATGCAACAACTTCTTGACCTAATACAGGATGATCTCGCCCTAAAACAGCAGCCTCTATCACCCCTGGATATGCAACAAGGATATTTTCAACTTCTACAGTATATATATTTTCACCACCCCTAATAAGAATATCATCATGGCGATCAAGTATTTCTAAAAGCCCATATTGATCTATTCGACCAATATCACCAGTAGCAAACCAGCCATTGTTAAATTTACGATCTGTTTCTTTTTGATTGTTCCAGTAACCTCTAACCACATTAGACCCTCTTATGAAAATTTCACCCACATCACCTTGATTTACGGGTTCACTGAATTTGTTCTTTACTTCTAGATCACATATTGGAGACGGGAAACCACAACTCCAAGATTTTTTTTCATACATTTTACCCGCATTATAGGCGACTAATGCTGAAGCCTCGGTCAAACCATACCCATTTTCAGCATCAACGTTTTTCAAATGTTTGCTGATCAAATCACCAAGTTTTTTCATGGCAGGAGCCCCACCATAAGATATACTAGTAATTGAGGAAGTATCCCATTCATCAAAAAATTCTGACTCTAGCATTTGAAGAATCATACCCGGCACTCCAACTACATGAGTTATTTTTTCTTTAGAAATCAGCTTAAGTGCTTCTTCAACATCCCATCTTTTCATCAAAATAAATTTTGACCCAGCATACACGCCTGCTGCCAAGATAGCATGACACCCAGTTACGTGGAAAAAAGGCACTGGAACTAAAATTTTAGCCTGATTTGGACTACCTCCTAACACTCGCGGTGTCATTCCTCTGCATAATTGTCTAACTGATGCTCTAAAATTTGAAGTAAGAATGTTCACACAAATATTGCGGTTACTTCCAACTGCTCCCTTAGGTTTACCTGTTGTTCCAGAAGTATAAAAAATAGTTGCATCATCATCAGGACCAATTTGAACATCAGGTAACTTTTTATTATCGGGAGAATTTTTGATTATATGATTAAAACTAATCTCCGGTCCTGCCAGAATAGATTCTTGCTCTTCAGTAACAATAACTCTCTTTACCATTAATTGGCCATAAAAAGAACGCAGAATATTAGCACGTTTAAAATCAACTATTGCTACCTTGGCTCCGCAATCGTTAATACAATGTTGTAATTCTTTACCTGTAAACCATGCGTTAAGTGGGACAATGATAGCTCCTATAGCTGTGGTAGCCCAAAAAGCCACAGACCATTCTGGAAGGTTTCGCATTACTAAAGCAACGCGATCACCCTTTGAAACACCCATCTTAGATTTGAGAAAATGACTCAACTTACAAACTAAATTGTAATGTCCAACATATGATATTCTTCTGTTACCCAGAATCATAAACTCCGAGTCACCAAATTTTTCTGATTTTTCTACAACCTCACGCAAGCTTTTCGGAGCATGTTTCCAAGTTCTTAGAGTAACTCCGGAGATTTGGAACGGCTCAATCTCATAAGGAAGCCCTGGTCCAATCAACATTTCATGGGCTCTCTCTCGAGAAATAAGTTCCCCCATTAATTAATATCCTTAATTGAAATCATCATTCGCTTAGGTATTAGTTTTGTATAGACCCCGAAGTTTACGCATTCCTTTGAGCCAACGCTCATAGTTTCTTGTTTTACCTTCTAGATATTCATTAACACTTGGATGTGGAAGTATTAAAAACTGATTTTTTTCAATTCCATCAATTACACTATTAGCCACATCCTCTGGTTCCAAAATGCCATCGACACTTGCAACTCCACCAATTCTATCTGCAAGCATAGGCGTTCTGACTGCCTGAGGGCATAGGACCTGAACCTGAAGACCCTTGTCCCCATGGCAAATAGACAGCCACTCCCCAAAAGCCACTGCTGCGTGCTTACTTACAGAGTATGTTGCAGACTGAACATGGCTTAATAAACCTGCAGCTGATGCTGTAATAACAAAACATCCGCCACCTCTCTCCGTCATCCGCTTTGCTAAAATTCTAGAGGCATAGACATGAGCCATCACGTGTAAATCCCAGTTTGTTTGCCATACACTATCTTCGCTGTTCTCGTCACCCATTATTGCGACTCCAGCGTTGGAGCAGAAAATATCAATTGGACCAAAACTGGATTCTACATCATCTATAAGAGCAATAACCTGCTTCTCATTTGTTACGTCGCAATTCATCGAAGTGGTGTTAGCAATTTGTTTGGATGCATTATGAACTGCTTCTGAATCCACATCCGCTAATATGACTTTTGACGCATTGCATTGTACAAACTTTCTTGCTAGTGCAAATCCTATGCCACTTGCAGCACCCGTAACCACAACAACTTTTTCCTCAATATCCATTCTGACCTCGAACAAGAAAAAGATTTTAATTTAAAATTATGCCGTATCTGTCAGATATTCCTCGGAGCCCTTCATTTGCGATTTATGCCACTTCCCTGCCCCAGCATAATTTGGAAAAGTATTTGGGAGAGGTCCGCGTTTCTTTCGAATTTTCGCTCTTAAAGCTTTTGTTTTAGTCTGATCAATTGTCATTTTTGCTTTGTTAATAACTACTCCATGTACATCCTTAGCCACTTTGAGTGACACCATTCCGTCAAATACGCTCTCTAATACATCTTCGGGAGTACGTTTTAAGGGATCACCTCGCCCCCCACCTCCAGTAGAAACACACACCCACATTTCATCTTCACCAACAATAAGTTGAGACTTTGCCGAGTAAAATATCCGATGACCGGTCTTTTTATTTTCTTTATAATTGCCACCGCCTATCCCTGGCGTTCCGCCAGTTGCTCCATATGGCGGATTAATTTGACCGTCACC
>Ga0114933_10004043_pt1 | contig 13974 bp, 8 predicted proteins | sample 4SBtaG_FD_89691 | JGI IMG/M metagenome (GOLD analysis project Ga0114933, IMG submission 89691) | Deep subsurface microbial communities from Kolumbo volcano to uncover new lineages of life (NeLLi) - 4SBTROV12_W25 metaG | ecosystem: Environmental > Aquatic > Marine > Volcanic | place: Kolumbo...
CAATGACAACGCGCTCTACGACGAAAACCTGGCGATGGGCATCGGCATGCTGCCGACCTCACTTCCATCACGCAGCCTGAGCGAAATCGGCCCCCGATCCCTCAGACACCTCGCCCGCTAACACCTACCGCAACGGTCACGAGGCGCGCGTCGTGCTGCAACAACTCTTGCCGTTGGCTGACCATCGCGAGCACGCGTGCATAGCCCGCGATGTCCTGCCACAGGCGCCGACCCTGGATTCGCCCGTCCTCGGAGTCGGTGTCGGTTCGTAGCCAGGCGAGGATGCGTGTCTGCAGGTCCCTCAACTCACACCGATCGTGCACCCGAAGTTGCTGATAGAGGCTCCGGCCGATCAACATCGCGATCCGCGTACCCACCCCCCTCAAGCGCCTGTACATCTCAGCGTCGCTGGGCTCTTTCGCTCCTTCGATGCTCGCCCTCAGACGTGCATACGCGCGCCGAACCTCGAGCGAAGTCTCCAACTCGTACGATACACACAGGCTCGAATCGAGCCCTTCGACCGCAGCGAGCATCGCCGCGACCGCTGTGAGGGACTTGCGTACACATCGTCGTGCTCGGTCGATCGTCGATAGGAGCGGTCGCGCCGCCAACGTATGTGTGTGCATGCCATCTAGAGCCCGGGCGCGGTCTCTCAGCTCCAGCCGCGCCATGAAGGCGAGGTCGGCGACTCGACCGCCGGACGGACGCTGCTGCGATATCGTATCTACCTGCAGCGCGTACGCCCCGTACTCATCGCTTGGCTCGTCGGACCCGAACACCGGCTCTGAGGTTGTGTCGTATCGGCCTACCACTCGCTCGAGCAGCTTCAGAGATGCCGATACGTAACCCTGGAGTGTCGAACCTACGCTTTCCCACGTTTCGCGCGCCGGTCGCTGCTCGAGGTCCCGAAGATCGACGGCGTTCACACACTCGACGAGCGTTGTGAGCTCCTCGAGCAACCGGCTGGCTTCTTGCCGAGTCTGAGGTGATCGGTGTGATGAGTCGATCACCCGGCAAAGACACGCAAACCGCGCGCCAGAACGATCACAGTGAGGTTTCTTTGGCCCGCCCTTTGGCTTCGAGGGTCACGGCGTGAGGTGCGGCGGAAATGAGGTAGATCGGCGGATACCGACACACGCCGCCAACCCCGGAGCGTCACTGCGGACGTCAGCTCACGCGCGGTAGACAACAGGGGGCTGATGGCAGTCCAGAGTCACCTATCGGGCATCGCTTGCCCGTGCACCATGGGCGTCTGGCAGGACGAGAGCGTCAGATGATTCCGTAGCGGCGGAGCTTGTCGCGCAGCGTGGAACGGGGAATGCCAAGGTCCCGCGACGCCTGGCTGACATTCTCTCCACAGCGTCGGAACGCTGAGGAGATCATCTCCTTCTCCACATCGCGCAACTGCCGTGAATCTATCGTGGGTGGCACCGACGGGCCGTGATCCCGTTGCGGCGCATCGGCGATATCGACGACATTGCTCAGCAACGCCATTGGCGGGGGCCGAGTCGCGACGGCGTTCCAAATGTCGTCCTCGTAGATCACCATGTCATTCGAGAGCACCGCCGCCTGCTCGATGACGCCTCGAAGCTCGCGAATGTTGTCGTGCCAGACATGGTCCATCAGCGCCTCGACGGAGGCCTCCGAGAGATCGGTTGGTCCCATGGCGTGTCTCGAGTGAAAGGCAGACAGAAAGTGACGCGCCAGTAACGGAATGTCCTCGAGACGCTCCCGGAGGGGCGGAAGAATGATAGTGAATCCTGCGAGCTGATAGAAAAGATCTGGGCGGAGCGACGTGCGTTCGAGTGTCGCGAGAGACTGCGACGCCGTGCTCACCATCCGGGCTCGGATGGGCATGGAGCCCTTGGATCCCGCCGGTCGAAAGGAGCCCGCCTCCAAAGTGCTGGCGAGGATCTCCTGGCACGCCAACGACAGAGATCCGATCTCGTCGAAGTGGATCGTCGAATCCCTACCCAGCAGCCCGGATGTTCCCGTGTGCATGCTGCCAAAGAGCAGCTCCCGGATCTTTGGGTCTGTCTGCGTGGCGCAGTCGATGCGGATCGCAGAGGCGCCGCCCGGATCCCTCACCTCGTCAATGAGATCAGCGACGAGACTGCGTCCCGTTCCGCGTTCACCGAGAACAAACGTTGGTACATCCGCGTAGGTGGCTATTCGCTGAACCTGTTCGCGGACCCGCAACATCTCAATTGAGGTGCCCAGCAGTCTCTCCCGCAGGTTCGGAGGTGCCAGTGGCGTCCGGCTCCTCGGAGGCGAGACCAGCGAAACGACGCGGGGGCTCCGGTTCGAGTCTCCTGCACCGGACGCCCGCACGGAATCTGACATGAACTTCCACTGTACGGATCCAGTGGCAACTCGCCAATGGCCCGCTTGGGTCATTTCAACAGACTCGTTCTCGAGCACGATGCGACGCCGGTCCGTGGGGTCGTCGTTCGTGTGTCTGCCGGCCGAGTGGCGGGACCCTATCGCGCCAATCGGACGTTACGTAAACAAGGGTCCTTGCATTAGGGCACATCCCAGCTCCGCGAGCGTGTCACGTTCCGCTGCGAGCCGTATGTCTTTGGCGATCACCTGAACACCCGAGTCGCGGCAGGCACGCACGAGGTGGCCGACCAGTCTGCGCTTTGTCGGCTCACGGTGGACATCGGCGACCAGGCATCGCGCGAGCTTCACGAAGTCCGGGTCGAGGTTTGCGAAGCTCGTCAGACTGGCTTGGCCAGTGCCAACATCGTCGAGGGCGAAGCGGTAGCCGAGCGTTCGAAGCCGATCGATGGGGGCGCGAAGGTCGGCGAGATTGGGTCGCGCCGCGCGCTCGCTGACCCCAAACACGATCTGTGACGCCAAGTTGCGAAGCCTCGTCTTCCGCCGACCGAGCTCGGGAATGCTCAACTCTCCGGGGGTGAGTCGGAGGAAGAGCAGCGCAGGGCGTTCCCCAGTCCCGAAGCCCGGCAGGCACTGGCTGCTTCTCGAAGCGAGGTGTTCGAGACGTCGTTGGACGGCGAGGCTTCGAGCGGCGTCTGGTGGACTGGCGGCGCCGCCCGTGCCCCAGGAGCCCGAGCGTGCAAACGCCTCGAAGCCGAGAGGCACGCGAGCGGGCCATTCGATGATCGGCTCGTGGGCGAGGAAGAGCCTCCCCTCCGTTGGGTCGAAGCGCCGGCGCAGGTGAGCCGGTGAGCCCGGTGGGAGATCGGAGAGGCCAAGCCCTTGAAGGGTACGCCGCCGCGCGGCCACGAGCCGACGGAGCTGGGTCGCCCGGACGACCTCCTTGTGCAGGAGACGTCTAGACGCGCTCTGCGGCAGCCAACACTGTGCGTTGCCGTCCGGTGGATTCGCGGGTGCTCTGTCCAGGACCACGAGGATTGGCAGGTCTACGCCCGGTGGTAACTGTGAGCGGGGAAAAGGCTCATTCTTCTGCGACGACACGTAGGAGACGATCGCGTCATAGTGACGGGCTCTGAGCATAGCGACGGCTGATTCATCGTTGGCCGTGAGCACGACATCGAGGTCGTCCAGGTCGCCGAGCCACCCGCGGTGTGTCGAGGCCAAGGACTTGCGGTCGCCGATGAGGAGGACTCTGGCCGGCGGCAGACGCGCCACGGGTCAGTCGCCCGGATCCGCCGGAGAACAGGCGCCGCAGTACGCCTCCCCGGTGCGAACGTGGTACTTGATCGTCTCACCTGCGTCCATGGGCTCTTGGCAGCCATCACACATCGCGCCGGCGCTCAGTTGCAGCCGTTCGTACCCTTCGAGCGGAAGTGCACGGCCCCGGACCTTTTTGGGGAACGCAGCGTCCTTTACGATTTGCTTGCGGAACCGCTCGTCGAGCGCCCGCCACCGCCGAACGAAGGGCTCTGCGAGGCCAGCCTCTCTCGCACATTCGGCCAGTAGCTCCTCCCGATAGTCGAAGAGCTCGTCGGAGATCACCATCCAATGGTGGGCATTCCGGGGCCGGTCGCCGAAATAGCTGCGAGAGCCCAGGAACTTGTCTCTCAAGAACTCGTATTGTTTGTCTATCGCCCTATCCCTGGTCACTTTCGTGAAGAAGTGAGCGAGCCTCGGGTCGAGGTAGACCCGTTCATAGAAGTTCTCGAGGATGACCCTCAGCAACTTCCCGCTCTCGAGCGCTGCCCACATTTTCGGATCTGGGTCGAGGTCGCCGGCTCTGCGACGTTTGCGGGCGTCATCCGTGCCCATGGAAGTTGGCCTTTCTCAGCGATGCGACGTGCCTCCGGCAGCAGTGCACATCTCATTCCATGCGCGTTTCCCCCGCTCTGCGTTCAATGGCGACCGAGCGCTGACGGGTTCCGCCACCCCGTGATGGCATCCGCCACGGGCAGTGGGCTATTCGAGCGGGATCACCAGTCGCCACGTCACCCCGTCGTCGGAGCCCGAGCAGGTCACTTGGCCGCCGATCTCGTGCTCGACGAGGCCCCTGACGATCTTCATACCGGCTCCGGGCCTCAACTCTCCGACCGACGGTCCTCCGGACTCGACCCAATCGATGGTGGCCGACGTGTGCTCCGACCGTGTCCAACTGACGTGAACACGTCCCGTCGCCCGACTCATCGCCCCATGCTTCGCCGCGTTGACCGCCAGCTCGTGCAGTGCCATCGCCAGCGGTCGAGCCTTCTCCGCGGGAACCATGAGCACGGGACCCTCGCTCGCGCATTGCTGCGCGGCCTCGTACAACGGGAGGGCGGACCTGATGATGGCCCCAAGCTCAATGGGCTTCCAAGAGTCCTGCGATAGCAGTTCGTGTGTTCTCGCCATCGCGCTCACCCGCGACTGAAGGTCCTCACGAACTCGCCGAGGTCGTTTGACGACTCGGCGGTCAACTTGATGAGGGAGGTGATCGTCGCCAGGTTGTTCTTGACGCGATGGTCGAGCTCACTCACTAGCCGTCGGCGACGTTCTTCGACCGCCCTCGTCTGGGTGAGGTCGCGTACGACAGCGGTGAAGAGCTGCTTGTCGGCCAAGCGAAGGGCGGAGATCTTCACTTCGACCGGGACCTCACGCCCCTCCTTCGTGCAGCCAAAGCCCTCGATGCGGGCCGTCCGACGGGCCGAAGGACTGGCGGCGAGCTCGCCCACCACGGCTTCGTGGCGCGATCTCAGTCCGGGGGGGAGTAAGAGACTCAGAGGTTGCCCCAGAACCTCCTGGGCCGAGTAGCCAAACATCTCTTCCGCGCGCTTGTTGAAGAGCACGATTTCTTGCGCGGCGTCCGCGGCGACGATGCCCTCACCCGCGATGTCGAGGATGCCAGCGAGCTTGGCGCGATCGAACTCCAGCTCTTCTTCGGCTCTCTGGCGAACGGCCACCTCGAGACGCACCTCCTCGAAGAGGAGCGCATTCTCGAGCGACGTTGCTGCCTGCGAACACAGCACTTCGAGCAGGCCGAGCGCCGTCGGGGAGAAGTCCAGAGGAGGACCTCGCCTCTCGAGGGACAGGACACCGTGCACGATGCCTTTGTGTTGCAAGGCCATGCTGAGGACGACGGCATTCTTCTCCAGTCCCAACAGGTACGGATCACTGGCGAATGCCGGGGGCGCCCTACCCGCACGTACAACCACGGTCTCGCTCGTACGAGCGACGTAGTTCACGATTCTCAGAGGCGCGGCTTTCGCCAAGTCCGGGAACTCCGACGGTGGGATGGGCCCCTCCGTCGACTCGGCAGCGCCGACTCGAAACTCGTGTTCACCCTGGTCCGTCAGCAGGAGAGTGCAGCGGTCCGCGTCTCCGCAGCCGAGTGCGGCTTCAACGACCTTCGCGAGCAGATCCTCGAGGCGCAGGATCCTCGAGAAGCCCCACCGACGAACGATCTCGTCGTAGCCAAGCTCCCTGGTGCTGGGACTGGGTTCGGTCTGGTGGGCGCCCCAGACCAGGCGCAGCTTGCGCTGGCGGTGGGCGAGGCCGTCAGACAGGGCGGCGAGGCCCAACGACCGGGAGACCTCTCGACAGCGGGCGATCGCCAAGAGCTGATCGCGAACCGACCCTGCGTTCTTCGCCGCCGCCTCGATGGCGCGATCGTAGGCCTCGAGCGCCTCGTGAGCTTCTCCCTCGAGGAAAGAGAGCTCCGCCCGCAAGAGGAGCTCTTGATGGTGAAAATCGACTGGGTTGTGCTCAGCCCAGCGCGCGAGGGCAAGAGCGCTCTCACGCACGCGACCCACTCGTTCCAAGCGGGCGTGCCCATCGCATTGACCGGCCAGACCCGCCGACACCAACCCGAGAAAAAACGCGTGCGCCGCATTGGTGATGACGCCCGGCGCGGCAGCGAGCTGCGGAGCTGCTTCCTCCAGGGCGCTCAGCGCTTCGGTCAGCGCGCCCCGACGATAGAGGACCTCGGCCTTCATCACCAGGTAGATGCAGGACGCAAGCGTGGAGCCGTTCTCACGGCACCGTTCGAGGTACGCCTCGTCTGCACGGAGAGGCTCGCCGCTCATCAGGGACCGAACGATGCTCAGCTCTCCGGCCAAGGCATCCTCACTGATCTGGCAGCCGCTGCGGACCGCCTCTTCGTGATGTTCCCCACAGAACGCGAGCAAGTCAGGTAGGCGAGCGCCCGCGTAGAATCGATTGACCGCATCATAGAGCCGCGTGTAACGGGCGTACTGCAGGTCACCCGATTCGAGCCCAGCCCGGTGTGCCTCGTCGGCGATCTTCGACGATTCGACCAAGGGCGCCTTCCAGTGGGCGAGGTGCGCCAAGAAGATCTCGCCTGCCTTGCTCCGCTGCGAAAGGTCGCCGAACCGATCGGCGAGGAAGACCGCGTTCAGCCCGCAGTCATAGGCTTCATCGTACCGATGCTCGGTGACGAGCAAGATGCCGTACGCCGCAATTGCGATGGCCGACGGCGCAGTGGGGCCCTCAGCGATGGCGAGCCTGACCGCACGGTGGGTCACGATGGGGAAGAGGCTTGGGTCACCCAGGAACGTGAGCGGGAGCATGCTGGCCAGGATCCGAGCGACCGCGAGCTGCTGAACATGCATCATCGGTTCGGCCCGAACGACCTCGCCGATCGGTCGGGTGAGCAGCTCTGAGCGCAGAAGCTCCCCTTCGCTCGATGTCTCACTCGGGTCGAGGGTGGACTCCAGGTGAGTCAGAGCCCTCTTAGCGCCCGTCAATCCCTTCTCGTACTTCGCTGCGAGCGTGAGCACGACGATGCTGAGTCCGACCATGTCCGCTCGCTCGGTCGCGCTCAGACCCTCCTGCCCGAGCGCGGAGTCGACCGACTCTCCAGCCGAAGTGAGGTCGCCGGTGAGATACGCTGCCGTCGCGCGCGCTTTGTAGAGCCGATGGGCGAGCGCTGGGTCTTCGGCCCACAAGGCCTCGGGGTCTTCCGGGGTGGCCCGTCGAGCGTAGTGCAGCGCGCTGGCGGCGTCGGTGGCGCGCAGGGCGCGCTCGGCCGCCTGGAGGTTCAGCGCCCGCACTTGCGCGAGCTCCTGCGGATCGGTGATGCCTCCGCTTCCCCGGTTCAGGTGCCCGACGATGTGGTGCAGGCGCTCTTCGGACGAAAGGTGTGCATCGAGTAGCCGGCGGCCGATCTGCAACTGCAGCCGAGCCTCCTCCTCAGATGAGAGCGTGGCGAGCACTGCGTCCCTGACCCGATCGTGCTGGAAGCCCACCCGGCCCTGACCGCTCTCCGACTCGGCACGATCGAGGCCAAACACGCCCTGCTCTTGCAGGCGCCCGCAGGCGGACGTGACGTCCTCGTGCCCCGTGACCCGCTCGAGGTCTGGCAGCGAGAACGTGCCACCGAGGCAGGCCGCAAACTGGCACAGCGCCAGGTCGGAGGCCCTCAGTGTCCGGAGGCGGGCGATCAGGAACTTCACGACGTTCTCTGAAATCTCCAACTCTCGAATCTTGTGAGCGTCGTACTCCCATCGATCCCGTTCCTGTGAGAATTCGATGAGCTCCAAGTCCCCCACGTGTCGCAGCAGACGGGAAAAGAAGAGCGGGTTTCCGTCGGTCTTCGCGCGCAGGATTTCCGCCAGGGAAGAAGCGAGCTCCTCCGGCAGGGGGAGCACGCTGCGGACCAGGGCTGTCAGCTCGGCATCGCTGAGATTGCCCAGCTCGATCTCCGTCAGCCGCTGATCGGCGACAGACCTCAGCTCGGCGCGAAGCGTCTCGAGCTTACCACCGACCTGGACCTCATCACTGCGGTAGGTCCCGACGACAAGCGTGCGCCTAGCCTCGGTCGAGCGGTGCAGCCGAGCCAGCAAGCCCAGCACTGGCAGCTCACCCCACTGCAGGTCGTCGTAGAAGAGGAGCAGGGGCGCTTGCGACGAACAGCAGGTCACAAAACGCACGACGGCCTCATCGAGCCGGTTCTTGGTCAGGTCTGGTTCGAGTTCAGGCGGCGGCGGCTGCGCACCGAGCACGAGCCGGAGCGTGGGGCAGAGGTCGCAGAGAACTGCGCCGAGCGCGCCGAGTTCCCGGCTCAGCTCCGTGTTCCAGGCCTCGAGTGCGCCTCTTCCCTCAGTGAGGATCTGACGGGTGAGCTCTTCGACCGTCACGAGGTGTGCGTTTTGCGGACGTGCGCGGTCGAACTTCACCGGGACGAAGAACCCCCCTCTCATCTCTGCGCACGCTGCCTCGACCAGGGCTGTCTTGCCGGCACCGGCTGGACCCGACACCAACACGACGTGCGTAGTTCCCGTGCTGGCCTTTTGCCACGCTGCCCGAATCTGCTCGGCCTCGATCTCCCGCCCGACGAGCGCTTCTCGATCGTTGCCGCGTCGCGGGTCGCTCACCTCCCGAGCATAACCCACGTGACGCGCTCGATCGGTTGTATCAGGGAGACTGGACCATCAAACCCGAGGAATGACCCAAAACGGCCACGGCGAGCTTCGAGTCACTGAATGGATACAACGGACGTTGCTGTGGCGGCCGTGCACCTCAACCAGTCATGGGGATCGACATGTTGAAGACCACTCCGCTGGGCGCGAAGTTGAGCTTGAGCTCGCCCGAGAGCTGGTGCTCGATGACCGTGCGCACGAAGCCGAGGCCGAAACCCTCCTTCTCCGGCGGAACGACCTCCGGCCCGCCCGACTCGGACCAGCGGATCTCGACTGCGCCGTCCTCGACCGTCCACTCGATGGCGACCGCGCCGTGAGGTGAGGACAGAGCTCCATACTTCGCGGCGTTGGTGGCGAGCTCGTACACGGCGAGGCTGAGCGCGGCCGCCGACGGTGGAAAGGAGATCTGCGGGCCCTCGAGAGTTACTCCGTCGAAGGTCCTCAGTGTGCTCGTCAACACGTGCATCAGGTCGATGTGGTCCCAGTCCGTGGAGGCCAAGTGCTCGTGGGTCCGTCCCATGACGACGAGTTTTGCGGAGTACTTCTCACGGAACTCGTCCAGCGTGCTGCTTCGCGCGACGGTCTGGTCAGCCAATGCCAGGCAGACGGCCAGCTCGTTCTTCACGCGGTGATCGAGCTCGCGTCGCATCCTCTCCGCTGCCTCATTGGCCTGTCTGAGCTGGCGTAGCGCCTCCTCGAGCTCTGTGTTCCTCGCGGCCATCAGCTCCGCCTCAGCCGCCAGCTTCGCTCTCCGATAGACTTGCCGCATGTCGCGAATGACCACGACGAGCCCTTCGCTCGACGAGTCCTCCGTGAAATGGCTGATCCGAACCGAGACGGGCACGAGGCCGCTCGCGCTCTTCAGCTCGACTTGCATATCGCGAACTTCGCTCACGTTGCCGGGCTCCAGCACACGCTCGATGGTTGTCGAATCGAGCCCGACGAAGAGCTCACCCAGGTCGGAGTCGAGGATTTCTTCCTCGGTCATCCCGAGAATGCGGCACGCGGCCGGGTTGGCCTTGCGCGCTCGGAGACGATCATCGGTCACGAGCAGTGGGTCTCCGGTCGCGGCGAAGACCCGTTCCAGCTCCGCTGCGGACCGCATGGTCTCGGCACGCGCTTCTGCGGTTTCCTGAACGCGCGTCTGGAGGGCGCGGTTCTGTTCTCCGAGTCGGTCGAAGACCGCGCGAATGTGCGCGTCGTCCTCCCCCATGAGAACGCCGAGCATCCGCCGCGCCCGATAGCGGACGGTTCGGTTGGGCGGGAGGGAGACGAGGTAGCTGGCTCGACGCTCCTCGAGGCTCATCTCGACCGACGCCCGGGGCAAGCCGAGCAAAGATGGCAGCGCCCGGTTGAAGCCCAGGTTCAGGTAGAAGTACTCGACGCAATCGGCCACATGCGTCGGGATCGTGAGCCCGAGGCGAACTCGGCCGCCGGTCATTCTCAGGTAGGAGGCGCCGAGCTGGGGAAACAAGCGCGGCCCGCCCCAGTCCTGGCTGACGCGGTAGAGGGTGGCCGGGCTGACCGCGAGGGCGAGGAACTCGGCGAGCACCGCGGGCCCGGCGTGGTCGATGATTCGCTCGCCGAAGAACGATAGCTCCTGCATGCCGCCGCACGCCTCTCGCAGGCGCTGCGCGAGCACACGGAAGTCCTTCCATGCCACCCATTTCGGGTGCCTCTCAAAGGTGAAGTCCAGCCCCCGCGTGAACGCGCTGGACGCCACTCCAAACTCCTGCGCTCCCTCTTGGAAGACACCCAGCACGGCGCCAGAGACCACCACCGGAGCTGCTTTCTCAGTCATCACTGCGCACCTCGAGTGCGTGCACGAGTGAAGGGGTTCGTGTGACGCGAACGAGCTGAAGGCCAACCGAGCCGAGCAGGGCCTCCCACTGAGCACGCGTGCGCTCGAGTCCTCCGAAGGACACCATCATGTGCAAGTCCATCCACTTGAGTGGGTCGGACACGTTCTTTCCTTCGACGAGGCCTTCGAGCAGCAAGAGTGTGCCCGTCTCGGCGATCGCTTCGCGGCAGCGCGAGAGAATGTGGCGAGCCTGCGCGTCGCTCCAGTCATGCAAAACATGTTTCATGACGTAGAGGTCGAACCCTCTCGGGAGCGGCTCGAAGAAGCTGCCGGCAATGACCTCACTTCGATTCGTCAGTCCGGCTTGCTCGAGCTGCTCCTGAGCCTGAACTGCAACGTCCGGAAGCTCGAAGAGCGCCCCGCGCAGGCTTGGCCATCGAACGAGAATCTGCTGGAGCAGCTGCCCCCGCCCTCCACCGACGTCACACACGGACGGGAAGTTGCCGAAGTCGAAGCTCGAGCACACCGCCCTGATCTCCGCCTTGGAGAACTGCGCCATCGATGCATCGAAATTGCGCCCGAAAGCTGGCGAGGCCTTGGTGAAGCCCCAGAAATCCGCTCCGTTGGCCGCCTCGAACGATGGCTCACCGGTTTCGAGCACGGCCGGGAGGCGAAGCCACGCTGCCCACAGACTCTCGTGCGAAGCGAACCTCGCGTAGGCCCGGAGGGAGTCCTCGTGTCCTGAGCGTAGGAGCGCCCCAAGGGGCGTCAACGCAAAGACACGTCCATCCCGCTCCTCGAATACACCCAAGCTCGAGAGTGCGCGGAGCAGCCGATAGAGCGCCTCCGCCCGAACGTGAAGGTTCTCTGCGAGCTCCTCGGTGGAGCGAGGCCCTTCGGCCAGCTCGTCAGCGACGCCCAGCTCGGCCACGACGGCGATGGCGCGCGAGGGAGCGAACCCGCTGAGCAACCACATCAGCTGCAGGGGCGGCGCGACGGCGTCGGTCATTCTTTCCACCTCTTCTTTCGGCTCAGGCCCACCCGCTCGGCCAAGTACTGAAGCTGCAATGCGTCATAGTTGTTGTCGGCGAACACGTACGCGCAGCAGGGCCGAACGTGCGAGCCGAAGCGACGCTTCTCGACGTCCGCCGTCATGCCCAGATGGAGAAGCTCAGCCCCCTTCTCTCGAGCGCGCCGAGCGATCTGGAAGAGCATCTGTCGGTACACCGCATGCGAGTGCATGAAGCGGTAGTCGATGCCACCGAAGAGCCAGGCGTAGTGGTTGCCGAACACATGGGCCGCCCACCAACCCACCGGCGCCCCATCCTCGGGCCCGTCGCAGCCCGGCCGAATGCGCAACACACCGAGCTCCCAGGCGGGAGACGCCAGGAGCGCCGGAATCACCTCGCTTGGATACGGGAACACATTGATCTTGAGGTTGCGAGCGACGACGTTCAGGTAGAGCCCGTGCAGGCGCTCGGCGACCGCCTCGGGCGCTTCCGCGGCAAGTGCGCCGTACGTCGCGACCTCGAAGTTTGCTGACGAGGCGCGTACCCGGCGGAGCTGCCGGCGTGCCCCTGTGTTGGGCCCCCGCCGAACCAGTCCCTCGTCATCCATCCAATCCACCGGCAGAACGTGGCGGTCGGGCATGGGGATCTTGGCAAAACCCTCCTCGAGGAAGAGCGTCTGCAGGCCCACATCGGCCTCCGGTAGATCACGAACGACCAGCAGCTTGGCGTCATGCTCCTCGTAGAGCGCCTTGGCGTGGTCGATGACCTCGAGCACGCCGTCCTGCCAATCGCGCGCGCGATCCACAAAGAGATGGTTTCCTTCGGAGAGACTCGAGCCGCTTCCGAGAACGAGGGAGGTGAGGAACCCTGGGTCCTCCTCGCGCCGCCTCTCCACGGCTTCTGATACGTCGGGTCGCATCAGCATGTCGTCCTTGCCGAGGGCGAGCGTGAAGCACGTCGCAGCTACGGGCGCGCCGGAAGGGTCGCGCGCGATCAGGTATCGGAACCGCCAACGCTCCGCTTCGACTCTCCGCTTTGTGAAGAGCCGCTCCTGCATGCGCATGCTCTCCCAACTGACCGCTCCGACCGACCCGAGAAGACGATCCCACTCGGCGGGCTCGACGTCCTCGATCGTCGTCGCACACTCGAGACGAATCGAGCGCGGGAGCCGAGCCCCACGAGGAGGCCGCGACGGGCCGAGTCCAGCGCCCGAGAGCTCGGCAGTCAGCACCTCGAGGCTGGACCGGCGGGACGGGCCGACGCGCGCGCGCCTGAACGCGGCCTCTACTTCCTCGGCCTCGACGCCCTCCTCGTGCAGCACGGCAGGAATGTGGCGCTCCAAGCTCGAGACGAGCGCGTCGATGTCGTCCGCCGTGAGTTGGGTGTTGAGGGTGACTCGAATCCCCGCGCGCTTCATCGGCACGGCTGGAAAGATGGAGACGTTGACGTAGTGCCCATCGTCGGCGAGGCGCTCCGCTACCTCGAAAGCGCACTTGGGCTTGCCGAGCGGCAAGAAGAAGATGGGGCTCTCGTTCTCGACCAACAAGGTTACGGCGGACTCGCGAAGTCGGTCGTTGAGCTGTCTTACGAGCACCTGAAGTCGAGCCTGTAGGTCGTCGATTTCCGTCGACAAGTGGATGTCTGAAACTGCCAACGCCGCGGCGAGGTTTGGCGGTTGCAGTGGGCCGGAGAAGAGCATCGTCCCTCCACACATCCGAACCCTCTCTCGCTCATCCTCGTCCGCAAAGACGAGCGCTCCTCCGCCAGCGGCAAACGCCTTGTTGAGCGACGTCGCCACCACCACTCGGTCGCTCAGAGGCATGCGCGACAAGAAGCTGCCGCGACCATGGCGTCCTGCCCAGCTCATCCCATGGGCGTCGTCCACGTAGAGCCTGATGTTCGGCCTGACCCGAAGGAGGTTCGTAAGGAGCTCCATGGGGGCCAAGTCGCCGTACATGCTCAACACGCCGTCCGTGGCAAACCAGACCGTGTCTGCCGTCTCTGCCAACCGCGCGGCCTTCTGGACCGTCCCCTCGAGAGACTCATGGCGCGCCAGCTCGACATGGGCTCCGCGGGCTCGGGCGATGGTGGCCGCCTGGTGAACCGACTGGTGAACCTGGTGATCGAGCACGACCGCGTCCCGCTCGGTGACGAGAACGGGGAGCGCCGCGAGGTGTGCCAACGTCGTTGTTGGCGTGACGAGGGCGTGCCCATCGAAGATGGTCGACAGCCGGTCCTCGAGCTCGGCATACCCGGGCGCAGAGAGGTAGCCTCGCGATGTCGAGAACTGCGTGCCGAAGACCCTCAAGGCCGCACGAGCGGCCTCGATGACACCCTCGTGTGACTCGAG
>Ga0114933_10004045_pt1 | contig 13972 bp, 13 predicted proteins | sample 4SBtaG_FD_89691 | JGI IMG/M metagenome (GOLD analysis project Ga0114933, IMG submission 89691) | Deep subsurface microbial communities from Kolumbo volcano to uncover new lineages of life (NeLLi) - 4SBTROV12_W25 metaG | ecosystem: Environmental > Aquatic > Marine > Volcanic | place: Kolumbo...
CCAACCAGCGTGCGCTCCGCTTGTCATTTCGTTGACAAGCGGCCGAGCCCTTCCGCACTTGTCGGCCTTGGCTTGCCACACACCCGCCACTTTCGATGCGCCGATGTACCAAGCCCACCCCGATCACCAAGCCTGCCAACAAGCCCACCAAGCGGATCCGGCTTAACCACTTGATATCACTGGCATCTTCTAAGCCGTGGGTCCCGCGTTCGAGTCGCGGCGGGGGTACCTTTCAACCTACCTTTTCGGCCGGTCGGTGTCCGCTGGGTCCGGCCCCGCCACGCTCACGCCACATTCATCGCGCCGGCCCCTTCGGCCGATCTGCGAGGAGCACTGCGCCGCTTGAAGGCCCTGCACGAGGCCGGTCTCGTCGAGTGGGTCGGCAAGTCGAAGAAGGACCCGCGAGCGACGTGGCTGAAGCTCAGCTGGAGCTCAACGGCGTCGCGAGCTCAGCGACGATCCTCGTCGAGGTGGCAGCGCTTGTACTTCTTCCCGCTGCCGCACCAGCAGGGCTGGTTCCGGCCTGGCTTCTTCCCCGGCCGTCGAATCCGCTCGGCCCTGAGCGCCTTCCGCCGGTTGACGACGAAGTCCACCTTGGCCAGCCGAGCGGTGCCCAGCTCGCCGCCGAGGTCCTCGATCGACGAGGCGAGCTCGATCAGGTCCTGATGGACGAAGAGATGGTCGTCGTCCGGACGGAAGGGAACTCGGTCGAAGGCCTCCAACAACTTCGGCACCACGGAGGGGTCGCCATAGCAACCGAGGAGACCGGCGTAGAGCTCCGGATCGGTGCCGAGTCCCGAGAGCAGCAGGTCGAGGATCCGCGGGTCTCGCACGCCGCTCCGGGCGAGGACCTCCTGGAAGGCATTGCCCTCGTCCTCCTCGGCTGCCGCGATGATCGGATCGAGGTCGAGGTGGGCGAGCTCGGCCAGGGGGAACAGGAAACCGGCGTAGTCCGCGTACTCAGGATCCGAGCCCTGCAGGCCCTCGATCAGCACGGGAATGGCTGCGGCCACCTTCAGCTCGGCGAGGAGCTTCGCCGCCAACAGCGGCGCCCAGCCACCGCCCTCGGTCCACTCGTCGAGCAGCCGCTCGTCACCGGCCAGCTCCAACAGCTCGGCGACCAGGTCGGTCGCCCTCGGCACCAGCCCGGGCATCTGGGAGTTCAGGGTGTCGTCCGCGAAGAGCTCGGGCAGCCGCTCGCGGATGCGTTCATGCGACATGCTCACTCCGTCGACTGCCAGCGCTGCCGCGTCACCCGCCAGGCGTGGTGGGTGGTGAAGTCCGAAGGGTGGACCTCCTTGCCCCAACGGCCGCCGTCCTGCTTGGGCGCGATCTTCTCGCGCTTCACGTCGTCCCAGAGGCGGTAGTGCAGCACCCGGCAGGGCCACTTCGGATCGGTCCAGCAGTTCGGAAAGTCGGGCACCGTGGCGTGCCAGGCCTGCTCCGCCTCGTCGCTCGCGTCGATGTCCGCACGCAGCGCGTCGAGGTCGTCGACCAGGTCCAGGACGCCCTCGCCGATGAGCTCGAAGCCCTCGCCGTCCAGCCACCTCAAGGCGTGGCCTACGTCGCCCCACTCGCCGACGAGGCGAACCCACTCGAAGCCGGCCAGGTGCTCGGGCACTTCCGAAGGCATCGGCGGCAGCGGCAGCACCACCCGCGGCGTCAGGCGTGGCACCGGCATCGGCCAGGCCAGCTGGCCCGAGGCCGGCGAACGCAGCGTGATCGTCCCCGTCGAGAAGCCGACGGTCTCCCCCTCCTCGTTCTCGATGGGGCCGCTCGGCTGCTCCTCGACTTCGACGGGCTCGCGCTCCTCCTCGGGCTTCCACCCCGGCGGCTTCGGGCGCAGCTCGGCGATGCGCGCCTCGAGCCGCTCCAGCGCCTGCTCGCGCGTCGTCCCCCAGGCACGGGCGCTGCCGTCGAAGCCGTCGGCCGCGATCCACCGGGCCTCGGCCGGCACCTCGCCCGACCACATCGCCGTGCGGATCGCGCTCAGCGCCCGGCTCCAGGCACCGGCGGCGCCACCCGGAAGGGGAAGCGGGAGATGGACCCTCGCCGAGACCGCCCAGGAAGGATCCAGCTCGCTGATCCGGCGTGCCACGCCCTCGACCGACATGCCTCCCAGCTCGAGGTCCTCGCGCAGGAACAGGCTCAGGGGCCGCTGCGTCGGGGGCCTCGCGAGGGGGTCCTGCACCCACGGCCGAAGCCGACCGTAGCGAACCCACCAGAAGGAGTCCGCCGAGGACATGGTCGTCTCCTTCCAGACGCCGCGGTCGTCGTACTTGATGGCCCAGTAGGAGCCGCCCTCGGCGATCTCGAGCTCGCCCCCTCGCATGTCGGGCCCCGAGGGGAAGACCTCGGGCCGCTGGTCGATCTCCCAGAAGGGCTCGTCGTCCCAGGTCCAGCCCTCGGGCGCGTCCGCGGGCATCAAGGCGAAGCCCTTGTTCACGAAGCCGCCTACCGTCGCCGATCCGATGCCCGAGAGCCAGCGGTGGACGAGCAAGGGCTTGGGGATCAGCCACTCGGGGTGTTCGGCGTCCCGGAGCACCAGCGTCCTGCGGTGCTCGCCGCCCTCGGGGTCGAGCCAGGCGCGGTCGCCCAGAGCGTCGACGGCGTGCTCGAAGACCGCGAGCGCGTCCTTCATCAGGGGCACCGAGCGCCGCACGGCCTGCATGGACAGGTTCATCGGGTGGTGGCCGATCTCAACGAGGCCCTCACGGGCCGCGTGGTCCCGCCACCTCTCGGGGATGCCGTCGTTCATTCGATCCTGTAGCTCGCCGCGACATGAGCGCGCCATGCCTCGTCGAGACCCTCCCTGTCCGTGCCGAGGATCGGACCGAGGTGCGGTCCCAGAGCGGTCGACCCGGTCTGTTCGAAGGCCTCGAACAAGGCGGGCATCTCCGGCCTCTCCACCAACATCTCGACCACAGTCAGGGCCTGCCACGTCCGGTTCCGAGGCACGTCGGTGCCATCGCAGAGCCGCTCCAGGGGTAGGTGCCAGTTCGGATCCGCCATGCCCTGCCGGACGACGGCGTCGAAGTCCTCTTGAGGGTGGAAGCGGAGCTGGATCCAGTTCGCGAGGCCCTCCTGAAACCACTCGTTCGAGCTCGGCAGCCGCGTCCGGAGGCTGATGGAAGCATGAACGATCTCGTGGGTATACGCATGACGCAAGGTGCCGTGGTCGGAGGACCAGGCCGAGGTCCCCACACCCAGCAGCGTGAAGCCGTCGTGCCCAGGTGGATCCACCACGCCGCCATGAGCCTCGGCGAAGACGCGCAGGTACTCCGCCCAGGTGGAGGGGTCCTCGAGGACCACCAGCGGAATCGGGTGCCTGGGTTCCGGGAGGAAGGGCAGCGCGTCGGTCAGCGCGGCGTCGACCGCCGCGAGGTGCTCGACCAGCCTGATCTCGTCGAGTTCGGGCGCGGTGGTGACGACCACGACGTCCCCTTGGCGCTCGATGCGAGGCGCTTCCGAGGACACCGACCGAGCCAACTCACCAAGATCGTGCGCCTCCTTGAACGGTCTCCCCGGCAGGAGCGATACCTCGTCGACCCCGAGGACACCGGAAGAGCGGAAGTGCAGCTCGATGTGGTCGATGCTCGCCCAGTCGGGCACTCGGCCCTCGCCCCAGCGGAACCAGCGCAAGGGCAGCCTCAGCTCACTCTCGCCCACCGCGGCGACCTCGACCTTGCGAAGGAAGCGCGCGTCCTCGGCCTCGACGGCGTGGACGTCGAGGACCAGTGGCCGTCCCGGAGCGCGATCGATGTGCATGCTCAGCTCGCCGAAGGTGATCCAGTCCCGCGGCACAGGCCCCGAGACCGCGACCGAGCCGCGCGCCGCGTCGAAGACGAGGCCCTCGTCCGGCGCCACACGGTCGAAGGTCCACTCCAAGAGGGGAAGTGGAAGCTCCTCCGCGCTCCGGAGTGCGCTGCGTGCAGTGCAAGCGAAGGCAAAGGCGTACAGGGTCATCGCAGACATCGGTCCCGCAGGACGGCGGCCGATGGCCTTCGCTCTTTGGCGCCCGGCACACGGGAGACCCCTCTGAGCCGGTCGGGACGGCGTCGCATCCGCTACTCCTCCGAGAGACCCTCACCGGCGGCGTCGAGAACTGCCCGGACTACGGTGTCTGAAGCACGGAACCCCGAGAGCTGCAACGCAGAGATCAACGAAGCCACGTCCGCGACACGACGCTCTCGCTTCGCCTGAACGAGGATGCCCAGGGTCCCGACCACTCGGACTCCCCGACGTCCGCACTCCCGCCTGCCCACGCGGTCGTCGCACAGGAACAAGTCGGCCGAGACATCGATGGCAACGGCCAAGGCAGCACGTTCACCCGCATCCAGGACCGGTGGAAGGGCGGCGATCTCCCCATTGAGTCGCGACGTATCCACCACCTCGACCCAAGCAGCCTCCACGATCTCGAGCGCACCCGGGCGCACTCCACCCGCCTGGACCTCGGCAAACACAACGTCCGGTACCGGCACCTGTCCGAAGAGGGCGGGGAGGAGCTCCAGGTGGCCGACAACCGCGAGGTGGATCAGCGGCCCCGCGTCTGCGACGACGATCAACTGCGGAGTGTTCGAAGCAACTCGAACTCGGCCTCGAGATCCCCGCGGTCGAGGTCGAAGACCGGGACGCCGTGGTCCGCGAGCAGCTCGCTGAACGCCACGCGCGGCATCCCCGCGAGCTCCGCACCACGCCCCACGCCGATGCGCCTGCGCCGGACCTGCTCGACGATCCAGAGCCGCCGGAGTTCGTCCGCAGTCGAGCCGTCGGCCTCGGCGCCCGGCACCTCGTGGACCGGGAGCCCGACGACGACGTCGATCTCGGCAGTGGAGCGGCTCATAGGCTCATCGTACTCACCGCCGAGGCCTGCTGCCAGCACTCCCGTCAAGCAGGCCAAGCTGGTCTTCCGCCGCCCAAGCTGCTTGGCAGCCTTGGCTTGCCACATACCCGCCACTTTCGATGCGCCGATGGTCCAAGCCCACCCCGATCACCAAGCCCGACAAGCGAGTCCAGCTTAAACAGCTGATATCACTTGCCGCTTCCAAGCCGTGGGTCGCGCGTTCGAGTCGCGCCGGGGTACCTTTCAACTGCCCCGTGGGCGCGTTCGAGTCCGCCGCGGGACCACTCATGGCACGCTGCCGCATGTTCACGTCGCTGACCATCGCGGCTGTGCTCGTCGCCTGCACCCCCGAGCCGAGTCCGGTGGATCAGGGGGCTGTGGTCGGCGCCTCACGGCTGGGATTTCCGCTGCACGGGTCGATGACGCACCTCTGCGACTTCGACGAGCGCATCTACCTCGAGGAGGGCCCGCACATCAGCGTGGACGTGGAGCTGTGGACCTCGCCCAGGCCCGCGGCCGAGCTGTCCGGCTGGTACGAGAACCGACGGGCCGAAGACCCCGGGCCGTGGGCCACGCGACCCGCCACGCCCGATCAGGCCCATCACCGCGAAGTCGACACCGGAGCGGTCGCGGACGCAGGTCGAGGCAACGGCATGTGCACCGCCGAGGCGCCCCACAGCGCGGTCAGCGCGGTCCGTCTGGCCGATGGGTGGTGGTAACGATGAAGCCCCTGCCCCACCCCCTCGTCGTCGACGGACGCTTCCAGCTCGGGCGCTACGACCGGCCTTTCCCGAAGCTGAACTTCCTGGACGCCTCGCCCCGAGGCTTCCTACGACGCCTGCGCCTCAAGGAGTGGCAGGCCTTCCAGTTCAGCGACGGCCGCTACTTCGCCGTGGTGGCGCTCTTCGACGCCAAGTTCCTCGGCCTCGTCCAGGCCAAGGTCTGGGACAGCGAGACCGGGACGAAGCACCTCTTCGAGCGCAAGGTGCGCTCCGCCTCCATGACCGCACCCGACCAGATCCTCGACGGCCGGATGGAGTGGACCAGCCGAGGCGCCTCGATGCGCTTCCACACCGAGCTGGCCAAGGACCGCGCGAGGGTCGAGTTCGACCTCCCAGCCACCAAGACGAGCGCTGCGATGAAGGCCCGCATCGAGATCGACTACGCCGGCACCGAGCCGGTCGTGGTCTGCCTGCCCTTCGACGAGGAGCGGGCGCTGTACTCGCAGAAGGGCGTCGCCCCGGCATCCGGCGAGCTCGTCCTCGGCGAGGAGCGCGTCCGCCTCGACCCCGCCCAGGCCTTCGCCCTGATCGACGACCACCGCGGCTTCTACCCCCGCGTGATGCAGTGGGACTGGCTGACCACCGGCGGGCGCACCGAGGACGGGACCCTGTGGGGCCTCAACCTCACCCGCAACCAGTGCCTCCACCCCGAGCGCTACAACGAGAACGTCCTGTGGCGAGACGGCCGCGCCACACCGATCGGCCCGGTCCACTTCGAACGGAGCGGCAACGAGCCAGGAGATCACTGGACAATCCAGGGCGAGGGCGTCGACCTGGTCTTCGAGGTCGAGCTCGCCGGCCGAGTGGACCTGAACCTCGGGCTCTTCGAGTCCCGCTATCGAGGTCCCTTCGGACGCGTGCGCGGAAGAGTCGCGCCTGAAGGCACAGAGCCCTTCGAGATCGACGGCGCCCTCGCGATGGGGGAGCGCTTCTGGCTCAAGGCCTGACCCGGTTCTCGAAGCGCTCGATGCGTTCCATGAGCCCCGAGGAGCGGTCGGCGGCCTCAAGGAGGTGGGCGTGGCGGCGGCCCTGACGGTCGGAGCGTTCTGCATCGCGTTGGGGCCTCTGGGCGCGCTGGTGGGGCTCTTCCTGCTGTCGATCCTGGGGTTTTGCTGGTGGTGTATCGGCCACTTCCTGGCGGGGTACGAGGGCGAGGACTGAAGATGGACACGAACGCTTGCTGCGACGACCTCGTGCGCGCCCTCTGAGAAGAGGACTACCCGTCGAAGGCCGGCTCTTCGAGATCGACGACCCGGCGCTCTACGACGGGCTCCGGGAGGTCGCGGACGGCGGAGGGGCGACCGGCTGGGACGTTTGGGATCATCACGACATCCAGAGGCTCCTCGACGAGTCCGGTCTCGGCCTGACGCATCCAGTGTCCCGGCGCCGACCGTGACGGGTCGGCGCGTGTTCTCCAGTACCGAGGGAGAAGCGGCACGCCACCGTGACGGATCGGCCAGGGTTGTCCCGAACCGAGGGAGAAGCGGCACGGCGACGTGACGGATCGCCCGACGTTCGCCTCAACCCTCGTCGAAGCGGCACGGCAACGTGACGGATCGTCCGCGGTTCGCCCAAACCCTCGTCGAACCGGCACGGCAGCGTGACGGATCGTCCGCCGTTCGCCCCAACCCTCGACGAAGCGGCACGGCCTGACGGATCGTCCCCGATCCTCCCCCCCAAGGCGCGCCGCAGTCTGCCCAGCGAGCAGGCCTTCGAGGGCCAACCTTGCGTCATCGCCTTGTGCGAGGGACACGACTCAACCCGCGGGCACACCCGCGCAGTCGTACGACTCGGAACCACCCGCGCTGACCAGGTAGAGGTCCATGGCGCTGCTCACACCGCGCCGCGATCGCCCTCCTCGACAGGCGTGATCGACCCGAACGCCAGCCGCACCAGGGCGATGAGGAAGGCCAGGACGAGCACGTTCAGCGCCGTGTCGAGCAGGCGATGGTCCTCCTCGACCGTGGGCACCGTCGCCGCCGCGCGGGGCAACACCGGGTCGGGCAGCTCCGCGGTCGCCAGCGCTTCCACGAGCGCCCCCGCTGCCTCGCGATCCAGGGGGCGCGGGTTCGAGGGCAGCGCCGCGACCGGGCCGGCCGAGAGCATCGCGCCGCTCGGACGCGAGGCGCTCGCCACCAGCACCTGAACGCTGACCGTGTCCACACTCCCCGTCTGTCCTGGCAGGGTCCCGGCCAGGATCCGCGCCGGCCGCAGCCAGGCCAGATCCGTGTTGCGAGGGGCGACGACCGGCACCAGCTCGAGCTCCGCAGTGACCGCGTCGGTCAGCCGGGGATCGCCGGCTTCCATCAGCACCAGCCCGGCATCCGGGTCGCCCGAGGCGACGTCCGCCAGGAGCTCCTCGACCCCCGCCCGTCCGACGACCTCGGCCTGTGGCCAGGCCAGGGCAGCCACCTGCGCAGCACCGCTCTCGGAGCCCACAGTGCCGATGGTCGCGGGCTCTCCGGTGGCCCCCCGGGGACGCAGCAGGTGCACCAGCCGCGTACCGACGACGGCCTCGGCGATGAGCTCCTCGCGCCGCTCGACCTTGCCCGCCCGCGTCCGGACGAAGAAGCGCTCGGCCCCCATGACCGCGACCCGGGCCTCGCCGCTGGCCAGGGCCTCGACGGGGTCGCCCTCGACCAGGCGGACCGGCTGATCGGGCAGGGCATCGCGAAGGGCCGCGCGCGCAGGCTCCACCTGGGCCTCCAGGCCGTCCGTGGGGTCGACGACCAGGCCCGCCGGCGCGCTGAGCTCCAGCCCCGGACCCTCGACGTGCCCTTCCTCTCGCAGCCACCGCCGCGCGACCACGTTCGGCGCGTAGCCAGCGACATCGACCTGGTGGTTCAGGGCCTGCATGCCGCGGTCATCGAGCTCTCCCGCAAGGCGGTCGGCCGCACGAGCGATCGAGGGGTGGGCGTCGAGGCGGTCGGCGTTGGCTACGGGGACGGCCTCGTAGGCGGGGAAGAAGCCCAGGTCGTCCTCGAGGGGTACCAGCGCCGTCGCTCCCAGGGCCCCGTCCGTCGTGTACCCGATCGCCGCGTCGGCCCGACCCTCCACCACCGCGGCGAGGCGCTCGCCGACGTCGGCGATCAGGATCGGCTCCTCGAGCTGCATGCCGTAGCGCCGAGACATCGGGCTCAGTCCGTCCACCGGTCGGCGAACGAACTCCGGAGGCACCGCGAGGCGCACCGGGCCCGCCTGGGAGAGGTCGCTGATGGTGGCGAGGCTCTCGGTGACAGCCCGCCAGTCGGGGACCAGCACCTCGTAGCCGTTGTCGAAGCCCAGCGGCTCGAGCCAGACCACGTCCAGTGGGCCATAGGCCGCGCGCAGGCGCTCCAGGTCGGTGCCGTACTCCTCGGTGCTGAGCAGGGCGAGGCCGGTGCCCGTGTACTCGACGGCCAGGTCCAGCTCGCCGGACTGGAGTCGGTGCTGGCAGTCCCAGGTGTCCTCGCAGACGCTCAGCGGAGCGACCCGCTCCCCATCGTGGGCAAGGAGCGTGCGGAGCGCCTCGCCCAGGATGCGCTGCTCGGAGAAGGGCTTGGCCCCCACCACGATGGGGTCCTGGGTACAGGCGAGCGCGAAGAGCAGGGTCATGACCGGCCCTCCTCGCGCAGGACGCGTATGAGCGCGACGCACTGCAGCAGCAGCACGAAGGTGAAGGGGATGGCCCCGCTGATCGCGACGGCCTGGACCGCCCGCACGTTTCCGGAGAGCAGGAGAGCAGCTCCCATCGCGCCCAGCGTGATGCCCCAGGCGACCTTGCGTCGGGTCGGCGGGTCCAGCGAGCCTTTGGTCGTGAGCATGCCCAGGACGTAGGTCGCGCTGTCGGCGCTGGTCACCAGGAAGATGAAGATCAGGACCAGGCAGATGACGTCGAGGGCGAGCGTCATCGGCACGCGCTCCAGGAGCGCGAAGAGCGCGGTCGTGACGTCCTGGCGGACGAGGTCGGCCACGCCGCCCATGCCGTAGAGTTCCTCGTGCAAGGCCGTGCCCCCGAAGACCGCGAACCAGAGCAGAGAGAAGAGCGTCGGAGCGAAGAGCACGGCGAGCACGAACTCGCGGATCGTGCGGCCCTTGGAGATGCGGGCGATGAAGATGCCGACGAAGGGCGCCCAGGCGATCCACCAGATGAAGTAGGTGAGCGTCCAGCCCTCGAGCCAGGCGCTGTTGTCGCTGTAGGGGAAGAGGGTCAGCGAGCGAGGGGCCAGGCCGGTCAGGTAGTCGCCGACGGCCTGGACGAAGGAGCGGAGCAAGAACGAGGTGTCGCCGACCACGAAGAGGAAGGCCATCAGCCCGATGGCCAGGGCCATGTTCACGTTCGACAGGATGCGGATGCCCTTGTCCAGGCTGGTCGTGGCCGAGAGCATGTAGGCGCCGACCAGCACGACCAGGATGGCTACCGCAACGAGCGTCGAGTCCATCGGCACGCCCGCGACCACGTTCAGGCCGGTGTGGAGCTGCAGCACGCCCATGCCCATCGAGCCCGCCACGCCGAAGGCCACGGCGAGCACGGCGACCAGGTCGGCTGCCCAGGCGACCGGCTCGACCCAGCGGCCGCTGTAGGCCGCGCGGATGGGCCCGCCGGCCAGGTAGGGCGTGCCTCGGCGGAAGGCGAAGAAGGCCAGGACCAGCGCCCCCACCGCATAGACCGCCCAGGCCTGGAGCCCCCAGTGAAAGGTCGTGATGACCATCGCGTTCCGGGCCGCCTCGGGGGTTCCCCCGGGACCGACCGGCGGGTCGGCGAAGTGCAGGATCGGCTCGGCCGCGCCCCAGAACAACAGCCCCGCGCCCATGCCCGCGGAGAACAACATCGACAGCCAGGACAGGGTCGAGAACTCGGGCTCGTCCTCGGGCTTTCCGAGCTTCAGACCACCCCACGGGCCCAGCGCGAGGGCGAGGGAGAAGATGAGGAAGCCGCTCACCGAGGCGATGAAGAACCAGTCCAGGGCGCGGAAAGACGTTCCGGTGATCCACTGTGCTGCCGAGGTGAGCAGGTCGGGAGCGAGGATGCCGATCAGGGCGACGATGGCGCAGATCGGCGTGGCGACTCGGAAGAGGTCAAGCCTCATGGCTCTCCGGGACAGGGGAGCGGCACCGTATCAGACGGCCCCCAGCCACCAGCGGCCACGAGCCCGCGCTGCGACGCTATGAAGGGCGGCCCGACGAAGGCTCGAGGTGCCCATGCCCTTCCGAAAGCAGCTGATGCTCTTCGAGGACCACCGCGACATGTTGGCCGACTCGGTCCGGATGAACGCCTACGCCTCGGCCATCGAAGGCGTCGTCAAGCCCGGGGATCGGGTCGTGGACCTGGGCGCGGGCCTTGGAATCCTCGGCTTCATGGCGCTCCGCGCCGGGGCTGCGCACGTCGACGCCATCGAGCAGACGGACAGCATCGAGCTGGCGAAGCGGCTCGCGGAGCGAAACGGCTTCGCCGACCGGATGACCTTCCACCGGGCCAACTCCAAGGACGTCGAGCTGTCCGAGCCGGCGGATGTCCTCCTGTCCGAGACCCTGGGCAGCTTCGGGGTCGAGGAGAACACCCTCGACTTCTTCGCCGACGCCCGCCGACTCCTGAAGCCCGAGGGACGCATGCTGCCTCGCGCCCTTCGCCTGTGGCTCGTCCCTGTCGAGCAGCAGGAGCCTCGTCTCGACTTCTGGCGCGACGTCGCCGGCTTCGACTTCTCTCCGGCCTTGGACGAGCTGAGCTCACGGATGAGCACCACGACCGTCGCCATCGAGGACTTCCTGGCGCTGCCACAGGTCTACCAGGACATCGACCTCCGGACGAACGACCGGCGAGAGCTCTCAAACACCCTGCTCTTCCGTGTCCTCCGTGCCGGTCGCATCCACGGCGTCGCCGGCTGGTTCCAGGTCAACCTCTGCCCCGTCGTCGCCTTCTCGACAGGCCCCGACTCCGCGCCGACCCACTGGAAGCAGGCCTTCTTCCCGCTCCGGCAGCCCATCGAGGTCCGGGCAGGCGACCACTTCGAGGCGACGCTGAGGTTGGGACCCAAGGGGACGCGCAGCGACGACACCCGCGTCGATCTGAGCGTCCGCTGCACGCAGATCTGAGCGCTCAGGTCCGGAGACCCCGTGGCGTGGCGGCTCTCCCCAGGGCCGCGAGGCCGAGGTCGACGAGGACCGCGAGCGCAGCCGCCGGGACCGCCCCGAGCAGCACCAGACGCGTGTCGTTCAGCGCGAGGCCCGTGACGATGGGTTCGCCGAGGCCTCCGGCGCCGATGAAGGCCGCGAGGGTCGCGACGCCCACCGAGATGACGGTCGAGGTCCGCACCCCGGCCAGGATGGTCGGCATGGCCAGAGGCAGCAAGACGTGGCGAAGCAGCTGGCCCTCCGTCAGGCCCATGCCGCGGCCCGCCTCGAGCAAGGATGCGTCGACCTCGTCCAGGCCGGTGGCCGTGTTCTGGAGGATGGGCAGCAGCGCATAGAGGAACAACGCGGCGATCGCATTCGCCCAACCCAGCCCCAGGAGCGGAATGAGGAGTGCCAACAGGGCCAGGCCGGGAATCGTCTGGAGGACCCCGGCGACCGTCAGCAGCGGACGCAAGGCCCTCCGACGAGACACCGCCACCCCCAGCGGCACCGCCGTGAGGATCGCGAGCAGGACCGCGGTCCCGGTCAGCGCGAGGTGCTCGCCCAGCAGGCGCAGCAGCAGGTCCGTCCGGGCCGCGACGAAGGTGCCCAGGTCCGCGTCGCGGTTCGTATCGGGCCCCTCGGCGACCGCGGCCGCATCCAGCAGCCCCTGCTCGGAGAGGAAGGAGGCGGCGACCTCTTCGAAGGCACGCCCGTCGACCTCGACCGCCGCGTTCAGCTCGGCCATCTCGGCGTCCGAGAGCGAAAAAGCCAGCTCTCCCAGCAGCGGGCCGAGCTCCGGGTGACGCTCGAGCAGATCGGCGCGAACGAGGGGCGCGCAGTCGTACGGCGGGAAGTAGCGGAGGTCATCGGCCAGCACGCGGACCGGGAAGCGGGCGAGCTTGCCGTCAGTGCTGTAGGCGTCGATGAGGTCGATCTCGCCCGAGCGAAGCGCCTCGTAGGCCAGGCCGTGGTCCATGCCTCGGAGCTCGTCGACCTGGAGCCCGTAGGCCTCGGCCAGGCCGGGCCAGCCGTCCTCGCGCTCGAGGAACTCGTGGCTGACCCCGGCCCGGAGCTCGGGGTGCCCGGCGAGCTCGCTGACCTTGGTGATGCCGTGCTCGGCGGCGACCTCGTCGCGGAGAGCCATGGCGTAGGTGTTGTTGAAGCCGAAGGGCGCCAGCCACAACAGCTCCCGCTCGTCCCGGAAGCGCTGCTGGACCACCCCGAAGGCCCGCAGCGGGTCGCGCACGGGCTCCTCGATGCCGAGGTGCACGGCCCAGCCGGTGCCGGTGTATTCCGGGTAGAGGTCGACCTCGCCGGACTCCAACGCGCCGTAGACGATGGTCGTCCCGCCGAGGCCCAGCTTGCGCTCGACCGGGATCTCGGTCCGCCCTTCGATGAGCTGGGCCATGACCTCGCCCAGGAGGCGACTCTCCGTGAAGGTCTTGGAGCCGACGACGACCGGCTCGTCCTGGGCCAGGGCCGCGGCGACCCAGAGGATCACAGGGCCTCGAGGAAGGAGGCGACCTCGGCCGTCGCAGGCGCGGCGCGGAGCTCCTCGGGGGTGCCGTCCTGGACGACGCGGCCGGCCTCGAGGAAGACCACCCGGTCGGCCATCGCGAAGGCCTCGGCCATGTCGTGGGTGACCAGCACCACCGTCTTGGCGACGCGCTCGAGCAGCCCCTTGAACTCGACGTGGAGCTGGCGACGGGTCACCGGGTCCAGGGCGCCGAAGGGCTCGTCCATCAGCAGGATCTCGGGGTCCTGGACGAGGGCGCGAGCGACGCCGACCCGCTGCGCCTGCCCGCCGGAGAGCTCGCTGGGGTAGCGATCGCGGAAGTGGCGGGGAGAGAGCCGGACCAGCTCCAGCAGCTCGTCGACGCGGGCCGGGTCGGTGCCCCCGACGAGCTTGGGCAACAGGCCGATGTTCTGCGCCACGGTCATGTGTGGGAAGAGCCCGCCCTTCTGGATGACCCAGCCGATGCGCCGGCGGAGCGCGGTGGCCTCCATCGTCGAGATGTCGACTCCCCCGACCTCGACCCGGCCGCTGTCGGGCTCGACCAGGCGGTTGATGCACTTCAGCGTGGTCGTCTTGCCGCAGCCGCTGGGGCCGATCAACGCCACGATCTGCCCGACCTCGACGTGCAGATCGACGCCGTCGAGGGCCACGACCTGGCCGCCGTCAGGGGCGGGCCACGCCTTCCGGACTCGGTCGAAGCGGATCACCGCGGGACCCTACCGCGGCGTGCTCCGGCGC
>Ga0114933_10004047_pt1 | contig 13964 bp, 29 predicted proteins | sample 4SBtaG_FD_89691 | JGI IMG/M metagenome (GOLD analysis project Ga0114933, IMG submission 89691) | Deep subsurface microbial communities from Kolumbo volcano to uncover new lineages of life (NeLLi) - 4SBTROV12_W25 metaG | ecosystem: Environmental > Aquatic > Marine > Volcanic | place: Kolumbo...
CCCTCTCAACCATTTTAACTAGCAGTAGGTGACATATGTAGTGCTCTCTTGCTGAAAGCCTCACAATGTTATTTTTTTTGTTTTTGCCTCCCAGTGAAATTGGAATGATGTGATGTTTCTCAGAATAACCGCACGGAGGGCTTCCTCTTCTTTTCTCTATGATAGAGCTATATATTTTTGCATACTTGTTATTAATGAATTTCATTGCCAAAAATTTTTATTTAAGCAATGATTTGCTCAGTGAGTGATCCAGAAAAAATACAAAAAGAAGAAGCCCAAAATAAGGGGCTTGCGATTATCGCCAATCTTGCAGAAATGCATGACTTGATTGAGTGGGACGATGTTGAAGATGCTTTTTTAAACATGAAGTTCCACCAAAGCGGAAGAGTTGAAATTTTTACCAGCAAAGACAAAACTGAAGGAAACGCACCAACTACTTTCGATTTAAAAGAAGTCATTCGTAAGCCTAAAATGGAACTATAGCTGATTGAAGACTTCAGGAGTGACTCTAATTTCTGGAGGCGTTTGGCAGTAATAATCCATACCTGAACTCAAGGGAAGATTTTCCTCCCCGTATCTATCACCCACCATATCTTTGTCCACTTTGGTAAAAGGAAGCAAATGTTCTGCGTGAACCGTAGAACCAAAAGTTTTCCTCTTTTCTCTTCTCACCATTTCTTCAAGATTATCTAAATGGCTAAATTCACTTTTGGTTATTACTTGGATATTAGTTTCTGGAAATCTGTATTTGTCTGTCCAGAAAGACATCCACCCGTCCTTAAAATCTTCTAATGCTGAAGTAGCCTTCTCTGTGAGTAGAAAGCAGTCTGATTCAATGTGGATTATCTTTTCAAGATTATAGTTTTTAGCTATCTCGAAAGAAAACAAGAAGCTTCTCCACCAACCCCAATAGCCTAAATGGGATACCCTTCCCAGATTGTTAGGAAAGGTAAATATATTAACTTTATCTAATTGATCCGGAAATCCAGCTTCTACCTTCCAAACAGAAGCCTCGCTACCCACAAATGACAAATCGGGCGATCCGTCATCGATTATGACTAAAGGTTTATCTTTTGAGAGTTCGATTCCTGAATAATAGTCAATCCACCTTAAGTACCTTTCTCGGTACTGGGCCTCGCTATTAAAAAAAGAAGTGCAAAAAATAAAACTGCCCATGAGGTGAACATTAAGCTCATTAACCCTCATGGGCAAGTATTTAAGTTTTAGTGGCCTCTGTCTCTTAGGTCATCTATTTTGACCTCTAACCTGTCAAACCTGTCGTTCATTCGCTCGGAGAACATCTTGAAGTCCTCTTTGCTGACATATTTTTCAGGTAATGAAAGAGCTAATTCGCTATATCTTGAAGTGACTTTTTCCATGTCATCAGCATGTTTCATGGCCAAGTCATTGTGGTCTTTTTTAATATCGTTTAGATGAGAAAGAATCATCTTAAAAACCCAGCCTCCAAGCAGAGTCACGAAGCCTACTGCTATGTTAATGAATGATTGAGATTCCATTACATATAATATATACACTTTTTCTTTAATTCGTGTAATTTTTATTTAGAAACAAATGGATGTTTTTTTAATAAATCCCGAAACCACTAAAAAACGTAAATTTTGTTGCGATGATTGCGGCATTTCTTACGATAAAAGTGAGTACAAGATTTTATTTAAAGCTAAAAAAATATTATATTTTGACTATAAAGACCACCTCGGCAAGAAAAAGAGGCTGTGTCATGAATGTTTGTACAATTCTATATTATTGAGGTTTGATTATGACTTTAAGGATAAAAAATCTGTACTTGTAAACATAATAGACGGTGAAAAAAGTTGGCCCTGTAGGTATTACAAGAAGGACAACCCCTCAGACAATAATTTTACTAAATTTTAGTTTGACACTTTTTTTTAACAAAAGTAGTCTGAGCGGCTATGTTAACAGTTGAACTAAAAAATAATGGGAGACTTTTAGCTCACCTTACGGCCACTCCAAAGGGCAGCATTAACGGCGAAAAAGAGTATCATTACGAGTATTATAAGGTGGGCAAAAAAGTTAAAAAGGGAATAGCTTTTGCACCAAAATCAAACAAGTTAGAGCAGCTTGCTGCGACAATAATGTCTGATAATATTATGGATTCTTGACTGCGCTTTTTACTCTATGTAGTATATTTCCATGTTCGAAAATGGTTATTTTTTACTAAAAAGTAAAAAAGGGAAAAAGAATGAAATAATGGCGGATTGTTATGACAACCTTTGGAGTCTACCTTACAGTCTAGAAAGAGTTTCTACCGAAGAGATGCTTAAAAGATACGAAGTCATTGAGTGCTTAATTGACAAGCCTAAGACTCGCAAAGCCCCACCCAGAACCGAAGAAAACGCTAACCAAAAATACCAAGATTACGAATATCGGGTATTATAAAGTGTACATAATCTTATGCCTTTGCCAGAGCCAAATAAACAGGATCAAGAAAAAGAAGAATTTGTAAATATTTGCATGGACGATACGAAAATGCTTAATGAGTTTCCAGACGACAAACAAAGAGCGGCAGTTTGCTACTCTCAATGGGAGAAATCCTCTAAAGCTTCTGATAGCAGTTATGGATTTGATTGGGAAGGTATTGATGCGACTAAATTTTTGTTGGATTTTAGCGGCCAAATTATAGCTAAAAATGAAAATAAAACTTTAAATAAACCTTTCAGGACTCCTAGTGGCCCAAAGAAGTTTTCAGTTTACGTTAAAAACGAGAAGGGCAATGTAGTAAAAGTTAATTTCGGTGATCCTAATATGGAAATTAAACGCGATGATCCCGAAAGAAGAAAAAGTTTTAGAGCTAGGCATAACTGTGATAATCCCGGCCCTAAATGGAAAGCTCGTTACTGGTCTTGTAGGCAATGGAGATCAGGCAAAAAGGTAGAAGGCTCAATCAATGATTACGAGTGGGATGGTGAAACTTTATTTGATCATAACGAGCTACTGACTCTTAATCCGTCCTTGGCTTATGTAGAAGAAGAGATCACTGAGCAAGAGTGCTTTGACTGTGAGCAAGAGTCTTCCGCTGCCGAGCCGAAACCAAATAACGAAGAGACTCACGATCAGTATATGTCTCGCTGCATGTCAGCGGGTTACACAAAGTCTCAGTGTATGAAAGCTCACGAAGGCCACACATTTAAAGATAGCTATGCCCACAAAGCTGGCCCTATGGAGGATTATGTTTTCACCTCCAAGGAAGAGGCTATGAAAATGGCTGAGAAGATCGGAATGGATGGAGTTCACGAGTCGATTACTGGTGATGGACAAAAACTTTATATTCCCGGAAAAACTGAAGAAGAATTTAGGAAGTGGTATAAAGATCATGACGGAGTTGACGCCAACTATGAAGAAGAAGATTATGCTGGTTGGTACAAGAAAAAGAAAAAGAAAAAGTCTAAAATGAAAAGTGGCTACGGCTACGAAATGACTAATGAAGAATACTTGGAGGTGATGAGCATTCAAGACTTGGTGGAACTTGAGGCTTCTGAGGCTGCAAAAAGAAGTGGCCCTAAATCTGGAGCGCAAACTCCCGCAAAACCGAGCGAGAGAAAGAAAGGCTCAGACAAAAATAAACCCGGAAGTGCAGGAGAAAAGGGCGGCAAGATCACTTTTTCTGAGTCTGTAATAAAATCGTTAAAAGAAAAAGTTAGAAAGCATAACGAGAAGAACAAAAAGAAAGTAACTCTCGGCCAGCTTAAAAAAGTTTACCGAAGAGGTGCGGGAGCTTTCTCGCAAAGCCACAGACCCGGAATGACTCGTGGCGGCTGGGCTATGGCTCGTGTAAATATGTTTTTGAAAATGGTGAGAGGAGGCAAAGTCAAAGACTCTTACAGGAAAGCCGACTCTGACATTATGAAAAGTTAACTCAAATTAAAACTTAAACAAAAGAATTAATAAATGGCTGCATACAACACAACAACAAAAGTTATCATCGCTGACTTAACGGATGAATCTGACCAAACTGCTGACTCTTTAGCAAAAAAAGTTAATGATTACATACAGACTCTTGACGATACCACAAATGCAATTATCGATATTCAATCGACAATGGTTAATAACGGAGTTGTAGCTTACATCATTGTCCATAAAGGATAAAATTTAATGGGGGCGTACTGGATTCGATTTGGATTCTTACGCCAGATAGCAAGCAGAGGATGATAGTGAGCCTCTTAAATAAACTATCAAGGTAATTCAACTGCCAATAATGTTGATATGGCTCCTTCTCTCGACGAAGCTGACGCGATTCTCGCTAAGTTTGGTTGGGCTGAAGAAGCTGCTGTAGCTGCGTAAGCTACCCGTCCTACTCTGGATGCTCGTTAAAGAGCTAGGGCGTCGACAGCGAGCAAAAAACTAGGGTCGAGTAGCACTAGGATAAAATGTTACTCAAAACTCGTGTAGGCCGTTTGTCGGTGACATGCCAAGCGAGTATTAACACCGACTAAGCTTGTAGAAGTCTGAGCCGAAGGGCTTCAAAGACAGGGGTTCGACTCCCCTCGCCTCCACCATTTTAAAATTAATTATATTTTTCTAGTGTATAATTAATTAGGATGGAAAACCAAACGCCGCCAAAGTTAGCTTTTATTCACACCCCCAAAACTGCTGGAACTTTTGTCAGGGTTTTTTTTGATAACCTTTTCATAAAAGAGGGCTGGCAAAATTCTCTTCACGATCCTTTTTGCGAGTTTAGCCCGTACAAAGAAAATTATAAAAAAAGAGGCAGAGATTTTGATAAAAACCAACTTAAAAAAATTATAGAAACTGAAAAAAGTAACGAACTTACTCCCGCATTTGTTCATAATCATGCCGCTAATTGGAGTGCAGAAAGTTTTTGGGATTTCAAAAATAATAAATGGATTACATTTTCTTTTGCGAGAGACCTTGGTGATATTTTATGCTCTTATTATTTTTATTTAAATAAATTTATTAATGATGATTCTCTTCCTGAAGATTCAAAACCAATGCCTTTAACGGATCATTGGAATTTTAATGTTATCGGAATACCAAGAAGCGCATTTGAAAAATTAACTCTCGACGAATTTGTGTCTATAGCGGTGAGAAGAAAAAATATAAGGGCGATGCCTACCTTTTACAAAGCTTTAGACTTTATCTCTCCATATTCTACAGAAAATTTTGCTTTTTTTCTTAAAAAATATTTAGATTATGATTTTGATGGAAAAGTACCGCATGTAGAAGGTCATCAAGACTCTGGAAAAGAAAAAGTATTAGTAAGCGGAAATAAAGGCTACGAATATTACTGCGAGTCTGGAGAAATATCTAAAGCTACCCAAAAAAGAATAGCTGGAGACTGGAGGCAGAAAGGTTTTAAGCGGATTTTTGAAAAAAGTAAGCATCTTTTTGATCAATAAATTTGACTTATTTTTTTACCGCACATACCTTTAAAAGATAAATCATGAATCGAAGGAGCTTCATCAAAACAGTACCCGCGATTGCTGGTAGTATCACCGTTTTTAATTCTGCTATGGCAGCAAAGGAGGATACAGCCCCAGAGGCTCCCGTACTTAAACATACTTATTACAATTATTTTGTAAATTGCTATGTCCAAAATCAAAAATATTGGCCCTTAGAAGTCTATAAGGACGGCAGTTTTAAAGATGGTAAATTGTATTTCGGTACTTTTCAGGGGGCTGTAGACTTCATACATAGTCACAGTCTTGTAACTCCATTCTACGATGAGGCTTTGTACGAAGTGTTTCACGAAACTTCTAGAGACCCAATGATTGCTCCGAAGCAAATATTTACATATTGGGTAAAATTAAAAGAAGGTGACTTTCCAGAGACTATTACGTGGATTCGTCCAGATTACATTGATCATACAGCAGATGGAGCGTTGGTGGAGCACGTTTGATGACTAAATCACAAATCATAGATTATATTGATTTTAATTATCCAGATTATTCTAAAGATATTTTAATCATTGACGGATTTGAAGAAGCGTTTCTAGGAATAGTGGAAGGCTTTAACAATAAACCAGTATCTTGTTACGACCACAGTAAGTGCATAGATGTTTTAGTGTCTTCAAATGAGGACACAACTGATCTACAAGATAAGATTGAAGAGGCTGAAGAGTATTTTAACTATAACATAATTGGAGCTTATGTCGGAGAGTTCACTCCCGTCTTCTTGTACCCCAAACAAATAATGTAACAATGAGGCTTCTTTTATTTAAAATTTTATTTCGTCTTACTTGGTGGGCAGCACCAAATAAGCAAAAGGTAGATCAAATGTGCGAAATCTACCTTCAAATAGTAGAAGACGAAAGACAGAAGAAAATTTGTGAATTCCGTCAGAAAGAAATGGACGCTTGTGTGCAGCCTCGGACGGAAACCTACGAACATCTTACCTGTAAAAGTCAGCGGGATATATTTACAAAAAATATGCCTCCTCGTATCTCTGATCAAGATCAACCCAGAAATCACTACTCAGACTACGAAGAAGCAAAGGCGTACCACGAAGGCCGCCAATGAACGTGTCGCAAGCTGACATAGATAACGCTATAGACAGATTCAGAGCTAAAGTAAAATCTGGCTACTACAAGCCTGACTCTGAAGGCAAAGTAAAGAGGAGCGACGGAAGCTATACCACCGAACGAAATTATCTAGAAAGCACTTTAGCCGAAAAATTTGCTGCTGACTTGCTTGGTTGCAATTTTAATAATGAAGTTTATGAAAGCGGGGGAGACGGAGGCTTAGATTTCGTTATTGCGACAACAAAGGGCGATAAAGAGGTTGAAGTCATTTGGATGGGGTTCAGGAAAGGTACAGAAGAAATTAGGGAGGAAGGCCATCTAATAGTTAATCCATATCAACCAACAAGATGGTCTGATATTTATGTCATGATTTCTGGCAGTATAAATTCTGGATTTAAGTTTCTTGGTTGGACTACTCATGCGAAGTTAAGGCAGAAGCCTAAAAAGGATTTTGGTTACGGAGAGAAGTATGCGATGCACTCTGACGATTTATTTAATTACGACCAGCTTTTACCTTTTTTAAAAAAATAAAAAGTGAATTATTACAAAATCCCTCTCGGAGATTCTTACCCCAACGTAGTAAATTGTGTTATTGAGATTCCTCAAAACACAAATGTTAAATATGAGTACGATATAGACTTAAATGCCTTCAGAGTTGACAGGTGTTTAATTAGTGCGATGAGCTATCCAGTTAACTACGGATTTATTCCTCAGACGATTGGTGATGATGGCGATCCTTTGGATATAATCGTATATTCTAGATTTTCATTTAACATGGGATCAATTTGCGAATGCAAAATTATTGGAGGATTGGACATGTCCGAAAATAATAAAAAAGATTATAAAATTTTAGGCGTCCCTACATTCATCACCAGTGTTAATGAGATGAAAGATGTAAAGGCAGACTATCTCGAAATAAGTAGGGACTTCTTCAGGAATTACAAAAATGTAGAGAAAAAGAGGGTAAAGGTTGGAAAGTGGTTTTCTTCAAGGAGAGCAATTTCAATTTTGAAAGAATCTCATCAAAACTACAAAAATAGCTTGGACTAAATTTTTACTTTCAATAAGATTAACTCATGAAAAATATTTTGTTTTTCTTGACGTTATTAGTAATCGTTTCTGGATGTAGTTCCAGTAATATAGCTTACGATTCTCATAAATATATTTTAATTGAGGATTTAAAAGTTCCTAAAAGTGAGGTTCGCGCTGCTTGGTTTGAGCATTTAGCTAACCAAAATCCAAATTTGTATAATATTTTAATGCGCTCAATGATTATATCTCAAAAAACTGGTAAAAAAATTTACATTACACGAAGAACAACAAACAACTCTACGCCCTACTATACAATGGACTCGCAAAACCAAGGTGGAGGCAACGTAATGTCTGTGAATTGGCCGCAAAAAATGATTGATTTCGACCACTACAATAGGGGAGACGGCAAATTAATGAGCGACTTTGAGACCGAGTGGTACATAAAAGAGAAGACTAGAATTTTAAATAATCAATTAAGAATTGGAGAAATTAATTAAATGCCGACCTTAGATAAGCAGGGGGCAAAACAAGAAGTAAGAAAAATCATACTAGACTCACTAAATAACTTTTTTGATAGTCAAATAGTTTACGATACTCCAATTTCAAGAAAGCTTTTAGCAAAAGACATCGAAGAGAATTTAATAAAAAAAGATAAGATAAAGAATAATTAATGAGAGAAACTTGTGACAAATGTGACTGTGAAGTCACCACTGAAAACTGCTCAATCACTATGCATTGCATAGCATGGGACGAGCCTTACGTTGGGCTTTTCGCTCATCGTAGGTGCATTAGATGCTCTCCTTCAAGAGCGCAGCACATTGTTCACCCCGACTTTGAGCCAGTGGTGGACGACAGACCTCAGTTCGATAAACGCAACCCAGAGGTTTTTTCTACTGAGGAGAAAGTAAAAGAGTTTGAAAAGCGTTGGACGGCTGCTTGGCTTATGTGTCAGCACCCAGAGGTTGCAGACGCGCAAATGGCAAAACTTTCCGCTACATGGAAGTCTCCTGACGATAGGTAGAATATGCTGCATAAAAACGTTCGGAAGGTTTTTGAAGCCCACTGGGAAAAAGTAAGTTGGAAAAAACATGAAATAAATATTTTAAAAAAATATTGGAAAACGTTAACTGATATAGAAATTAACGAAAAATATTTGCCCAACAGAACTGAAAGAGCAATAAGAACTAGAAGATTCGCTCTTGGCTTAAAGAAAACAATGGTACATCATCAAATATGGACTCCTGAAGAAATAGCTACTCTAAAAGAAAACTATTTAAAGTATAACCAAAGAGAATTACAACAGCTTTTCTTCCCTAACAAGACTATAAGCCAAATTAAAAATGCAAAAATGAGTCGCGGTTTAAAAAAGCCGCCCGTATGGACTAATGAAGAACGTGGGCTATTGATTGATCATGGGGCAGATTATTCTAGTACAGACTTAAGAAAAATGTTTTTTAAAAATAAAACTACCAACCAAATTGCTTGGATGAGAAAGCACCTAGGGATCAGAAGAAATAAAGTAAAAGCGCATGGATGACGTTAAAAATATAATTATGGCTCCCGGTTGTAACAGGAATCGGGGGTATGCTGAGTTTTTTGTTAGAAAACTTGAAGGTATTGAAGATACTGGCGAGTACAGGATAATAAAAGATTATGGTGAAGGCTTCGGAAAAACAAAGCCGTCACCAAATAATGTATTATGTTTAGTCCCTCATGGTAATCGTCAAGTCAGCGTTATGAAGGACAGGTTTAAATATTTAGATACTATTTGCGATGACGTTTGGAGTATAATGGGATCACCTCTTCAAAGATTTCTTATTTTCGATAGGTCTGGATACTCTGGAGGAAGAGAAAGAAAAGTTACCTCAGATAAAGTTATCAGAAATAAACTTACTAAAAAAATATTCAACTTGATGGGGCCAGAAGAGTCTCCAGAATATACTTATGAGTTTCTCAAGACTCAATATATCCAAAAAAATGAGAGCAAATATATTCAGCCAAAGAAGGCGAACTTTGACTATGGCAAGCCCTTTATTTTAGTTTTAGGTCAAAAATCTGGAGATTCTGTTATTGAATTTACTAACTTTCCAGTTCCCAAAAATTTAATTCTTGGCAGCAAGACCTCAGTTTCAAATGGCGGAGAAAAAGTAGTAATAGACGATAGGCCAGATAACAATGCTAGTTATTTAAATACTTATTTAACCGCTCTACCAATTTTAGATACTTTTGGTATTCCGATCATTTACAAGCCTCATATTTTAGAGTCTCAGGATCACAATGGTGCATTAAATAATTTTATTATTAACAATTTAAAGAACACTTCAATACTTACTGACAAAGTATCAATTCACGAATTGTTTCCGAAATGTCAGGCGGTTGTTACTATAAATTCTGGGGCGGGTTTTGAAGCCTTGCTTCATTTAAAGCCAGTTGTAACCCTAGGAAAAGTTGATTATTCTCCAGCTACTTTTAATTGCTCAACAATACAAGACATTAAGGATTGCAAGTCGTTTATTGAAGCCCCCGACATTTCTCCAGACGAAATAAAGAGGTTTTTACACGCTTACATTTCTAATACTTTTCCAGATTTTGGCGAGCCTACATATTTAAAATTAGTAGAATATCTTTTAGCAAAAGAATATTCAGAAATGGAATAAAATGAAAAATCAAGACCTACAATATAGATTTTATATTTTCGCTGGGATTTTACTTTTAGGGGTTCCCCTCTATCAGAGCTACTTTAATTATCATATACATAAAAGTATTGATGAGAGCTTGAGCGCAAATAATAAAATAACATCTCGTCATGTTGAAGCTAGAACTCAATTAACACAGGCTCGTAACTATTGGGCAAATCAATATTACGCTTCAGAACATATAAATAAACAACTTGAGAAGCAGGTAGATGTAATAAATAAATATTGGCAAAAAGAACTCTCTGATTTGCAAGACAGATACTTTGACTTAAAACACGGGGGAAAAGAGTCTAAACAAAATGAAAAGTAATAATTTTTATGAAGTGACCCACGGGACAAAGTCCGTAGGGTTTTTTAGAAATAAAAAAAATGCTAAAAAATATTTAAAACAATTTAAAAAAGATATAGAGGGTCACGTTTATAATTTGCAAATAATAAAAAGAACATTTTTCGACTATTTAGTAGATGAAGATTCTTCAAAGAGTCAAAACCCTGATGACTTTAATTGGAGGGCTTGGGAATGAAAGTTGAATATCCAGACGGTTACGGAAAGTATAACGAGTACGATTTCGATAACAGAATTACTTATGACGAAAGCTCTGATTCAATGTATATTTATGTGGCTCCACCTCAAGGTCAGGTTGGAGCAGTAATGGTTTATACCGACAAAGAGCGAAATATGATTTCAATAGATACAGACGAAGTGAATACTCAAGTTGGAATTGAAATAATAGGCGTATCTAAATTAATGAAAAAGTTTAATTTAAATAAAATTATAAATAATTAAGATGACTCAAGATTTAATAATACAAATAAACTCTTTTCTTTTTTACTGGGGAAAGTTAGAAGATGTAGACTCACAAATAAAAGCAAGAAAGAGGGCTATCTCCGAAAAATACTTACCAAATAAAGATAATATAATTACAAAGTCTTTAAAATTGGAAAAGGACAGGCTTGTTCTTAAAATGGCTAAAAGTATTAACTTTGCTATTAAGGAATTAGATTACGTTAAGTATTCTGAGCGGGAGGCCGAACATTATGAGCAACTTTTTAAAACTATTTCAAATAAGTCTTTCATAAATAAAGCTGAGAAAGTTTTTTCAAATAACAAAAGTATTGATTTAGATTATTTAAAATTTTTTAAATGGCAAATAGACTCTTTCTATGACGCAATGAGCATTTATTGTGAAAAATCATACGGTAGGCAGATAGATGATATTGTTTAATAGAGTGTATCTCTAACATGGGATATTACTACTGTTGCCCTTACTGCAAACAAGAAAAGTTAGTCGTAAAAAAACTCATGGACTTACGGTGTGAGCATGAGAGTCCTTTGCTACTTAAAAAGTATCCCTTCTTAAATAAAAAGTGCGAAGAACAAGATTACAAGTGCAAAGAAGTTCTGTTTTGTGAAAAATGCGATAGCTATTTTAAAAAGACTGACGAGTTTTTAGCGGAACAAATAAAGAGAGAAGAATAACATGGATGGGAAGAAAGAAATAGAATCTATTTTAAAAAAAATTAGAAATTTAAGAGACAAATTTGCTGTCTTTGATAAAGATAATAAAAAAAGTTTTATTTTTAATTTAGAAAGGTCTGCTGATCTTTTAATAGAAAATAAAATAATAATAGACAGAGATGCAGAATATAAAAAAATAAAAAAAATCGAAAGATTAAAATGAGTGACGATTCTAAAGAAAAAAATAAAGTACGTCCAAGGAAGTATTTTACTACAAAAGAAGTTAAGAAATGGAAATCAGAAAAGAGAGAGCTTTTAGAGCATTATTCTAAAATGAACAAGTTTTTGGGGCAAAAATCTAATACTTCAGACTAAAAACAGCCCTACAAATTGACTTTAAATAAAAAGTTATTTTTCCATATTGTTTTTTATTAATTGATAGCCTTATACAATTTAGGCTTAAATAAACGTGATACATCCTCCTCCTCACATATATAATTACACTAAAAATAAGTCTTGATGCTCTTTTTGACTTTGCTTATTTTCGAGCAAATGAAACTTATTAAGTTACAAAGATTCACTAACGAAGAAAAAGACACAGTAGATTTCTACTTGAGTCCAAACAAAATAGTTGGAATGGAGGCAATGCCAGAAGGAGGCAGCTTCATTATTACCAACAAAGATAATTTCGGAGTCTCTGAAACCCCCGAAGAAGTTTTAGCCCAAATAAAAGAGAACTAAATAAACATGAAGATGATACGACTAAATAAATACTCGTTTACTAATATGGGTACTCCAAGAGCGGTTACAAAAGACTTCTCTATCAACCCTAAAAACATTGTCAGCTTTGAATCCTTCAAGATTCGCGGAAAGTCTGGTACTTTAATTGTCACTGACTCCGGTGCAGAGCATCACGTTAGCGACGATTATACCTCTGTTTCCAAGAAGGTAACAAAGTCTGCGTTCCCAGTTAAATAATTTTTTAATTTATTTTTAATAATCCCCTTTTTGCATTTTTTTTGTGGAGGTTTTCCTACTTTCCCTCCATTTCTTTCGGTGCAATTAGGGGGTTTTTTTCAAAAAAATGGCTAAAAAATTCACAGTTATTTTAGATGATGACGAGATAAACGCCGTGAAAGAACTTATTAAGACTACGGACATACATTCTTTATTGTCCTCACATGAGACTTCTGTTAATTACGGAATCTTATATCAGATACTTGAACAAGATAAGGATGATACACAATGAGTTATAGTCTATGCTGCATATCAAATACTTTAGCTGCCGAGGGTAGTAAGTTTCAAACAATGACTTGGCATCGCTTCTCACAACTTGACCGCGACCAAGCAATCAAGATTGTTTCAGAACGTACCCTTAATAATTTGCGCGTTACTCGTAAGATTATTGAGCAATGTTATTTCAGTGGTTGGGGGTATCGTGTTAGTTCCAATTTGTTTCCCTTGCTTACATACGATGTAGCTGAACTCAAATTACAGGATTATCCTGACTATGCTGACATCATAGCTACTCTTGCAGATTGCGCTTTTATTATTAAAGACAAGGGCATTCGTATTTCTTGTCATCCCGATCAGTTCAATGTTCTTGCGAGCGAGGGTAAACATAATGTCGCTAAAACTATCAAAGAGTTAAATCATCATGGTTGGCTTATGGATATGCTTGGGGGTCATCGTGATTATCGTTGCCCTATAAATATCCACATTAATAATACTAAAGGAGAACCAGAAGAAATTGCTGACCGTTTCATGCTCAATCTTTACAAGTGCGACGAGGCTGTACGCTCTCGTCTTGTCGTAGAGAATGAGGATAAAGGTATTTGGACTCCGAAATTATTAGTTAAGCATTTCGATATACCCATTACATACGATAACCTACATCACAAGTGCTTGCCTGACGGACTTACAGAGCAACAGGCATTTAAATTGTGTTACGATACTTGGAATCGCAAAGGCTATTTTAAGCCACTATTTCATTATTCGGAGTCTCACCCAGAAAAGCCTAACCCTCGCAGTCATGCAGATATGCCCAGCGATTCACCCAAAGATTACGGTCACTCTTATCCCGTAGACTACGACATCGAACTCAAAGCAAAAGATGATGCTATACGGGCCATTGAAACGGTAGCGAGGTAACTCTTATGAAAATAACAAATATAATAGAAGCAGCCGATAATGGTGCATGGTATCAAGACGAATATGATGCAGAAGTTTGGATTCCTAACGGGGAAGTGGTGGAATTGGC
>Ga0114933_10004049_pt1 | contig 13962 bp, 12 predicted proteins | sample 4SBtaG_FD_89691 | JGI IMG/M metagenome (GOLD analysis project Ga0114933, IMG submission 89691) | Deep subsurface microbial communities from Kolumbo volcano to uncover new lineages of life (NeLLi) - 4SBTROV12_W25 metaG | ecosystem: Environmental > Aquatic > Marine > Volcanic | place: Kolumbo...
GCCATCGAGCGCACCCAGGCGATGAGCTTCATCGAGCCGCAGTACGCCAGCGCCAAGCTCAAGGGACGCGAGGACCTGGTGTTGCGGGACATGGCCCTCGGCGATGCCCTCGCCGGGCTCGAGGAGGGCCGAGTGCTCTACGGGCGCGCGGAGCCCGACTCCGCGATCCCGCTCCTGGAGGCGGCGATCGAGGACCTGGAGGTGGGCATTCGCTCCACCGGCGACACCACGGATCTGCTCGACGCCTACCTGCTGCTCGCGCTCGCCCAGACCGCGATGGGCGAGACCGACGCCGCAGACGCGGCCTACCGGGCCGTCGCGGTCCTGGACCCCACCCTCGAGCTGGATCCCATCAGCTACCCGCCCGACATCATCGAGCGGTACAAGGTCGTCCACGACGCCCTGGTCGCCGAGGGCACCGGCACGCTCCGGGTGACCTCGAAGACCGACGACGTCGAGGTCCGGGTGGACGGACGCCCGGTCGGAACCACCCCTGTGAGCGTGGACGATCTGCCGGTCGGCATCCACCACATCTACGCCACCGCCGAGGGGGGCCTGCGCGCCTACCAGGCGGTCGAGATCGGAGGAGACGACAACGCCACGGCCGCAATCGTCCTGGGCGATCGCCAGCTCGCCCCGACCGCGACCTCGGCCTCGGAGCGCAAGTCCCAGACCGACGGTCTGTATCGGGCGCTGGGTGCCTACTCTCAGACGCCGCTGGTGCTGCTCGCGGGCGAATCCGGCGACGGCGACGTGTCGGTGGCGCTCTACTCCTCGCGGTCCGGCAACTTCAGCCAGGCGCTGACGGCGCCGGCCGGCTCCGATCCGGTGAGGAGCATCGTCGACCTCATCCCGGCGCTGGGCAGCTACGTCACCGAGACCGGCGACATCCGGCCCGACCGGGTGGCGGTGTCCGTTCCTGACCTGGACCTCGCCGACAACGCGGTGCTGACCCAGGTCCTCCTCGATCCGAACGAGGAGGTGCAGATCCAGTACATCGAGTCCGGGCCCAAGTGGTACGTCTGGGCCGCGATGGGCGGGGTCGCCGCAGCGGGCGCCGGCGTCGGCGTGTGGGCGGTCTTCCTGCGCGACGACGGCGGCGGCATCCAGCCGAGCGACGACGGCACGATCACCGTGGTGTTGCCTGACTGATGCTCCTGCTCACCGGCTGCCTCATCAGCACCCAGCAGGAGTACCTGGCGCTTCGTGAACTCGCCCTGGATGTCGACGGCGACAAGTACCGGTGGACCGAGTGCGAGCCTGGCGAGTGCGACTGCGATGACGCGGACCCGGCGATCAACCCGGGGGTCGCAGAGGTCTGTGACGGCATCGACAACAACTGCGTCGACGGCATCGACGAGGGCCTCGACGACTACGTCGGATGGTTCCTGGACGAAGACGGCGACGGCTTCGGCTCCTCCGTCCTTCCAGTCACCCAGTGCCCCGTCCCCGAGGACGCGGTTCAAGACGCGAGCGACTGCGACGATTCGCGCAGCGACATCTTCCCCGGCGCCGACGAGGTCTGCGACCAGGCGGACAACGACTGCGACGGCGACGAGGACGAGGACGTCGACAAGACCTGGTACCGGGACGAAGACGGCGACGGCTACGGCGACGACGAGGTCACGGTCTTCGGGTGCGAGGAGCCCAGCGGCTACGTCGAGGAGGGCGGCGACTGCGATGACTCGGATGAGGCGATCTCTCCGGGGCTCGACGAAGTCTGTGATGACTTCATCGACAATGACTGCGATGGGGGCGACTCGGGCTGCTCCTGGGTGGGCGACGTTGACGCCGAGGCGATCGGCGTTTGGATGAGCTCGGAGGGAGGCGACCGCGCCGGGACTGTCTTGGACGGCGGCGTCCCGCTCACAGGTGGGCTGCAAGGTGTGCTTGTCGCCTCACCGACTTGGGATGAGAGTCGTGGCAAGGTCTACGCTGGCGCGGTGGATCTCATCAACCCCGAGGATCAGGACCTGACGGCGGGTCCGACTTTCCAGGGAGTTGACCCGCTAGACGCCTTTGGTTCAGCCCTGACCCTTGGAGTTGACGCCAGCTCTGATGGGGACCGGGATCCGCTGATCGGTGCGCCCGGAGCAGGGGACGCGGCAGCGGGCTGTGTCTATCGATTCGAGCGGCTCGCGGATACCGTCTATGGTCCCGATGACGCTGAGCTCGTCGTCTGTGGCCTGGAGTCACAGGCGCGACTCGGCGCGGCCTTGGCGATTTCCGGATTCACAGGCGACTTCTGGACTTCCGCACCCGGCCAATCCACTTTGTATCGGTTCCCCGCAGGAATCACGGGAGAAGTGTCGACCGAGGACTCGGACCGCCAGATCACCCACCCCGCCGTTGAGGACTTTGGAGCCGCGCTGGAATTGGTCGATCTGGATGGCGATGGCGTCAAGAGTGTTGTTGTCGGTTCTCCGAGCGAGTCCGTGGTGTACGTGCTGGACGCCCCAAGCGTCGGCGGCGTCACCGTCGTGGCCGACGCGGACATCGAGCTGTACGCGGTGAGTGACTCGGACTTCGGGCAACACCTGGCCGCCGGAGATCTGAATTCGGATGGGTATGGCGACGTGGTTGTCGGCGTGAAGGGTGGACAGGTGAGCGTATTCTTCGGTCCCGCCGCAGGTGACATCCCGGACGCTGCCGCAAATGTTCGAACGACGGGAACCGGCGAGTTCGGCGTGAGTGCGTCGATCGCGGCGGATCTCAACGTCGATCGCCATACCGATCTGGCGGTGGGTGATCCGGCGGAATCGACGGGTGGGGCGGTGTTTCTCTTCTACGGACCCGTCACCGGCTCACTCGTGGCGGGCGATGCCGATGTCGTGGTGCATGGCGATGCTGGCCAGGGACTCGGAACCGGACTCGTCTCCGGCGGCGAGGACGTCGTGCACTGGGACATCGTGGACTCGTTGTTCGTGGGCGCGCCGGGGACCGGCGCTTTGGAAGGGGGTGCCTACCACCTCTCTGGTCAGGGACTCTGACTCGTGTTGATCCTGTTGGCGTGTGTGGGGCCAAGTTCGGACATCGAAATCGACGCAGAGGCCCAGCGCGTGTTGGCGCTTGGTGATGAGCAGGGGGCTGCGGAGGTGTGCGCTGCCATCCGGGACCAATGGATGCGCGCCGATTGTGTTTGGAGCGTCGCGATGGAGCTTGCGCCGCGGGATCCGCAAGGCTCGATGGGGGTCTGTTCCATGCTCGATTCACCAGCCCTCGAAGAGTGCGCGTTTCTTGCCGCGGAGCGCGCCGTCGATCCGGCGCTGTGCGAGGAGGCTGGGGACTACGCCGCCCCGTGTCGAAACCACCTGGCCCACTTGATGGTCGAGGCTGCGGTTGGCCAGGAGCGGCTCCCCGGTGCGGTCGAGGGCCTCGTTCTTACGAGGATTGCGCCTCATGAACTCCCCGAGAGGGACTGGCCCAGGCTGTACCAGGTCGCGCTGTCGGTCCGGGATGATCTTTCCCCGAGTCACTGCGCCCAAGCGACGTACCGACCGCAGTGTGGAGAGGCCGTTTCGGCCCTTTACGACATCGCTATAGAGGAGCTCGTGGAGAACGGAAAGCTACGGTGCAGCGGCCCCTGGCCGGGCCGCGTGCAGGGATTCGACCCCGAGGCGTTTGGGCCTCTCGTCGAAGCGGCGCGAACCGCAGGCCGTTGTTCCGCTGTCGGGACCGTGGGCGGTGGCAACAGGTGATCCTCCTGCTCGCCTGCGGCGGCACCCCGGAGGTCACTCGCTACCTGTCCGATCCAGACGGCGACTGCGCCTTCGAGGACGCTGCGCTTCGCCGGGACTGCGCCTGGGGACGCGCCGCGGAGCAGGGCGACGTCGAGGTCTGTGCGCTGCTGGACGGGTACGACCGCGCCGAGTGCCGCTTCCTGGCCGCCGAGACCGCGCGCTCTTTCGCGATGTGCGAAGGCGCAGAGCCCCTGGACGTGGACTGTCGGCGCCACGTCTTCACCGGGCTGGGCGAGGACGCCTCCGGTGAGCCGAGCCTGGCTGCCGCTTGTGAGGCCGCCGCGACGGCCGTCGGGTACGAGCCCAGCGAGCTCGAGTGGAAGGGCTTCTTCACCGCTGCTCTCTCCGGCGAGCTGGCCCCGATACACGCGCGCTGCGAGGGCCTGGACGGGCTCGCCGCGCAGGTGTGCAGCGCCGAGGTTGATCTTCAGCAGAGGCGCATGCTCCAGCGGGCTCGCCAGGACGGGCGCTTGTGCGGGCCGCCGGCGGGCCGGATCGCGGAGCTGCGGGCCGAGGTGGACTTCGAAATCAAGTGGGAGGCCTGGCGCGCGCTCTACTGCGAATGAGGCGACGCGCTACTCGACCCGGAAGACGACCTTGGTGGTCTCGTCGGCCACCACGGTGACCGACTGGCTCTGGTCGAGGCCGATGGTGTCGTTCTTCACGCGCACGGTGTGGCTGCCCGAGCCCAGCTCGTGGTTGAACATCGGCGTGCGGCCCACCTTGCTTCCATCCACGAAGATCTCGCCCCAGACCTTTCCGCCGGCGATGTTGACGTTGAGCTTGCCCTTGGCGGCGGCCTTCTTCTTCAGGGTCTTCGAGACGGTCTCGCTGCCCTCGGAGGGCGCGTTCACCGAGAAGTTCAGCGTCTCGTAGCCGCCCAGGCGGTAGCTGATTCGGTGGCTCCCCGTGGCCTTGGTCCAGGTCAGCGGGGTCTTGCCGATCAGCGAGTTGTCCGCGTAGACGTCCGCGCCCGAGGGCGTCGACTGGAAGGCGATGCTCACCGCGGCCGCGGGCGGCGTGGTGTCGGTCTTCGTCTTCGAGGTCGTCTTGCTTCGGATCTTCACGAGGCGGATCGGCATGACCAGGCGCTCGCCGGCCACGACCTCGACCAGCTCCTCGAAGCTCTCGTAGCCATCGGCTGAGACCGTCAAGGTCACCGAGCCGGGCTTCAGGTGCTCGACCGCGACCTCCTCGCCGGTGCCCACTCCGGCGCCGTCGATGAAGACGCTGGCGACCGTGTTGATCCGCAGCTTGAGAGCGCCCTCGGTGGGCAGGACCTCGATGACCTCGGCCTCGGGCACGACGACCGGGTCCGGCGTGCGGGTGGCCATCCACCCCACGACCCCGAGCAGGAGGATGACCACCGCGACCGCGACGTAGAGCGGTACCCGCGAGGGGGGCTGGGTCTGGATGGTGCCGCCGGTCCCGGCGCTGCCGCCTCCCTCTTCCCAGTCGGGCTCGAGGTCCAGCTCCGGCGCGCGGTTGTGCAGCTCGTGCGCGATCTTCGAGCCGTGCTCCATGCGCTCGGTCTCGTCGGCGCGCTCCTCGCTGAACAGCTCCTCCATGAACATCGCCATGGAGCGCTGAATGGTCGGCGGGGTCGACGGGTACATGTAGTCCAGCAGCTCCTGCTGGAACTCGCGCGAGTCGCGGTAGCGCTTCTCGAGGTCCGCGGTCAGGGCCTTCATGACGATGTCGTCGAGGCGCTGCGGCACGTTCGGGTTGACCGATGAGGGCGGCTTGATGTCGACCGCCTTGATCTTCTCGAGGGTCTTGATCTCGCTGTCCGTCTTGAACAGGCGCCGCCCGGTCAGCATCTCGTAGAGGATGATCCCGGCCGAGAAGAGGTCGGACTGCTGGGTGACGTCCTCGCCCCGCGCCTGCTCCGGGCTCATGTACTCGAACTTGCCCTTCAGCACGCCATCCTTGGTGTCGTACTGGGACATCTCCGCCTTGGCGATGCCGAAGTCCGCGATCTTGACCTCGCCCGAGTAGGAGACGAGGACGTTCGAGGGCGACATGTCGCGGTGGATGATCGCCAGCGGCGTGCCGCGCAGGTCCGTCTTCTTGTGGGCGTAGTCGAGGCCCTTGCAGGTCTCGTGGGCGATGAAGACCGCGAACTCCTCGGGCAGGAGCTTCCGGCGGTGCGCCAGCTTGCGCAGGATCATCTTGACGTCTTTGCCGTCGATCCACTCCATCGCGATGAAGTAGTTGTCGCGGATCTTGCCGAAGTCGTAGATCTGGACGAGGTTCGCGTGCTGCAGCGAGACCGAGATCTTGGCCTCGTCGATGAACATCGTGACGAACTCTTCGTTGTCCGACAGGTGCGACAGGATGCGCTTGATGACCTGGACCTTCTCGAAGCCCGCGGTCGAGAAGCTCTTGGCCTTGAAGATCTCGGCCATACCGCCCGTCGCGATGCGGTCGATCAGGTAGTACTTGCCGAAGGCTTCTGGCTCGAAGGACGTGGCCATGCTCTCCGCGCGAATGCTACCGGATGTGGGCGGCCTCGACTACTCGCCCCCGCCGCCCGACTCGAGTCCCATGTACTGAGCAGCCTCGTCACAGGTCCACTCGTCCGAGACGTTGTCGACGAAGTCCTTGCAGTGGTCCCGCTCTTCGGGCGTGGTGTTGCCGCGCGCGAAGTCGTCGATGCACTTGTCGACCTGCTCGTCGGGCACCGTGTAGCCGCACTCCTCGGCATAGGAGGCGAGCTCCTTGCACGTGTCCTGGCAGGCGTTGTTGCAGGCGGTCAGACCAGCGAGGGTAAGGACCACGACAGCGAGCTTGCGCATGGAGGCTCCGAGGGACGGGCTAATCTGGCACAGGGCCCCGGACCGCGCAACGCGGCGCGCCCTACTTTGACCACCAATGGACGCATCCCTCCACCACTTCGGCGTCTTGCAGATCGAGCCGACCGACGTCTGCAACCTGAGCTGCACGATGTGCGCGCCTCACCACGAGGGCTGGGCGCAGATCCACGGCGTGCCGAAGGGGCGCATGGATCTGGATCTCTACCGGCGCATCGTCGATGGCCTCGCTGACGAAGAGTGCCGCTTCGACCACGTCATCTTCCAGTGGTTGGGCGACCCCAGCCTGCACCCGGATCTGGAAGAGATGGTCGCGCACGCCCAGGACCGGCTTGGAGACCTGGTCAACTACCTGCGCATCGACACCAACGCGATCACGCTGACGCCCTCGCGCATGGATCGCCTCGTCGAGGTCTACGCCCGCCGCCCCGAGGTGCCGCTGCTCCTGGTCTTCACGATCGACGCGGTGACGGCGGCCACCTACGAGCGCGTGAAGGGCCAGGACGCTCTGCTTCGAGTCCGCAAGCACGTCCGTCATCTGTTGCGTCGGCGCGCGGAGCTCTCGGGAGAGGTCAACCTGAACGTCGAGCTCCAGTTCGTCCTGCAGCCTGGAAACGCGCACGAGGCCGGTGACTTCATCGCCTACTGGTCGGACTTCCTGGCCTGTCAGGGGGCTTCGAGCGGCCACACGGACATCATGATCAAGCGCTTGAGCGTGGGCGCCGGTGGCCCCGGCCAGCTCGAGGCCGACGAGCTCTACGAGCGGAGCTGCACCGAGCAGGGCATCCGGGCCGAGGTCCGTGAGCACGTCGAGGTCAAGGTCTGGGAGCGCCGCCCCTGGGAGTCGACCGCGGGCAACGAGGCGAAGCGCCAACCCTGCCCGGGGCTCTGGATGACGCCGGTCATCCGCCACGACGGCCACCTGATGATGTGCTGCGCGGACCTGGGCGGCGAGCTCGACCTGGGGAGCCTGGACGAGGCCGGCTTCCGGACGCTGTGGGAGGGCCCCGCCGCCTTGAAGAAGCGGGTGGACCACATCGAGGGCCGCTTCGAGGGGGTCTGCGCCGACTGCGGCGGGATCAACTGGTACACGACGACGAACGAGGTAGTCGAGGACACCTTGAGGAGGAGAGATGCTGACGCTGTTGTTGGCCTGCACCGGGGGTGAGATCGGCGGCGTGCCCGAGCCGATCGACACCGCAACGGACACTGCGGACACCGGCCCGATCGAGGACGGGAGGCTGATCTACCAGCGCCGCCTCAGCGTGGGCAGTCTGCACGCCTGCCTGCTGGAGACCGATGGCACCGCGAAGTGCTGGGGCACCGACGCCGGCGGCCAGAGCACCCCGCCAGAGGTGAAGCTGCGTCGCATCTCCGCGGGCAACGCGAACACCTGCGGCCTGGACGCCGAGGGCAGCATCCACTGCTGGGGGAGCAACGAGTACGGCCAGCTGGACGGGATCCCCGAGGGCGACGGCTATGCCGACATCGACGTGGGCTACTTCCACGGCTGCGCCTTGCATGAGGACGGACACGTGGACTGCTGGGGCGTCAACGACGACGGCGAGACCAGCGCGCCGAGCGGCGAGCTCACCTCGATCACCGCAGGCGACTCCGTGAGCTGCGGGCTCGCTCCCAGCGAGACCATCAGCTGCTGGGGCGGCACGACCTCGGGCAACGCCGACAAGCCCTCGGGCCAGTACACGGTCGCGGATGTGCACTCGACGACGGGCTGCGCGGTGAAGAAGTCCGACGACTCCCTGGCCTGCTGGGGCCTGGACAACCAGGGCCAGGCTTCCCCTCCCGGCGGTGCCTTCGCTCAGGTCACCACCGGGCTCTACGCCAGCTGCGCCGCCGACGCCGAGGGCGCCGTCACCTGCTGGGGCGATGACCGCGACGGACTGCTCGATGCGCCGGGGGCGCCGCTTCGCATGATCGGCATGGGCTGGCACCACGCCTGCGGCGTTCGTGCCGACGACTCGGTGCTCTGCTGGGGCTCCGACCCCTTCGAGGTGGGATCCCTGAACCCTCCGGAGTGAATCGGCATCTTTGGCGCGATGCCGACCCTCTCCTGGGACCTTCGCAGTCCCGCCCCGCTCGAGCCCACCTGGGATGTCTTCAGTGACACCGAACGCCTGCTGGCCGCGGCGGGCGTGGCGCACGCCTACTACGACGAGGCGCTCCCGGACGGCGGCGTTCGGCGCATCGGCCGCGCCCACGTCGGCAACAAGCGGTTGGAGTGGGAGGAGCCGCCCTTCCAGTTCGTGCGCCCGCAGTGGCTGCGCTCCGAGCGCAACTTCAGGGCGGGCCCCACGAAGCAGCTGGTCTTGCTCGTCCGCTTGAAGCCGCGCGGTGATGGCGGCACCGACGTGCGCTTTTCGGTCGAGATCACCCCCCGCAGCGCTCTGCACCGACCCGCGGTCGAGCTGGGCCTCGCGCGCCAGGTCCGGGCGAACATGGGACGAGCGCTCCCGATGCTCATGGAGCGCCTCGAGCAGCCCGAGCTGGCCTTCGGGCCGATGTGCGAGGTCCTCGACGAGGAGCAGACCGAGCGCATCCGTTCGGCCTGCGCTCCCCTGAGCGAGCGGGCCTTCGCCGAGGGCCTCGAGCAGCTCCTGCTGACCGGCTCGAACGCGGACCTCGTCCACATCGCGCCCTACGCGCTGGCTCGCAAGCTGGGCCTGGACCCCGATGGCTGCGTCCATGGCTGCGTCGAGGCCGTCGAGGCCGGCATCCTCGCCATGCAGTGGGAGCTGCTCTGCCCCTTCTGCCGTGGCACCCGGGCGGCACCCGACGACCTGCGCCGGGTCCACTGTCCAGCCTGCAACATCTTCTTCGACGGGACCTTCCCCGACGCCCTCGAGCTGAGCTTCCGGCCGGTCGAGTCTCTGCGCCAGGTCGCCGCGGCCCCCTCCTGTCCGGGCTCGCCCGTGTGGCGTCCGCACACGATGCTCCAGGAGTGCCTGCAGCCCGGCGTCGAGCTGCGCAGGGAGGTCGAGCTCGAGCCCGGGATCTGTCGGGTGCGCGCGTGGCCGATGCGTGGCGCGGCCTCTCTTGACGTGCGGCCCGGGGGCCCCGACGAGATCGTGATCGAGCTGCGCCCCACAGGCGTGTTGCCCATCCGCCAGACCGTCGGCACGGGGCGGGTCACGGTCGTGTTGAAGAGCAGCGAGGCCCGTCCGGTCGACATCGCGATCGAACGCCGGACGATCGGTGGTCAGGTGCTCACCGCGGGGCGTGTCCGCGAGCTCGTGGGCCTGCCGATGGCCACGGCGCTGTCGGGGGCGCGGGGTGCCGAGCGGCGGGGCCTGGTCGCCGTGGAGAGAACCGGTGTCAGCCAGGATCTGCTGCGCGAGCGCCTGGTCAGCGTGCAACCCCTCACGGTCCAGGCCGACGAGAGCCGGCTGCTCGCGAGCTTCCCGGACCCGGAGGCGGCGCTCGCGGCGGCGCTGGAGTTCTCCAAGGGCGACGACCTCGGCGTGGCGGTGGGCGCCGCCGTGGTGTCCGAGACCGACTCGGGCACGCTGGTTGGCGAGGGCCTCGACCGCCTGGTCGCAGCCGCACCCTTCGGCTGGCCACAACCCGCTGTGCCGGTCGAGAGGGCCGCCTCGATGGCCTCGGTCCTCGCGGATCGGGGTCTGCGGCTGGTCCCGACGAAGGCGACAGATCAGGCGCTGCGCATCACCGAGCGCTTCGGCTGAGGCTGGGCTAGCGAGCGCCGCGCAGCTTCATGATCCAATCGAAGAGCCGGTGGTACAGCAGCGGCTCGCTGTCTTCGGACTTGGGGTCGTAGGCGTCGCGCACGTAGGGCACGTACATCGAGCGGCGGATGGACTGCCAGCCGGTCTTCGTGCTGGTCGCGACGCGATGCCACATCCGTCCGTCGTGGATGGTCAGGTCACCCGGCCAGGTCTCGACGTGGAGCTCCTGCGGATCCGGCTTCTGGGAGACGAAGTGGATCTTGCTGAAGAGCGTGCTCCAGATGGACTGCTCGTGGGTACCGGGGATGACGTAGAGGCCGCCGTCGTCGGGCCGGATGCGGTCGAAGTGCAGGCCGATGTTGAACATCGGAGGGGCCGGCTTCAGGTGGTAGAAGACGTCGCGCAGGCCGTCGGTGTGCCAGGCCAGGTTCGGCCTCAGGCCGCCCTCGACGTTGATGTAGGTGTTGAAGACGGCGCCGTCCTTCTCCTCGTCTCCGATGCGGGCGTCCTCGCCGACGACTCGCCGGACCGGCTCGAAGCGCTCGTCGCGCACGAAGGCCTTGAGGTACTCGGACATCACGGTCGTAAAGGCCATGCGCTGCAGCAGCGGGGCGCCGTCCGGGTCGTCGCCGATCCAGATCGGCACCCCGTAGATCGTCCGCTGACCGCTCGCGACGAGGCGGTCGGTGACGGACTGGATGTCGTCGAGGATGGCGCGGACCTCGTCGGGACGCGCCACCTGGGAGAAGACGATGAAGCCGTGCAGGTCCAGGAAGGCCTGCTGGACCGGCGTGATCTCGGCCTGCAGACGGAACCGCGTCGAGAGCGGGAGGTCCTCGACCGTGCCGGCGAAGGTCGACTCGTCGAGGCAGGGAGGGGCGTCAGCGATCGGGGAGCTCACGAGCGTCATGCCCCCCTATATCAATCATTTGATTAAGACGCACGCTCACCGCCTCGGAGCATGCCGCCGAGAGGCCAATACAACAGCCTCGCGAGCCAGTGGGGCGTGAGCCGACCCATCGAGATGAGCCACCAGGCGACCCACCCCGGCACGGTGAGGGGTCGACCTCGTCGAAAGGCCGCCAGGGACTCCCGCGCGCACTGCTCGGCGCTGATCTCGAGCAGCGCGGGGACCTTCATCCCGGTCGGGTTGCCGGCCTTGGACTCGAACTCGGTCGCGACCGGACCCGGGCAGGTGTGGGTCACGACGACGCCCGTCCCGTAGAGCTCGGAGCGCAGGCTCTCGCTGAAGGCCGAGACGAAGTGCTTGGTGCCGATGTAGGCCGCCGAGGCTGGCAGCCAGGTCAGGCCGAAGCCGCTGGAGACGTTGAGGATGCCGCCTCGGCCTCGCTCGAGCATCCCGGTCAGGACACGGCGGGTCAGGAAGGTCAGGCCTCGGACGTTGACGTCGACCATAGCGGTCAGCTTGTCGACCGGGGCCTCCTCGGTGAGCCCGATGTCGCCGAGGCCCGCGTTGTTGATCAGCACATCGACGCCGCCGTGGTCGGCCTCGATGCCTGCCACGAGGGCCTCGAGGGCGTCCAGGTCGGCGACGTCGCAGGCGCGGACCTCGCTGTTGGGGAGCTCCGCGGCCAGCGCGTCAAGGCGCTCCTTTCGCCGGGCGACGAGGACGAGAACGTGGGCCTCGCCGAGCTGTCGGGCCATCGCGGCGCCGATCCCGCTGCTCGCACCGGTGAGCAGGACCACGCCGTCCAGCGGTGGCCTCACTTGGAGTGGAGGACGAGCTGGGAGCCGTCGTCGGTGACCTCGAGCACGGTCTCGTCGACGGACTGGGTCATGACCACGAGCACGTCGTACTCCAGGAAGACCTCGGTCAGCCGCGCGTGCATCGGGTCGTCGAGGTAGCCCTCGAGGGCGGCCAGGCGGTCGAGCACCCGGCGGCGCTGGGCCTTCCACTGTCCAGGCGTGACCTTGCCCAGGACCTCGGCGACCCGCTCGTGGCGGACCCGCGCAAAGTCCTCTTCGAAGTCCAGCCCCTTTCCGTCGAACCAGGGATCTCGCATGCCCTGGAGCTAACGCGCTGCGGGCTCAGTCCCGGCGGAGTCGCCCGAGCAAGCGGCTCATCACGCCGGACTCTGCCCGGCCCTTCCATGTGTCCCGATCCGCGCGGAGCTGGGCCTCACGCGAGCCGGCCTCGAGCAGGCGCTCGCCCGCGTAGCCCGACTCGTCCTGGAGTCGGGCGACGGCATCGTTGAGGCGGTCCTGCTCGCGACGTGCGGTGCGCAGTTCGACCTCCTTCTTGGCCAGGTCGGCGCGCAGATCGGCCAGCTCGCGGCTGAGCGCCTTGGCCTCCTCGCTGATGGCGGAGTTCTCGGCGCCGAGCACCCGCACGGCCTCGCGCTTGAAGCCGGCGACCTCGTCCAGGGTGCGGGTCAGGCGCTCGATGGTGCCGGTGAGGGTGGCGATCTGCGTCGCCAGCCGCTCGGCCTCGACGCGTTTGTGCGCCACCTCGACCTCGGCCGTCTGCCGGAGCACGCGCTCGGCGGTGAGCTCGCCGGCCAGCTCGCCGATGCGAGCGCGGGCGTCGGCGGAATCCAAGAGGGGCGTCCGGCCGCGGTCGCGGGACGAACCCGACTCCACCCAGGCCACGAGTCCGGCCTCGGCCTCGGAGCGCGAGAAGCGCTTCGCCAACGCGGCAGCGGCCCTCGAACGCTTCGCGACGCGCTTGGGGTGATCGAGGACCTCGTCGAGCACTTCTTCGAGGTCGCCGTCCACCACCCAGCCCGCCTCTCCGAGCTCGAGGGCGTGATCCCCTCGGGTGATGACCGGCAGAGCGCAGCCCAGGTAGTCGACGTGCCGAAAGGCGAGCGCCAGCTCCCGCTCGGGGTTGGGCGCCATGACGTCGAGGGCCGCCGTGGCGCTGGCGTAGCGCTTCAGCAGCGCGGGGTAGGGGAGGTTGCCGACGTACTCCAGGCGCTTCGACGCTGGGACCTCGGCGGGCAGATCGACGACATCGCAGTCTCCGACCGCGGGTCGCCCCCCGATGACGATGAGCTTGCCCTTCTTGCGCTTCTCCAGGTGCTCCTGGGTGCGGGCGATCGCCTCTCGCGGGTCCTGCCATGGCCAGCTGACGCCGCCCATCACCAGCACCGGGTGCTTGGGCGCGCGCCGAGGGGGTCCGTCGGGGGCGACCAGGGGCACGACCCGACCGCTCGCCTGGCGCAGATCGACGCCCGCCAGGGCCAGCAGCCCCAGGTAGAACCACCGCTGCCTCGCGTTGGAGAAGAGGAACTCGTCCGCGGCGGCGATGGCGCGGAGGGTCTGGACCGCGGCGTCCTCGGTGGCGTCCTGCCACGCCGCTTCGAGCAGACGCGGCGCATAGAGATCGACGCAGAGCGGCGCGATCCCCGAGAGCACCTGCGCCTCCTCCGGCTGCACACAGACGATGCGATCCGGGCGCACGGTCTCCGCATACTGGCGGAGCTCGGAGGCGCTGGAGAAGGTCTGGGGGCCGCCGTCGACCTGGTCCTGATCGCGCGTGAGGTAGAGGACCTCGTGCCCGGCGTCCCGCAGCGCCTCGCCGTGGTGCCAGGCTCGAATCGCACCGCCGCTCCCGGGTCGGTCGTCGCGGGGGAGCCAGCCATGGAAGACAACGAGGACGCGCACGGACGCCATTCTACGGGGCCTGTCACGAGCGGTGACCGGCGCCGACGCATGCAAACCACAAGAGACCCACGCGACACGGCC
>Ga0114933_10004050_pt1 | contig 13958 bp, 21 predicted proteins | sample 4SBtaG_FD_89691 | JGI IMG/M metagenome (GOLD analysis project Ga0114933, IMG submission 89691) | Deep subsurface microbial communities from Kolumbo volcano to uncover new lineages of life (NeLLi) - 4SBTROV12_W25 metaG | ecosystem: Environmental > Aquatic > Marine > Volcanic | place: Kolumbo...
CTTTGTTGGTTGCTAGTCTAATCAGTATAGCACGGATGGTAATACCGTCAACCTGGCTAAAATTGCCATTTTCATTGCGGTTTTATTCCGCCTCCAAATAAATTTGAGCCTTGGTTATGGCAGTTGCCACAACCGATCTTGGATGCTTTGTATAGACTGAGAAAACCGCTTGGCTATGTTCTTCACCAACAACTGTGGCTTCAATGTCTGCGTCTCTCAATGCCCATTCAATGCTTGGTACAATGGATCTGTCTTGATCTAGATCAAAGTCTCCAATGTCTTCTACAGCGAATGTATGTCTATGATTTTCATTTATCATTTTAATCCTCCCATTTTTAATATTGCGTCTTTTGTGAACTGATGGCTCTCTTCGTGCCAAGATGCTCCCCAAGTGCCTTGGTCAGTTTTTTCTATAATTTTGCCTGTATAGATGATGCCTTGATATATTTTTTTTGTTACATTACCATCGGTAATCGGCTGAAATAATATCACCAATCCTGCAATGGCTCCTTCTATGCTCATCTAAATTTACTTTCTAATTGTTTAAGATAATCGTTACACCAATCTATCAACTCTTTCATTGGGCCTTCGTAGTCATAAGCATCATATCCTAATTTACTACAATATTCTGCGAATCTATTTCCAAATGTGAATGGTGTCATCAAAGCATCATCTCCGTTCCAACTACATGATCCTTCTGTAAATTTTCCTTGTAGATACATTTCTACAAATTCATCATAAATTGTTTCTAAACTTTTTTGCATTTTGCCTCCCCGTGTTTCTAAAAAAATCATAATTCATTTTAGCATGGATTGGATATGCGTCAACTAGGGTATATTGTGCCTATCGTTAAGATCAACGACAAGATATAGTATTAAGATTCTCTGACAAGATCATTGGTAATACAATGTAGGCCATCGTCCCAGAAGAATCTATGTCGCCATTGAACTTTATGTATTTTGATATCTAATGACTCCAATTTATCATATATCATACTGTTCTGACTAATGGCTAATACATTATTTTTATCTATAATTGAAAAATTCAAATCAAACAAAGTCTCTTCAGCATATCCAGTCCAATTTTTTAGATATTGGTTGATAAACTGCATATCGTTATCGTTGAGTTTTTCTTTATAAATTAGATACCTGCCGTCAGTTTGTTCTAACTCTTGTTTATGCCATTTTTCTTCAACCTTTGACCAATCATTAATGTTTCCGTTATTGGTCATGGATAGTTCCATGACAGGAACACCAGGCCAATGCCTTTCAAAATCTAAAGCGTTTCCATTTGTCAGCCATATCTTGTCTGCCACATTACAATAGATCCCATCAGAATGTCCTTCATTAAATGCTGTGATGATATTTCTTTTTTTTGACAAGACCTGACGCCAATATTGATATGCTCCACGATTCAAATAATCTAATATAGCATATTCGTCGTGGATGTAAATATCAGGACAATAAACTCCTGTCTCTGGTACCATTACTTTATTATCTATCGTTGAATAAAAGCCAGCAAGATAGTCTTTCTTTTCTGTGATGTATAAACAATCGTCCACCACAATAAATCCATCTCTGACATTAAGGGATTTTTCCATTGTTTCAACAGGATAAGATAAAACTTCTACTCCAAGTGTTTCAAATGTTTCTTTTATTTGTAGTAGATCTTCATGCGTTTCATTTAAGACTTTGTCGATAACTTTAGGAATTGGTCTTTTCAACATTTTGGCTAATTGTTTAGATGTTGGAACAGAGCCAAGTAGGGTCTTTTTTAACTTATTTTTATTATTAGGAATCCATACTTTCATATGGATATTTAAAGTCTATTTTTTTGGCTTTACTATTTTTGACTTCTGAAGAGGCCTTGCTCCTGTTCTTGCTCCACCCAATTTTGGCTGAGTGCCTTTTCTCTTTTTGATTTGAACTCCTGCCAATCTTTTTGCGCCTACACCTGACCTTTTGGTTTGAGCTAATTTTTTTCCTGCTATGCCGGCCTTAGCCTGTCTTTTCTTTCTAATCTTGGCAGATTTAACAGGATCTGTTTTTTGAAAACATGTGGAAGGTTTGGCCACAATACGGCCTTTTCTTGGACCTGATGTGCATCTGAATCCTTTAGTTGGCCTGCCACCTTTTTTTGATCGTCTAAAAATTTGAGATACCCCTTCAGTGATCGCGGAATGATCTTGTGATTCCAAAATTTCTCCGTCAACCATTTCGGCCACAATTTTTTCTGGCACATGATCTTGTGGCACAATATCTTGTGTCTGTGGAGCCGATGAGATACTATATATAGTGCCACTTGATGTAGTGTCTTCTACATTTTTTGGCACATGAATAAATTCTTTGATCTTCATATGAGTATTTATTGCAAGGTTCTTAAGAGACCTTAACTTAACTTACCTTATATCTAATGCCTAATACTTAACCTTAAATCTGATAAAACACCCACATTATTACAATTTACTACATCTAAACAAGATCAACTTGCAAGCATAGGGAGGTTAAATATATACACAATGAGAATACTTGAGATCTATAACACAGACGAAAACATAGGACCAGCACCAAAAGGAGTTTGTTCAAAACCCGCAAGTGACCTGCCAGCTTCTTGGATATCTTCGTGTAAGTCACAAGGCAAAAGAAAACGCACAGGGTCTCGACAAGAAAAAATCAGAGGCAAAACACAATCTGTTGCAGGAAAACGTATCAAAGGTAAAAAATACGGTGGGCCTTTACCTGATTATTCTTAAAAACAAATTTATCTCAGACCTAATAGCGAGCCAATAGCGAGCCATAACTAATTTTATGAGAACTTGGATAATAGGACACACATCAAACTATTCAAAAGCAGTAGCAGATAGATGTGTTGGTGTAACAAAGTTTGGCAGAGATAATATAGATTACGCTTCTCCATTTGAATCATTTATAAAGACACAAGAGCATGTCCCAGATAGGATATTCATTAATATAGGTATTGAAGACAAAATATCCGTACATACGGATCAACCTGATGAAGATTATATGGAAATGTTAGACAAGTTTAGCAAGACCTGGTTGTTTAAAATAAGATTATATACTTGGTTGTACAAAAAGAATATACCATGCACGATCTGTGATGTCACAAGCACAATAACCATGTGGCCACAAAACCATAGAGACGCTTTGTCATATTCGGTTATGAGGGCAATGGGACAACAAGCGGCAAGGTCACACAACACAGATATCTTAAAAATATTTCAAGTAAGTCCTAATGGAATAACACCTGAACGAGTGAATGAATATGCTGATAAAACTGTGGCTTGGATGCAAAATCCTCCCCAAGATGTCAATAGTATAGTGAATTTAGATGACAATGTCCTAGTTGGCTCAAGCCAATCAGGTGTATAGTCTTTCTCTGTATAGATCTTGAGTCACACAATGCACACCGCCATCCCAAAACCATCTATGTCTGAATGGAGCAATCACAGGCGCTATGTGATGCTTTTCTAAAAAGTCAAATACTTTCTTATTGTAATTATTAACTAGTATTGTGTTTTGATCAATAGACAACATGTTAACTTCAAACACAGTCTCTTCTACATAGCCCACCCAATCCTTAAGATAAGTTTCTACATACTCTGAGAAGTCGTCGCTGTCCTCTTCTCCAGGCACCCACCACTTGCCGCCATTCTTTTGTTTAACTTTGCGGAATGGAGACAGCTGGTCCCAGTATTTGTCTTCAAGGTAACAAATGTCCCAACCTGGAAATTTATCCTTGTAATTTTGTATTTCAAACAAGGTCACAATACATCCTTCTTTTGGCACACACCAAGTACAATCACCGTGTCCTACATGTTCCATTACATCAACATCAAATCCTTCTGCGGTCCATTGTTCTTGATATTTTTGTACCAGCTTACTATCTCGCCAACCTGTTTGATGTGTGCCCCAATGCAAACTACTGCCTAGCCTGTGTATAAAACTTGTGCTGACTAATTTTTTCTCTTGGCATTCATCTACAAAAACTTTATTTTGTATTCTATCCAATAATGTTTTGTATTCAGGCCTGTTGTTGTTTACATATAAAGTTTCGCCAATAACAGCCATGTCATCTCGAGGTTGATTAGCAGGCCGCCTAGAGGTATCAACATCCAAAATATCAGGCCTGTGAACTTCTACACCTGCAATTTCTAAAACCTTACATAAATTAAGATAGTCTTCTTCTGTTTCATCTAATATTCTAAACAAAATATCTTGTACTTTTCTATTTTTTATGTGTGAAAATTGATTTCTATTGTAGGATCTTCCAACAAGACAAGTTTTTAACTTATCATATGAAGCGTATCCTTTTACTTTTAAATCATGCATTATAGTCATAATTATCTATACATATTATGAAATACTCTTTTACTGAATGGAATAATAGAACTGGCAAAATTCCGGTTACTTGGAACACGGCGGACTATGAAACATTGCCTTGGTATCGAAATCCAGATAGAGTTAAAGGATTTAAAACAGAAGGAAAAAATTATGAAATATATGGAGACCAACTTGGTTGTTACATTCCAAAGTTTGAAGAAGTTGGCAAAGGAATATTTGTGCCAAAAAATGTTGAAAAAATATTTGGCCGAGTGTTAGATTATTTTGATATAGATGATAGTGTCTATGCCTTTGCAAAATATACACCAGGAATGATTCTGCCTTGGCATCGAGACAACTATCCAACCTATACTAGAAATAAAAGTGCCGCTGTGGAACAAATTGTAAGGATAATGGTCTTCCTGCATGACCCTGCTCCGGGACATCAGCTATGGATAAACAATAAGTTTTGTACAGGACCTGCTGGCACTTGGTTCAGTTGGCAAGGGTCAACTAAACACATGGCGGCAAACCTAGGCGAAGTGGATAGGTATGTAATACAAATCACCGGAAAAGCTAAACGTGATCCTGTGAATGTCTAAAAGATTTACGCCATTCAAAGCTTTCAAAATGTTGTTTGTTATGTTCAAGTATTGACTTTAATCTTGCATACACTCTTAACGGATCTTGTAATGATAATTTAGACATTGAGTCTAATGCTTTGTGCCATCTAGTTTCTTTGTCCTCTATATCATCATAGCTTTCATCTATTACTAGATCAAAAGTTTTATAACCTAATTGTTTGAAAGCTTTGAGTTGTCCAGCAGTGCCAAAAATTACAAAAGGTCTTTTCGCCACAATAGGCTTCGCCTCTTTTTCTGAAAACATTGCAAAGTCTTTGTGTATAGTAGTTTCAATCATAGCAGAGTAAATTGTTTGATTATATATTGAAGGATCAATTAAATCACTACAACGTATTTGAGTGTTATATCTATCACCTATGGTTTCGGCTGTGTGAACTTTTGGCCTCACTACTTCCTCACTCCAGTGCCCTCTGTTACTATCTTTTCCATAATAGGTTAAAAATGTTTTACCATGTATTGGATGTTTTGATATTACATTGTAAAGCCAATCTTTGTTTGGACTACTTTCACCTAACAAAAAGTCCCAATGTAATTGAAAATTTTTTTCATGATGTGGCACACATTTTGCTAGAAGATCCTTACATTTGTTATTTTGTTGATACAATTTGTGTCCTGCTAAAAACATATCATTGCTATATTCAAAATCCACACACACTTTTTTGATAGGAACTAAATTAGATACGAACTTTATATTATAACCAACCCATTCGTTCATAAAATCTATTACAGTATGGTACACGTCATTTACTTCATACATAATTCCAGGTTGAACAAGATGCACTTCAACTTTATCATTAGTGTCAAACGATTGTAAAATATCTTTTCTTAATTGAGCCACTTCGGCCGTGTTACCTGCATTTGAAACAATAGTTTTCATATTCATATTTAATCATTAAGCACGCACTTAAATACAGCCATGCGTATAAGAACTATTAACGAATATGATCAATTGCAATCAGTTTTGTTAGGCAGTGTCAAGAACGGTGCTTGGACAACCAATGATGTATTTTTTGATATGATGATTGAGTCAAGCACCTATAAAAATACATTAACAAAAGGGCCTTTATCGCAGTCAGTTATTGATCAAACTGAACAAGAACTTGAATATCTACAAAACATTCTACTCAAACGTGGCGTTGAAGTTATTAGGCCAAACACTGCACAACCACATTGTGCTTTTAGTGCTAGAGATGTTTTGCTTACACTTGATAACAAAGTTATAATTTGTCCTACACCATACTCCAGTAGACAAAATGAAAAAACATTATATGAACACTTACAAATAAAATTTGGCGAATGGGTAAAATTACCAATGCCAACACATAAAAGCTCGCCAATGTTTGATGCGGCAAACATCTGTAAGTTCAATGATAAGCTGTTATACCTGGTATCAAACACTGCCAACCTAGCAGGGGCTAAACTATTACAGTCAGTTGTTGGTACGGCTTTTGAGGTTATACCATGGAGAGGAGTGTACTCACATGCACATATAGATAGCACGATTGTATCACTAGATCACAACACAATATTATTAAATGGGAGTAGAGTCAATGAAACTAATCTACCAAAATTTTTAAAAGACTACAAAAAAATTTATTTAACAGACATTGAATCAAGAGACTTTGATACATTTCCATATGCTTCTAAATGGATTGGAATGAATATTTTATCGCTTGATCCCGAAACAGTCGTCGTTGATCCTTTTTACAAAAAACTAATTGCTTTATTGCAAGAGAACAATTATAATGTTATAGAAGCACCGTTGACACATGCAAGAACAATAGGCGGTGGATGGCATTGTGTGACCTGTGATTTGGAGAGAACATGAACATAATTTATGATATCAAAATTGGATTCGTTGGCCTTGGCAAACTTGGTATGCCTTGTAGCGAAGCAATTGCTAAAAAAGGATTTGATGTTGCAGGCTATGATATTAAATTTAAGACAAGCGAACTTGTTGATATTAGAAGTTCAATACAAGACTTATGCAGAGATAGAGACATTGTATTTGTTGCAACACCCACTCCACACGAAGATGGTTATGATGGCCGAGAGCCCACTAGTCATTTGCCAGTGAAAGATTTCAATTATACTGCTGTCAAAGACGTTTTGAAAGAATGTAATAGGCACCTTGGGACAAATCAAACACTTGTTTTAATATCAACTGTATTGCCAGGAACTATTCGTCGAGAACTTTCTCCAATAGTTACTAAAACAGAACTGCTTTACAATCCATACCTAATTGCAATGGGAACAGTATCTTGGGACATAATCAATCCTGAGATGATAATGATAGGATCAGCAGAAGGAAAAGCTGGTCCTCGCATCCAGATGTTAGCAGACTTCTATAATATACTATGTGATAACTCACCAAGACTAGAAACAGGAACCTTTGAAGACGTTGAAGCTATGAAAGTTTTTTTTAATACTTTTGTTAGCACAAAGATAGCTTTAGTAAACATGATACAAGATGTAGGACAAAAATTAAAGAATATGGATGTGGATAAAGTCACACAGGCTTTGGCAAAATGTGATCAAAAAATAATGAGCCCTGCTTACATGAAGCCAGGCATGGGAGATGGAGGTGCATGTCATCCTCGAGATAATATAGCTTTACGCTGGCTTGCTAAGGAACTTAATTTAGGATATGATATATTTGAAACTGTCATGACTGCTCGTGAAAAACAGGCCGAAAACATGGCCAAAGAAATCTTGAAGCATGGCAATAATATTCATTGCACCAGTGACTTTTATAAGCCTGGCACAAACCAAGTAGATGGTTCAAGTTCTTTATTGTTACAACATTACATAGTCAAGCATGGAGGACAAATTACAAACGGATTTGATAGTCCAATAGAAGTCATAGTAAGGATACATGAATCTGATAAGTTTGAAGTTGATGAAACTACAATTATATTTGATCCTTGGCGGACATATCCTCCTGGACCTAATGTAATTTATTATGGACAGTAAATCTTACACAGTTACTTGGGAACCTGGCGCCTTTGGACATTTTTTACAATCTATTATTATAATACACAATTACAAACTAAACATACCCGTAGTTGAAAGTGATAGTCACTTGTTGCCATTATATAAAACTAAAAAAAATCCAATAAACATTATTCATCCTTATGATAGTAAATTAGTGGCAAAGGCAAATAATATTATCAAACCATATTTTGCAAACAATAATCTTAGATTTTTTTCTAAATATTTAAATTATATAAAAACCGGACAATCACAAACACCTATAGAACTTTTAAAACTATATTGGAACTATAAAGACTTAGCCTGTGAAAAAAGTTTTAATATTGATATGACAAATTTATTTACAAATTTAAGTTTCTTCCTCAGAGACATTGAAGATTATTTGAATGATAAATTATCCAAAAATACAGTTGAATTTATTGAATTAAAAAGGAATAAGAATCTCATTCATTTTACAAATTTTAATGAAAAAATATTGCACACTTCATCTTGTTGCAAATCTAAAACATATAAAGACATAATTGGTTGCACAGATTATGAAATAGGATTAATTTTATGCGATTACTTTCAGGACGATGTTGTGAATGTTAACAAATTTATACAAAACTATGACGGAAATAAAATATTAAATACCACTGACATAATAAAACATGAAAACTAACACTAAATTTTACAGAATGCATGACACGGACTTGTTCACAGGCGAAAATGTTAATGGTTACCTAGTATTCACGAAACAAGACGGAGAAACAATTTTAGCACAACACATAGAAGAATTTTTTGATGAATCCCATAAATGCTAACTTACAAACGGCAGTCAAGACGCACTAAAAGCCTTTCCATTGAAACAATTCAACAGTGAACAACAGATGAAAAATGCATTTAATCTGGAACTTGATCCACGTGTAACGGCACATGTTGAACAAGTGAAGCTGACAATGTTTGATTCCACTACATTGAAATGTGACTTAACCTTTTTTGATGACGTGCAATACGATAGGTTTAACAAAATTGTAGGTGAAAATTCAGCTAAAATACCTCATGGTTTTACAAAATATTTGTGCAACATTTACTACGCATACAAATGATAAATATTTGTAGGAGAATATATGAGCAAATTTGTACACAAAAGATATATTAGAATTAGAAAATCAGATAGTTCATTAGTAACATTCACAAGCACTAATGACGCAATAACAAAAACTGGACCAAAATCATGTTATGATACAAGTAGTCCTACTAGGTCTTATGTTCTTGCAGATTCAAATCAAACCTTAGTAACCACATTTGAATTCAATTCGTTGGATGAACAAACTGCTTTTAAAAATGCTGTTGATGCGGCTATAGAAGCTGGTGGATCTCATCAACCTCAAAACACAACAGATCAGCAAATGGATGAAGGTTGTTGGGTAGAACATTTTAAAACAGAATGGTTACACCAAGACGGTTCAGTTTCTCATACATCTTATCCCCCAATTGGCACTTTTTAATATATTCTTTTACCGCAACTATTTGCACAGGTTGGATCACAATTATTTGTATTCCATGTTTGTTGAAGTCCAGTAAACTTTTCTACTGGCACGTATTCCCTATCTGCAACATTGGTTCCATGATAGCAACAAGGAGTTACAACACCGGTGGCTGTAATAAAAACTTCGCCACGTAAATGTTCACAACTGATTTCAAAACGTTTGTCTTTTTCTGGCAAATATTTTTGATTCTTCATCATTAATTCAATGTGAGCTTTAGGATCAAACGTTTGTTCTCGACCAGGCCTGTCATGTGGTTGTATCCAATGCGATACATTTCCTTCTTTATCTAAGGCCGGAAAGTCATCTCTGCCTTGGGCGTTAACAGTGAAATCCATAAAGCCCAGAGACTGGCTCAATTGCCTTGCTTCTTCAAGTTGATGTTGATTATGTTTAAACGGCACCCATTTCCATATGGCTTGTCCGCCTGCATCTATAAACCATTTTACACGCTCCATTACCTTTGACCAATCAACGTCTTGTCTATAAAGATGATTAGTGTCTTTTAGACCGTCAATACTAAATTCTATTAAAGAGTTAAGTTTTGCTAATTGTTCAAATGTTTTTTTACTGCCCATTGAACCGTTGGTGGTGATCTTGGACTCACAATCACTTACCTCTACAATATTCGCAATTTGCGGATGCATCATTGGGTCCCCCAAACTGCCATTAATTCTCACAAAGTAAACATCAGGATATAATGCTTTAATTTCTTTATACTTTTGCAATGATAGATGTGCAAGAACAAAATGATTTTTTACATTATATCCATATATGTTCCTTGGACAGCCTGGACATCTTGCATTACAATGGGTTGATGCTTCAATATGGAAACTGGTGATCTTCATATTAGTATTTAATCACCACAAAAAAAGGGCGATAGTTGCCTACCGCCCTTTAATAAATTTAATTACGCAGAGTAATTAATAACTTTTCTACCTGATTTTTTTAACAACGAGATTATATTCGCTTTCATTGTTAGTGCAGATGTTTTAGGTGCAACACCTAATACTTCTACTGTAAAATCAATACCTTTTGATAACAACTTGTTAGTCGCTGTTTTTCTTGCCGTGTTTTTTACTGCTAGGTTTTTGAACTTGATTTTACCACCGTGTACTTCACCATTTACTTTGTATGAAGATGCCGGCTCCGCAAATACACCAATCTGCTTCGCTCTTGTTCTGAAGTTTCTTGTGTACACAACGAATTGAGTTGAGTTTGCCATGGTTTTTTCCTTTTTAGTAGTTGGAAAAAAAGTCTTAATTATGTTATCTAACATTACTATCCTTTTGTTCCTTGGTTAATATAAGTTGCCGAAGTTTCTTTCACTGTTATCCGAACAACCATAGCACTATTATAATACAGGTGTTGTTTAATGTCAACCTATGTGGCCGTATAAGCTAAAACGTATAGAATCTTGAGGGACTGGTTCAGTCATTCCGTGTATTTGGTAAAGATTATTCATAACATATCCTGTATTGATTTGGTAATCAAATTTTTTTCTAAGTTTTAAATTATTAATATTATCATCTGTTGGAAATTCCCAACTTCCATTATTATCAAATTCAGATGTACTTGTCTTGTTATGATAAAAAGTAGTCCCTAATTTTATATTGTTAGGCCATAAAAAAATTTGTATGACGTGTTTGACCGCAGGATTATCAGGATGGTTGCTAATTGTGTAACCAGGTTTGTCTAACCAAAAATTACAGCTCACTCCATAGAATGTTTCTGAGAAAGTATCGGACAACTGCTCAATTATATCTTTTTTGTTTATAAATGTATCAAATTCTTTTAGGATATCGCTGTCATCATATATTAATTTACATCTTAATAGATCTTCTTGCATGTGTTCTCTTTGCCATTTGTATTGGTTTAGATCTTTAGTGTGTAATCTAGTTAATAGTTCAGAAGGAAATACATCTGATATGGCAAACAAATCATTGCCATCATCAATAGGATCTATATTCATTAATTGTCTTTTATTTCTGGTATAGGAAAAATATCAATGCCTTCTTTTTCCAGCTGTTTAATTTCTTTCTTAGTAGCTGTGCCATAGATTTTTTCATCACGTTCTCCGTTGGCAGCTTTACGTGCTTCTTGTGGAAATTTTTTACCAACATCAGTGAACTCTTTTTTAACAGTTTTTTCAATGTGCTTTAGTATCTGCCTGGCCTTACCACTCATCATCAGCTGATCTCCTACAACTTTTGTTTTCTGATTGCTCTTACGTTTAAGATTAGGAGCCATCACTGCTTTAGCTACCACGGTACTATCACACATAGGACAAGCGACTAGTCCTGCTTTCTTTTGTTTGTCAAAGCTTGCACTATCTGGAAACCAACCTTCAAACTCTGCATCACATTCACATATTAAAGCATATTTGATCATAATATTATTTACTATTATACGGTTGACTTTCAATTTTGTCTAGTGTACTATGAAGTATGAGATTAGGAACTAACATTTACGACAGAGGCAAGCCAAAAAAGTCATCACAGTCTGCAAACAAAAGCCGTGTGAAATACAGTTCAATGAACAAACACAAAAAGAGATCATATAAAGCTTACAATGGACAAGGACGATAACAAAAGGCTTGAATTTGAAGTTGGTAATCTGCAAGTGCAAGTAGCAGAATACCAGCAGATTATCAAAGAGCTGTCGGACAAAATAAAGTTATATGAACAAAAATATGGCTCAGTTTTTAAAAAATCAAATACAACTACAAATAATTAACAAAAACAAACATAAGGAAATCGATGAACTTACCACTATTTGACCAAAGCACAGGATATACTCTATTACTTGTGTATGGTCTCGTTGCTTTCGCACTGACCTACTGGTACAGTAGAGGTTACGACAATAACAAAACATCTTTTCTTGTGGCAAGAAGAGAACTGAATACATTCCAAGGTTCCATGTCGGTTGCGGCCGCTTGGCTTTGGGCTCCAGGTTTATTCATCAGTACACAACAGGCCTACGTTAACGGACTCGTAGGACACTTTTGGTTCTGTTTGGGTAACTTTCTGACACTTGGATTCTTTGCCTACTTTGCACACAGGTTAAGACAACAGTTTCCTGATGGCTTTACATTCTCAGGATTCATAAAAGAAAAATTTTCAAAGAGAGTACAGAACATCTACATTGTAGAGATGATCATATTGGCCACTTGTGCCTTTGCAATCAATCTACTTGCAGGATCTAAAACTCTTGAAGTGCTAACAGGCATACCATTCACGTACACTGCAATTGCTATGGCGGCGATTGCTTTGCTATATTCATTTAGAACAGGTCTAAAAGCAACTGTCATAACAGAAATGTTCAAGATAATTGTTGTATGGACAGGTGTCATTCTAATTGTACCAGCAGTGATCTACATTGCAGGCGGTTGGGAAACTGTGCAAGCAGGACTAGGTGGTATGAGAGGTGACGGTGCCAGTATCATTGGAACTGAACGTGCCTGGGTAGTATTTGCCACATTTGGTGCGGCGGCATTCCTTGGACACTTAGGTGGACCATGGGGTGACAATTCATTCTATCAAAGAGCATTTGCAATACAAAAGAAGTCTGTTTTTAAATCATTTGTGATTGCGGCCTTTATATTTGGTATTATTCCTATCATGATGGGACTGCTTGGTTATATAGGAGCAGGATCAGGTATGGAGATACCAGGCAATATGGTTGGAACAACTAATGCCATTGTGATTGCAAACTTCTTACCAGCATGGGCAAGTTTGTTCTTTGTGTTTTTAGTGTTTGCAGGACTAGTTGCTATATTAGACTCGCAGTTTAGTTCTATTGCAAACATGACTGGACATGACATCTACAACAAATACAAGAAGAAAGTTGATGACAAGACTGTGATCAAATATGCTAGGGTTGGTATGGTAGTACTGGCAATAGCTGGATTTTTAATTACACAGATTCCAGGCATTACACTTTTATACATATTCTTATTCTTTGCAACACTTAGAGCCGCTGTATGGCTGCCAAGTTTAATTGCTATTGTTAAACCTAAATTATTATCTGAACAAGGAATGTTCTATGGAATGGGTACAGCTATCATAATTGGTGTGCCTATGTTTGTATACGGCAAATTGGCTAAATCTTTACCTTATACATTATCAGGAACACTAGTTGCAATCTTTGGTTCAGTTGTGTTAGTATTAGCAATCAGCAAATGGAACAAGAAACAAATATCATAAAACCTAAATTATTGATCGTTACCGGGCCGCAAGGCTCCGGTAACCATCTCTTTGCAAAACTACTTTCATTGCATCCAGCCGTGATAGGATGGCCAATGTTAAAGGACGAATGGCAAGGACATCACCAAGAGCCATTCGCCGATGCATGGAACAATCCTCAACTACTAAAAGATAGAACATGGAGCAAGGACATGGTGTATATGACTTCAATTAGTTGTCCTTATATCAAAGGCAACAAACCACATACGC
>Ga0114933_10004051_pt1 | contig 13958 bp, 13 predicted proteins | sample 4SBtaG_FD_89691 | JGI IMG/M metagenome (GOLD analysis project Ga0114933, IMG submission 89691) | Deep subsurface microbial communities from Kolumbo volcano to uncover new lineages of life (NeLLi) - 4SBTROV12_W25 metaG | ecosystem: Environmental > Aquatic > Marine > Volcanic | place: Kolumbo...
CAATATCGCCGATATACCAGCTATAGCAAAAGATTTAATTAAAAGTAAGGAATCCTACTTAAGTAATATTAGAAAGAACCGTGATAAATACATATTTAACGTGGGAAATAGTGGTGATATTGGCGCCAAATATATTCGTAACATACTGAAAAACAAGTGATTACTAGCTTTTTGTCGCAATAATGCTGATGCTAAGATATTTTGTTTTATGAGCTAATTTCTAGATATAGAAGCTTCAAATACCATATATAGTAGTTCATTTTATGAACACTCTGCTATATACTGTTCAGATTATGAACAATCAGCAAAAAGAAGACGCTGCAACGCTCGAAATTCTGCAAGTTATTGAAAATAAAGATAATATTACCCAGCGGCACCTAGCGGACAAGCTTGACGTTGCACTTGGGTTAGCAAATTCCTATTTAAAACGTTGTGTGCGTAAAGGCCTGGTTAAAGTTCAACAAGCACCAGCAAACCGATATCTCTATTATTTAACGCCACAAGGTTTTTCCGAAAAAAGTCGGCTTACAGCGCAATATTTAAGTTCATCTTTTAATTTTTATCGTAATGCGAGTTCAAGCATTAATCAAATTTACCAACAGTGCGTAGCAAACAACTCAAATCGCATATTACTTTGTGGTATTTCTGAGCTTGCTGAAATTGCTGCAATTCGATCTCATGATTACCCATTAGTTATTACGGGTGTTTTTGATCCGACAATAACAAGTAATAAATTTCTTGGTCTACCAGTTTGGAACAATTTTGATGAAGTTGAGGAATATGATGCTTCTTTATTAACATCATTAGAAAATGCGCAAAATTTATATTCGTTACTAGAAAAAGAAATAGATACTGAATTAATACATGTTCCATCGATATTAGGGATAAATAGAAATTAATTGTAACTAGTTAACCTGAGATGGTTAATTAGTGATTCTTTAAAAATAATGTTAGAGCAAGGTAATTTATTACTCTGCATGGCGGTAGCGTGCCTAAAGCTTAATCCTATATTCATTGTTTTTTTGGAAATTAGATAGATTATTCAAATGACGAAAGTTTCTGTAACAAAAAAGCTCTGGTGCATATTATCGTCTCATCAACGTTATAAGGCTCTAATACTATTAATACTCATGTTTATTGGAATGATTCTGGAAACACTTGGCGTCGGTCTTGTGATCCCATTATTAACTGTTATGACAAAAAGCGATCTACATGTAGAGTACCCCAGTCTTCAAAAGTGGTTCGAATATATTGGTAATCCCTCGCCTGAAGAATTGGTTATTATGGGAATGATTATTTTTGTAGCCGTATATACAGTTAAAGTTATCTTTTTAAGTTTTTTTGCTTGGTGGCAAGCTAGATTTGTATCTGGATTACAAGTTGCTTACTCACAAGAATTATTTACAGGCTATCTTAGGCAACCTTATACATTTCATCTGCAACACAATTCAGCACATTTAATTCACAATGTGATAGCTGAGGTAGGTATGTTTACTAATGCCACACGAGCTTCACTTGTGATAATGGCTGAAATTTTAGCTGCACTTGGAATATCAATTCTCTTATTGAGTGTTGAACCACTTGGTGCTTCGATAGTAATAATCACTCTCTGCCTAGCAGCTTGGATTATTCATAAATTGACGAAAGGTCTCATTTTGAATTGGGGGCAGGCACGGCAACTACATGACAAGATGCGTTTACAACATCTTCAACAAGGATTCGGTAGCGCAAAAGACATTAAGATTCTCGGACGAGAAAATGAATTTATTAATCAGTTTAGAATACATAATACAGGTTCAGCAAAAATTTTTCGGCTCACGACTACTATGGAAGCAATACCGCGCCTATTGTTAGAGCTTCTTTGTGTTATATCGTTGATTATTCTTGTTATAGTTATGATTAAACAAAATAATGATTTTGACGCTATAGTGCCCGTATTAGGCCTTTTTACAGTTGCTGCATTTCGAATAATGCCATCAGTCAATAGAGTCTTATCTGCAATTCAAAATGTACGTTTCGCTAGACCAGCGATAGAAAAGTTATATGATGAATTTATGCTTATTGACAATTACTTAGAGAAACGAAATACACGACTAATAAAGTTAGCTAAAAGTCTAGAATTAAATCAAGTTAATTACTGCTATCCAAACATGGAAGATTCAGTATTACATGACATTAATTTGATAATTTCTAAAGGTACTTCAGTTGGTTTTATAGGAGGTACAGGCACGGGAAAAAGCACATTGGTTGACATTATTCTGGGTTTACTCACGCCTAAAAGAGGTAAAGTTTTAGTTGATGGTGTAGATATTCAACATAACCTACGTGGTTGGCAGGATCAGATTGGTTATGTTCCGCAGTCTATATATATAACGGATGATACAGTTCGTCGTAATGTTGCATTTGGGTTATCAAACGAGCAGATCGATGAAGCTTCTGTGTGGAAAGCAATTCGCTCTGCACATCTTGAATCTTTCATTAAAGAAATGCCCGAGGGGTTAGATACTATTTTAGGTGAACATGGAGTTAGGCTATCTGGAGGGCAGAGACAAAGAATTGGAATAGCTCGAGCACTATATCATGATCCGAATATTCTTGTTCTTGATGAGGCGACCAGCTCATTAGATATTTCAACGGAGCGAGGAGTAATGGATGCTGTTAGAGAGCTACATGGAAATAAGACCATATTGATCGTTGCCCATCGGCTTGCCACCGTAGAAGATTGTGACTGGGTATTTCGTTTGGATAAAGGGATGATAGTAGAAGAAGGAGTTCCTGACGATGTTTTATATGAAAATGCATCTAATAATTAGATGCGTATAGCAAATACATATTCGTTTGAAGAGAAGTGATTATTTATTCTGTTGTTATTCAAATTATTTTTTAATAAAGTTATAAATAGTAAAAATCATGCATAAGCTAATTACATCTTATTCAGAAAAGTTAACCAATGCTTTAAAGAATAAAGGAATGAATCAAATTCCAGTTCTTGCTGAGGCGATATTAGAATCATGGAAGAATAAAAAAAATATTTATTTCTGCGGTAATGGAGGTAGTGCAGGAAATGCCATACATCTTGCAAATGATTTTTTATACGGTGCTGGTGTTAAAAATGGTAGTGGTATAAGAGTTGAAGCGTTGAGTGCAAATCCAGCTGTTTTAACTTGTCTCGCTAATGATATTGGTTATGAAGAAATATTTTCTGAACAATTAAAGGTTAAAGCGAACAAAAGCGATGTCTTGATCGTTCTTTCGGGAAGTGGAAATTCGCCGAATGTAGTCAGGGCCTTGGAAAAGGGCAATGAAATTGGAATGAAAACGTTTGCGATTCTGGCTTACGATGGGGGAATATGCAAAGAAATAGCGCAGTATCCCATCCATTTTGATATTGACGATATGCAGATAGCTGAAGATCTACAGTTAATAATTGGTCATATTTGCATGCAATGGTTATGTCAACAGGATTTTACTGAAGTGCAAAAAAACATATGAAAACATTAGTCACAGGCGGGGCTGGTTTTATAGGTAGTCATCTTGTTGATGCGCTTCTTGAATTAGGGCATGAAGTTACTGTGCTGGATAATTTTACCACTGGTCATCGTGGTAATTTAGAACATGTGAAAGAACAGATTCAACTTGTTGAATGCGATTTATCAAGACCGGGAGAGTGGAGTAAAAAATTCTTAAACGTTGATTGGATATTTCATCTCGCTGCATTAGCCGATATTGTGCCAAGTATCCAACAACCGGAAGCTTACTTTCGTTCTAATGTTGATGGTACATTTAATGTTTTACAAGCTAGCAATAATGCTGGTGTGAAGCGATTTGTTTATGCGGCTTCATCTTCATGTTATGGAATACCTGATATATACCCAACTCCTGAAACAGCAGATATTCGTCCTCAATATCCATATGCGTTAACTAAGCGTATTGGTGAAGAATTAGTTTTACACTGGGCTCAAGTTTATAAGCTGCCTGCTTTATCATTAAGATTCTTTAATGTTTACGGAACACGTTCGCGGACATCTGGAACTTACGGTGCAGTCTTTGGAGTATTTCTTGCTCAGAAACTAGCGAATCAACCATTAACTATTGTAGGGGATGGTGAACAAACACGTGATTTCACTTATGTCACAGATATTGCACATGCTCTTATTGCTGCCGCAAATAGTGAACATAGTTGTGACATATATAATGTAGGTAGTGGCGAAACAGTATCTGTTAATAATTTGGTTAAATTACTTGAGGAAAATTACGTAAATATTCCTAAACGCCCCGGGGAACCAGAATGTACTTTTGCAGATATAACAAAAATTAAACAGCAACTTCACTGGGAACCTAAAGTATCTATTCAAGAAGGAGTATCTGAGGTTATAAAAAATATTGACTATTGGAAAAATGCTCCTGTTTGGGATCCAGAAAGTATTGAAATAGCGACCCAAGATTGGTTTCGTTATCTTTCTAAATGACGAACAATAAGAATACAGCTGCGATGTTATTAGCTGCTGGTTTAGGTACGAGGCTTCGTCCATATACAGATGAATGGCCTAAATGTTTGATGCCAATAAAAAATATACCGTTACTTGAATATTGGATACAAATCCTAAGTGATGTAGGGATAGAAGATATTACAATCAACATGCATCATCATGCAGAAATTGTGCAAGAATTTCTTAACCGGCCTCAATTTAATCAATCGATAAAAACATCATATGAAGCTACTTTACTCGGAACAGCCGCAACATTAAGAGAAAACGCTTCGTCTTTTGAAGATAAAACATGTTTATTAGTGCATGCAGACAATTTGTGTTGTTGTGATTTCATGGGATTTATTGATTATCATCATTATATGAGACCTTCCGACACAGTAATGACCATGATGACATTTGAGAGTTCAACGCCATCAACATGTGGAATAGTTGAGTTAGATAATGAAGGAGTTGTTCGCGGCTATCATGAAAAGGTTGTTGACCCACCTAGTAATTTAGCGAATGCCGCTGTATATCTTATAGAGCCTGAAGTTATTGATTGGATATTAGTAAATATCGATGCTATGGATTTTAGCAATGAAGTAATTCCTAAGTTTATAGGCAGAATAGCAACATGGAAAAACACAGGTGTACATAGGGATATTGGCTCATCAACAATGCTCCGTGCAGCACAACACGATAATTGTGAATCTATTCATTTTAATAATAAGGATGAATGGCAGACTAAATTTATGAGTAATCCAATTCATGAGCAACTTAAAGAAATCATGCATGGTTGATTATTCAGAAAAAATATTTTCAGCCAGCAAGGATGAATTGAAACTTCTTCCCAAAGATGGAATACGTACGGTCGTTTGTTATGGTCATTTTAATGTGATCCATCCAGGGCATATGCGGTATTTAAAGTATGCAAAAACATTAGGAAATTGTTTGATAGTTGCTTTGCAGGATGACGCTATGTTGCAAGATCCAGAGGGACAGAAATATTTTTCCCAAGAGGAAAGAGCCGAAGCATTATCTTCATTACATATATTGGATTATGTCGTTACTCTTGATAATGGGAATTTGCCAGAATTTGTTGAGTTAGTGAGACCAAGCGTTATGGTTTTAGGGAGTGAACATGAACTTGACAAAAATGAGATGGTTGATAATGCGATATTTATATTAGAAAAAAATGAAGGTGAAATTATTTATCATGCTGGTGATACTCATTATGCTAATACAGATTTACTACATATAAAGATTGATGATCTTGAACAAGAGAAAATTAACTTATATAAAAACGCTTGTCGAAATCAGAAGCTTGAAATACGAAAATTAGAAAAAAGAGTAAAAAAAATAGCAGAATCAAACATATTGGTGATTGGCGATACAATAGTTGATCAATATGTAGGTTGTGATGCTTTAGGTATGAGCTCAGAAGCCCCCGTTCTAGTAGTTCGTGAGTTGGAATCAAAAGAATATCTAGGAGGTGCAGCAATTGTCGCCTCACATGTTCGAGCACTAGGCGCAAAGTGTCACTTTATTTCAGTTATAGGTAATGATATACATGCTAATTATGTGTCTAAAGAGTTAGAGTCTAGTGATGTAAATACATATTTTATTAAAGATGATAGTAGACCTACCAGCTATAAAATAAGATATATGGTAGAAAGTCAAAAACTATTTCGTGTGAGTAGGCTTAAAGAACATAAGATATCAACAAAGATTGAAGACTTAATCATCAAGAAAATAAATGAGCTGTCTCCTAGTTTAGATGGGATCATTATAAGTGACTTTGTCTATGGCGTAATTACAGAGAGAATCATACGTGGTATAAAAAATATTGTTAAAGAAAATAAAATAAAATTATTTGCAGATGTTCAATGCAGTAGTCAAATAGGCAGTGTTTTAAAATATAAAGATTTTGATTTGGTATTTCCTACAGAGAAAGAAGCTCGGATAGCATTAGATAATAATGTGGAAGGTATAGAGTGGATCGCTAACAAATTACTGGATAAATTATCATCAAAAGAAGTTTTAGTGAAGCTTGGTTCGGAAGGATTTATTGCCTATTCAAAGCAGTCTGATGGATTTGTTTTAAAGCAGCATTTTCCTGCGTTGACGGTTAATCCTGTGGATGTTACAGGAGCTGGAGATTCGATGATGGCTGCAATGGCAGGATGTATTTCATCAGGTGGTGATTTAATGGAAGCATCTGCTATTGGTGCATGCATGGCATCTCTCTCTGTCAGAGAAATAGGGAATACACCTATTAACAAAGAACAATTATCACAATTCATGAGATATATAGACTCATGATAGCACTATAACAATTGAGAGGTATCAGTAATGGCAGATCCATACGGTATAGATAGTCATAAATTAGCATATCATCCTAAGCGTGTATCTCAGCTTCTTGATGTTGGTGATAAATGGGAAAAAGCAAAAGAGGTTTATCCTATATATTTGGAGATGGCGCCTGTAGGTGCATGTAACCACAGATGTACTTTTTGTGCAGTCGATTACATAGGTTATAAGGCACGTATGTTAGATGTTGAGATGCTAAGAGAACGATTACCTGAAATGGGTAGGCTAGGTGTAAAAAGCATCATGTATGCAGGCGAAGGCGAGCCGCTGTTACATAAAAAAATAAATGAAATTGTAAAAATAACGCATGACTCGGGAATTGATGTTTCTTTTACAACAAATGCAACGTTGATGAATGATAAATTTATTGAAGAGTCATTACGGTTAACATCGTGGATGAAGGTCTCAATTAATGCGGGTACCGCAGAAACATATTCAAAAATTCATCAAACTAAAGAAGGTGATTTTAAAAAAGTCCTCGAAAATCTAAAACGGGCGTCTGACTATAAATCTAAAAACAATATAGATTGTGTAATAGGTGCTCAAGCACTTTTATTGCCAGAAAATGCAGATGAACTGGGAGAGTTAGCCCGGATCTGCAGAGATGAGGTAGGTATAGACTATTTAGTTATTAAACCTTATTCACAACATAATTTTAGTGAAACTCGAATTTATGAAAATATAGATTATTCAGATTACCTTACACTTGGAGATGAGTTACAAATACTCAATACTGATACATTTAATGTAGTATTTCGTGCAAATACGATTAAAAAATTCATGAATAAACATGATGAAAGATATCAAAAATGTTCATCAACTCCTTTCGTCTGGGCATATGTCATGGCAGATGGTGCAGTGTATGGCTGTAGTGCTTATTTATTAGATCCACGTTTTGAATATGGGAATATTGCTACAAATACATTTCAGGAAATCTGGCAAGGTGAAAAAAGAGAAAAAAACTTTCATTATGTATTAGATGAGCTAGATATTTCTGAATGTAGAATCAATTGCAGGATGGATGAAGCGAATAGATATTTAGATAAATTAAAGAATAATTCTATCCCTCATATCAATTTTATTTGAATTTATATAATAATAATATTTTGTACGGATAAATAATTTGTTGAAATCATGACATATCTAGGTATTGATCTCGATAATACACTTATCGATTATGAATCTGTATTTCCTGCAGCTGCAAATAAATTAAATATTGCTCTTCCTCCATCGATTCAAACGAAACAACAAATTCGTGAATTTTTGAGACTGCAAGCAGATGGAGAAGAAAGTTGGCAGAGACTTCAGGGCGCGGCATACGGAAAATTTGTAAAAGATTATGCAAAATTATTTCCAGGTGTTAAGCGATTTTTTTGGAGATGCGTGCAAAATGGAAATAAAGTTAAAGTGGTAAGCCACAAGACTGAGTTTGGTCATATGGACAAAGATAAAATTCCTTTGAGACAGGTGGCACTAGAATTTTTGGAAAAGGAAAGTCTTGTAAGTAAAGATAACCCTTCGATGTGTGAAGTGATATTTAAAAATACTTGTGAAGATAAAATATCATATATAGCTGAGAATAACTTTGATTGGTTTATTGATGATTTGCCAGAGGTTGTATCTGCGTTAGCTAAATTAGAAAAAGTTAAAGTTATACATTTTTCCCAAATAGTAGAGCCAGAGAATAAAACTGGTAATAATAGAATTATATCATTATCAGATTGGCAACAAATTGATGCATTGATTAACGGAGATTGGGCACTAGCGGAAATTAATAAACTGCTAAAAAGAATACTAATGGAAGAGGCAAAAGAAATTGAAAAGAATTCTTCAGGTGGCAATTCAGCTACCTATCGATTGACAATGCAAGATAGACGAACTTTAAAACTTAAAGTTTATCCAATTGATAAAAATCATGATCGGCTAGCTTCTGAATATGCAGCAACAATGTATATATCGAAAAACCATTCAAATTATGTCAATAAACCACTAGGTCGAGATGATGAGCTAGGTATCGGTATTTATGAGTGGATAGAAGGAACTGCAGTTACTAATATTAATGACAATGATATTAATTCGTGTGTAAAGTTTCTTGATGCTCTGCATTCAATGAGAGAAGAATCACAATTTGATGATTTTCCATTAGCTTCAGCAGCCTGTTTAAGTGGCAGTGATATAGAAAGGCAAATTAATTATCGTTTGAATAAATTTCTTGATAGTAATATAGATTCAAATGAACTTGAATTATTTTTGAAAAACAAGCTAATCCCTATTAGTAGAAAGATTATAGATTGGTCAATAAATAAATGGCCTGAAGATACTGCATTCAATATTCAGATTCCAAGGTCTCAACAAATATTAAGCCCATCAGATTTTGGCTTTCACAATTCGGTAAGGCATGCTGACGGAACACTGGCATTTTTGGATTTTGAATATTTTGGATGGGATGATCCTGTTAAGTTAATTTCAGATTTTAGTTTTCATCCTGGAATGAATTTAAGTAATGAACAAGTAGCATATTGGACGAAAACTTCATTAGAGTTATATGGGAATCATTTATCTCAAAGATTGAGAGTTTGCCGGCCCTTATATGGTTTAATTTGGTGTCTAATTTTACTTAATGATTTCAACCCTCAAGTTTGGCATCGTCGTTTATTAGCGAAAGGTATGATTCAATCATGTCGACAAAACAAACTTGCCAGCCAATTAACTAAAGCAGAACTTTTGCTTGATAATATCAGTGCTAATTATAGAGAAATAACATGGGAGACTTGTCATTAATGAATATCCTTGATGATAGATCAAAGGAACTTCGAAAAATGGTTATTCAGATGATCGAGTCTGATCGTAGAGGGCATATTGGTCCGGCTCTCTCCTTGATTGAAATAATTCGAGTTCTTTATGATTCATTTTTAAAATATGACTCCACAAATCCGTATTGGTCAGAGCGCGATCGTTTTATTTTAAGTAAAGGTCATGGTTGTTTAGCTCTCTATGCAGTTTTAGCCGACAAAGGCTTTTTCTCGAAAGATATATTATCTGATTTTTGTAGTATTGACTCCCCTTTAGGAGGACATCCAGAAAGGAGAAAGGCACCAGGAATAGAAGCAACCACAGGAGCACTAGGGCATGGATTACCAATGGGAGTTGGAATGGCGTTAGCTAGCAAAATTCGAAAAGAAAAATTTCGTGTTGTAGTTATGGTTGGTGATGGGGAAATTAATGAGGGCTCCGTTTGGGAAGCTGCAATGTCAGCTTCAAAACATCAGCTTTCAAACCTTATTGTAATGATTGATTATAATAAATTACAGTCTTATGGACCTACAAAGGAAGTTCTTGACCTCGAACCGCTAGCTGAAAAATGGTCTAGTTTTGGTTTTGAAGTTGAAGAGATTGATGGCCATGATATAAATGCATTAATAGAACTTACTGAACGATTACCTCTCAATAATAGAAAACCAACTGCAATAATTTGTCATACCATAAAAGGTAAAGGTATTTCTTTTGCTGAAGGTAAGGCTGAATGGCATCACAAATCAGGATTAAAACCTGAAGAAATAAAAGCACTGTATGACTGCCTACAATGATAAGAGATAAAAACTAATGCGCAAAACTTCTCTCGATTATGTTTATAAATTAGCTCAACGTGATGAACGAGTTTTATTTATTGGCTCAGATCTTGGCCCCGGCGTTCTGGATAACATGAAAAATGAAATGCCCGAACGATTTTTCATGGAAGGTATTAGTGAGCAACATGTAGTTGGTATGGCAGCAGGATTGGCAACGGAAGGTTTTATTCCTTACGTTAATACTATTGCCACATTTCTTACACGACGTTGTTACGAACAGATAGCTCTTGATGTTTGTCTGCAAAATTTACCGGTTCGACTCATTGCTAACGGAGGGGGACTAGTTTATGCACCGTTAGGTCCTACTCACTTAGCAGTTGAAGATTTAGCAATAATGCGTGCCTTACCGAATATGACGGTAGTTGTTCCTTGTGATGCTGATGAAATGGCTCGGCTTATGGATAAAACACTAGATTGGGCTCAACCAATTTATATTCGTTTAGCAAAAGGGTATGACGAAGTTATTAGTCAAGGTGAATTAGGGTTTGAAATTGGCAAGGCCATATTAATGAAAGAACCTGAAGAAGGCATGTTTATTACGACAGGTGTTATGACACAGTTGGCGATTAAAGCAGTTGAAAAACTTAAACAAGATGGAATAAGTTGTGGAATTATGCATATGCATACCATTAAGCCGTTAGACCATACCGCTTTAAATGATTGGATACCAAAAGTAAAAGGTGTAATTACTGTAGAGGAACATACACGTATCGGTGGTTTAGGTAGTGCCGTGCTCGAACATTGCAGTGATGAAATGCCAGAACATACAGGAAAAATATATCGAATAGCTCTTCCTGATAATTTCGCGAATAAATATGGAAGTCAAAATGCACTATTAGAACATTTTGGCATTACCGTTGAATCACTATGTGATGCAATGAAAAAAACAATTAATAAATAGCTAGTCGTGTTCATAACAGAAGCTGAAAAGAAATTATCTGAAGAATACCTCAGTCATGGATATATTGTTCGTCCGGTAGATGATATAGAAGCACTTGATTGGATACGAAATCAATTTGAACAATTAATAAGAGATGCGTTACCGGAAGCTGAAGGTATTGATGTTGAAAGTATATTAAATAATATTCATAAGTATGTAGCTATATCAGAACTTAATGATTTTCGTTTAAAAGTTATACACGCAATAAATACGATAGATGGATTTCGCGAGATGTATTATCGGGTAGCTCGAAAATATCTTGAGATTTTGGTTGGTAATGAATTAGCAATGCAAATAAGAATTAATCTCAGTATACAACTACCTCAAGATGACAGTTCATTATTACCGGTTCATTCGGATGTTTGGTCAGGTGATTCACCGTTTGAAGTCGTCGTATGGCTTCCTCTAGTAGATTGTTATGGATCGAAAGCGATGTATCTCCTTCCACCGAAAAATTATGCTGAACTAACACAGCAGTTTAGAGCTAAAGCGAATGGAAGTAGTGAAAAACTTTATCAAACGATAAAAGAAGAGGTGCAATGGTTAGAGGTACGTTACGGTGAAGTATTAATTTTTGATCAAGGGTTACCACATGGTAATCGACTAAATGAAGAAATTGAAACGCGTTGGTCAATGAATTGTCGTTTCAAAGGTGTATTTACTCCATATGGTGATAAGAAAATTGGGGAATTCTTTGAACCAATTACTCTCAAAGCGGCATCACAGAAGGGTATGTCATATCGATTACCTGATATAACATGAAAAAAGTTAGAGGTTACATCTTTAGTCGCCCATTTATGGGAGAACGAGTGCCGCAACATATTCAAAATTTAGTTATTAGGGATTACTGCAATAAATATTCCATTCAATATCTATTAAGTGCAACAGAGTATGCAATGGAAGGAAGTTACATGATACATGAACAGGTAATGAATGATTTAGTCGATGTCGATGGAATTGTTGCATACAGCATTTATCAGCTACCAGAAGATGCTATGCAGAGGGAAAAAATATATCAACAAATAATAAGATTAAAGAAAACCTATCATTTTGCAGTAGAAAATTTATCTATGAGTGACCAACAGGAATGTGATCGTATAGAGGCTCTATGGAGAGTCAGGCAAACTTTGCCACAATGTTACAATTTGGTTAATTAGTGAAATATGGGCGTACTTAGAAACTTTGTAACAACATTACATCAATCTAGTAAGAGAGAATACATTCCTCGTATGCTAGATGAAAAAGTTCATTGTATGAATGTCGCTAAAAGATATGGTCCTGAATATTGGGATGGTGATCGACGTTATGGATATGGCGGCTATAAATATATCCCAGGACGTTGGAAACCTGTGGCTGAAGCATTGATTGATACTTATGCTTTAAAAACAGGTTCAAAGATATTAGATGTAGGGTGTGGTAAAGGTTATTTATTACATGAAATGCTATTAATAGAGCCTGGATTAAAAATTAAGGGCTTTGATATTTCAAAACCAGGTATTGAAGGGTCGACAGAATCAGTGAGATCTAATTTGTTCTTGCATTGTGCTCAAGATAAGTTTCCTTATATTGATCATGAATTTGATTTAGTTATATCATTGGGAACTCTTCATAATCTTAGATTGCCTGATCTAAAATCATCACTTGAAGAAATTGAGAGAGTTGGTAAACAAGGATATGTAATGTTGGAAAGTTATCGAAATGAAAAGGAGCTTTTTAATTTGCAGTGTTGGGCACTTACATGCGAATCATTTTTTGACAATGAAGAATGGATCTGGCTCTACGATAATTTTGGTTATAATGGTGATTATGAATTTATTTATTTTGAATGAACCATATTAAAGTATAAATTCTTTTCTTACTTATTGAGATGTTTGTTATGCATTTCATAAAAATATAAAAAATAAGAGATAAACAAATGAGTGAATATAAAAAAAACATCCCACATTATAGACGAGATAATTGTAGATTATGTCTAAGTGAAAATATTGAAATGGCCATTGACATGGAGGCAACAGCTCTAGGTGATCATTATATAAATAAAGATAATTTGGGGGTGGAACAAACTACTTATCCATTAGATGTTTATTATTGTCATGAATGTGGGCACATGCAAGTTTCAGATGTAATAGATCCAAGTATAGTTTATGGAAATTATTTATATGAAACGTCACATTCACTAGGATTGGATGCGCATTTTAAAAATTACGCAAAAGATGTAGTTCATAAATATAGCCTGTCTGAATCTGATTTGGTAATAGATATTGGCTGTAATGATGGTACGTTTCTAAAAGAATTTAAAAATAATGGTTGTAGAGTCTTAGGTATTGACCCACTTGAAGAAACAGCTAAAAAAAATATTGCAGCTGGCATTGATACAATAGTAACCTTTTTTAATAAGGAAACGGCAAATATTATAAGAAAGGATTATGGGTCAGCCAAAATCATTACGGCAAATAATGTTATGGCAAACGTAGATGATATGGTTGATTTTGTATCTGGCATAAGAGAATTACTGGCACCAGATGGAATATTTATTTTTGAGACAGGTTA
>Ga0114933_10004056_pt1 | contig 13948 bp, 13 predicted proteins | sample 4SBtaG_FD_89691 | JGI IMG/M metagenome (GOLD analysis project Ga0114933, IMG submission 89691) | Deep subsurface microbial communities from Kolumbo volcano to uncover new lineages of life (NeLLi) - 4SBTROV12_W25 metaG | ecosystem: Environmental > Aquatic > Marine > Volcanic | place: Kolumbo...
AGAAACTATTCAGGGTGGGGTAATAATCATTTTAACGATAGCGACCCACTCATTTCTTAAACTAAAAAAATCTTAAAGCCCGTTTACTATTAACTTGATTTGGCCACAAATCAGAAATAGATAGCGATTCATATGAATAAAGTATTAAAAAACTCCTGGGCGTTATTTTTAGGTATGGGAGCAATCATGCTTGCCTACGGTTTTCAAGGATCTTTGCTTGGTGTAAGAGCTGTCAAAGAGGAGTTTAGCATAACTGCAACTGGATTTATGATGTCTGGTTATTTTGTAGGATATTTTTTAGGAGCAATTTCTATTCCAAGATTAATTTCTCATGTAGGACATATAAGAATTTACGCCGCTTTTGCATCGATTGCATCTTTAGTAATTCTTTTGCACGCTGTTTTTGTGAACCCATTTATATGGTTTTTGCTACGGGTACTTACTGGAATAAGTATGGTTTCCATTTATACAGTTGCTGAAAGCTGGTTAAACGATAGAGCTAGCAATAAAAATAGAGGAAGTGTTTTATCCATTTATATGGTGATTTTATATGGAGCCATGGGATGTGGTATGCTTCTGCTAAACTTTAGTGATCCAAGTAATTTCGAACCTTTTATATTAATTTCTATTATCACTTCAGGTGCACTTGTTCCAATTTTGCTCACTAAAAGAAAACCACCAACTTTTAAAAAAATTGAGAAGATGTCAATTCAAGAAGTTTATATTTCATCTCCTTTCGGAATGGTAAGTTCTTTATTTTATGGAGCTGCACAATCTGCCTTATTTACATTATTAGCAGTTTATGCTGCTGGTATGAATTTTACTATTTTTCAAATTTCATTAGTTACATTTATGCTTGCTACATCAGGTGCAATCTCACAGTGGCCAATTGGAAAATTATCTGACATGTATGATCGTAGAAAAGTGATAATAATTGTAAGTTTTGCGGCAGCATTTTTTGCTTTATGTGCGATTTTTGCCTCTGGTCAAATGTATTTACCTGATGGTCTCGCTACAAGTAAATTTTGGTTTTATATTTTTTTAATTTTATTTTCTTTTTGTAGTTTGCCAATGTTTTCACTAATTTTAGCACACACTAACGATTTTATACCAAAAGAAAAATTTGTTGCTGCAGGTGCTAGTTTACAATTTATTTTTGGACTAGGGGCAATGAGTGGACCCTTTTTATGTTCAATATTTATGGAAATAACTGGGCTTAATGGTTATTTTATTTTTTTAATGTTCTTTCACTTGTTAATTGGAATTTATGGAATTTATAGATCTAGAATTAGACCAGCTGTTGAAAATCCAGATTCACAATTTATCGCAATGCCTCAGTCTATTACTCCTGCAGGTATAGAGTTAAACCCAACTACTGAACCTATAGAAGAGCCAAGCAAAACAGTTACGGAAACGACAAAAGAGGAAAATAATAAAAATAATTATTGATTGTCTTAATTCAAGTTATCTATGTAAAAAGACATCTTTTTTAAGACTTGATTTTTATTTAATTTGTCTGTTTGAATTAAGATAGAGTCTTTTACTCTTATTAAAGGGCTATGTTTTCTATTTTTGTCTGTTTTTGTTCTTTTCCTTAACGAATTCTTTACTTGTTTTAAAGAAACTGTTTTTTTTATATCAAGCCATCTCCTATGGCTGGCAACATCAAGCTTGCACTTAAAATAAAACGCTAAATCATACTTTGGTTTTTTAGATAATATCTTGCTGGCTATATCCCTACCTTCAACACATATTCTATTGTTGCTCTTAATTATTGAAATTTGTAGCTTATTTACAATTTCTCTAACTTTTTTATTTTTTGCCAGTCCAGCTACGTGATCGCTGATTTTTTCTGAATGCAAATTTTGTTTTGAAATATTTTTATATGATAGTTTGCTAAATTTTTTTTTTATGAAAGATATTTCATTTTTTGGTTTGTGATTAATTATTAGTTTACTCGCATATCTATATAGTAGCCCTGAATTAATAAGTAATAATCTGTACTTTTTTGAAATTAATTTAGCAGCAGTACTTTTCCCACTAGCAGACTCACCATCACATGCTATTATCAATTTTTTTAATTTTTTCATTAAAGATTTACATAGCCTATATAAGTTTATTTTAGAATTGTCTAATCAATCAATTGAATTTGGTCTCCAATATTTATTTTCGCTGAGGATAATATTTGACATCTTAACCCTCCTTTTCTCAAAAACTCTTTAATAATATTATTTTGATTTAAGTTTTCAGATAAATGCTTGCACGGTCTACACAAATCTATTCCCTCAAGCTCTACAGTACCTACCTTAAATTTCTTACCAACTAGATCATTTAATCTAACTCCTTTGGTAATAATGTTTCTTCTAAAATCTATATATGAAATATTTAATCCAAATTTAATATTATAATTATCAATACTTTCAGACTCTATTAATGATATCTGATTGTAAGGATCATTATAATTATGAAAATGCCTATCCCCTATTATTCCTTTGTTTGCTAGCACATCAATAGTTTTCACTTCTTTTATTTTTTGATTACTATTCTCAGTAATTCCTAATTTTAAAACTTTAGACATAAATTATTGAAAAAAAAGTTGTGCTTACATAGTCTTTTAAAAATAATATGACTTATCTAAATTCAAATCAACTTAAACAATATAATGATGAGGTTTATATAGCTCAAATAAATATTTTGTCCGAGTAAGGAACTATTGACGTAAGAAAAGAGATAGAATTAATTGAAAAAAAATCCTAATGAAATAAAGTGAATAAAGAAAACGCAAGTAAACTGTGGAAAATGATTCAGGAAGCCGGCGATTATTTGGAAGGACAATTGCCTGAACATCCAAATCATCCAAAAAGACGAAATCCTTATGCACATGTAGCACTTGCTGTTAAAGATAAATTTAATAGTAGTTACAAAGATATTGAAGATAATAAATTTGATGAAGTGGTTAATTACATAAATTATTTAAAGCAAAATCCTAGTTAATCTAAGATTTAATTGTATCTAAAAATATATCAATATCTTTGGGATCAGTATTCCATGCGGTAACAAGTCTTACATTCTTTCCGTCCCATTCATCATCATTAATTGTATAACCTTCAGAGTTTAAATTACGAATAATATTTTCTGGTATTTTTACGAATACTTCATTAGCTGATGTCGGATAAGCTAGTTTAATTTCTGGATGTTCATCCAGTCCTTCACTCAATTTTTTCCCCATAGCATTGGCATGCTTTGCATTTTTTAACCATACATCATTTGAAATGTAGGCATCCAGTTGTGCAGAAACAAAACTCATTTTCGATAACAAATGTCCAGCCCTTTTCATTAAAAAAGGTAAATTCCCAACTAATTCAGGTTTAAAAAATATTATTGCCTCAGCAGCTAAACAGCCATTTTTTGTGGCACCAAATGAAAGTACATCTATTCCTGATTTCCAAGTCATTTCTGCTGGTGTACAATTTAAAGATACCAAAGCATTTGCAAATCTCGCTCCATCCATGTGGATGTTTAGTTTATGATTATGTGCAACATTTGAAATTTTTTTAATTTCATCTAATTGATATGCTTCACCAGTTTCAGTTAATTGTGTGATACTAACTGAAGAAGGTTGAGTGTGGTGAACAATATCCTTTCCATTTATATTCTCATCTAGTTCTTTAGCTGTAATTTTTCCGTCTATACCATTAAGATTTACTAGTTTTGCTCCTCCAGTATAAAATTCAGGTGCTCCACATTCATCGGTATTTATGTGAGAATATTTATGACAATAAATGTTACCAAATGAAGGGGTCATAGTTGATAAAGCCAATGCGTTCGAAGCCGTTCCCGATGCTGTTGGGAAAACAATTACCTCTTTTTCAAAAATTTCTGAAAATTTATTTTGCAAATCTTTTGATATTTGATCATTACCATAAGGAGTCCTGTCACCATCATTTGCTTTTAATATTGCATCTAAAACAGCTGGACATGCTCCTGTCACATTGTCTGAAGCAAACTTTACTCTATCTCTTTTAGTTTTTATCTCTGCCATGACTATTGCTTTGGAAAATAATCTTTTAATTCACCTTCTCTATATACATCTGCTGTACAACAATGAAGTCCTCCACCGAATGCATAGGCATCTCTTAATTCTACTGGTACTACTTCCATTCCAAGATTATCTAATTGTTCCGCCTGGTAAATTTCGCTTTTTTCAACACAGACAGTCTTTGGATCTAAAACAAGAACATTCATTGAAAGCCAAGTGGATGAATAACATAAAGGTGGTGGCTCATTATGAGCAGGTTGTGCACTATCTATAATTTCCCAACCATTATTTTGAAATAATTTTCTTTGTTCCTCTGGTAATCTTCTTTGAGGATTATTTATAATTAATCCCTCTTTAATTGGGGTAAAAGTTGCATCAATATGAATTGGGTATGGATCACCTGGAAAATTTACTGCATGGACGCGATGATCTTTATAATGTCTTTTTAACCAATTAATTCCTTTTAGATTGGTAGTAAAACCATGTTGTACAACTAGATCTTTTCCAAATCTTAAAACGTCGGCCGCATCAAATAAAGGTTCTTCCTCTGTAGTTACAAAGTGTTTTTTTTCAGTCCATTCTAGTCTTTTTTGAACGCCAATTTTATCTGAAAGATAATCTTTCCTATAATCTAAATCTGTTAATCTTGGTTTTGGTGCAGATTCATGACGCATATTAGGATCTTGATTATAATAATCTTTTAACAGCGGTCGATAACATAAATATTCGAACCATCTACACCGATAACTCATAGTTGCTTCTAAAATTTCATTGCCGACAGTAAGCAAAACATCTCTTGGAGGCATACAACCAAACATAGTTTGTGTCTCCCAGTCAGGTGTTGCTGTTTTTTGATTAAAATCAATTGGCGTTGGTCGATCAACTTTAATTCCTCTTTTGTTAAGTATGTTTGAAAAATCATCTAATAATTGATTAGCTTTATCCACTGTATCTTTAGTTCTTGGTCCAAACTTACCTCTCATATCACTATCTTCAGGTACTTTTGCATCTAAAGCCGGTTCTGGTGCAGGAATGCAAGTACCATCGGCTTTACCAACTATAACATGCTTTAAAGGGTCCCACTCATTCCAACTATTAACAATAATATTGTTTTTGCTCATAAATTAATTTAAGGCGATAAATCTTTTATTCCATCGCATAATAAGGCTGTAATAAACTATTGATACAAAAAGAAAAAAACCACCAATAATCGTGTTTGTTTCAGGCACTTCATTGATACCGAATAATGGTAACCATACCCAAAATATTCCACCAATAACTTCTGTAAGTGATAATAAAGTTAGTTCAGCTGCAGGAATTGCTTTAGAGCCAATTGAATATAAAATTAAACCAAAACACACTAACGAACCATGGATAGAAAATAATGATCCATTATAACTTGTGGAAAAAAAAACTAAATCATTTGTAATAATTGCAACTGAAGCGAATACGAAACAAAAAAAACCAGCAAAAGCAACTGTAGTAAATTTAGGAGTTTCCTTTCTCCATCTAAGTGTTACAGAAAAAACTGAGAAACCTATTGAAGATGTAAGTCCAAATACAAAACCTATTAAAGACTTTTCACCAGTATTGCCCATAGCCATAATTAATATACCAACAGTAGCGATAATAATTGATATCCAAACATTAAAAGAAATTTTTTCTTTTAAAAATAAAAAAGCTAGTAATGCTGTAAAAAAAGGCATTGCCGCAAGACAGAGTAAAGTTACAGCAGCACTAGTATTAGTGATTGAATAAATAAATGTAATCATTGCAACGCCAAGACCTGAACCACCAATTAATCCTGACAGACCAACTTTATAATAATTTTTATAAAAATTTTTTCCTTCTTCAAAAAATAAATAGAGATTTAATAAAATAAAAATAGTAAGTCCTCTTCCAAAGATATATTGCCATGGAACTAAATGTGGATTGTCCATATATCTTACAACCAAAGGACCAAACGACCATAATAGTCCAGCAAACAAGACAATTGGAACAGCGATTTTGGGACTTTTAAGCTCTAACATATGCCGAAATCTAATTCTAAATAGAATATTCTACAACAAAAATGTATTTACTAAATCAAACTTTGATTAGGATGATTGGGAAAAAAACAATCAATGATCTCACCCTTTTTAAATTTAGACTTGCCCGATGGCAATAAAGCCCAAATATTTGATTTAACAAAAGATTTAATTCTAAATGACTCTTGACCTTTTAAAATATGAACCTCTATTTTTCCATCTTTGGTTGTGCTTAGTTTGCTCTTTGCAAATCTAGTAAATTGTTTCTTTTTTAAAAAATCATTTTTTAAAACAGCTTTAACTGGTTTTTCTACCTCCAAACCTAAAATATTTGCAATGAAGGGATAAACAAAAAACCTAAAACAAGCAGATGATGACATCGGATTTCCGGGAAGACCAAAAATAGCTTTTTGTTTCCCTTGAATTTTAGCAAATAAAATTGGTTTACCTGGTCTTATAGCTACACTTTTAAAATAATAAGACAAATTTAGTGTTTTAACAATACCTGGTATATAATCGTACTTTCCTGCTGAAACTGCTCCTGAAGTAATGAGAATATCTATTTTAGAGTTCAGTATTTTTTTTATTTTCGTTTTAAAAATATTTTGATGATTATCTCTTAATATGCCCCCATTATTAAAATTAAATAGGAAACTATTATTTAGGCTTTGTATGTAATGACTGTTAGAATTTCTAACCTTCCAATCGGGTATAAGATCTTTATTAGATATTTCATTTCCAGTTGAAAAAAATAATATGTTTATTTTTTTTTTGACATTAATTTTTGTTATACCCAAAGTTTTTAACGCTAATATATGATTAGGTAAAATTATAGTGTTTTTCTTAATTACTAACTCGTTTTTTTTGTAATCGGATCCAGCAAATCTTACATGGTTGTATTTGTTTATTTTTTTATTAATTATTATAGATTTCTGATTTTTTTTATCTGGGTAAACAATTACTTGCTCAATCGGAATAATTGTATCAAAACCCTTTGGAACAATACCGCCTGTCATTATTTCTACTGCTTCGTATTTATTTATTCGTTTATTAATAGGTTTTTTACCAGCTGAAATAGATCCGATTATTTTAAATGCTTTAGATTTATTTTTGTTTAAATTTTTTGTATCATTTGAATTAATTGCGTAACCATCAAATGCAGCATTATCTCCAGATGGATAATTAAACTTAGCATAAATATTTGATGCAGAAACTCTGTTCAAAGAATTAATACTTAAAATACTCTCATTTTTAATTTTAATTTTTGCTTTATTTAAAATTCTTCTTGAATTTTGATAACTAATCATAATTTATTTTTTCTTTAGCTTTTTCCAAGTCTTCTTTTGTATTTATATTAAAAAAAGGATCCTTATTTATAAATTCCATATTAATAACTTTAACACCAACACTATTTGCCCATACCTCAACTTTTCTTTGACCCTCATTTAAATCATGTTCTAATTTTTTCATTAAATCAATAGACCAAATTCCAAAAATATTATGTCTTGTATTATTAGATTTTATAAAAAAAAGTTTACTTTCTTCTGAATCTATTTCACTTAAAAATTTTTGTAATATGTCTTTTTTAAAGAATGGTGTGTCTACAGGAAAAGTCGAAATCCATTTATATTTATCATTTTTTTCTTTAGCCCATTTCATAGCACTTAAAACTCCTCCTAGAGGTCCTTGATCTTTTTTTAAATCATTTATCAATGATATATTTTTATAATTTTTATATTTAATTTGATTATTAGAAACGATCAAAATCTCCTTAAATTCATCTATTATCTCAGACAAAATATAATCAATAAGTAACTTGCCATTTAACTTCACTTGCGATTTATCCTCTCCAAATCTTTGGGACTTTCCGCCTGCTAGCACTGTGCCTAAAATATTGTTATGATCCATCATACAAAATATAAAACATTAATACTTGAATTAAAGAAATATAATGGATCTAAGAATTTTAGAAATTGCTTCACATACTGAAAATAACAAAGTTATTAAAAATTTTACTCATAAATCAAAACATAAAAATCCATTATGCGGTGATGAGATGGAAATAAGCCTAATTGTAAAAAATGACACAATAAAAGACATGGGATATCAATGTAAATCATGCATTTATTGTCAAGCATCAGTGAGCTTATTATCAAGGAAAATCAAGGAAAAAAAAATTAATGAAATAAAAACTTTTATATCAGATGGAGAAAAATTATTTGATAATGTCAAAACCAATTTGGAAAAACAATGGAAAGATTTTAGAGAATTATTTAATACAAAAAACTCAGCAAGAAAAGAATGTTTGCTTTTACCCTTAAAAACTGTGTTAAAGGCACTAAAAATTTAAATGATTAATATTACTAAATCTACATTACAAAAAGCACTTATTGCAGGTTTTTTTTCAGCGTTCACAATTGGTGTTTTAACAATTCTTACCTATAAAAGTACACTAGGTTTTTTTATTGCAGGATCGTTCGGATCTTCAATGGTTTTATTATTTGGTTTTCCTGAAAGTCCCTTTGCACAACCAAAGAATGTTTTTTTTGGACATTTATGTACTGCTCTTGTTGGAGTATTTTTTGTAAATTTTGTTCCTTTACCAATTTATATAAATATTGCTTTAGGTGTTGGTGTGGGAGTTTTCTTAATGATTTTATTAAATATAGTTCATCCTCCTGCTGGTGGAAATCCTATAATGGTAATTATAGGTAGTGCATCATATGATTATTTAGTTAGTCCAATTATTTTTGGATGTATAATAATTTTATTGTTAGCTATTTTAGTTAACAAATTTTTACTTCGGAAAAATTATCCATTAAAATAAATAAATGAATTCAAAATATAATGTTTTAAAATTTATTTCTAAAAAATTTGAAAAAGTAGAAGATTTAGTCTCCATAGAGGAACCGTTAGAAATCTCCTTAAAATTTAAAAAGGATAAAGAATGGATTACTCAAAATTTATCTATAACTATGAGAACACCTGGTAATGATGAAGATCTTGTTAAAGGGTTTTTGTTTAATGAGCAAATAGTACAAAGTATTGATGATATAAAATCAGTTGAAAGTTATGGAGAAAAAGTAGGTAAATATAATATAAAAAATAAAATTTTAGCCACATTAAATAACTCTAAACATGTAAACATCTCTAAAATAAAAAGAGACTTTCTAACTAATTCTTCTTGTGGTGTTTGTGGAAAATCATCTTTGGATGCTTTAGAAATAATCAAAACAGACAAGACTGACTCTAATGAGCCAAAAATTACTAAAGATGTAATTATTTCTTCTTCAAATACATTAAAAACAAACCAATCGGAATTTAGTAAGACTGGTGGAATCCATGCAAGTGGTCTTATAAATACCAGGGGTGAATTAATAAATTTAAGAGAGGACGTTGGTCGACATAATGCTCTGGATAAGCTTATTGGTAGTGCCTTAGTAAATGACCAAATTGAGCCTAAAAATCAGTTTGTAGCTTGCTCTGGCAGACTAAACTTTGAGCTAGTTCAGAAAGTTCTAATGACTAATATAGGTATAATGATAGGGGTTGGTGCGCCAACTAGCCTAGCCATAGATTTGGCGAATAAATTTGACATGACCCTCATAGGTTTCGTAAAGAAGGATAGTTTTAACGTTTATACAAATTACAAAAAAGTTATTGTAGATTAATAAATAAAAGGTTTTTGTGTCTAAAAATATAAGCAACTTATCTGGAAGAATAGGCTTAAAAGACAACTTATTTAAGCAAATATCTGAAAATTCACTCAGTAAAGAGCCAAAAGATATTAGGGAAATAGCAAAAAAACATAACCTTGGGGTTTCTACTCTTCATGGTGCAGAGTCGTTTTATGAATTTCTAAGACCCTCCCACAGAGAAAAAAAAGCTTTTGTGTGTAATGGAAGCGCCTGTATGTGCGCTGGAACTCAAGAGCCGCTAAAAGAAAAACTAAAAGAAAAACTTGGAGATGACAAAGTAGGTGAAATGTTTTGTCTTGGATATTGTTATGAAAATCATGCTTTTCACTACGATGGTCAAAATTATGCGGGTAATGATATTGATAAAATTGATGAAATAATTACTGGAAGTGATTTAGAGCAAGAAAAATTTTATTCAGAGAGTTTTGCTTCTACAAGTTTTTTAATGGATGATAAACTTTCAGATATTAATAAATTTAAAGATCACTTAAACAAATTTATAAATAAAGACAAAAAAGAAATAATAAAATCATTATTAGACTCTAACTTAACTGGACGGGGTGGTGCTGGATTTCCAACTGGAATGAAATGGGATTTTTGCAGTAAAGCAAAAGGAGACAAAAAATATGTTATTTGTAATGCTGACGAAGGAGACTCAGGCGCATATTCAGATAGATATTTATTGGAGGATCAAGCTTTAAAAGTTATTTTTGGAATGGTAATTTGTGGATACGTTATTGGTAGTGACGAGGGTGTATTATACATAAGAGGAGAATATCCAAAATCAATTGAAGCATTAAACGCATCTATTAATTCTCTTAAAAAAGAGGGATTACTGGGAGAAAAAATTTTAGGCACAGATTTTTCTTTCGATTTAGGCATTTGTATTGGACAAGGTGCTTACATATGTGGTGAAGAAACTGCTTTGATAGCTTCTATAGAAGGACGAAGGGCCGAAGTAGATGTAAGGCCCCCATTTCCAGTTACAGAAGGTTTGTATAAAAAACCAACAGTTGTCAATAATGTTGAAACACTTGCTGCTGCAGCTGGTATACTTTTAAATGGTGCAGAAAAATTTTGTGCGATTGGTAATAAAAAATCTGCAGGGACAAAGCTAGTTTGTTTCGATAGTTTTTTTAATAATCCTGGTGTTTATGAAATTGAAATGGGAACTCCAATGAAAAAGGTTTTGTATGATATCGGTGGAGGTTTTAAAGAAGATATTAAAGCATTACAAATTGGAGGTCCTTTAGGAGGTGTTATACCTATTGCAGAAGCGGAAAAGCTTAATTTAGATTTTCAAGAATTTACTACAGCTGGGTTTATGCTTGGACATGCGAGTATAGTCAGTATCCCAAAAGATTTTCCAATGGTTGAATATATCCACCATTTATTTGAATTTACTGCTGAAGAGTCGTGTGGGAAATGTTTTCCAGGAAGGCTGGGTTCTTATAGAGGAAAAGAGATGTTTGATCAGCTAAAGAGCAAAAAAGCTAAAATACCACTAAAGGTGCTAAATGATTTACTAATAACGATGAAAAAAGGCTGTTTATGCGCTCTTTGTGGGGCTATACCTACCCCGATAATGAACATTCTTAAGTACTTTGGAGACGAAATGAAAAATGATATGGTCAATGAAAATTAATGAGCTCTGAAAAAAGAAAAATAGCCTATATAGATGGAAAGCCTTACGAAATTGGCTCAAACCATACATCAATTTTAAAATTTGTTAAAAGTTACGTTGGTGAAAAAAAAGTCCCTACACTTTGTGATGATCCAAATTTAGCTCCCTATGGTGCATGTAGAGTTTGTTCTGTAGAGGTCGCCCTAGAAAAAGATGGTCCTACAAGAATTGTTGCCTCTTGTCATACACCTGTTACTGAAAATCAACATATTTTTACATCTAATAAAGAATTAACTGATCTTAGAAAAAATATTGTCGAGCTAGTTTTAACAGACCACCCTATGGAATGTGATAGTTGTGAAGTAAATAACAACTGCGAGCTTCAAACGGTTGCTAATGATCTGGGAATTTCAGATCACCGATATAATTCACCTAAACAACATAAAGGTATTCCTAGAGATACATCTCATGATTATATGAGAATGAATTTAGACAACTGTATAAATTGTGGAAGGTGCGTTAGAGCATGTGATGAAATCCAAGGATCATTTGTTTTAACAATGAGTGGAAGAGGTTTTGAGTCTAAAATTACCACAGATAACGATATGATGTTTGGAGACTCATCTTGTGTTTCTTGTGGTGCCTGTGCACATACTTGTCCAACTGATGCAATCTCAGATGTTTTTCAATCTAAATCTGCAGCTGTAGATAAAAAAGTTAGAACAACTTGCTCTTACTGTGGGGTTGGTTGTAACTTAGAGGCTTCAATTAAAAATGATAAAGTTGTTGCTATAGATACTCCAAAAGAAACAGAAGTAAATGCTGGGCATACTTGTATTAAAGGACGGTATGCATTTAGTTTTTATGATCATCCAGATAGATTAAAAACTCCATTGATAAAAAGAAATGGAAAATTCGAAGAAGCTTCCTGGGATGAGGCATATGACTTTATTAAAAAAGAAATGAATAGAATTACAAAAGATAATGGACCAGATGCTTTTGCTGGAATTTCATCTGCAAGATGTACAAATGAAGAAAACTACGTTTTTCAAAAAATGATCCGAGCTGCTGTGGGAACAAACAGTGTAGATTGTTGTGCAAGAATTTGTCATTCTCCAACAGCATGGGGTATGCAACAAACTTTTGGAACTGGTGCAGCAACGAATTCTACAGAAGATATATATCATGCTGATTGTTTTATAGTAATTGGAGCTAATCCTACTAATGCTCACCCAGTAACTGGTGCGAAAATAAAACAGCAAGTAATGAAAGGTAAAAAATTAATTGTACTAGACCCAGTTACAACTGAACTAGCTAAATTAGCTGATTATCATATTAAACTAAGACCAGGTACCAACGTTGCTGTTTTAAACATGATGTTACATTTTATTATTAAAAATAAAATATATAATGAAGATTTTATAAGAGATAGAACTGAAGGATTTGATAATTTTATTAAAGAAATAGAAAGACAAGATGTTGACGAGCTAGCAAGAGTTGCGGGGGTTGATAAACAGTTGGTTAAAGAGGCTGCTATAGCGTATGCAACAGCTAAAAACTCAATGGAATTTCATGGTTTGGGAGTAACAGAGCAAGAACAAGGTTCAAAAACAGTAATGTTAATTGCTGACCTTGCAATGATTACAGGAAATATTGGTAGAAAAGGCGTTGGGGTTAATCCATTGCGTGGTCAAAATAATGTTCAGGGCGCTGCAGATATGGGATGTCAACCGCACCAAGGTGCTGGATACTTTGAAGTAGCAGACGAGAAAAATCAAAAATTTTATACAGAAAAATATGGTGTAACTCACCCTACAAAAGCTGGTTTAAAAATTCCACAAATGTTTGAGGCGGCAATTAACAAAGAACTTAAAGGACTTTGGATTATAGGTGAAGATATTGTTCAAACTGACCCTAATAGTGCTCATGTAGTTGATGCAATGAATTCGTTAGAATTATTAGTCGTTCAAGAAATATTTATGAGTGAGACAGCAAAATTAGCAACCGTTGTTTTGCCTGGTACAACTTTTTTAGAAAAAGATGGAACATTTACTAACACAGAAAGAAGAATTCAAAGAGTAAATAGAGCAGTTGCTCCGCTTCCCGGAACAAAACCTGATGGATTGATCGTAACTGATATGATGCAAAAACTTGGTTTTGATCAACCTACGTATGATGCTGACCAGGTTTTAAGTGAAATTGCCGATGTAGTTCCTTTCTTTAAAGGAGTAACAAGAGAAAGACTTGGAAAATTAGGACTACAGTGGCCTGTTAAAGAAGATGGAACCGATACACAAATTTTACATACGGAGTCATTTAAACTTGGAAAAGGAAGATTAAAAAACTTTGATTGGAAGGAGTCAAGCGAGATAGAGGCTAACCAAAAAGATTATCCTTTAATTTTGACTACTAGCAGAGTTCTGCAACACTATAATGCTGCAACTATGACAAGAAGAACAAAAAATATAAATATAGTTGATGAAGATGTTTTGTTAATTCATCCGAACGACGCAGCATACAGAGAACTACATACTGGAGATATTGGAAGACTCTATTCAGG
>Ga0114933_10004057_pt1 | contig 13947 bp, 11 predicted proteins | sample 4SBtaG_FD_89691 | JGI IMG/M metagenome (GOLD analysis project Ga0114933, IMG submission 89691) | Deep subsurface microbial communities from Kolumbo volcano to uncover new lineages of life (NeLLi) - 4SBTROV12_W25 metaG | ecosystem: Environmental > Aquatic > Marine > Volcanic | place: Kolumbo...
CAACTCCTTTCAATGCCACAATACGGCGTAGCACTTGGTTTAATAGCTCGCTGGGCCTCTAAAACCCGGGACGGGGATTTAATGGGGGCTGATTTTCCATCTTGGCTCTCTGATTTACTTGGCCAAGGTCGCACTACCGGACTAGCAGATCGCAGAGGGGAGTGTATTTATTCAGCTTGTTCTCACTATCATAAATGTTTTATCGAAAAATCCATTCGAAACTCACGACGTGCCGAAATAGTGATCGCTAACCACGCCTTGGTATTAATTCAATCCGTCTTGGCAGAAGAAACCAACATCCATCAGCCCACGAGATATATTTTTGACGAAGGTCACCACCTATTCGAGGCTGCTGACTCCGTCTTCTCAACATACTTAAGTGGAGCGGAAGCTTTTGATCTTCGGCGCTGGTTATTGGGGGCTGAGACCCGAAACCTTGGTCGTAGCAGAGGATTGAAAAAGCGAGTAGAAGATCTTATCACCGAGAATCAAGAGGCAAACAAAGCACTAAACCAACTCCTCTCTGCCGCACAAATTTTGCCACGTGATGGTTGGCTAAACCGATTAAAGGATGACCAACCTATTGGACCAAGCGAATCTTTTTTTTCAGCTGTCAAGCAACAGCTGGAAGCTCGAACTGAAAACTTAAATAATATCTATTCATTGGAAGCCAACATTTATCCTCCCACTAAATCCTTAATCGAAACTGCTGAAATATTTTCTAAAAGTTTAGAAAAAATGGTTATTCCTATACAATTATTTTGTTCAATCTTAAAAACCACGCTTGACGAAAAAGCCGAGACACTTGAAACACCCATTCGGTTAAAAATTGAAGCAACAATCCGATCGTTAACACAAAGAGCATATCTAACGATTAAAACATGGCAATCTATGTTAAAAACGGTAAACGAAGTTCAAACAGACGAGTTTGTTGATTGGTTGGAGGTCGAACGTGTTCAAGGACATGATATAGACATTGGGATGAAACGACACTGGTTGGACCCAACAATACCGTTAAACGACAAAGTGTTTTCTCGCGCGCATGGAGTAGTCATAACATCTGCCACATTGAAGGATGTCGGCACAAACCCTGATAACGATTGGGTTATTGCAAAAAAACGAACCGGCGTGAACCATATGCCAACCAACCTCGCACAAGTCGACGTAGAGTCTCCATTTGATTACGGGGAACAAACCCACATTTTGATTATAAATGATGTGAATAAAAATGATGTAGATCAAGTTGCTTCCGCATATAGAGAATTATTTATAGCCTCTAATGGCGGTGCATTGGGTCTATTCACAGCGATTCAAAGGCTTCGCGCAGTCCATAAAAGAATATTACATCCTTTGGACCGGTCAGGATTAAAATTATATTCCCAACATGTAGATGGCTTAAGCCTAGCAACACTGATTGATATTTTTCGAATGGAGGAGCACTCCTCTCTACTTGGTACAAATGCAGCTCGAGACGGAGTAGATATCCCAGGCAAATCACTCCGACTTATCGTATTCGACAAGGTTCCATGGCCAAGGCCTTCTATTTTAACTAAAGCCCGACAGAAATCTTTTGGCCGAAACGTTTACACTGATATGCTTACAAGGATGAACCTCACACAAGCATTCGGTAGATTAATTCGCACCGCATCCGACAAAGGGGTGTTTGTTCTTCTCGACTCTGGAATGCCTAGCCGGCTTCTTGATGCATTTCCAAAAGATGCAACCATTACGCGTTGTGGTTTAGCAGATGCGATAGAAGACGTTAAAAACTTCCTTAAGTCATAGCAAAAAAGCGTTGAAATAAATCCTTATTCACCAGATTCTAATCAATGCCTTGGTCAACAAGCCATGTATTTATGCTACCAATAGGCCCAAATTCTGCTTCAACCCGGTCACCTGGGGCTACCTTAGTGAGCCCAGTGCAGGTTCCTGTGGAAATAATTTCTCCAGCAAGTAGTCCCTGAGAGACTCGCTTATGGTTAGCGAGCCAGAGCACTACGTTGATCGGATCTTCCAATGCGTTACTCCCTACACCTGAAGCTACTTCAGTGCCGTTAAGCGTCAGACTCACCCTTTGAGTAGGTAAGTCGACATCTACCCAATCATGAACTACTTGACCAACGCAAAGCGCAACATTTGCACCACCGTCGGCCGTTACAGATAGCCTTCCACTTCCGCCCAAACCATTTTTTAATCGAGAGCCCACGAACTCAAGGGACGGGGCAACCCCATCAATAGCAGAATATACTTCTTCATAACTATATGCTTGTTCTCTTGGGGGAAGGTCCTTTCCTAAACTTATTGCAAACTCCCCTTCTACCCAGAGGTCATGCGAGGAGAAAACAGGGATCTTATCGCCATCCCTGAATTTAAATTGTTCTGGCACCCTCGCTGCGCCAGGCTCCGTTGTTCCCAATTTAAGCTGCGCTTCTTTCGATGTAGAACCAACTTTCCAAGCATTTGAAGATGGACTTAGAAAACTATTTACTTCTTTTTGGATTTGATAAGCCTCTTGTAAACTCTTAGGCTCTTCGTCTGGTTGAATAGTAACTAAAACACCCTCCAAACGAGCAGACGCTAACCGTTTTGATAATGAGCGCATAATAATTCTCCTAGAAACGCATACTTACCAAGCAGCAGCGTCACATCATTTTAACTTAGTTTCAGGTCGATTTTTTTGAATCTTCCTTAATCATGTCAGCCGTTTTTTCCGCTATCATAATAGTGGGAGCATTAGTATTACCCGAGACGAGTGTTGGCATTATAGAAGCGTCAACAACCCGCAAACGATTGAGCCCTAAAACACGCAAACGATCATCCACCACAGCCATAGGGTCGTTTCCCATTTTGCAGGTTCCTACCGGATGATAGACAGTGTTACCTTTTGCTCTGGCGAAATCCAACCATTCGTCATCAGAGTTTACATTTATACCTGGCTCAATTTCCTCATCTGTATAATGCTGGAGAGCTGGGGCCGCTACAATTTTCCGGGCTATTTTCATTCCATCAACTATTGTACGACGATCATTCTCTTCCGCTAGAAAGTTACCTTTTATAGCAGGAGCTGCAAATGGATCGGAAGATTTTATATGAATTGAACCTCTAGAGTCTGGGCGTAACTGACATGGAGCGATCGTCATCCCTGGATGATTATCAAAAATGCGTTTTTTTACATCTTTGAAACTAGCATGCACAATCGTATATTGAATATCCGGCGTCGACACTTCTGGTCTTGTACTAACATAACCAGACAAAATTCCTCCTGGGAACGTCATAATACCCTTTCGACTAAAAGCGTATTTGAGTAATTCTTTAGCAAGAAACAATCCTTTGGTTTGTTCATTAAGGGTTATTCTTTTTTTGATTTTCCACGTCTGTCTTACAATATAATGGTCTTGATAGTTTTCTCCCACACCAGGAAGAGGGAAGGTAACATCGATACCTTTTTCTTTTAAAATTTTTGGATCTCCAATACCAGAAAGTTCCAAAATCTGAGGCGATTGAACGGCACCAGCAGAGATTATAACCTCCCTGCTTGCTCTAACAGTTTTCATTTGTCCAGATTGTTGAAACATAACCCCTGTAGCAGTTTTATTCTCAGTCAGTATTTTTAATGTATGTGCATTAATCTCTAAGCGGAGATTTGACCGCTTCAAAGCAGGTTCTAAAAATGCTTTAGCCGTGGACCAGCGTCGGCCATTTTTTTGCGTAACTTGGAAGTAACCAAAACCCTCTTGATCCCCACTATTATAATCTGGGTTTTTTGGATAGCCGGTTTCTTCAGCAGCATCCATTATGGCATCAAGGAGTTCTGCACGCTCAAGCCCTTCAGAGGTATTCAATGGGCCACCCTGACCTCGCCAGGGACTATCCGAGCTCTCATAATTTTCAGATTTCTTAAAATATGGTAACACAGAGTCATAGGACCAACCGCGATTACCAAGTTGTGACCATGTATCATAATCTAGCGGTTGCCCTCGAACATAAACCATGCCGTTTATTGAGCTGGAACCCCCTAAAACTTTACCTCGTGGGATAGGGATTGCTCGGTTATACGTATTTGTCTCAGGTTCGGTTTCAAACCGCCAGTTTAGACTGGGCATATCGAGCGTTTTTACATATCCTACAGGGATATGTATCCACGGGTTTCTATCTTTACCTCCTGCCTCCAGAAGTAAAACCTTAGTAGATTGATCCTCTGTCAAGCGGTTAGCTAATGTACAACCAGCAGATCCCGCTCCAATAATTATATAATCGTATTCTTCACTTTCCATCACTTTCGTTTTCCTCATGGCATCAACGATATTTAATAATATGTCTAACGTTTTTAGATGGAAGATAGGTCCGGTTTTGCAACCTGCCCAAAATGCGCCTCAAGTGCCAAGCCAATAGATAGGGCCTGAGTGTCGAAACCTCTTCGACACATTACCTGTAGGCCTACCGGAAGCGGTGAACCAAATTGATGTACTGGAGTTGTTATAGCGCAAAGTTTAAAAATATTACCCGGTTGTGTATTACGAGATGCTTGTGCTGATTTGGCTGCTGCACCCGCCTCTGACAAATCTGCTATAGGCATGGGTAAAAATGTACAGGTTGGAGAGACCCAACCATCTAATCCTTCAAAGGCATCGTCGGCCAAATCGGCCAGCTGATTATGTCTTATGACTGCAGCTGCATGCTCAACGCCAGTAATATCCAATCCCTTTTTTGCCCTAGCGCCAGTCACTGGATCCATATTTGGTAGAGCCTGCTGAAAATCATTTTCACCTATTGCGGCTAAAAATTCAGGAGGAGCTATAGCCGGGAACACCCAATCTCGCTCATTAGGATCAGGAATTTCTATATCAACAATTTCCACTCCTGCTTCTTTAAGGGATTGCAGAGCCAATTCCATACAGGAAGCAACTTCTGGTTCTAGATCATCAAAAAAGAAAGTAGTCGGTTTGCCTAATCTCAATCCTTTTAGTGGTTTAGCTAATGGGATATCGCTATCCGTCATTATTGCATGAATAATTGCTGCATCTGCAGCTGTTCGGGTCAGGGGCCCTAAAGTATCGAGTGTTGGGGAAAGTGGGAAAACACCATCAGTGGGCAGAAGTCCAATAGAAGTTTTGTGGCCAAATATACCGTTGAAGCAAGCTGGTATCCTGACCGATCCGCCAGTATCTGATCCCATTGCGAAAGCGCATAACCCAGCCGCTGTTGCGACACCCGAACCACTTGATGATCCTCCCGGAGTACGATGTGAAGAGAGGTCCCAAGGATTCCACGGAGTCCCCCTAGCTTCATTCACTCCTGTGGCACCGAGAGCAAATTCAACTGTCTTTGTTTTTCCCAAAATAATACAGCCTGCTTGTTTCAATCCTGTTACAAACCGTCCCTCTGGGCCTGTGATATTAGCCGCATCGAATAATGAGCCATTTGTAATAGGCATATCTTCTACGGCGTAAATATCCTTTATACCAATAGGGACGCCCATTAACGGTCCAAGATCGGTACCCGCAGCTAATAGTTTGTCCAAAGCCTCAGCAGCGGCCATAGCTTCATTTTTGGCTACGTATTGAAATGCCCCAAGTTTACTATCCAATGCTTCAATCCGATCCAGGTAAGCTCGAGTAACACCACTGATTGTTAAACCCCCTGTCCTTAATTTTTCTGCAAATACGGCGATTCCGCCTTCTGCCATTGGATCATTTGGATAGTTCATAACAGCATCCTTAAATTATCATTAAACCTATTCGCCTATTACCCTGAGGTTAACAATACTCCAATGAAATTGAAAACATATAAATCATTTTAATTTTTTGGTAATGGGGTTAGTTCTATAATAACGTCGTAATTATATTTTTGTCTTTAAAACAATCCGTTATAAACAATTATTATCTATATGCGCCTAGTTCAAAAGAATGGATAAAATATGATCAGCCCTCAAGCAGCCATAATATATTCTATGGTCCTTAGCGCCGCCGCAGACGGTGACCTTGCGAACGATGAAATCGATACCATCAAGACTATAATAAATGGGCTACCTGTTTTCGAGGGTTTTGACAGCACTAAATTTAACGAGATTGCTGGGGCCTGCACTGACTTACTAACCGAAGAGGATGGTTTAGATGCTGCGGTAGAGATTATACGCCAATCACTACCTAGTTCTTTATGCGCCACCGCATACGCTCTGGCTTGTGACGTAGTTGCGGTAAATGGTATAGCCACCCAGGAAGAACTGCGCTTTCTTGAAATGCTAAGACATGATATCAATGTTGATAGGTTGACTGCGGCGGCTATAGAACGAGGTTCCGCAGCAAGATATGCCAGAAATCAGACTGATCCAGATGACTAAAAATATTGAGCCAGACTGGCGAGCTAAAAACATTGGATTTATTGGCTTAGGCTTAATGGGCGCACCAATGATCCGCAACCTTTGCGCAACGGGTGCTAATACTTATGTTTGGAATAGAAGCTCTGCAACTGCCAAAGAATTTGCCAAAGAGCAAAAAAATATAACGGTTTGCCAAACACCCGCCCAAGTAGCCATGCATTGTGATATTACTATTTTAATGGTTACAGACGCACACGCCGTCGAAAGTGTGGTGTTTGGTGAATGCGGGGTTGCAGAGACTTGTTTACAAAACTGCCTTGTAATAGATATGGGAACAACATCCGTCATAAAAACACGAACGTTTGCTGAGAAATTGAAAAAAATGGGTGGATATTGGCTAGATGCCCCCGTTTCCGGCGGCACCACTGCCGCTGAGGATGGCACCCTCACAATTATGGCGGGCGGGCCTCAGGATACGTTCCATCGCGCACTTCCTACTCTTCAAATATTGGGCGATCGCATCACCCATGTTGGAGAAGTTGGAGCAGGTCAGATAGCAAAATCTGCTAATCAAATGATTGTTGGACTAACTATTGGCGCGGTAGCCGAAGCCTTTGCATTAGCTAGACATAATGGCGTCGACCCTGCAAAAATCAGAGAGGCGCTTTTTGGGGGTTTCGCCCATAGCAGAATACTGGAACTTCATGGAGAACGGATGCTAACAGAGGATTTTAACCCAAGGGCAAAATGTTCTATCCAAAGAAAAGATATTGCTGAAGCAATGGAGCTTGCAGCTTCCGTAAAGCTGCACCTACCAGGTCTGTCGACCAACATGAAACTATGGGATTTAATGATTGAAAATGACTGGGCAGAACTAGACCATAGCGCCTTACTACTTGCAATCGACCCTCAGTGGAACAAAAAATAACCCTTCCAAAATATTTGGAAGGGTTATTCGATCTATTATATGGACTGCTTTAGAAGTCCATTCCGCCACCCATGCCTGGTGCGCCAGCTGGCATTGGCGCTTTTGGTTCAGGTTTATCCGCGACCATGGCCTCAGTAGTTACAAGCAACCCAGCGACCGATGCTGCATTCTGAAGTGCTGTTCGGACCACTTTTGTTGGATCGATTATACCTGCTTTAACCAAGTCTCGAAATTTACCTTCCTGAGCATCAAATCCCCAGTTGGTATCTTTGGACTCAAGCATTTTTCCTACAATGACAGAGCCGTCTTCGCCAGCGTTTTCCGCAATTTGTCGAGCAGGTGCCTGAATTGCTTTCTTAACTATATTAACACCTACAGCTTGATCATCATTGGCTGGACTCAGTTTTGTTAGACCGCGTCCCGCATAAATTAAAGCAGCCCCGCCTCCAGGAATGATCCCTTCCTCGACGGCTGCTCGTGTGGCATGCATCGCATCATCAACACGATCCTTACGTTCCTTTACCTCAACTTCAGTTGAACCACCAACCCGAACAACAGCAACCCCACCAGCTAACTTCGCTAATCGCTCTTGGAGCTTTTCGCTGTCGTAGTCAGACGTTGTCTCTTCAACTTGAGCTCTGATCTGGTTGCATCGGGCTTCGATATCTTTCTTTTTACCCGCGCCATCAACAATGGTCGTCTCTTCCTTAGTGATGTTTACTCGCTTGGCGGTTCCCATCATGTCGAGGGTAACTGTCTCTAGTTCGATACCCAAATCTTCGGAGATAACGGTTCCTCCAGTCAGAATTGCAATATCTTCAAGCATAGCCTTACGACGGTCCCCAAAACCAGGAGCTTTCACTGCAGCAACTTTCAAACCGCCGCGTAGCTTATTCACAACTAATGTCGCGAGAGCCTCGCCTTCGATATCTTCTGCTATAATCAGCAGTGGTTTACCACTCTGAACAACAGCTTCCAAAACTGGCAACATTGGCTGAAGACTGGAAAGCTTGGACTCATGCAGAAGAATGTAAGGCGCCTCTAAGTCACTGATCATTTTTTCTGAATTGGTCACAAAATATGGAGATAAGTAACCACGATCAAATTGCATACCCTCAACGACATCTAATTCCGTCGCTAGAGATTTGGCTTCCTCTACCGTTATCACCCCCTCATTGCCGACACGTTCCATGGCCTGAGCAATCATCTTACCAATTTCATCCTCGCCGTTGGCGGATATCGTACCCACCTGAGAAACTTCGGCTGATGTTCCGATCTTCTTCGATTTCTTCTCTAGGGCAGCCACCACGGAGGTTACTGCCATATCGATACCACGTTTAAGATCCATAGGGTTCAAGCCAGCAGCTACCGCCTTAGCGCCCTCCTTAACAATCGACTGCGCCAAAACAGTTGCTGTTGTAGTTCCATCTCCTGCATTATCATTTGCCTTAGATGCAACTTCACGTACCATCTGAGCGCCCATGTTTTCGAATTTGTCGTTTAATTCAATTTCTTTGGCGACAGTTACGCCGTCTTTCGTTATCCGAGGAGCCCCAAAAGACTTATCCAGAACAACATTACGGCCTTTAGGGCCCAGGGTAGCCTTTACAGCATTTGCTAGGGTATCAACGCCGTCTAGCATTTTCTGACGCGCGTCAACACCAAACTTTACTTCTTTTGCAGCCATTTGCCTGCCTCTCCTTTAATTAAAGATCAAATATAACTAGACAAGAATTCATTTCTTAGCCGGTTACGCCCATGATGTCTGACTCCTTCATAATAAGAAGGTCTTCACCATCGATTTTTACTTCCGTACCGGACCATTTACCGAAAAGAACGGTATCGCCGGCTTTAACATCCAATGGTGTTATTCTTCCGTTATCATCTCTGGCACCCGGACCAACCGAGACGACTTTACCTTCCATAGGCTTTTCTTTAGCGGTATCGGGGATGATAATTCCACCTGCTGTTTTTGCTTCGCTTTCCATTCGACGGATAACGACGCGGTCATGCAATGGCCTAAAACCCATTCCATTTCTCCATTTTCTGAAAGTTGCGTTTAAAATTTCCCTCACCGAACACCAAAGAGACAAATCTTTGGCACTCTATTGTTTCGATTGCCAGCATGTAGTGATTGTCTTATCAACTGTCAAGAAGTCAGCGGTAAAAAAACTGAAAACTATTTATATTATTATTAAATTACCTTCGTAACAGACTACATCTATCAGTCTGGAGCCAGGGTAACTTTTAAGCCATCCAAATCCTTGCTCATATCTATCTGACAAGATAATCTCGAGTTATTCTCCACATCGAATGCTAAATCTAGCATGTCTGCTTCTTCTTCGCTCTTTTCTGGTAACTTAGTCATCCAGTTTTCGTCAACATATATGTGACAAGTGGCACAAGCGCATGATCCGCCGCACTCCGCTTTGATCGAAAGCCCTTCATCCCTTATAATTTCCATTATTTGCCAGCCTTCGGTCCCCTTTATTTCATGTTCGACACCGTCGTGATCTGTGACAAAAATTTTCATGTTACCCCCAATTTCCCCTGAAGTTCTGAGCTTGACGTTGTATATTGGAATCGAAGTTTTCTCTCAGGATGTACGTATCGAAACGCTTGCTGCGCCATGAGTGCAGCTTCATGAAAGCCCGACAGAATTAGCTTCAACTTTCCTGGATATGTATTAATGTCTCCAATGGCAAATATCCCTGCGACATCAGTTTCAAATTTCTCCGTATCTACAGGAATAAGATTCCGATCTAAATTAATCCCAAAATTAGCGACAGGGCCAAGCTTCATAGTAAGGCCATAGAAAGCGAGAAGTGTATCGCATTCAATATCATATTCACCAGTCTCTCCCTTCACAGCAACAGTTTTTAAAACACCGTTTTCGCTTCGAAGCTCTTTTAACTGAGCAATTTCTAGTTGCATCTCACCATCTGCAACGAGTTTCCTCATTTTATTAATTGTATCTGGGGCCGCACGGAAATCATCTCGCCGGTGTAACAATGTTAATTTTTTTGCTAACGGATGCAAATTTACTGTCCAATCAAGGGCAGAATCACCACCCCCAGCAATGAGAATATTTTTATCTCTGAAATCTTCCATTCTCTTGACTGAATAAAAAACTGATTTCCCCTCGAATTCTTCAAGTCCCTTTAATGGAGGTTTTTTTGGCACAAAGCTGCCACCACCCGCCGCAACCACTATAACTCTCGCCTCGATGACATTGCCTAAATCTGTTTTAACGACCCAATTTCCGTCCTCTTTCTTTGAAATAGACTCGGCCATCTGACCAAGATGAAAGTATGGGTCGAAGGGCTCTATTTGGGCCATAAGTTTGTCGGTTAATTCCTGCCCGGTACAAACTGGTATTGCAGGAATGTCATAAATTGGTTTTTCAGGATAAAGTTCGGAGCATTGGCCTCCGACTACCTCGAGAATATCTATCAAATGACACTTGATGTCCAAAAGACCCAGCTCAAATACTGCAAATAAACCAACTGGGCCAGCCCCAATAATAACTACGTCAGTCTTAAAAGATTTTTCACTCATCCTTAGCCTTACCTGCAAAAATTAGTGTTATAAACACCACACTGAAATACAACCAATGCTTACCCTTTGCGGACCCATACTATCAATACTTTCCACGATCAATTGAAAATATTATTTCTACCAAAAACAACGACGCATCGCTTGAAACTTTTATTGGTTTCAACTCTTCTAATACTACGTTTAATGTCGAAAGTGTCTCATTCCAGTCATAACCATTGCAATATCATTTTCGTTAGCTGCCGCAATAATTTCATCATCGCGAACTGATCCACCAGGTTGAATAACTGCCCTAGCACCCGCCGCAACAGCCGCCAACAAACCATCCGGAAACGGGAAAAAGGCATCAGAAGCAACAACTGACCCTACCGCCAACGACTCTTGATGCCCTAATTTCTCTGAAGCTTCTTTAGCCTTTTTAGCTGCAACCTGAGACGAGTCAACCCTACTCATCTGCCCAGCTCCTATACCGACCGTGGCGCCGTTTTTAGCATATACTATGGCGTTAGATTTAACGTGTTTAGCAACCATAAATGCGAATACTAGATCGTCTAGCTCTTCGGTCGATGGTTGTCGCCTAGTTACAATCTGAAGTTTAGTTTTATCTATTCTACCAACATCTCTGTCTTGGACAAGCAATCCACTAGAAAGGGGTTTAAAAATTTTTGATGCTTCAGTTGGATTGGGTAAACCACCCGTTTTGAAAATTCTTAAAGATTTTTTTTCCGCAAATACACCCAATGCTTCTTCAGTAAAGTCGGGCGCTATTATGACTTCTGTAAATACATTCACCATCTCAATTGCAGCGTCAAAGTCAATTGTTTTATTAGACGCAATGATACCTCCAAAAGCACTGACTTGATCACACCAATAGGCTTTTTTGTAAGCATCAAGAATATTATCTCCATTGGCTACGCCGCACGGGTTTGCATGTTTGATAATTGCAACAGTGGGTTGATCAAATTCTGCAACTAGTTCAAACGCTGCATCCGTATCATTTAAATTATTATAACTAACCTCCTTACCTTGAAGTTGCTCGGCTGTTCCAACACCAAAATTCTCTTTATTAATTTGGTAGAAAGCACCGGACTGGTGGGGGTTTTCTCCATAACGCAATATTTGCGGAGAATGGCCCGATAACACAATCCGATTAGGATTTGAAATATTAAGTTCCTCCGAGAACCAAGTTGCTATTTCCGCGTCATAAGCCGCTGTTCTAGCATATGCTCTGGCAGCGAAAATTTTTCTAACCGAGGATGTGGTGCATCCATTATGAGACTCGAATTCCTTGAGAAACATTTCATAATCTGTCGGTTCAACTAAAACCATAACTGAGTCGTGATTTTTTGCAGCTGCGCGAATCATAGCAGGCCCGCCTATATCAATATTTTCCACGCAGTCGTGATAGTTGCTGTTCGAACGAGCTGTTTCTTCGAACGGATAAAGATTGCACACAAGCAGATCAATTGGCGGTATTTCATGACCCTCAGCAGCCTTAATGTGCTCTGGGTCATCCCGAAGAGCCAAAAGACCTCCATGAATTTTTGGATGGAGAGTTTTAACGCGTCCGCCCATCATTTCGGGAAAGCCCGTATAATCGGAAACATCGATAATTTTTATTCCGGATTCGCGAAGTGCTCTTGCTGTTCCACCGGTCGACAGAATTTCAACTCCATTGTCTTGTAGAACAGCTCCCAGATCTACGAGGCCCGTTTTATCGGAAACAGATAATAGCGCTCTTCTGACGGGAACTATATCGGTCATTTTTGATACCACTTTTTAGTAAAAACCAATGTCTTATCACTCGCACGACATAATTCGTCAACTTTCTATTAAGTTTTGTTAACCATTTTTCCAGAATAGCCTTTCAGTCGAGCCTCTCTAACTGCAATATAAGTAGTGCTGCCAAAAATCAAGATAGCGCCTGTCCAAGTATAAAGATCGGGAACTTCATCAAAGAAAATAAATCCTAAAAACGCAGCCCAAATCATTTTGCTGAAATCTACCGGCATTACCACCGACGTATCGGCCAACTTTAAGGATTGGTTCATTAAGGTTTGAGCAAAAGTACCGAATGCTGCCAATAAAAACATCCATCCCATTTGCTCCCAACTTGGGAGTTCCCAAAATGGGAATGCTGCCAAAAACACAAGCGGCGAGAGAAAAATAGATGCATAAAAAGAAATTGTAATACTAGAGTCATTGCGCGTCATCACTTTGATCAGCATGAGAGCTACAGACCAAATAGCCGCCGAGACAACAATCAGCATTGGACCAATTCCAAGGTCAACCATTCCCGGCCTAAGAATAATCAAAGTACCAATAAAGCCGATAATAATCGCTGTCCATCGACGAATACGAACCACTTCTCCCAAAAATATTACAGCGAGTACTGTTGCAAATAGTGGGGCGCTAAATCCTAGTGCTGTCACTTGAGCCAAGGGAGTGATGCTCAATCCATAAAAGAAGCATAACATTGCTCCAGCATTCAAAACTCCTCTTAACGAGTGAAGCTTGATATTCTTCGTTTTGAGAATAGAAAAATTATCTTTTAAAATGAACGGGAAAAGGACAAATAACCCTAAAAATGCCCTAAAAAAAGCAATTTCGAACGGGTGAAGTTGCCCAGACATGCTGCGCACTATCGTGTGCATAGCCACAAAAAGAACGGCAGCTACTGCCATATATGTCACAGCAATTACAGGTGTAGGCAAACTGGAAATATAGTTAAGATTTTTTTTAGGTAGGACCACGATACTAGTAATAGGCGCTAGGTCAGCAAGTCTCAAGGCTTATATGATTAAAAATTCATCCAACTCTGTTTTTGGGGCATGACGCATGAGGACCCGGCAGTTAACTCTCCACCCAATCTAGACCACTCTTCAAGAATATTAAGGCGCATCAATGCCATAGCCGCATTACCAACCCCAGATCTAATTTCACCCGCTTCCTTTTCTCCAAACATAATAAATGTACCGGGTTCTGGAAGAGGCCCATCAACCGAGACAGGTATTAGTCTTCGTTTGATCAAACCACGATATTTGGTTCTAGCCGTCAACTCCTGTCCCATATAGCAACCTTTCTTCCAACAAATACCCTTGAGTTCATCAAATCCCGCCTCAAGTAAAATTGTCTTTTGGAATTG
>Ga0114933_10004061_pt1 | contig 13938 bp, 9 predicted proteins | sample 4SBtaG_FD_89691 | JGI IMG/M metagenome (GOLD analysis project Ga0114933, IMG submission 89691) | Deep subsurface microbial communities from Kolumbo volcano to uncover new lineages of life (NeLLi) - 4SBTROV12_W25 metaG | ecosystem: Environmental > Aquatic > Marine > Volcanic | place: Kolumbo...
AGACCCTGAATCGGACAAGCACATGCCTTGGCCTATCGTCAATGGTGGAACCGATGTGATTCTACTTGAGGAAGGAGAGCGCGGGGACTTGGTGGAGTACTACTCTGCGCAAGCGATTCCGCTAGCACTGGTTATCGATCACGAAGGATTCGTCGTTGCAAAGGAAAATACGGGGACTCCGCTCGATGGCTGGGCGGAATTCGACGGTGCCATCGAGGCGGCAAACGAGGGCGAGGCGGAAGGGCTACGTATCGGTATTGCGAAGGCTGACCGCTCGGTGATGGGTGTATTCATCATCGGACTGTTCCTTGGAGTTCTGGTCTATTTCTCGCCGTGCGCTTTCCCGGTCTTGCCCTCGTACATCACTTACTACCTCAGCCTCGGGATGCGCGAAGAAGAATTACGAGAGGCTGGGAAATTGAATGGTCGGATGCCTGGTTCATTCGAGGTAGGGGGCTTCGCAGCCCTTGGGCAATTGACTTTCTTTGGAATTGTCGGATTCATCATCTTCGGGCTATCCGAAGTCATCAACCTGAGCGGAGTGTTACACAAAGTTGCTATCGCCATCGCTTGGATTCTGGTTATTCTTGGAGGATTGATGTTGCTCGGATGGACGAGTCACCTACTCGCCGGCGTGCAACGAGTTCTCGACAAGTATCAAACTCAGGAGACTGACGAGGTCTTCACCCCACGTCGAAACATGTACCTATGGGGAATCGGTTACTCGGCGGCATCGGTCGACTGCACCGCAGCCGCCGTCTTCCCATTCGTCGCCTGGCTCACGGTTGTTGGGAAAGGTGCATTCATCTCAGGCCTCGGTGGCCTGATGCTATCTGTAACCCTACTGATGATCATAGTGACTGGACTCGTTGGAATGGGTCGTCAAGCAATGATTGGATTCCTTCGCCGGTCGACTGGCGTCGTCAAAGCTACCGGATCCTGGATGATGATGTTCGCAGGAATCGGCCTACTCATCTACCTCACTCAGCCTGAGGTAGTAGTCAACCTCGTCGGCTAAACAAAATCAAGCCCAGCGAGACGAAATAGAGGCTACGCTAAACGCGCGTAAGCCCGAGTAAATCCGATGTGAAAGTGAAGACGAGTTTCACTCGACTTTCTTCACGTTGATTGCGTTAGGTCCCTTTGGGCCCTCGCCAACCTCGAACTCGACGGTGTCACCTTCTTCGATGCGACCCTCGACCTGAGACTTGTGGACGAAAAGGTCGTCCCCCCCTTCTTGTTCTATGAATCCAAAGCCTTTCGTGAAATTGAACCACTTGACCGTTCCCTGTGCCATGGCCCGACCGCGATGCCACTACTACTTGAGGTTGTACTTTGTCAAATGTGCTTAGATAGTCACTTCAGAAGCATTCCTGTGAGCGTCGATATTGAGGAGAATCTCCGCCATATCGACCGAATAGGCGCAAAGTCGCCGTAAAGACTCAGACAATTTATCGAGGAATAACGCCTCCTGGGTCTCTTTCACGCCTTCCCACAATGATGCCTCGAATTCTTGGAGACGGGGGCCGGCACTGGTTAGAGCCTCCTTAGAAAGTCCACAGGGATAGTCAAAGCTACAGGAGCATGGATGATGATGTTTGCTGGCATCGGATTATTGGTTTACCTAACTCAACCAGAAATTGTTGCCTCATTGATTTGATAGGAGTCGGGGAGATTTACCCCCCGACCCCATTATGTAACTTGGCCTAAATTAATGGCTGAAGAACTGCTACTGTTCCGCTGACCTCGTTTGCAACTATCAGCATTGGCGCTCCGTTGGGACTATCTGCTCCCGATACGAATGCCATTGCCTCTGGAGATACGTGGTCGTGCATGTACACATACTGGACGAAGAACGGTGAGGCGGGATTAGTGACATCGTAGATCATCACTCCGCCAGATCTCTCCAAAGCTACGAATGCGAGAGTCTTACCTGCGAATTCGCCGGTAATAACACCCTCTGGCTCAGAACCCTTGTCGTCGTTCCTTGATCCTGTGTATGAATTCAGCCACTGATCATTCACTGCCATTAGGTGCTCGACTTCGTCGCCGCTATCCCAGACTTGTACGAAGTCTCCGTTGCTGTCATACTTCCATATAGAGAAAGACCTAGCCCCGTAACTGCAAATGAAGTCTATGTCCCCGTCACCATCTGTGTCTCCACAGTCATCAGCGGTGGTCGTCTTCAAGCGACCGAGATCGGCATTTGAAACGCCATTCGGGAAGGCAGTCGCATCTAGATTTAGATCATCGGCTCTCTCCTCTTCGGAGTATCCATCATAATCCCTTGCATCGCCCTCGTTGGCAGAGACATAGTAGGTGATTCCGTCACTAGCTACGAATGAAGTCATTGCATCTGGTTGGTACATACCCTTGACATTATCCCAGCTCTGGAAGTTTACTCCTCCGTCCTTGTCACTAAGATCGAGTGATAGTGTTGAGTAATCCTTGAATCCAAGAGCGTGGATTCCTGTGATGGTGTTGGTCGATAGGTCGAGAGTAGCGACCGCGTTGTTCTCCTGCATTACTATTGTTGCAGTCGAGTCGTCTCCAGCAACGGCGATGTACTCCGGCTCTAGGTCTTGGGCCACTGTGGCACCTGGACCGAATATCCTTACTCCGTTAGCTTCCAGAGTAGCCATCTGTGAGTTGAAGGATGTGAATCCAACCTGTGTGGCTGTCAGGCTTGTAGTATCGGATACATCTATCACTGTAACTGAGCCAACTGGGTCGACGACGTAGTCATCGTCTGGCTCGCCCTCATTGGCGACCAAAGCCTTGGTTCCGTCGTTTGTGAAGGTGATCATGTCTGGAAGTGCGCCAGCTGTGATCGAGCCTACAAGGGTTCCATCGGTATCAAAGAACATTGCGAGCCCATTATCCTGCTTTGGGTCGACTGCCACTGCTACGCCGACTAGTCCGTTAGAGCTGACTGCCACACTGTTTGGCTCACCATTAGAAATTACAAGTCTGTAGTGGAGTGTTGGCATACTTGGTGTGCTCATGTCTATGATATCTACCGAGCTGTCCTCAGCATTTACCACGAAGGCCCTTTGCGAAGTTGCGTCGTAAGCTGGTACTTCCGCGTATCCCTCACACTCGTCCTCTCCCATGTCGCAACCAAGTGGTGCTGAGTGGAAGCTCCCGACGAGTGACCAGGTGTGTGAATAGCCCTGGGAAAGGATAGTCGTGCTGTCGGGGCAGTATTCCACCATTGCATGGACATTAGCTGCTCCGTCTCCTGCGAGACAGTGGGTTAGGTCCTGTCCGTCTGCTCCGGGGGCACCATCTGCTCCTGTAGAGCCCACTGGACCTGTACTTCCTGTCTCACCAGGTTCTCCTTGTTCTCCTTTCTCACCAGGGAGTCCTGAGTCTCCGTTGGCACCATTGGATCCATCCTCACCTGATGGACCAGTGAGGCCTCGGAATCCCCTTTCTCCATCCTCTCCATCTGCGCCATTGCAAACGGAGTGAGTCTCAGTTCTCTCTGCAGTATCCAGGTTTCCGTTTTCATTGTCATCTATCCCGATGTGGATTAATATTCCACCATCAGGACAATCATTTGCTGAGGCGGGCTGGAGGTCGACTAAACTGGTATCGACCTCTATATCCGTATTTCCGCCTACACAGCCCGCTAGGACTGAAGTCATCATTATCAGCATTAAAGCTGCACTCATCGTCTTATTGTTAATCATAGTATCAACTGTTTAACTCTAAAATACAATTCTTACATATCGTATACCGACATATATTATTTTGTAAATTGAGAACTATTTTCTTCTATAGTCATATCATATTCTATTTTCCTGTTTTCGTACAAAAACCCACTGTAGTGGAATAGAGTTGCTATTCACAATGACTGGATATCTCATGAGTTCAACCGGTTAAATTAAGCAGATTGATTTTATGTTCAATTGAAATTAACTAATTATTGAGTACATGATTACGAGGCCTTGGTCCAGGGGTTGTCACGTGCTTTGACATGGAGAAGAACGCGCGTTTAGTTCCTGCCGGATTCACCAGATTTTGCTGTCAATATTAATTATACAGCGCTCTGGAAATAAGCCCTTTTCCCCATGTAGTAAAGGGCTTTTTTGCGAGTTTGTGACTAGATAATTCGGAAATATGGGAAACTTCACGATTTACCCAAGAAGGGGTCTTAAATTTTGTATCAATTGAGGGAATTTCTATTTCCGCGAGCCATAGTCCTTCGTTATCCCCAAGGAACCGATCGACTTCCCAAGTCAGACCGTCAGTATAGATATACCTCCGTATTTTCTCAACATTTGGCCAAACATTTGATTCAACGGTCGCTTTTGCTTCATCGATATCTATTGGCCACTCCAATTCAATACGAGCGTAATTCTTGGTTTTTCCCTTGATAGTTAGCCATGCCGTATTTCCATCAATAATTCGGATACGAACCGTTGGTCTTTTTCGAGAAAGTGCCTTACTGATTGCGTCTGACAGAGATTTGGATTCTGCGGAAACTGCGATACAATTAGAAATTGTCAGATTTCTACCATCGAAGGAGTAGGCTTTCTTGGGGAGGTACCACTGTTTAATTGAATATTCTGAGCCTTCAGGCAAAGATTTTCCATCCTTGATGGAGAATTTTCTTTCGGTTTCTACTGTTATTTTTGACATTTCGATCCCACCTATATCTGGTTAAGTATTCCAACTCAGGAGTCATTGAAAATAAGGTCCTTGACGATAGGGAAAACTTCATCCCAGATTTTTCCTGAGACCTCAGGTTTGCTCTTACTTGTTGAGATCGAAAGGAAGCCCCTCTCTTCTGCGAATCTATCGAATGCATCCTTAAGCTTCGACTGGTATTCTAAGAAAGACACTGTGGGTATGGTAGAGAATCCCAGATCCATACCGCTTTCAAATCTGCTCAACGTTCCTACATTGCCGCTGTAGATAACCCTCTGTAGCAATCTCCTAGGCCCCGACTTGAGGAGGATGGTAAGATTCGGATCAGGCGCGTTGGCATAGAGGCTCATACTCCAATCCGTATCTACACCTCGTAGGGATTCTCTGATTATGGGTGTGAAAATGTAGCGATCAGCAATCACCACGAAGCCCGCATCAATTGAGGGTTTGATGATGTTTTCAATTTGATCCATTAAATCTGTCGCGTAGAGCAGTGCCCTTGTTTTTGGGCCGAAGTCATGGATATCCTTGTTTCCTGATTTTATCAGGTCACCTAGAATTTGTGACCGTGCTAGTCCAGTTATAATGACAGGAACTCCATTGGCCTCTAATTTCTGGCGTAAAGCCTCCGCATGTGTTGAGCGGCCAACGTGGTCTGGTCCTTCGAAAACAATCAATCGTCCAGTGCCCAAGTTTTTCCACCTCAATGTTACTTTTTTACGGAAAAATCCAATGTCTCGTTCATCCTATCCTTGGGGCCCAATATGGATATGGAATCGATGTCAAATTTATCATTTATGATTCCCCTAACTGACCTTAGAACCTCAGGAATTGTTCTGTCTGCATCTATTTCTACCATTCTTCCAGATTGAGTTAGGCCATCATAGATTTCTCTCTGTCTTCCTTGTAGTAATAGATATGATTCGAATGGATCTTCTGATAGATTCATATCCATTCCAGACTCGTAGTACTTCAGTTGTGACCTACCCTTATTTATTCTTGAAAGCGATACGTCTGGACTTACTTTGAAGTAAAGTGTGAGGTCTGGTTCTCTGGCGAAACTGTAGCACTTCTCAATCCTATCACTGTCAATTCCCCTTGATCCGTCCCTTGCCAATGCTGTAAATTTGTACCTGTCGCAGACGACTATGCCTCCGACTTCTATAAGCGGTTGAATCTGCCTCTCATATCTGTCTGCAAAGTCCGCAGCATGTATTAGGTGGAATGTTTCGGGTTTCAGCCTCTTTTGCTTCTTTGCCTTCTTCGTTGACGATGCAACCAATGGGCTTGAGTTCCACTCAGTATGGTGTACCGGTGCTCCCATGGATCTGAGCCATTCGACCAATAGGTGGGCCTGAGTGGACTTACCACTTCCATCAAGCCCCTCAACTGCAATCAGAACTCCTTTGGGCATCATAACTCCTCGATGGTAACCCAATCTGTTGTCATGGCATGATGCCAGACCTCACATAAGCGAATTAGGTTGTAAACAGTCCTCTCCATCCTGTTTATTATTTTTAGATGCAAAATTCTACCCTCTCTACCTCCGACATTTTTCCCCTTCAATTCGAGTATTATTTCATTTGTTTTCCTAGTAACCTCACGAAGCTCTTCAAAGTGATCTTTGCAGAGATCTAGATCCACATCAATTAATTCTACCATAGATGAGAATACATGATTATCGATTTCGACTATATGTGAGTACATTTTGCGGATGGAAGATAGGAAATCGTTTGAGAGATTTTCACCCAATACTTTAGTTCCAACGATGTCTTCTGCCGCAGACCCTACATCACGTGCATGTCTAACTGTCCTCTCAAGAACATCAATCGCTCTCATGTACGATGCTATTACTCGAAGATCCTTCGATAGTGGTTGATTCAATGTAAGTATCAAGAGTAAATCATCCGATAGCTCTGACATGAGTTTTCTTGCTTTTTCTCGATTTCTTTGGATCTCATTGGACCTATTATTCCCCTCCAAGGTTTCCATTGCTAATTCATAGGTCTGACGCCCGAGTTTTCCAAAATCGTCAATCCTACCGGCAACGATCATTATGCGGTTATCCAATCCAGTTCTTACTGGAACCATGAAATCACCCAAACCTTCCTGTGATATACCTTTCAGTTAGTTCATTATCGGGGCTTTGAAAAATCTTCTCGGTTTTCCCGAACTCGACAAGCCTACCTAAGAACATGAAAGCCGTGTAATCGGACACTCTTTGTGCCTGAGACATCGAGTGGGTAACTATCACTACTGTAAAATGCTCCTTAAGTTCAAGAATTAGATCTTCTATCTTAGCAGTAGCTATTGGATCTAGAGCAGAGCATGGCTCGTCCATGAGGATTATATCCGGCTCGACTGAAATCGTTCTAGCAATGCATAATCTCTGTTGTTGTCCCCCAGATAAACTGGTGCCGAGTTCATGCAACCTATCCGAGACCTCTTCCCAGAGTGCTGATTTAATGAGTGAGCTCTCAACTATCTCATTCATTTTCCTCCTAGATGGACTATAGTGCAGCTGGACTCCATAAGCAACATTATCAAAAATTGATTTTGGGAACGGGTTTGGCTTCTGGAAGACCATTCCAATTTTTCTCCTTAGTCTTACTAAGTCAGTAGAAGGTTGATTGATATCCTCTCCATCATAGATTATCTGTCCATCATAATTACAGATTGGAATAAGATCGTTCATCCTATTGAAGCATCTCAACAAGGTTGACTTACCACACCCAGAAGGTCCTATGAATGCGGTAACTGAATTCTTTTCTATCGGTACCGAGACATCATAAATTGCTTGAGCTGAGCCATATTTTAGATTAAGTCCCTTCACTTCAATATGTGGAGTGCCGTCGATATTCAAATCAGTTGTCGATACTATCTTATCTCTGTCAATATCGAATGATGATTGACCCCTATTTTCTAACTTCTTTTCAATTTCTATTTCATTTTGAACCGTCATTTAATCACCTTCTATGCGTTCGAGAATTTTCGGTAATGTGCCCTAACCAAAATCGCCACCGAGTTTACCATGACTAGAGTCCCCAGCAGTACCAAGGAGGCCCCTGCGGCCGCAACTTTGAATCCCTCCTCTGGCTGATCAGTCCATGTGTATACCTGGACTGGCAGAACTGTGTACTTCCCGCTAGGGTTGGAGCCCCAGTTAGTAAATGATGTAGGGTCAGCAGTCATAATTGGCCGATCGGACCACATAGGCAGTTCTGTCAGAGCGACTTCAAGTCCCGGAACCCAAGAAATAAAACCATCTAGGGTAGGCAGTACTGTATAGTCTACGTAATAGAATGGGTCAGGTTCTTGGAAAACAGAGGTTACTGCACCAACGAGTATCAGGGGAGCGGCCTCGCCCATTATCCTCGACATTGCTAGGATAGTACCTGTCATCATCCCAGGCATAGCATGAGGAAGGACATGGTCCTTAATGACCTGCCACTTTGTACACCCAACACCAAAGGCCCCTTGACGGAGGGAGGGGGGGACTGCCCTAAGTGCCTCTTGGCTGGAAATTACGATTGTGGGCATTGCCATTGTAGCCATCGTTATTCCAGCGGTGAGTATGGTCCCTCCAAGACCTAAACCGAATCCTGAACTGGATGAGCAAAGAGCAAGTCCGAATAGGCCGAAAACTACTGCAGGAACTCCAGCTAGATTGGTAACTAAGGTTTGAATGGCAGATTGCCAAAAATTCTTTGGCGCATATTCCTCCAGCCATATAGCTCCTCCAATGGAAACTGGGATTGCAAAAAGCATTGTGTAACCCACAACGTAAACACTGCCCCAGAAGGCCGCCCTAAGTCCTGCTCTGTATGGTTGCTGTGAAGGATAGTTTGAGAATACGAATGAATTAACTATCTCGAATGGTATTGTGAAGAAAGCAATTATCGTTACGACTGAAGCAACGAGTATCCATCCATCTCTTCCCATTACAACTCTCTTGACTCTGTCCTCATTGATATCCGTTGAACGGGTGAGTTGAGATGCTCCCTGGATAAGGCGTTTGAAAGCGGAGGCGGCCATAAGCAAACATATTGACCCTATAATGAACCCACTATTGAAGACCCATCCAATTGCTACAAAGTAGCAGGTAATTGTAACAATTAGCGAGGTCCCCTCAGTGAATCCCTCAGATGGTCTGACTCCCTCTTCAGGCCTCAGGCTCCATATCGACCAGATACTTGCAATCACTCCTAATGAAGAAAGAAGAGTAATCGATATCCCAATTGTGAGCAGGAACAATATGAATATCAGATATAATTCTGAAGATATTGTAGATGATATGATGAAAATACCAAACAGAAGTACTACTACTCTCAAGACTAGTGAGACGATTCTACCTATCAATTCTGAGGAGTAAATTATGTATGACCATCCACTTATCTCCTTGTCATCGAATCCGAATTTACTATCCAATCTGGTTAACAACTTCCTGAAAGTAGAAACAATCGTCCCAGGCCTAATCATTGCTAGGGTGCTAATTATTAGTAAGGAGAAGGCAATAATTTCTTCGATTGGGAACGGATCTTCGTACGAATCGAGACCTGACTCATAACTAGCAGGGAGCCCGCAGAAACCAGACCATACTTGAGGTTGGAGCAATAGTCTTGATTCGTGGCACCAATTCTCCGCATGCGTAGGCGGGTTATTGTTGAATTCCTTTGCTCTGAGGCAATCTGCCTCGGCTCTCTCTGGGTAATCGTCTTTGTACGTCTCATCACACATTCTATCCTCTGCGGAAATTACATGATTCCAAATCTCCAATAATTCCGATAGTGCAGCATCATCAATAGCGCATTGTTCTGAGGAAGGTGATTGTTCGCAGGATTCCAAATTGATACCCATGTAGTGTGATAATGTCTCAGAGGATGTTAGAGAAGAATTTAGTTGAACATGAGAGAATTTGGACCAAAGGGCACCAACGTTGTGGCCCTGCCCGTCTATTAGATTCTTTATGCCATCCTTATCTATGTCATCATCAGTAACCTGATCATGGATTCCATCGAAATTCTCGTCTATCATCCATCCTTCATATCCGATTACCGGAGAATCCGGACATTGAGCATCTCCCCCAATAATTGGATTCAAGAGATTATCTCCATCTATGTCGCTATCACACCAGTCCCTGATACCATCATTATCTTGATCGCCATCATCAATAATCCTTGAATTGAACCATGATTCAAAAGGACCGAGAATAAACTCGCCTACTTCCTTGTATGAGCTTTCCCTTGCATCACTTGGAGGTCCACCTATCTGTGAGAAAATCACTGTATAGTTCATGCGATGTTCGAGTGCCAAAACTCCAAGACCCGATTGACCTACCTGAGCGGGATGTAGGATAATTGAATCGACTATTTCACCATCTCGCAAATACTCACCAGATGAAGTTAATTCTAGAGTTATCCTATCGCATTGAGAGCATCCTGAAGTTAGCGTGATTGATAAATCGACGTGAATATCCTTGGAGGTCCCAGCGACTGCTCTGAAATCGTAACCTCCCGAAAAAGACAGGTCATATACATCATATAATCCTGTTAAGCCCTTTTCCAAGATGAATTGGGCAACTTCAGCACGAGTACAGAATTCCGGTTGCATATCCCCTATGACTGATGAGGGATTCAGTATTTGTTCTGGAATCTCCGACCTGCTGAGATTTTCCCACCCCCAACCAGTTGTGAACCTGTTTTCTTGCCACAGGGAGTAATTGTAGATGTGAACGACATCCATCTCCTCAGAAATATCGGTATCTATCCAAATATCTCCATTGGACTTGAAGATTGGCTCTACTGAGCTATGATAAATCCAAAGCTTTTCATTGTCCCATACAGGGTGTCTATCCTCTCCAACGAACGGATAAATTTGGGATATTGCGGTTGTGAAGTTGGCTTCTGATATCACGGGCTCCCACCTTAGCCCCTTCCATACATACTGAGCATAGTCACCAGATGTGTCTATCCAGAAGTCCCCAAGTCTCGGAGTTGGGGCTTCATCTCTGACGAAAATATCCACTCTCTCATCCTGCAGTGGATCAAATGTGGCAGATTCTCTCTCATTCCAGGGAAGTATGTGAGAAGGATTCCATGAGTCATATGGTGCGTAACTATTGGACATCAGACCTTGATCGCAGAGGTATCTTTGAATGTCCCTGGATCTATCAAAGTACATTGGGTTCCCATCGGCATATCTAAGAATTCCATCATCATTGAACGCCTCGAACTTTACTTCCGTCCATTCCGCTCTTAAAGTTACATTAGAGCGATCTCTTTTGGGGTCATCGAGAAGCCAATCGTCATTCCATGTCTCGACATTCCATGATTTAACAGTCTCGGAGACGTCTTTATTTTCTTCAATTCCTATTACCTCTGTTTCAGTCTCTGGGACATATGCCTCGCTGTATATTCTAGTAACCATAGTCGCGAGAATAAGGGCGCAGATAAGTGATATTGAGATGAATACAGCTCTACCGGCCTTGGCGACTCTATCCCTCCTCTTTCTTGATCTGATAGGGAGATTAGAGACTCCAAATAAACTGAATTTTTCGGTCACTCGTATTCCTCCCTGAATCTACGCATAATTCTCTGACCAATGATATTCAAGCCCAGAGTGATAATGAATAGATATAGCCCTACAGCGAACATAGAATAGTAAGCTGAGGTTCCTGCTGGAAGGTCGCCTTGAATCTTCTTGGCGATATACGCCGTCATAGTTTGAGACGAAAGGAACATATTCTTTGTGTAGTACGCCGCTGTACCAACTGAAAGAGTGACTGCCATAGTCTCACCTATAGCCCTTGAGAATGCCAATATTATGGATGCCAGTATTCCCGAAAGTCCCGATGGGATTACGACTTTGAAGGTGGTTTCTACAGGGGTAGCACCCAAGGCGTATGATGCCTCCCTCAGATTATTTGGAACGGATCTTAATGCATCCTCAGAAAGGCTGGCGATTAAAGGGGTAATCATTATTCCAACAACCACTGCTCCATTGATTGGATTGAAGGGTTGAGGATCTTGGGCCATCCACCCCCAGTCAACAAATATTCTTCCGATATCCATTACTATTGGAGAGATAACAACGAATGCGAAGAATCCGTATACTACGGATGGTATTCCTGCTAATATCTCGAGAATTGGTTTGACTATGTTGGCAGTCCTCGGGCTAGCATATTCTGAAAGGAAGATTGCCGTTCCAAGTCCAAGTGGAATTGCTATGAGTAGGGCCCCAAGAGCTACTTGCAGTGTAGTTTGAAGAAGTGCGTTGACCCCGATACTTAGATTATCAGTGACCGTGACAACTGAGACGGTCCTTATGTCAGTCCTCCATAGGGTCTGAGTCAAGAACTCCCCTAAACTTCCATCAACTCTAGCAACCAAATCGAAGAAGCTGGTTACGAGAGCCACTAGTGTTATTACAAGTAATAAGGCTATGAAATCTGAGTCAAGATATGCCATTCTCTGACTCGCCCAATTATATTGTTTAGTCTGTCGAATATGTTCTCCAATGAATATCCATAGATCATAGAGTGGATGGGCAATCACTGCAAATAGTAGTAAATAGGGGTTAAGAAGACCCAAGAATAGTAAGATTACCACTGTATTTAGTTGTCTGAGTTTGAGGGTGTTTGCTGGGTTTAATTTGACCTCAGAAATCTCAATTTTCTTAATCTTCTTTAATGTACGATTTCTAGTGTCTGACATGGTCACCCTTAGGAGTAATAATGAAACTCCGAAAGAAACTAAATGCCCAGTCTGAATCTCGTGTGTTGGCTCGATTGTGAGCCACGAAAGAGCTAAGGCAAAGGCCATTGGGCTGGCCGGGAATTTCTTCCTTGACGCCCAGAGGAGGATAATTACGATGCTATTGAACAGAAGGAGATATGAGAGAGTGGACTGTGAAAGAGGAGTCAAAAAGGCTAACGATCCTACGGAGACCAGTACCGTCGAGAATGAAGTAAGAGGAGATAAAACTGAGTCTATATGCTCCGTCGAGAACCTTGAAAGCCATAGGGGCGAGAATATATTCATCAGTACTGCCAGAATTGTCAGAACCCCTAAAAAGAGGCCGAATCGATCTACATTAGGCACTCTGGGATCTGGGTCATGGGCATTGGGAATCCCGTCATTGTCCATGTCTGGATCCCTGTAATTGTCGAATCCGTCATCATCAATATCATCATCGAGATCGGCCCCCCTTTCATCAACACCAACGTTTGGTTTGCCATCGCCATCAACATCTAAATTTGCTTCATCTGAACCAGCCCAGGTAATAACTACCCAATCCCTCTTGAGATCAGGATCGATTTGATGGAGAATCAATGCACCTTCATTCTCCCTCATTACACCTAATGGAATATATGCATCCCGGATATCTTCTCCCTCGGACTCAGAGTAATTGTGTTGGGGGTTATTGTCTAAATAAGTCAGGATATAGCCTCTTTTTTCGTGGGCCGTCCAATTACCGGTGTATTCGCCATTTTCATCCAAGATTGCTACTCCATCGGAGTCTCTGTCCCGTTCGAAAACAACAAGTGGTTCACCTAATTTAATCAGAGATTCGTTATTCCAGTCAACTATACAGAGGCTATCTAGGTAGAAAGGGTCTGTTATTGAGCCCTCGCTATAATTTGCCGCTTCCCATAAATCTGATTGCACTCCTTCTGACCAATCATCCGGGGGATCGAACATGTCCGCCCCACAACCAAAGGCTTGGTAGAAGGGTACTGACTTGGAAACGAGAACGTAGATTATCCCTGCAGTGACAAGTACAACTGAAATTGCCATTGAGAAAAGGACTGCACTTGGGGCACCCGCCTCTATTCTTGAGGCGATTCTCGAGAGTTCTAAATCTCTACCTCGCATAACAGACATTAATATCCGACTCGAGGTATATCTATAATTTAGGAAATATATACTCTATTGAGTTGGCCCCGCCCGCCCCTCTTGGGACGGGCAGGGTTTACGTTCCAATCAGGAATTCATTACGTTCTCAACGCGCATCCAGGTGTCCTGCCATGCGGCTGAGGAACCAGACAGTGGGACATAACCTACGCCATTGACGATCTCATCTCCCAAGGGGCTGAAAGCATACCTTAGGTAGTGATAGACTTCGTCCATGTACTCGTTGTTTACGTTGATGTAAATCGCCCTGGTAAGGGGATTGTAGCTGCCATCTGCGATTGTCTCGGCACTTGGGGCTACGAAGTTTCCTGCATCGTTCTGGATTGCCAAAGCGGATAGTGCGTCCTGCTCTGCTACGTAGTAAGCATAC